>Ga0075421_100000055_pt1 | contig 82417 bp, 79 predicted proteins | sample SoiMetdeltSBSDD5_FD_75292 | JGI IMG/M metagenome (GOLD analysis project Ga0075421, IMG submission 75292) | Bulk soil microbial communities from a Populus tree surrounding site in Tennessee, USA - Soil MetaG P. deltoides SBSDD5 | ecosystem: Environmental > Terrestrial > Soil > Tree plantation... | reverse complement strand
GGGGGGGTCAGCTGAAGATGGCGGTCACCTTCATGAGGGCCTCGGCGGCCTCGGTGACCCGGATCGTGTCGTCGCCGGCCCCGGCATTGACCTGGAGCTGGTCGGTCGGCTCGGCGCCGGCGATGTCGGTGACCGTCGGCAGGCCGGTGACCTCGACGGCAGCGTCGTCCGTGTCGACCCTGATGTCGTCGTCGTCATCGGTGCCCTTCACCGTCACCTTGTCCTCGAGACCGTCGGAGGCCCCGACGTCGACGTGCGCCCGCTCGAAGTCGGTGCCCGACATGTCGTCGATGGTCACCGTGTCGGCACCGCCCTTCGCCTGGAGGTCGAGACGCTCGACGTCGACCGTGTCCATGCGGATCGACGCGATGTTCCGTTCGAACAGCGCACGCTCACCGTTGGCCGATAGCCGCATCTCCTCGGCGACGTTGGCACCGATGAACAGCATGGTGTCGCGACCCGATCCGCCGTCGATCGTGTCGTTGTCGTCACCCGGGTCCCAGCGGAAGCTGTCGCGACCGCTGCCCAGCTCGGCCACGTCGTCTGCATCGCCGCCGGCGACGACATCGTTGCCACTGCCGCCGAGCAGCAGCTGGGCGCCGGGGCCGCCGTCCAGGGTGTCGTCACCGCTGCCGCCGTCGAGCGTCGAGGCGAAGCTGGCGAGGCCGGTGCTGGCGCGGTCGAACCGGAGGTGGTCGTCGCCGGGGCCGGACGCCACCACGATCTCCGTGAAGGTCTGCGCGTCGAAACTGCGGTCCGCCGTCCCGTCGGCGTCGAAGTCGACCTCGACGACGCTGCCGGTTTGCCGCACCGCGATGTCGTCCTCGCCCGACGTGCCGGTGACCGAGAGGGTGCCGTTGACGACCCGCGCCGTCGGGACCTGAGCCGCACCGGCGCCCGCGACACCGAAGCCGAAGCCGAACCCGACCAAGCCGCCGGCGAGCACCACTCCGCCGCCGATGCGCCTGATGCCGTTCGAGTCCATCGCCTCCTCCTCTCTCCGCCGACCCCGTGCCGGCGTCACGCCAACCACTACGGGGACCGCTTTGCATCGGTTCCGAAAAAGATGCTCGGATCGTGCAATTTCGGCCCCTGAGCTGGGCAGATGTGCCGCCACCCGTACCAGGGGTAGCCACAGCAGAACCGGCGGGCGCAAGGTGCCCGGACGCGCCGAACCGCCGGTCCCTGAGGTGCAGGGCTCAGGGACCGGCGGGGACGGCAGGGGGTGGGGAGACCCCCGGATGGTGGGCTTCGGGGCTCAGCGGATGGTGGGTAGAGCCCCGAAGCCTCAACCCCAACGCGGCTGTTCGTCGGGGTTGATGCCCAGGCTGAGCTTGCCGACCAACTCGTGGGTGAGTAGTGGGTTGGCCGGGTGGATGGTGCCCAACCGGGAATCACGGACCAGTTGCTCCAGCCGGGTCCGCTTGAAGATGCCGGCGCCACCGCTGACCTCCAGCGCCGTATCGACGACTGCACGGGCGCGGGTGACCACGTCGTGCTTGCAGCAAACGATCTTCACGACCCAGTCCTGGCCGTGGTCGACGCCCTGGGTCCAGTCGTCGCAGACCCGGTCGAGGTGGGCTTCGGCGGCCTCGAGCGCGATGCGCATCTCCGCCACCCGGTGCTGTACCTCGGGGTGGTAGGCCATCGACCGGGACAGGCCCAGCGACGTGCGCTGGGGCAGCCTCGAGACCACCTCGTGGAACGCCCGCTTGGCAATCGCCAGGTAGATCCCGGCGAAGCCGAGGAGGCCCCAGGCGAAGATGCCCACGTGGAACGGACCGGCGCCGGCCATGCCCGCCGGGCACACCAGCGCCACGTCTTCGTCGGGGACGAACGCCCGGTCCATGACGGTGTCCTGCGAGGCCGTGGCCCGCATGCCGAGCACATCCCAGGTCTCGACGATCTTGTAGCCGGAGGCGCCGCGGTGCATGAAGCCGTGCACGATCTGGGGGTTGCCCGGATCGGTGGTGGTGTCCATGGCGTGGAACCCGAGGTAGGTCCAGACCGGGCTCAAGCTGCCGAAGATCTTGTGGCCGGTGATCTCCCAGCCGCCGTCGGCTCGGACCGCGTTGGCGGTCGACAGCAGCAGCGGGAGGTCGTTGCCCGCCTCGCCGTGCCCCGCGGCCAGGACCTCACCTTGCGAGGCCTTGCGCAGGATCAAGTCGCCACCGGGAGCGCCCATGCGCTGCAGGTCGGCGGCCAGGCCGACCCAGTAGAGGTGCATGTTCACGCCGAGGGCGGTCGCGGGAGCGTGGTAGGCGAGACGGCGCTGCAGCTTGTTCACCTGGGACAGGGCCATCCCGGCGCCGCCCAGGTCGGTGGGGAGGGCGATGTCGAGGTAGCCGCTGGCCCGCAGCTCGTCGAAGTCCTCCTGGAAGAAGCGGTTCTCGCGGTCGTACACCGCGGCCCGCTCGTCGAAGCGACCCAGCATCTCGTCGTCGAGGATCTGCTCCGAGGTGTCAATCGCCGTCATCGAATCTCCAATCCGCCGGGGTCCACCGTGCTGAACGAACCCCCTGTACGCCCTCGGCTCCCGATCGGTTCTCGGCCTTCCGGTGCTACGGTCTCGCCGAGATCTGACACCTGCGTCAGGTGGGACATCGGGGGGATGCCGCCATGGGACGTGGAACGGCTCGCGTGCTGGGCCTGGTTGTCATCGCGGGGGTCGTGGCCTGCTCCTCAGGCGACGACGCAGGCGGCGGCGATCGCCCCGAAGGCGGCGTCAAGGCGCCGACCGACGGCTACGTCGTCTACTGGGACCAGAACGAGGAGCTCGACTACTACGCCTCGGCCACCGGTGAGCAGGGCCAGCTGATCCCGCCGTGGGACCCCAACGGCCAGATGTGCCTGCTGGGCGACGACTCGGGCCGATTCGTCGTCGGCTACAACCCCACGGTCCCGGCCCAGCACAACCCCGGCGGCAAGCTCCCGTACAAGGACCCGCCGATCGGCGAGGAGCTCGTCGACCGGCACGGCAAGTACACCGGGACTGCGCTGTTCGTCCCCGGGCCTTACGCCCTGCCCGGCAAGGACGTCGGGGGCGACATCCCGCCCGACGACGACGGCGACTTCAACGGCCACGGGACGTTCACCGGCTGCGCCGTCGACGCCGACCACAACGTGTTCGCCAACGACCTGGGGACCGGGCAGGGCGACTTCCCGGTGCCCGACGACGGGCGCCTCATCGAGTGGTTCGCGCCGTCGTACGACACCTACTGCATAGTGGCCGGGCCGACGACCGGGGGCGACGGGCCGCACCACGTCAACGGCCACGGTGGGCTGCGTCAGCCGGGGGCGATGACGGTCGATCCGGCGAGCGGCGACCTGCTGCTGCCGGAGGCCGGGGCGCCATCGGGGTTCGGGGGCCGGGTGCTGCGCATCGACCACGCGTCGCTACCGAAGACCGCCGCCGACTGCCCGGGCGGCCTCTACCCGCGGGATCGGCTGCGGACGTCGGTGTTCTTCCAGGGCTCGGCCGACCTGATGCCGTTCCCGATGGCCATCGCCCGTGATCCGATGTGCGACTGCTGGGCGATCGACACGGCGTTCGGTGACCCGGCGTTCGTGTGGGTCGACGATGCCGGCACGGTCGTGGCCGATCGCCCGACGATCCCCGGCCAGACCATCGCCGAGCTGGGCCAGGACCCCGACGGCTTCAACCCGTTCGGCATGGCGTTCGCCCCGGACGGGACCCTGTACTTCGTCGACATCCACATCCAGTGCGCCGGCCAGCTGACCGACTGCGGCCCGACCAACGGCAAAGGCCGGGTCCTCCGGGTGCGCTTCACCGACGGCAAGCCGTCCCGGCCCGAGACCCTCGCCGACGGCTTCAGCTTCCCCACCAGCGCCACCATCTGCGTCGCGTCGCAGCAGACCTGCCCGTTCCCCGACAAGAAGACCCCGGCCCCTCGCAAGACGACCTCCGCCGAAGGCGCCGAAGGATGAGGTCGACCGGGTCGTGCTGGCCCTGGCACCCGGTCCTCGCCAGGGTGGGGGTCCGCCGGCGGCCCGCCCGGCCACGGCCGAGGCGGACAGGTGCCGTCGCCCTGGCGTCGATCCTCCTTGGCGCCGGGTGCAGTGGGTCGGCGGGACAGGGCTCCGCCGATGCCGAGGGGAGGGCTGGGGTGCGAGTGTCGGCGGTCGGCGGCGACGACTGGCGCGGGTATGGGCACGACGCGCAGCACACCTTCAACGGGCACACGACGCTGACGGCCGAGAACGTCGCTGGCCTGGAGGAGGCGTGGTTCTTCCCGACCGGGGATGCGGTGACGGCGACGCCGACGGTCGTCGGGGGCGCCGTGTACGTCGGGTCGTGGGACACGGCCTTCTACGCCATCGACCTCGCCACCGGGAAGCAGCGCTGGAAGTACCAGCTCTCCCAGCAGCACGCCGTCACGCCGTACCCCGGCCAGCAGCCCCGCGACTTCTCGTCCGACGGTGGCCTGGTCACGTCGTCGGCCTGGTATGAGCCGGGCACCGACGATCGACCCGACCTCGTCATCTTCGGCGGCGGCTACACGCTGTACGCCCTGGTCGCCGCTACCGGCGAGCTGTACTGGCGCCACGACTACACCGGCCGTCCCGAACGGCCACCCGACCCCGACAACGACAAGGCCCGCATCTTCTCCTCGCCGGTGGTGGCCGACGGCAAGGTGCTCGCGGCGGTGTCCGTCGACGGCCAGCGCGACGAGCGCGGCTACGTTTTCGCCGCCGACGTGGACACCGGCGAGCCGGCATGGGTCTACGAGACCGATGTCGACGTTTCCGGGAAGGTGCTCAACGATGGCTGCGGCAACGTGTGGTCGTCGGGCACCGTGCTCGCCGACCTCGGGCTGGTGGTGTTCGACTCCTCGGACTGCCACTTCGCCGCGCGCCCACCGACCAGCGAGACCGTGTTCGCCCTGCGGATCGCCGACGGCCACCTCGCCTGGCGTTTCCGACCCGACCGCCCCGATCCCCTGTGCGACTTCGACTTCGGCGCCACCGTCAACGCCGGCCCCGACTTCCTCGGCGTCGGCGGCAAGGACGGCACCTTCTACTCGCTCGACCCGGCGACCGGGAAGCTGCGGTGGTCGAAGCAGGTCGTGTACGGGGGCTTCGCCGGCGGGTTCATCGCGACGACGGCCTACGACCGCGCCGCCGGCCGGGTGGTCGGCTCGACCGGGCTCGGCGACTTCGGCCGCTTCGAGAGCAACGGCCCCCAGGTGTGCAACCCCGCCGACCCCAGGGACACCAAGTTCCAGGAGCCGACCGTCCACGCCTTCGACACCCGCACCGGCAAGGTGCAGTGGCAGGCCGAGGGCGCCGCGTCACTGGCGCCGACCACCGTCGCCGGCGGGCTCACGTTCAACGGCCTGGCCCTGAAGCCGGCCGTCCAGATCCGCGAGGCCGACACCGGCAAGCTCGTGACCGAGCTGCCGCTGCGTCTGCCGTGCTGGTCCGGCATCGCCACCGTCGGCGACACCCTGGTCCTCGGCACCGGCACCTCCGCCGAAGGGTCGCCGGCCGGCGTCGTCGCCTTCACGCCACGCGGCCATCCACCCACCACCGGCCGTTGACCCGATCTACCCGACCTCGACCGCGTAGCGTCTAGCGGCAGAGGCGAAGAGGCAGGGGGCGACCATGGGAACGACGACGTCCGGCAAGGCCGTCAGGATGCAGCGGTTGTTCTCACGGGGGGACGGTCGGCTCATCATCATGCCCATCGACCACACCGTCAGCGAAGGACCGATCGCCGACTCGGTGGCAGTGACCGGCCTGGTCAACATGGCCTCCGACGTGGGCATCGACGCAGTCGTGTTGCACAAGGGGCGCCTCCGGTCGTCGGAGGTCGACTGCTGGCGCCGGCTGTCGCTCATCGTGCACCTCAGCGCCAGCACCAAGCGGGCCGGCGATCCCAACGCCAAGGTGCTGGTGACAAGCGTCGAGGAAGCGCTGCGCCGGGGCGCCGACGCCGTGAGCGTGCACGTGAACCTGGGGTCGCAAACCGAGAGCCAGCAGATCGCCGACCTCGGCTCCGTCGCCGACACGGCCGACCGATGGGGCGTGCCGCTGCTGGCGATGATGTACGCGCGGGGCCCGTCGATCCGGGACCCAGCCGATGCCGAGCTGGTAGCGCACGCCGCCTCGTTGGCCGCTGAGCTCGGGGCCGACCTCGTCAAGACGGTCTACACGGGTGACGTGGACTCGATGCGGGACGTCGTCAACAGTTGCCCGATCGGGGTGCTGGCCGCCGGCGGGCCCCGCTACCGCCAGCCCGAGGAGGTGGAGAGCTTCGTGCAGGACGTCCTGGCTGCCGGCGTGATCGGCGTGGCCATCGGCCGGAACATCTTCGAGGCCGAGGCTCCGGTCGAGATCGCGGAGCATGCCGTCGGTCTGGTGCACCCGGCGGTGACGGTGATGACGGAGCCTGTCGACCTTCGGGGCTACGAGCGAGGCCGGGCCCACCAACGGGTCGGAGCGGAGTGATGACGACAACCGCAGCCCACCGCACCAAGTTCGCCTGGTTCGACGCTCGCACCGTCGCCCCCGAGATGTTGGGGCACCTGCTGCCGTCGCTGCACAGGCACGGGTACACCGCGGTGGTCCTCACCCCCGACCAGACCTCGGCCACCGAGACGCCGCTGGCGAAGGTGGGGCTCGTGGGCGACGGCGCTCGTGACCAGGGGGCGTTCGACGTGCTGCTCGGCGAAGCCGACGACCTCGCCGGGTTGTCGGCACCAGTCGAGGTGGCCCTCAGGGCCCACGTCACCGACGCCGACTCGTTGGAGCGGGCCTGCGGACGGCTGGGTGAGGTCGACTACCTGGTCATCAGCTTCGAGGACGACACCAAGATCCCCCTCGAGATCGTGCTCGCCCACGCCGAGAAGACCAAGGCCAGGGTCGTCACGGAAGTCGCGGACGGGACGGACGCCGAGGTCGTGCTGGCCGTCCTCGAAGCCGGCAGCGACGGGATCCTCGTCCGCGATGCCGAGATGCAGGACGCCATCCTCGCCGGTGACGCAGTCATCGGCCGGTCGCGGTCGCTGCACGTCGACCTGTTGGCCGCCGAGGTCACGGAGTGCCGGCACGTCGGGACCGGCGAGCGGGTCTGCATCGACACCTGCTCCTACCTCGGCCTGGACGAGGGGCTGCTGGTCGGCAGCTTCGCCCGCGGCGGGCTGCTGGTCTGCAGCGAGACCCACCCCCTTCCCTACATGCCGACCCGGCCGTTCCGGGTCAACGCCGGCTCCCTCTCGTCCTACGTGCTGGGGCCCGGAGGACGCACCTGGTACCTCTCCGACCTGCGGGCCGGGCACGAGCTGCTGGCGGTGAGCACCGACGGCTCGGCGCGGACGGTGGTGGTGGGACGGGCGAAGATCGAGCGACGACCGCTCTTCCAGATCACGGTCCGCACCGAGGCGGGCACCGACTTCTCCCTCATCGTCCAGGAGGACTGGCATGTGCGGGTGTTCGGCGCGGCAGGTGAGGTGCGCAACGTCACGACGCTCGCCCCCGGCGACCAGCTCCTCGGCCACCTCACCGATCCGGCCCGCCATGTGGGCATGCCGGTCACGGAGTGGATCGTCGAGCAGTAGCAGCCCGCGGCCATGACCGACGAGCTCCACATCGGGGACCGGATCGCCGACCTTGCTGCGGCCCATCCGGAGCAGGTCGCGATCATCGTCGTCGGCCCGCGCGGCGAAGAGACGGCCATGACCTGGTCCGAGCTCGATCAGCGCGCCAACGCCGCGGCGCGGGGGCTGGAGCAGGAAGGCGTCCGTGACGACACCGTGGTCGGGGTGGCCCTCCCCCCGGGCTTCGAGCACGCCGTGGCGGTCGTCGGGTCCTGGAAGCTGGGCGCGACCGTCGTGCCCCTGAACCCGAGGGCCGGCGAGCGCGAACGCCGCGCGTTGAAGGCAGCGCTGGGCGGCCCGATCATCGGCACCGGCACCTGGGCCGACCACACGCCGGCGGTGCTCGAGCGGCAGGCCGACCCGTCGCCCGTGCCGGGCCGAGGTCGCCCCCGGTCGGCCACCGTCAGCGGCGGCAGCACCGGCATGCCCCGACTCGTGGTCCGCGACCGCCCTTGGGTCTTCCCCGGTGGGGAGGTGCTGCTCCTGCAGGACCGTCTGGCCGGTGCCCTGCCCGACCAGCGCCAGCTCGTGGTCCTCCCGCTCTACCACGCCGGGTTCTCGAGCATGTACAAGGGCCTGGCCTTGGACAACGTGATGGTGGTCCTGAGCCACTTCCGGGCCGAGCTGTTCTTCGAGGCGATCCAGCGGCACCACATCGAGTACCTGCGCATCGTCCCGTCGTACATGCGCATGGCGCTCGACGCCCCGGACGCCGAGTCGTACGACCTGTCCTCGGTGGTGTCCATCCATCACGGGTCGGCCCCGTGCCCGGGCTGGGTGAAGCGGCGCTGGATCGAGCTGTTCGGCGCGGAGAAGATCGTGGAGCACTACGCGTCCACCGAGCGGATCGGCGTCGTCAGCATCCGCGGCGACGAGTGGCTCCGCCACCCCGGCAGCGTCGGCCGAGCGGAGCTGTGCGACGTACGGATCCTGGACGACAGCGGGAAGGACCTGCCTGCGGGTGAGGTGGGGATGATCTACCTGCGCGACTGGGCCCCCCGGCAGCCCGAGTACCTCGGCCCGGGCGCACCGCTGCCCGAGCAGGACGGCTTCCGGTCGGTCGGCGACCTGGGCTACCTCGACGAGGACGGGTACCTCTTCCTCGTCGATCGCAAGGTGAACGTGATCAACAGCGGCGGCATCGACGTCTACCCCTCCGAGATCGAGGCGACTTTGCTCGGCCACCCCGAGGTCGTCGACGCGGCGGTCGTCGGCCGGCCCCACAAGTACCTGGGCAACCACCTCCACGGCATCGTGGTGCCCCGCGATCCGGACGACCCGCCGTCCGCCGACGAGCTCGAGCGGTTCTGCCGCCAGGCGCTGACGACGGCGAAGGTCCCGCTCAGCTTCGAGATGCGTGCCAGCCTCGGGCGGACCGAGGCGGGCAAGCTCCGTCGGAGCGAGCTGTGAGCTACCCGGTGGGCGCGTCGGCGGCGTCGACTTCGTTCGCGATGGCCCGGAGGTCGGGCGCGTCGAAGAACGACTCCAACGGCAGCTCGACGCCGAAGCGCTCCTCGATCTTCCACACGATGTGTAGCGCGGCCAGCGACGTCCCCCCGGCGTCGAAGAAGTTGCTGTCGGCCTCGAGGTCGTTGCGCTGGAGGACCAGGCGGGTGATCTCCAGGATCGCGTCCAGGCTCCCGTTCCCGCTCGCCTCTGGTGCCATCGACGACCGTCTCCTCGTCTCAGCGTCCCGGCGCCGCCCCAGCGTGGCCCACGCCGGCGAGGGACTGTAGCTTCCGCCGGTGGAGCTCGTCGTGGTGTCCGGCATCCCGGCAGCCGGGAAGTCGACCGTCGCCGGTCTCCTGGCCCGCCGCTTCGCCCGCGGTGTGCACCTGGAGAGCGACGTCCTCCAGCGCATGGTGGTCAGCGGGTCGGTGTGGCCCCACGAGCAACCCGCCGAGGAGGCGACGCTGCAGCTGCGCCAGCGAGGCCGGCGCACCGCGCTCCTGGCGGACTCCTACGTGGGTTCCGGCTTCACCGTGGTGATCGACGAGGTGGTCATCGGCACGCGGGTCGAGGAGCTGCTCGACGACCTCGTGACGCGGCCCGTGCGGCTGGTCATGCTGGTACCGGACCTGGCGGTGGTGGCCGCCCGGGATGCCGCCCGCGCGAAGCCCGAGGTCTTCGACGTCTGGCGCCACCTCGACGACGTGGTCCGCACCCAGACGCCGCGGGTCGGGCTGTGGCTCGACTCGTCGGAGCTGACCGCGGTCGAGACGGTGGACGCGATCCTGCGCCGGTGGGACGAGGCCTGCGTGCCCTAGCGGAAGTGGCAGTAGCCGCTGTCGAGCACCGCCCGGGAGCCCACCACGGCCCGGACGAACGCCTCTCCCGGCGACGTCCGCCAGATCTCGACGTCGAGCCGATCGCCGGGTAGCGCAGGCGACGCGAAGCGGCCGCCCAGCGCCGTGAGACGAGCGGGGTCCCCGACGCAGAGCTCGTCGAGGACCGCCCGACCGGTGAAGCCGAAGGTGCAGAGCCCATGCAGGATCGGTCGCTCGAACCCCGCTCGCCGCGCCTCGGACGGGTCGCTGTGCACGGGGTTGCGGTCGCCGGACAGCCGGAACCGCAGTGCCTGGTCGGGGGAGGTGGCCATCGCCACGGTGGCATCCGGCAGCCGCGCCGGTCGGACCGGCCGAGGCCCGAGGGCACGGGCACGGTTCGGCGCGCGCTCACCGTGGATGACGAAGCTGGAGCGGGTCGTGAACAGCGGTTCGCCGCTGGCAGCATCCCGTGCGCTGGTCACGACCTCGACCAGCGCGCCGACCCGGGCATCGGTGATCGCCACCACCTCGCGCTCGGCGACCAGCGCACCTTCGACGGGGATCGCGCGGTGGAGGACGAGGTGCTCTTCGCGGTGCAGCATCGCAGCGAGGTCGAACGCCCCGACCGGCGGTGCCTCGCCGCCCACCAGGACGGTTGCGAACGTGGGCAGGGCGCGGAACGGGACCCCGCGCGAGTTCTCGGTGGTGAAGGCGAGGTCGTGCTCCGGGTCGGACGAGCCGGCCCCCACCCCGAGCGCGTAGACGAGGCAGTCCGTGCAATCCCACGTTCGTCGCACCGCGACCCGCCGTCCGACGGTGTCGGGATCGATCGGCATCGCCCTCATCCTGGCCCGGGTCCGCCTTACGCTGCTCGATGTGGGGGAGCCGGTCGATCTCGAAGCCGTGGTCCTGGGCCGGGGTCGTCATGCCGAGCGGGGTGCGGTCGTGTGCGCTGCGGAGCTCGCCGCATGGCTGGCCGGTGAACCGCACTCCGACCGCCCGGCGTGCCTCACACCGGTGGTCACCGCCTTCCTCCGGGCGTGGAACGACGATCTGGACGACGACGATCGCCAGGCGTTGAAGCGGTCGATCAACCCCGCGATCCTGGCCGACCGCTCCGGGGAGGCCGACCAGCGCCGCACCTGGACGCTGGTCGACTGGCTCGCGCGGACCCACAGCGCCCGCTGGCTGGACGCGGCCGGCCTCGTCCGCGAGGCGGCCGTGCTCCACGGCCTGGCTCCCCTCCACGACCCCGCCGCTGCGGCCGCGGCCGAGCAGCCGCTCGGCGCCGGCCTGGAGGCAGCCCGGCGCCGTTGGCTCGGCGTCGTGCAGCCTGCGCGGTCCGTCGAGCCGACCCGGTCGGAGCGCAGAGCCCACGCGCACGTTGCGATGCGGTCGGCAGGGGCTCGCGCCGCGCTTGCGGCCGTCGAGGCAGGGGTGCGCGCCAACGTGGGCGCGGCGGTCAAGGAGGCCAGCCGGCGTGCGATCCGCGACGCAGCGTCGCGGTCACGCCCGTCCCTGCGAGAGGCCCGCAGGCTGGCGCGCACGGTCGCTCACGACGTGGTCCGGGCGCATCCGCTCGTCGCCGCGGGCGCCGTGGGCGACCTGGCATTCCGCTGCGGTGCACTCGCCGCGTGGTGCGGGCCTGGCGACGGCGCAGCGATCACGACGGTCGCCCGGGAGGCGCGTGACGACGCGTGGGGGCTGTGGCAGGTGCTCGTCAACCCACCGCGCTAGGACGCGGCGCGTCGAAGATCGACTCGGCGACCGAGCGCAACCGGTCGTGGAGCCGGAGCCGCTCGGTTGCGTCTGCTGGTCGCGGCTCGGCATCTGCTGCAACCCCCACGGGGCTCATCCGCCGCATCGAGTCGAGCAGCACGTCGAGCTCGTCGATCAGCTGCCCGAAGGCGTTGCGGCACAGCGCTTGCATCGACGCAGTGTGCTGGGCGTGCATCGCCAGGAGGAGGACGCCGACCTGCTTGGCTCGACGAGCGGCCTGGTCGGCGGCCGCGGCGGTGGCGGCGGTGGCGGCCAGCTCCCCTTGCCCGAGGGATCGCAGGCACGTCGCGAGGACGAAGAAGGTGGGCTGGCACGTCCCGAGGACGACGATGTGGAGGGCCCGGGCGGTGGTGTCGTCGATGTCCTCGGCAGTCCAGGTCTCGTGGAAGTGCCGGAGCGATGCCAGGTCGCGGTCGAGCCACGGGATCGACGGGGCGAGGATCTCCGTGACGAGGTGGGGCAGGGTGAGCGGCTCGGGACTGCGGGACACCACCACGCCGTAGCGGACGCAGGCTCGGCGCACCTCGTCGGTGACGGGCATGACGCGCACGAAGCCCTCGCTCGGCGGTGCGTCGGTGTCGAGGACGGTCAGGTGCTCCTGGTCGCACTCGACCGCGAGCACCATGTGGTCCTGGAAGTGGTGGGCGCGGTGGAGCTCGTCGTGGGGCCAGAAGAAGCGGTCGGGCATGAGCACCAACGGCTCCCCCTCCCCCACCAGGCGGACGATCTCGTCCCAGTGGTCCCTGCCGTCGGCCACCTTGTGCCACACGATCTCGCAACCCCGGAACGCGAAGTCGGTCGAGCGGGACCTGAGGAGGTCGACCGGGCCGACCAGCGCCTGGGCGACGTCGTCGCGCGAGCAGCCACGCGACTGGAGGACGGCCTCGACGCAACGGAGGAAGCAGCTCAGCCCGTCGAGGCCGATGGCATCCCAGCCCAGCGCGCTATCGGGATCGAAACGAGGGCGCATGGTGCTGGCTATGATCCCACGGCTGGAGGCGATGAGGTGGGAGACAGGCCCGGGACGCAACAGTGGTGGCGCGCTCACCGGCGCATCGTCACTTCGCAGGACGGGGAAGACGGCGTCCTCGAGCACGTCTTCGAACGGATCCCCGACGTCGGTCGTTGGTGTGTCGACGTCGGCGCCTCGGACGGGCAGTTCCTGAGCAACACGTGGAACCTGATCCAGAACCACGGGTGGTCGGCGGTGCTCATCGAGAAGGAGAAGCGGCCGTTCGCGGACCTTCTCGCGCTCTACTCGTCGAACCCGCGGGTCACCCCCCTCCAGCGGGCGGCGTGGATCGAGGGGCCGGACGCCTTGTCGGCCTTGCTGGACCGCGCCTCGGTACCCCCGGACTTCGACCTGCTGAGCATCGACGTCGACGGCAACGACTACCACCTCTGGGAACGCCTGGACGGCTACGAGCCGAAGGTCGTCGTCGTCGAGTACAACCCGATGATCCCGACGGATGTGCGGTTCGTGCAGCCTGCGGCACGTCGTCTTTTCCAGGGCAGCTCGCTGCTATCGATCTGCGACCTCGGCACGAGCAAGGGCTACGAGCTCATCGCCGCGACGGTCTGCAACGCGATCTTCGTGCGTCGCGAGTACTTCGAGCTGTTCCCGGTCGGTGACAACGCCCCGGCCGCGATGCGCGACAACTCGCGCTACGAGACCCGCATCTTCCAGCTCTACGACGGGACCCTGAAGGTGCACGGCTACGACCGGTTGTTCTGGTCGGGCCTGCCGATCGACGAGCGTCGCCTGCAGGTGGTGCCCCGACCGTTCCGACGGTACGGGGGTTCCGGCCGAAGCCTGGCGGGGTTCGTGGCGCGGCGCTACCAGGCGTGGAGGACGCGGGGCGTGGAGGTGCCGGCCCAACGCTCCCTCGCGGCGCACGGCCACCCGACCGGCCCCCGGGGTGACGGCGGGCCCCGGTGATCACGCTCACCGCCGGCTCGTACGCCCTGCTGTTCCCCGGCCAGGGATCGCAGTACGTCGGCATGGCGAAGCGCCTGGCCGCGGAGTCCCGGCGGGCCGACGCCGTCCTCGCCGAGCTCGAGGACGTGCTCGACCTGCCCGTGCGTCGCCTGTGCTTCGAGGGCCCGGCGACGGAGCTCGCACAGACCTCGGCCACGCAGCCGTGTGTGTTCGCCGCCGGCCTGGCCTGCATCGCGGCGTTGGAGGACTACCTGGGTGTCGAGCGTCTCCCACCGCCCGCGGTGTGCGCCGGGCACAGCCTCGGCCACCTCACCGCCCTGGTCGCTGCCGGTGGGCTCGACCGTGACGACGCGGCGCGGCTCGTACGCCTGCGGGGGCAGGTCATGACCGAGGCCGGCGAACGACGGCCGGGGCGCATGGCGGCCATCGGCCTGGCCGACGACGAGGTGGACGAGATCGTGGAGCAGGCGCGGGCCGAGGGTGTCATCGGGGTCGCCAACCGCAACGCCTGGGACCAGTCGGTCGTGTCCGGCGAGGAGCCGGCGGTGCGCGAAGCCGTCCGCCTGGCAGGCGAACGCGGGGCGCGCGCGAAGCTGCTGCCGGTCAGCATCGGGGCCCACTCGCCGCTCATGGCCGAGGCCGCCCTGGCGTTCGGGGAGGCGGTCGACGCCACGAGCTTCCGCGACACCGAGGTGGCCGTCGTGCTGAACGAATCGGGGGACGTCACGAGGTCGGCGCGAGCGCTGCAGGCCGATGCGCGCACCAACATGGTGCGCCCGGTCGACTGGCGGCGCGTCCTCGCCAGCCTCGTCGGGGTGACCAACGTCCTCGTCGAGGTCGGTCCCGGCGGGACGCTCACCCGGCTGACGCCGTCGGCATTGCCACCCGGCAGGAGCAAGGACCCGCCGGCGGCGGTCACCGTGGGCTTCCTCGCGCCGTTCGACTCGATGCTCGCCCGCAGTGGATGACCAGCAACAGGGGGAACCCAGATGCCCAATGCCCGTTACCACGAGGTGCTCGACGAGGTGAAGCGGCTCGTCGCCGAGCGGGTCCAGGACGACCCCTTGGGAGGCGACGCGCAACCCGGCACCGAGTCGATCGACATCGACGAGAAGCTCGGTCTCGACGTGTACGGCCTCGACTCGATCGATCTGACCGTCATCTTCAGCCACTTCGAGCAGGAGTGGGGCCTCGTCTTCGACAACGATGCCGTCTCCCCCGAGGGCTACCCCTCGGTGGCGTCGCTGGTGGATGCCATCGCCGGGCAGATCCCCGATTGACCGTGCCGCGACGGCCCGGAGGGCCGATATGAAGCTGGGCCTCCAGATGATGCGGGCCACCGTGAACTTCGGTCTGTGGGGCAGCGGTCCGGAGAAGAACATCGAGGTTGCGAAGCTGGCGGAGGGGCTCGGCTACCACTCGTTGTGGACCGCCGAGGCGAGCGGGACCGACGCGGTCGCACCGCTCGCGTGGGTGGCCGCCCACACCGAGACGATCGCCATCGGCACCGCGATCATGCAGATGACCGCACGCACGCCGACTGCGACGGCGATGACGGCGGCGACGCTCGACCTCCTGTCGAAGGGACGCTTCCTCCTCGGGCTGGGCGTGTCCGGGCCCGCCGTGGTCGAGGGCTGGCACGCGACGGCGTACGGCCGGCCGCTGGCCCGCACCCGCGAGTACGTCCGCATCGTGCGTGACGTGTGGGCGAGGCAGCCGCTCGACGTGCACGGCCGGTACTACGACCTCCCGTACCGGGGTGAGGACGGGACGGGCCTGGCCGAGCCGATCCACCTGATGTTCAGGCCGCGGCGCCGGTCGATCCCCATCTACCTCGCCGCCATGGGGCCGAGGAACGTCGCGCTCGCCTACGAGATCGCCGACGGGGTGATGCCGGCCTTCTACAGCCCGTACCGGGAGGACGCGTTCTTCGCCTTCGCCGACGAACGACCCCACCGGCGCATCGAGCTCGCGCCGTTCGTGCCTGTCGCGATGGGACGCGACGTCGACGTGTGCCGGGCCCGGCTCAAGCCCGGCCTGGCCTTCTGGCTGGGCGGCATGGGGGCGAAGAGCCTGAACTTCTACAACAACTTCGTCAGCCGGCTCGGGTTCGCCGACGCCGCCCGTGAGGTGCAGAAGCACTACACGAGCGGCAACCGGGCCCGGGCGGCAGCGGCGGTCCCCGACGCCCTCGTCGACGAGGTCGCGCTCTTCGGTCCTCGGGAGCGCATCGCCGACCAGCTCGCCGCGTGGAAGGAATCGTCGGTGACGACCATGATCCTGAACGGCGCCGACGTCGACGCCATCGTCGCCATCGGCGAGCTCGCCCTGTGAGGCTCAGGCGTCGCCCACGAGGGCCCAGGCGTCGCGCACCGCGGATCGTCCCTGCTGCACGACGCTGAGGTGGACCGAGCCGCGGTCGCCCGCGACGCCCCGCACCTCGGCCCGCTGCCCACAGACGACGGGACGCTTGAACGAGGCCGACAGCATGCGCAGCGAGCGGCTGTCGCCCCGCCCCGGACCGCCGGCCGACAGGTCGAGGGCGGCTCGCCCGCACATGGCGAACGTGCACATCCCGTGGAGGATCAGACCGGGAAAGCCCGCCGCCTTGGCGACCACGGGATCGGTGTGCACCGGCAGCAGGTCCCCCGACGCCCGCGCATAGCGCACCGACTGGTCGTCGGCGATGTCGAAGACCAGCCGACCCAGCTCCGTCTGCCCGCGCCGCGGCGCAGCCGGCGGGGGAACCTCACCGCCCACGCGCTTGGTCCTCACCGAACGCAGCAGCACGCGGTGGTAGCCCTCCACCGCCAGCGAGCCGTCCCCGAAGACCTCGACGAACATCGTCAGCGCACACCCGAACGGGCCGGAGCGCACCTCCGCCAGCGTGGCGTGGGACGTGACCGTGGTCCCCACCCGGATCGGCCGGTGGAACGTCATGGTCTGCCCGACGTGGATCGACAGCACCGCCACCTCGTGGCGGACGACGTCGGCCAGCAGCCGGCCATGCGACGACAGCGAGGCGATCGCCGCGTACACAGGCGGCACGACCGCGCCCTCCTCGAACATCGTCACCGGTTCGCCGGTGGCTTCGGCGAAGCGGGCCACCCGATCGGCATCGACGACGACGGCCTCGCCCTCGCGGTTCGCCCCGACGTCCTGCTTCAGCGGGTCGTCGCTATCGCTGGCCATGGCGCCGGCTGTCAGCTTCGCAGCGACTTCCAGCTGGTCGGTACGACCGCTGGGGACGAGACGCTGCGAGCCGTGCCGAGCGGGCCGCCGGCGGCGTCGACCACTGCGAGCTCGAGCCCCGACGCGCAGGCGCCGTTCCGCACGCGTGCGATGCCGCAGTGAGCACCGAGCGACGGGCTGTAGACGGCATGGGCGACGTCGCCGAGGACGTCGCCGTCGCTGGCGAGCTGCATCCCCCGTGCCAGCGCGACATCGGACACGATCGAGACACGTTGGGACGAGGTGTCGAGATCGACCTCGGCCACGACTGCGTCGCGACCGACGAAGTCTTCCTTCTCGATGTCGACGAGCCAGTTGAGCCCGGCGGAGATGACGGTGTCGTCGTCGAACAGCTCGCGGTGCATGACCGGCTGGCGCACCTCGATCATCGCCGCCTCCATGGCCTCCCAACCGGTGGGCTCGGCAACGCTCGCGACCGCGTTCCAGACCTCAGCGGCCTGCTCCCACGACGCGAGGAACGTGTAGCCGAACTCGCTGGTGCTGCCCGACCGGCTGACGACGACCTCGCCGTCGCGCCAGGGCGTGCGCCGGACGGCCTGGAACGGCAGGCCGTCGATGGGCTCGGTGAGCAGCGGCGCGACGGCCTCGACCGTGCGGGGGCCCTCGACGCCGATCAGCACGAACTGCTCCGAGGCATCGCTGACGTCGACCTCGGCGCTGACCTGCTCGGCGCGCTCGGCGAGCGCGGCCCGGACCTCGGTGCCCCGGCCGATCGACGTCTGGACGATGAACTGGTCGTCGGTTCGGAACACGGTGACGGCGTCGAGCGGCCGACCGTCCTCCCGCAGGATGAGGCCGGACACGGTCCGCTCCGGCGTCATGTACGAGATGTCCCGGGTGAAGCTCGCCTGCAGCAGGTCCTCGGCACCACTGCCTCGCACACCCACGAGGCCGGCGCCCGAGAGGTCGATCGCCGCGACCCCTTGCCGGATGTTGTCGTAGTCGGTCTCGAACGAGCCGAAGCGCCACGGCACGACAGCGTCGCCGATCGTCTCGAAGACGACCTGGCCGTCGAACCCGACGTGCTCGGCCAGGCGCGAGGTCGCGCTCATGCGGCATCCACCGCGGTGCGCCGCTCGATGTAGTCGGCGATGGTGTTGACCGACCCGAACACGCCCGGGTCGTCGTCCTCGACGGCGACGTCGAACTCGTACTCGATGGCCGAGACGAGCTCGAGCGCGTCGACGCTGTCGAGCTCGAGGCCCCGACCGAAGAGCGGTTGGTCGTCGGTGATCCATCCGAGCGGGACCGGGAGGTCGAGCCGCTCGATGATGATCTCCTTCAGCTGCGTGCACAGCTTCGTACGGCGTTCGATGTACGCCCGGACATCGTCGTTCATCCGCGTGATTCCCCCACAAGCATGCCGTCCTCACGGGCCCGCACTGCGGCCCCAAGCTCTCGGTCGGTCACGATAGTCCCCCGTCGATCGCGATGGTCTGGCCCGTGATGTAGGTGGCGTCGGGTGATGCAAGGAAAGCGACGAGCCTCGCGACCTCCTCGGCCCGGCCCAGCCGGCCCAGCGGGACGGCGCGGAGGACGGCGTCGACGCGGTCCTGCGGCAGGCCCTGGCTCATCTCCGTCTCGATCAGCCCGGGCGCAACGGCGTTGACGCGTATGCCCTTGTGAGCGCCTTCCCGCGCCAGCGTCCGGGTCAGGCTGTTGACGCCCCCCTTCGAGGCGGCGTAGTTGGCCTGGCCCTCGGTGCCCACGGTCCCGCTCACCGACGATATGTTCACAACCGCACCGCCGCCGCCGTAGGCCATGAGCTTCATGCCCTCGCGGCAGCAGAGGAACGTGCCGGTGAGGTTGGTGTCGACCACCCGGCGCCACTTGGCGACGCTCATCATCATCGACATGCCGTCGTCGATGACGCCGGCGTTGTTGACGAGCACGTCGAGGCGACCGAAGGCTCGCTTGACCTCGCGGACCAGCCGGCGGACGTGGTCCTCGGACGCGACGTCCGCTTGGACTGCGATGGCGCTCGCTCCCAGGCCCTCGATCTGCTCGACGACCTCGCGCGCCTTGCCCTCGTTGCGGGCGAAGTTCACGACCACGGTGTCACCACGCGCCGCCAGCTCGACCGCGATCGCCCGCCCGATGCCGCGCGACCCTCCGGTGACCAGCGACACCGTCGGGGCGTCGGTCACCGGCCGCCCTCCTCGACGAGGCGGGCCAAGGAGCGGATGCCCTGGGGGTGCCCGAGGGAGATCGTCTTCAGCGGCGGCGTGGCGCTCCTGCTGAAGCCGGCCAGGACCCGCGTGTCGCCGAGCTCGACCGCAGCCCGCACGCCGAGGGCGCCGAGGCACGCGAGCGATTGGGCCCAACGGACGGGGCTGAGCACCTGGGCGGTGAGCTCCTCCCGGACGTCGGACGCGGTCCGGAGCGGCGCGGCGGTGACGTTGCCGACGATCGGCACCTTGGGGTCGCGCAGCGGGAGGGTCTGCACGTGGTCCGACCACGCTGCGGCCATCGGCTCCATGAGCGGCGAGTGGAACGCGTGGCTGACGTCGAGCGGCCGTGCCATGCCCCCCTCGGCCTTGACCGCCGCGACGACGGCCTCGACTGCGTGGACATCGCCTGCGATCACGGTGTTGGCGTCGGAGTTGTACACCGCGACGGCAACCTGCCCAGTGTCGCGGACCGACGAGCACAGCTGGGCGAGCAGGGCAGGGTCAACGCCCCCGACGGCGGCCATGGTGCCGGGGGTGGGCACCGCGCCCATGAGCTCGGCCCGCTCGCGCACCGCACGGATGCCGGTCGTGAGGTCGAGGCAGCCCGCCGCCACGACAGCGGCGAGCTCGCCGACGCTGTGGCCCGCCAGCACCTCCGGCCGGAACCCCCACTCCGACGCCAGCTCGTAGGCCGCCAGACCGGTGACGACCACGGCGATCTGGGCGTTCCTCGTGTCGCGGAGCTCGTCCGGCGGCGCCCGGAAGCAGAGGGCGGCCACGTCGCGGCCGACGACGTCGGACGCCTCCTCGAAGACCGACCGCGCCCCGGCCGACAGGTGGTGGAAGCGCTCCCCCATGCCGGTGCGCTGGGACCCTTGTCCCGGGAAGAGGCCTGCGGTCATGCCCGGGCGAAGACCGCGGCGCTGACGGCGCTCCCCGATGCGATCGCGTTGGCCATGGCCACGTCGACCGCGCGGGTCGTGGGAGATCGGACGAAGTCGAGGTCGACACCCTCGAGCGGCTCCTCCAAGCCGGCCACCGGGGTGAGCAACCCCTCGTCGACGGCCAGAAGCGCAGCGACGACGTTGACCAGGCCCGAGCTCCCGAAGCAGTCGCCGGCGATCGACTTGGGTGCCCCGACCGCCGTCCCGGTGGCGAACACCTTGCCGAGTGCCGCCGCTTCGGCGGCGTCCTCGGCCACCCCTGCGGCCGCCGCGGCGCAGTACCCCACCGAGCCGGCGTCGACGCCCGCGCGAGCGAGCACGTCGTTGAAGGCTGCGACCCACGCTGCCTCGTCGATGGTCCGATCGCGCTCCGCTCCCAAGGTCGCCACGGCGAGGAGCTCGCCGTAGACGTGGGCTCCCCGATCGCGCGCGGACTCGAGCGTCTCGATCGCGAGCGTGACCGAAGCACACCCGAGCGACGTGCCGTCGGCGTGGCGGTCGAACGGGCGCGATGGCGCGAGCGACAGGTCCGTGCCCATCAGCCGGGCGGCACGAACGACCGACGGCGTCAGCTCGTCGACCGCAGTGACCAGCATGCGCTCGACGCGCCCGGACCGGATGAGGTCGGCCGAGAACGAGAGGGCGGAGAGGCCGGCGGTCCCCGCGTTGGAGATCGAGAGCATGGGCCCGTGGAGGCCGAGCACGGTGCAGACGTGCCCGGCCGCCGAGTTCATCGACGTGTGGGGGAAGTCCTTCGCCGGCGCCTGGCCCTTCCCGCGCCGCGCCGCGATCTCGAAGCGCAGCGAGAGGTCGAGCGCGCCGCAGGCCGTTGCGAGGATGACCCCGACCTCGTCGCGCTCCTTCGAGCCGAGGTCGAAGGCACTGTCGGCCCAGGCACCCCGGGCGCTGGCGACCGAGAGCCGGGCGAGCTCGTCCATCTTCCGCCACTGGTCCGACGCCGCCAGCCCGCGGGCCTGCAGCTTCGGGGGCAGGCCACCCCAGGTGCCGTCGGCGTGGGCGAACTCGAGGGGCGCGAGGGCGTGCTGGCCCTCGCCGAACCGGGCCCGCCACTCGTCGATGCCGAGGCCGGGCGCTCCGACACAGCCGATGCCGGTGACCACGACCCGCCGATCCGGTGGGGCCGCCGCCTCCGCCGCCTGCGCCGCCGGGGTGCCTCCCGGCTTGCCGATGACGAGCGAGGCGTTCGATCCACCGAACGCGTAGTTGTTCGACAGCGCCACCCGCACCGGCGCCGGGCGGGCCGCGTTGGGCACGCAGTCGAGGCCCGGTTCGGCGCCGTCAGGGACGTTGATGGTGGGCGGGAGGAGGTCGTGCTGCGCGGCGAGGACGCAGGCGATGGCCTCGACGGCACCAGCCGCGCCGAGCAGGTGGCCGATCATCGACTTGGTGCTGCTCATGGGCACCGATGGCGCCTTGGCCCCGAACACCACCTTCAGCGCGTTGCGCTCCATGGCGTCGTTCGCCGCGGTGCCGGTGCCGTGCCCGTTGACGTAGTCGACGTCATCAGGTGAGAGGCCGGCGTGCTCGAGCGCTCGGCGCATGGCCAGAGCGGCGCCGCGTCCCGTGGGATCGGGCGCAGTCGGGTGGTAGCCGTCCGCCGAAAGGCCGAAGCCCAGCAGGTCCGCCACCGGGTGCACCCCTCGGCGCGCCGCGTCGGTGACCCGCTCGAGGATGAGGATGCCGGCTCCTTCGCCGACGGTGAGCCCTTCGGACCGCGAGTACGGCGAGCACGGCCGGGGGTCGAGCGACTGCAGCGTGCTGAACCCCGCCATCGTGAAGTACTGGAGCTCGTCGGTGCCGCCGACGATCGCGAGGTCGATCTCGTCGTGCAGCAGCTTCTCGACCGCGACGGCGACCGCGGCCGCGCCGGCGGCGCAGGCGTTGGTGACGAGGAACCGGGGCCCGCGGGCCCCGAACCGCTCGGCGACGACGTCGGCGCTCGACCGGAGCACCCGGTGGTGGTGGCGCCGTTCCGCCGCTTCGAAGACCTCGGTGATGTTGCCTTGGCAGGTGCCGATGGACACCCCGACGCGGGACGGCACGAAGTCTCCGAGGTCGACCCGGGCATCCTGCAGCGCCTCCTCGGTGGCGAGGACCGCGAGCGCGTCGGCCCGGGTGAGCAGGGGGTCGCCCGCCAGGGCGACGGGGTCGAGGTCCTTGATCTGCCCCGCGATGTCCACGGGAAGCCAGCCGACGTCGAGCTGGTCGATCGTCGAGATCCCGGAACGGCCGACGCGGAGGGCCGCGAGGTACTCCGAACGATCGGGCGCCACCGAACACACCACACCCGCTCCAGTGATGCCGATCCTCGCCACTCGCCTCACCCCCACAACGCCGGCGGACGGAGCTTAACGGAGACCTCCGGTGGCCTTCGCGGCACCCTCCGGCCCCCGATCCGGCGTCACGCCTTGTACTAACCTCCCCGCGCACCGGAGGCTCTTGGGGGGCGCGCAATGAGCTGGACATCCGAACTCGAGATGTTCGCCGACTTGCGCAAGGTGGCCCGGGAGCGCTCCGTCTGGAGGCGCATCGCCCGCGAGGTGCGGCCGCTCCGCTCCCGCATCCTCGTCCAGCTCCTCCTCGTCGCCCTCGGCGTGGCGGCCGGGCTCGGCCAACCGTTCCTGTTCCGGGCCGCGCTCGACACCGTCATCGACGGCGACGCGGGGTCGCGGCTCACGATGATCGCGATCGCCGTCCTCGCGGTCGGCCTCCTGGGCGTCGGCACCGCGTTCTGCGAGCAGCGCGGCCGGGCGGCGTTGAACGAGGACCTGGCGGCCCACCTCCGCGACCGGCTGTTCACGCGCCTGCAGCGGGTGCGGTACTCGTTCTTCATCTATGCCAACCCCGGTGCCGTCGGCCAGCGCGTGTGGGAGGAGACGACCCGGGCATCGACGGCGACGATGTACGTGCTGGGCGAAGGCACCCGCGCGGCGCTGACCGTTGCAGCTGCTCCCGTGCTCGTCGCCTTCTACGACGTGCGCCTCGCGGGGGTCCTGCTCTTCCTCGGCCTCTTCGTCCTGCCGTCGAGCTGGGTGCGGCGGCGGCTCCGGACCGCCATCACCGAACAGGTCATGGTCCAGTCGAGGTATGCGGGGCTGGTGTTCGAGCGCGTGTCGGTCGCCGGCGCGCTGCTGACGAGGGTCTTCGGCCTCCAGGAGGCCAACCGCGAACGGCTGCGCGACGACGCCAAGCGGCACCGCGACCTCGGGGTGACCGCCGGTTCGTGGCAGGCCTTCAACCAGCTCGTCATCGGCGTCGGGCTCACGCTGGGCTTCTTCCTGGTCATCTGGATCGGAGGCCACCAGGTGGCGAACGGGTCGATGACCATCGGCGAGCTCGCGCTGCTGCTCTTCTACCTGCGGATCCTGGCCACCCCGATCCAGAACTACAGCCAGATCCGCTTCGAGCTCATCCGCGGGTTCGTGGCCTTCACCCACCTGTTCGAGGTGCTCGACCTCGAAGTCGAGCGGCGGCCCGCCCCTGGCACCGGGGCGGCACCGGTCGAGCCCGGGGTCCTCGAGCTGGACGCCGTCTCGTTCGCCTACCCCCGGGCGAGCGACGTGGTGCCGCCGGCGTTGGCCATGACCGACGCCCCACCCGAGCGGGCGGCAGCCGACGGCGGTCGCGTGCTCGACGAGGTCTCCTTCCGGGTGGAGCGGGGCGCCTTCGTCGCCCTCGCGGGCTCGTCGGGATCAGGCAAGAGCACCGTCGCCGCCCTGGCGGCCGGGCTCTATCCGGTGTCGTCGGGCCGCGTGCTGCTCGGGGGAGTCGACATCCAGACCCTGGAGGACGAGACGCTGCGCCGGGCCGTGGGGCTCGTCACGCAGGACACGCACCTCATCCACGACTCGATCAGGAACAACCTGCTCCTGGTGCGCCCCGACGCCACGGACAAGGAGCTCGTCCGGGCCTGTGTGGCGGCCGGCATCCACAAGTTCATCAGGGGGTTGCCGAACGGGTACGGCACGATCGTCGGTGAGCGCGGCGTGCGCCTGTCCGGTGGCCAGCGCCAGCGGCTCGCGTTCGCTCGCGTGCTGCTGCTCGACCCGGCAGTCGTCATCCTCGACGAGCCGACGGCCCACCTCGACGCCGAGTCGGAGTCGTTGCTCCGGGAGGCGGTCGACAACGTGATGAGCGACCGCACCCGGCTCGTCATCGCCCACCGGCTCTCGACGATCGTCGGCGCCGACCAGATCCTCGTGCTGGAGGACGGGCGCGTGGTCGAGCAGGGCACGCACGACACGCTCATCTGCGCCGGCGGGCGCTACGAGCACCTGTACCGCAACCAGCTCATCGACAACCCGAGCGAGCTCGTCAACGACATGGGGGGAACGACGTAGATGGACATTGCCGAGCGCATCTCGACCTGCCGCGGCCAGGACGTCACCGGCATCGCGGCGGCCTTCGCCGACGCCGAGCAGGACGACGTCACCCGGGCGCTGGCCACCATGTTCGGAGAGCGCACCGACATCCAGGCCCTGCCCTCGCCGACGTACGCGGTGGGCCTGACGATGTACGGGGACGAGGACGTCTCCGAGTGGACGATCCGGTACGGCGGCGACGGGTTCACGCTGGCCGAGGGCGTGTCCGACACGGACGTCAGCACCCGGTGGGAGCACTGGGAGGACGGCGTGCGCCTGCTCGCGGGCGACGTCCCCGCGCTGTCGCTCGTCTACGCCCGGCGGATCACGACCAGCGAAGGGCAGGGCCCCTCCAACGACGAGCCGGCGTGGTTCCGGGCCGTCGACTTCGCCCCGGGCACGGACGCGCAGCGGACGGGCCGGGTCATCACCCGCCTGCTGGAGACCTACGACCGCGGCGGCAAGGGGGTCGACGACTTCACCAAGGAGGACCCGTTCCAGCGCATCATCGAGGCGCGAGCGCTGATCGTCGCCCTTGCGCTCGTCGAGTCGGGCTGTGCGGAGGACCTCCGGGGGTCGGTCATGCGGGTGACGTGCGCGGAGGACCCGTCGTTCGCGGTGTCGGTCGACTTCGGGGAGGCCAGCGCGTCGCTCGGCGAGGACGCCGGCGAGGTGGGTTCCTCGGGGGTCGACCTCGTCTACGCGTCGGCCGAGGCCATGATCGCCGAGGCCACCGGCGCCCGCCCGTTCCCGGACCTGCTCGTCAACGGCCTGGTGAAGGTCGTCGGCGACGAGGACCGTCGGGCGCGCTTCGGCCGCAGCCTGATGAGCTTCGGTCGCCTGCATGGCCTCTGAGGAGCCGCGACCGTTCGAGGTCGCGACCCAGGTCGAGGGCCGCGACGGCCAGTACCGGGCAACCATCGCCGAGGGCTACGGCACGGCGACCGGGCCGTTCGGCGGCTACCTCGCGACCCTCGCGCTGCGCGCCGCTGCAGCCGGGACGACGAAGGCCCGGCCGACGGAGCTCACGTGCCACTTCCACTCGGCGGCGCGCCCCGGCCCGGTGACGATCGCGGTGGCCCCGCTCCACGAGACGCCTCGGAGCCAGTCGCTCGCAACGACGATCGCCCAGGACGGCTCGCCGATCCTGTCCGCTCTCGCGTGGTTCAGCGACGTGCGCGACGGGATCGACCACGACGCGTCGCCGGCGCCCGCGGTGCCACCGCCCGGGATGATCAGGCCGCTCGGCGACTTGCACCGGAACGTCGCCGGGTTCTCGTGGCTGGAGGTGCGCCCGATCTACGAGCCGTCGTTGCGGGCCGCGCCGGGGGACGGGCCGCCCTGGGGCCAGTCCGACCTCGGGTGGCTCGTCGACGACGCCAGCCCGAGGCTGCGGGCCTGGGTGCGCCTCCGGCCCGAGGCGACCTTCGCCGACGGCACTGCGGACGCGGCGCGCACGCTCGTGGCGATCGACTGGATGATCCCCTTCCTCGCGGCCGCCCGGTACGCCGGTCGGCGGGTCGTGCTCCACTCGACGATCAGCCTGTCGGTCGCCCTCCATGCCTGCGATGCGATCGGCGAGTGGCTCTACTGCGAAGCGCGCACCGGCTTCGCCCAGGCCGGCATCGCCCACGGCCAGGCCGAGGTGTGGTCGCAGGACGGCAGGCTCCTGGCCACGGGGATGGAGCAGCTGGCCCAGCGGGTCCGGCTCTGATCGCGGCGGACCCGTGGCTGTCGAGCATCCCGTCACCCCGTCCGTGCGGTTCTGGCACCTCGCGGAGCGGCTGTCGCCCGGGAGCACCAACCTCGGCCGTGACCGCATCGCACCGCCCGGGTTGGACACCGCCGCGCTGCGCCAGGCGCTCGACCTGGTGGTGGCGCGCCACGAGATGCTCCGGTCGGCGATCCGACGCAGCCGGCAGCGCCACGGCGGGTGGCGCGCCCTGTACCTCGACTACAAGATCGTCCCGGGAGCGCCGACGCCCCCGACCATCACCGAGCTCGAGGCGCTGGACGACAGCTGGTCCGAGCGCGTCCCGTTCAACCTGGCCAGGCCTCCGCTGCTCGGGGTCCGGGTCGCCCCGTACGAGGACCGGGTGCTCGTCGGCCTCCGGGTGCCCCACTGCGCCACCGACGGCTGGTCGATGGAGCTCATCTGGCGGGACCTGGCCCGGTTCTACGACTGCGTCTCCCGCGGGGTCGAACCCGACCTGACGCCGGTGCCAGGGTTCGGTGAGCGCGCCCGTCGCCAGTTCGAGGCGCGCGAGGCCGGGGATCTCGACCGCCACCTCCGGTTCTGGGAGCAGCACCTCGGGGGTGCGACCAGCCCCGCGCTCCCACCCGTGCCCGCCGGCCGGCAGAAGGACGCGGTGATGACGCAGGTCGCCCGCGCGCCCACCGTGGCCGACGAGGACGCGGTGCGGCTGATCGCCCGCCGGCACCGGGTCACGGCCTTCTCCGTCGTCATGGCCGCGTACCTGACCGCGCTCCACCGCGTGTTCAGCTGGGACGAGATCGTCCTGCAGGTCGCCATGCTGAACCGGTCCGCCGACGAGCACGAGATCGTCGGCTCGTTCGCCACCGTCGGCCTGCTTCGGTTCCCCCAGGTCGGCGACCAGCCGTTCGAGCAGCTGCTCCGGCAGGCGTTCACCTCGGTGGCCCAAGGGATGTCGCACGGCTCGGTCACCGCAGCCGAAGCGCTCGATCCCGCCGGCTGGGAACAGCTGCTGACCTCGCAGGTGGCGATCCGCGGCGAGGCGACCGCCGCGGCCGAGGACCTCTTCGGCTGGGCTCGGCCGGCCGCACCCCCGCCCCAGCGGCGCACGATGGGGGGCACCGAGACCGATGTCGTCGTCGAGGTCGTCACCCGGGGACCGCAGACGGAGCTGAGCCTGACGGTCTCGTTGCGCACGGTCACCGAGGAGCGGGCCGAGGCACTGCTCCAGGAGCTGGTCTCGGTGCTGGGATCAGCCGCGGGCGCCTGATCGCACCCGGCGGCCCCCGGTGGTCCCGACCTCATCGAGGATGGCCTCGATGACCCCCCGGAGCCTGCGGGCGTTCGCCCACCCATCGGTGAGCGCGTTCGCCATCAGGCAGGCGACCAGCCCGATCTCACGGTCGCAGAACGCCACCGAGCAGAGGCGCCCGTCGTGGCCGAACACCTGCCGCGACAGCCGCGACCCGCCCAGGATCCTCCGGTCCGTGATGAACCCGAGCCCCCAGTCCGCCTCCGTGCCGTACCGGACGTCGTAGCGGCGCCGGCGCTGGGTCGTCGTCATGCGCTCGAGCGTGGCCGGGTCGACGCCGAGGGTCGCTGCGGCGGACTCGGTGGATCGCAGGGCCTCGTAGAAGCGGCCCAGCTCGTGCATGGGACCGATGCCGCCCATGCCCGGCAGCGCGAGGCCGACGCCTACCTCATAGGGAACCAAGCTCCCGGTCGCGGCCGCGGCGGCCCGGCGGTCGAGCAGCTCGGAGCGCTCCGGGGGCTCGGGGGCGAGGGGTGCCGCTCCCAGCGAGGAGCAGGCCATCCCCAGCGGTTCGAAGATCGTGCTGCGCACGTGGCTGCCGAGCGGCTCGTCGGCGAGTCGCTGCACGATCTCGCCGAGCACCTGCCAGGCCGCGAAGGCCGTGTAGCGCACCGCGGCGCCGACTCGCTGACCCCGCAGGAGCCGGGCGCGGCAGGCCGCGTCGAGCGCGGCGTCCCAGCCGCCGACGACGGCGTCCAAGGCGACGTCGTGCTCGAAGGGGACGGTGTGGGTGAGCAGGTGGGCGATGGTCGCCTCGGCCTTGCCCTCAGCCGCGAACTCGGGCACGTAGCGCGTGACCCGGTCGTCGAGCTCGAGGCGGCCTGCGGCGCGCAGGCGGCCGAGCGCGATCGCGACGACCGGCTTGGTCGCCGACAGCCACGCGACGGCGGTGGTCGGCCGGAGCACCCCGGGCCCGGACGACCCGACGGCGAAGTCGGCCACCGTCCTGCCGCCGACCGATGCGTACACCTGCATCCCCGGGCTCAGCTCGCGCTGCACGCTCTCGAGCGCGACCTGCACGACGCCTTCCGGCGCCACCGTCCCGGACACGGGCACCGATCCGTCGTCCACGGCCGGAGCCTAGGGCACCCCCTCGGGGCGTTCTGGGCTAGATCTGGACGAGCGACCAGCAGGACGCTCCGGCGAGGCCCTCCCGGCCTCCCAGCTCCGTGATCTCGACGGCGAAGGCGGCGCCGACGACCTGGCCGCCCATCTCCCCGACCAGCTCCACCAGCGCGCCTGCGGTTCCCCCGGTCGCCAACACGTCGTCGACCAGGACCGCCCGCGCCCCAGATGGCACCGCACCGCGCTTGATCTCCAACCGGTCGGGCCCGTAGTCGAGCTCGTAGTCGATGCTGTGGGTCGGGCCTGGCAGCCGGCCGGCCTTCCGGGCCGGGACCAGCGCCACCCCGAGCGCCACGGCGATCGGCGCGGCGAGCAGGAATCCCCGCGCCTCGGGGCAGACGACGATGTCCGGCGCAAGCGGCGCGACCGAGCCCACCAGCGCGTCCACCGCGCGGCGCAGCTGGACGGGGTCGGCCAGCAGGGGGGTGATGTCGCGGTACACCACACCCGGCCGCGGGAAGTCCGGCACGTCGTGGACGTAGTCGCGAAAGGCGGCGCGCTCTGTCCCCATGGCACCATCCTGGCGCCTGGCGGAGCCCTCGGCGGTTCGGCAGAATTGCAGCTGCTGGACGAAGGGATGGGGGAATCCGCATCTTGCTCTCACCGTCTGACCTCGCACGCTGGAAGGCCGACGGGTTCCTCGCCGTCCCCCAGCTCCTCTCCACCGAGGAAGCGACCCTCGTGCGCGCCGCCGCGAAGCGCCGCCAGTCCGAGGTGCGGATGCACCGGGTCCTCGACGACGAGCGGCGCTCCGTCAACCTGTGGATGTGGAACCAGCTCGACGACGACGTCTTCGGGATGATCTCCCGGAGCCGGAGGGTCGTCGACCGCATGGAGCAGCTGCTCGAGGGCGAGGTGTACCACTACCACTCGAAGGTCAACATGAAGGAGCCGCACGAGAGCGGCCGGTGGGTGTGGCACCAGGACTACGACTACTGGTACTACCGCGGCTGCCTGCTCCCCGACATGGGGAGCTGCTTCATCGCTCTCGACCGCTGCACGGCCGAGAACGGGTGCCTCCAGGTCATGCGGGCCTCCCACCTCATGGGCCGGCTCGACCACGTCGACGCGAGCTCGTCCCAGCGGGCTGCCGATCCGGCGCGTGTCGAGCAGGTGCTGCAGCGGCTCGACGTGGTGACCTGCGAGCTGGAGCCCGGCGACGCGGTGTTCTTCCACGCCAACACGCTCCACTCCTCCGGCCCCAACACGAGCGACCAGGAGCGGTGGGTCATGCTCTGCTGCTACAACACCGCCCGCAACGACCCCTACCTGCTCGTCGACCACCCCCGTTACACCCCGTTGGACAAGGTTGAGGACGACAAGGTCACGACCTACGCGCGCCAGGCTGCGCTCAGCTGAGGACCTGAGGCCCTCAGCTCGGGAGCTGTGACCGGCGGAGCTTCCCGGAGGCCGTGCGCGGCAGCGCCGGCAGGGTGCGGAACGTCGCCGGGATCTTGTGGGGGCTGAGGCGGCCGGCGAGGTGGCGGCGGAGGTCCGCTACCGAGACGTCGCCGCCCGCGACCACGAACGCCCACAGTCGTGGTGGTCCGCCGCCCTGGCGGCGGGCGGCGACCGCGCACTCCCGGATGGCGGGGTGCTCGAGCAGCGCCGCCTCGACCTCGACCACGTCGACCTTGTTGCCCTCGATGTTGACCCGCTCGTCGACGCGCCCAGCGAGACGGATGGCACCCCTTGCGTCGAGCTCGCCGAGGTCGCCGGTGTGGAACCAGCCGTCCGCCGTGATGCCGACGTCCCGGGAGAGGTAGCAGGGGCCCGGCGGCTGGGTGCGGACCACCAGCTCGCCCTCGTGGGACGCGCCGCCGCGCTCGTGGGCCTCCACCCGGACCTCGACGCCGGGAAGCGGCCGTCCCACGGAGCCGTCCACCTGGTCGACGTCGAGGGTGATCGGCCCGGTCTCGGTCGTCCCGTAGTTCACGACGAGCGGCACTGCGGTGGCGTCCCGCCACGACCGGACGAGCCCGGGATCGACCGCCTCCCCCGCGACGACGGCCATGCGGAGCCGGCCGGTGCCCGCGCCCACCCCGCCGGGGCTGCTCGCGAGCCAGCGGTACATGGCCGGCACGGACTGCACGACGGTGGCTCCGCCGGCGATGCCTCGCGCCCACGCGTCGGGCGTCAGCGGGAGCGGGCCCAGCAGGAGCTCGGCCCCGCCGGCCAGGGCCCCGAGCAGGGCTACCGTGAAGCCGTACGCGTGCTGGAGGGGTGTGCCCGCCAGCATCGTGTCCGCGGTCGTGAAGCCACCGGTCCTGGCCAACGACACCGCGTTGGCCAGCAGGGATCGCCACGCCCGGAACACGAGCTTGGGGGCCCCGGTCGTGCCGGACGTGGCGAACACGACGCCGGGCACGTCGACCGGGAGCTCGACGGCATCGAGCGCACCCAGCAGACGATCTCGCTCCCAGGCGGGCACACCGGCCGGGAGCAGGACCGCGACGGGCTCCCGCCGCGCCGCGGCCAGGAAGTTCGTGAGCGCGTCCACGGTGTTGGCCAGCTCGATGGCGGGGGCCCGATGGTCGCCGTCCCCGTCCACCTCGGTGGGGGCCACGATGTCGCGCAACGCCGCCCCCGAGACGACCTGTGCAGCGTCGCGCAGCGCAGGCTCGCGGCCCCGAGCCCCCAGGAGCATGTCGAGCGCGTCGCGCCAGGGGCCGCCTTCGTCGAGGAGCGAGAGCGCCCGCTCGCCCGGTCGGTCGCTGTCCCCGGTCACGCGTCGGCCCTCCCCACGTGCACGCGCACCTCCCGCCGGCGGCCCGCGGGACGCTGAAAGGTGAGCTCGGTGCGGCGGCGGTCGAGCAGCGCTCCCGCCACCTCGACCAGCGGTGCCACCGCAGGCGTCATCCCGTCCGGGTCGGCGCCGCCGGTCGGCGCCGGCACGGCGGGTGAGTGGACCTCGAGCAGGCCCAACGCCGGCTGCCCACGGTCGCGGGCTGCGGCAGCCGACTCGACGACGACGAAGGCGGCCGCCGCGCGGTCCGGCGAGGTCGGCGTATCCCAGGCCTGCAGCCACGACGCGACGAAGGGGCTGGGCCAGTCGAACGCCCCGGCGATCACCGCCCGGTGGCGGCCGAGCTCGACCATCCGGGCGGCCGAGGCCAACGCCTCGATCCCCGCAGACCAGCCGAGCAACGTCGACGCCGACGCCCGGATGCCGCCGCGGGTCGCGAACGTGGACGCAAGACCGTTGGCGTTGTTGAGGAGGAACGCTTCGGGGTTCAACCAGCGGTGCCCCCGCTCGTGCAGCGTCGCCACGGCGTGCTCGGTCACGGGGAGGAGACCACAGAGGCTGCCGACCACCACGGCCACATCGGGGTCGTCGGCAAGCGCCGCGGCGTCCCGGGCCTGCTCGGCCACCGCCACCGTGCGGTTGGTGAGCCCGACCACAGTCTTGTGGGCGTCCGGGTCCGTCGAGGCCGGCCACGCGACGTCCCAGCGCTCGACCGCGGCACCGGTCAGAGCCAGCATCATCGGGACACGACCGGGGCTCGCGCCAGCACGAGGCAGGTGTTGACCCCGCCGAGGCCGCAGGAGATCGACAGCGCCACGTCCGTCCCGATGCCGGCAGGCCGAGGCTCGATCGGCAGGTCGAGGTGCGCCCACTGCTCGTCGATCTCGTCGACCCCACCCGTGGGCGGGATCACCCGGTGCCGGAGGCAGAGGAGGGTGGCCAACGCCTCGATCGCACCCGCCGCGCCCTGGCAGTGCCCGAGCACGCCCTTGCAGCTGCTGACCGGGATCTTCCCGAATCGATCACCGAAGACCTGCTCCAGTGCGGCGAGCTCGGCGGCGTCGCCGTGCCGCGTGCCCGGCCCGTGGGCGTTGACGTAGCCGATCACCGCGGGCCCCACGCCGGCATCCTGCAGTGCCGCCTCGACCGCCACCCGGAGCCCGCGGACATCGGGCCGCGCCAGGTTGGCACCGAGGTTGCTCTGGCCGTAGCCCAGCACGTAGCCGAGCGGGGGCTGGGTGAGGCCCGCGTCGATGGGGGCCGGGCCGAGGACGAGCGCGACGGCGGCCTCGGCGACGTGGATGCCCCGCCGTTGCGCGCTGAACGGGCGGCAGCCGGCGGCGTGGAGGGTCCGCAGCGAGTTGAGCCCGAAGAAGCTCGCTCTCGTGACGACGTCGGCGCCCACGGCGACAGCCCGTTCCGTGTCGCCCGACCGGACGAGGTCCAGCGCGGTACCGATGGCCACCGCACCCGATGCCGACGCGCCCGCGGTCGTCAACGTCGGCCCCGTCCAGCCCCGCTGCGCTGCCAGGCGATCGGCGAAGGCGGGGGCCAGCGCCGCGTCGTGACGTACCGGCAGCTCCCCCCGAGCGAAGGCGAGGTAGGCGTGCTCGATGTCACTGCCGCCGGTGAAGGTCGTCCCGAGGACGGTGGCGGTGTCGCCGGCCAGGTCGCCGGCCTCCAGAGCCTCGTCCACCGCGGCGTCCACGAGCCGGGCGAGCCGCTCGGCGTCACCGTCGCCCCCGGGGGGCTCGCCGGGCACGAAGCCAGCGATCCCGCAGGCCGCCGGGCCGGCGTCGAAGTGCGAGATCACCTCGTGGAACGGGGCACCGCGGAGCAGCTCGGACCACAGCGCTTCGACACCGCGACCCGCGGGTGACACGACGCCGGCGCCGACCACTGCCACGGCGGGCCGGGTCACCTGCCGTCCACCTTGGCCCCTCGGATGACCGAGGTCGCCAGGTCGGCGATCGACGAGGCTCGTTCCTCCAGGACGAGGTCCGAACCGAGGTCGATGCCGTACCGCTGCTCCAGGGCGGCGATGACCGCGATGAGGTCGAGGGAGCCGACGCCGTAGAGCTGCAGGTCGTCGGTCCACCCGATCTCGTCGCAGACCTCGCCGCCGATCCGCTCGGCGAGCAGGGCCCGCACGGTGTGGAGCACCGCGTCATGGGACGGTTCCGACGTTGACGCCACGCTTCCCCCGCTCGCCTCCAACTCGCCTCCAACCAGCCGGTGCAACACTAGGCGCATGGTCGATGTCGGGATCGTCGGACTTCGGCGGGGCCGGAAGCTGGGGAGGATGAGCCGGCTCGCCGGTTTGAACGTCCGAGCCGTCTGTGATCTCGACGAGCCGCGCTGCCAGCAGGTGGCCGCCGAGCTGGAGGCCGTGGCCGTGCCGCACTACACGGCACTGCTCGAGTCCGATGTCGACGCGGTGATCCTGGCGAACGCGTTCGACGAGCACGCGCCCCTCGCGATCGCCGCGCTCGAGGCAGGCAAGCACGTCCTGTCGGAGACGTCCGCCTGCAACTCGCCGGCTGAGGCCGTCGCGCTCCTCGACGCCGTCGAACGGTCGGGCCGCGTCTACCTGCTGGCCGAGAACTACGTGCACAAGCCCCATGTGCGCACCATCGGGGGGCTGCTCGGGAAGGGGACGCTCGGCGAGGTCGAGTACGTCGAATGCGAGTACCTGCATGCGATGTCGCCGTCCGATCGCGACGGCTTCCGCGGCGACCCCGACGCCTGGCGGCGCCGGATCACGCCCACGGCCTACTGCACGCACACGATCGCTCCCATCATGCAGATCACCGGCGCACGCCCCACGGCGGTCTCTGCCTTCCTGGTGCCTGCATCGGGCGACGCGGGCACGACTGCGGCGCTCCTGATGGTTCGCATGGACGACGGGTCGATCACCAAGGCGCTGCACGGGTTCCTGCAGGGCGAGCCCCGCAGCGGCTGGTCGCGCCTGCGGGTGCACGGGTCGCGGGGCCTGGCGGAGAACGCGTGCGGCGGCGACGACTGGGCGGTGCGGCTCGTCCAGGAGGCCTGGACGTCCCCCGACAAGGTGCGGTCCGAGACCATGGTGCCCCCCGACCGGACCGGGATCCCCGACGGCGTGCCGATCGCCGACGAGGACGACTACCTGGTCTGCGCCGAGCTCCTGCGCAGCATCAGAGGTGAGGCACCCCCGTTCTTCGGGGCCGAGGACGCGGTGACGGCGAGCCTCGTCGGCATGTACGCCGCGGTGTCGGTCGAGGCGGGCTCCGTGCCGATCGACGTCCCGGACATCCGGGATCGAGCGGTCCGAGCCGACCTCGTCGGACGGGACGTGCCGTCGCTCACCGTGCCGGTCCCAGCATGATGACCTGAATGTCGGCATTGCGCGACGAGCTGGCGGCGCTGCCCCACCACGCCCGGGTGGCGGCGAGGGTCGCCACGACCCGGCCGGTGGTGTTCAGTCGGTCGGCCCCGGTCGAGCTGCACACGCTGGTGTCCCACAACCACGTGGGGCTGTACCTGGTCGCCCTGACCACCTTGGCCCGCCATTGGCGGGACGTCCGGATAGTGGCCCATGACGACGGCACGCTGCGCACGCGCGACCTCGTGCGGTTGCGGCGCCACGTCCCGACCATCGACGTCGTGCGCCGCTCCGAGGCAGACCAGGCCGTCGAACCGCTCCTCGCCGATCACCCGACGGTCGCCGCGGTCCGGCGCTCGAACCCCCGGATCCTGCAACTCGTCGACTACCACGTGCTGGCGGCGGCCGATCAGGTCATCGGCATGGACAGCGACGTCGTGTTCCTCCGGTGCCCCGTGGAGGTCGTCTCCTGGGCGAACGGTGACGTCGGTGCCGACTTCCTCTACTCGCCGGAGCAGGGCTGGGAACCGAAGGGGGTGCACTGGCTCCCGGACGCCCTGCCGGAGACCCCGTTCGTACCGGACATCTGCTGCGGCTTCGTGTGCGCCCGGCGCGGGTTCCTGTCGCTCGACCTGCTCGAGGAACTGATGGGCCGCACACCGTCCGACATCCTGTTCCACGGTCGCTACGTCACCCAGATGTACTACTCCCTGCTTGCCGGCAGGCTCGACGCCGCCCGCCGGTCGTCGCTCGGCGAGCGGTACCGGTCGGGCCGCCTGCGGTGGTTGCCGGACATCGACGACCGGGTCCTCTGCCACTACTTCGCCTCGCACGAGGGGCGATCCCCCCGCCGGGCGGTCGCCGACGAGCGCGAGGCGATCTGGCAGGGCCTCCGCGGCTGAGGCGACTAGACGGGAGCGGTCACGTCGAGCGGTAGCGGGATCGTCCTGCCCTGCGCCCCCGACGCATAGGCGGCGAAGATCAGCTCCAGCAGACGTCGCCCGTGACGCGCCGAGTGCACCTCCGGATCGTCCCCCGAGGCGACCCGGTCCACGACGTAGTCGTAGAACTGGGGCGTGAACATCCCCCGGCCGCGCATCGCCGGGGACAGCACCAGCTGCCCGTCTCGGACGACGTAGCCCCGATCGGGCGGGCAGGAGAAGTCACCCACCTCCACCCCGTACTCCAGGCCGGCCCGACCCTCGGTGCCGACGACCTCGATGGTGATGCCGCCCTGGCCGGCCCCGATCTCCACCATGCCGACCGCGTCACCGGCGCGGTAGCGCGCGAGGCAGCGGTCCTCCACCTGCGCGCCAGGGCCGAAGAAGGTGTCGGCGCTGACCTCGGTGGGCTGGGCGCCGAGCAGATCCTCCAGCAGGTAGAGCGCATGGATGCCGGTGTCGATGAACCGCCCGCCCCCACCCATCTCCGGGTCGTCGCGCCACCCCGGCCGGAAGGCGGCAGTCCCCGGCCAAGGGTTCGCGCCGAGGGCCCGGAGGACGACGGTGGTGATCCGACCAACGATCCCGGAGCGCGCCATCTCGCTGAGCCACAGGAACTCCGGGAAGAAGGCGTAGTTGTGGCACATCATCACCCGCCCGCCGCGCTCGTCGAGGGCGACGAGGAGGCGGTCGGCCTCGTCGATGCTCGTCGCCAACGGCTTCTCGCAGAGCACGAACAGGCCGGCATCGACGGCGTCGACCACGATCTGGTGCCGGGCCGAGGGCGGGGTGGCGACGAGGAGCACGTCCAGGGCGGCGCGCTCGATGAGTCCCGTGTGGCTGCTGTGGCGCTGTGCCGGGTCGAGGCCGAGCAGGTCGCCGACCTCCGCGAGGCGCTGAGGGCTCACGTCCGTGATCCCCACGACCTCGATGCCTGGCATGTCCCGGAGGATGGGGAGGTGCCCCCGGGCGACGACCTCGCCACACCCCGCGATGCCGAGCCTCATGGCTCCTCCCGCAGCATCTCGGCCACGTCCTTCGGTGTGAGCAGCCGGACCAGGAGTCGGTTGACGACCGGTTCCAGGTGCCTGAGCCCCGCGAGCAGCGGCGACGCGAGGCGGTCGCCGAGCAGGCGGGGGAGGCGTTCCCTCGGTCCGGCCAGGAGGATCTGCTGGCGCCGCCTCCGGGTCTTCGCGACCCGCTGCTCGTAGGAGGGCGCGATCCCGTACTTCCGGGCGAAGTGGACCAGGGTGTGACGCGTCCACACGTCGCTCCAGCGGAGGGAGAAGTAGGGCATGTCGACGAGCTGCAACGGTGGGGGCGTGAGGTAGGTGGCGACCGCGCTCGGCTCGAAGTAGACGGCGCCGCCCAGGTCCTGGACGCGGAGGCAGTAGTCGAGGTGCTCACGGGTCGTGAGCAGGTCCTCGTCGAGGTCCCCGACCTTCTCGAACACGCTGCGCCGGAAGAGGGCGCAGTGGAACTCGATGATGTCGCACTCCTGGCGCACCAGGCGTTCCGGGGGCACGTCCGCCAGCGGCTTGCCGAAGTACCGCTGCGTCTGCACGAAGTCCCGGGCACCCCACTCGCCCGAGAACTCCATGTCGCCTCCCGCCATGTGCACCCGCGGTGTCGACGACAGCCCGTCCTGGTCCATGTAGAGCGGGCCGACGACCCACGCACCCGTCTCCTCCGCGCACGCGACCAGCCGGGCGAGCCAGCTCGGCTCGAAGAACACGTCGTTGTCGACGAACACGACATAGGGCGTCCCGACGTACCGGACCCCGACGTTGCGGGCGACGTTGGGAGGCACGTACTCGTCGAGGCGAACCAACTGGAACCCGCGCCGGGTCGCCTCCCGCCGGAGGGCGTCGCGGGTCCTGCGGGGCGAACGGACGTCGACGTACACCAGGTCGAAGTCGAGGCCGGCGGTCTCGTAGATGTTGGCGAGCGACTCGATGGTGAGCTCGAAGCGCTCCCGCGTGTTGACGACGACCGTGACCTGGCTCATGCGGTGACCACCGGCCTGGTGATCGCGGCAAAGCCGTCGGCACTCGCCTCGAGCGCCCGGTCGATGTCGCTCTCGGTCGTGGCGCCGCAGATGTACCAGTGGTGGTTGGGGTGGAAGAAGGTCCCGGCGCGGATGGTGGTGGTGTAGAAGGCGCGCTGCGCGGCCCGCCGCGCCTCCTGATCCGCGTGCTCGAAGGTGAGGAACGGCATCTGCGGGACGCCCCGCACACGCGCCGGCACCCCATGGCCGCCAGCGAGGTCGCGCAACCCCGCCTGCAGGCGCTCGCCCAGGTGGCGGATGTGGTCCAGCACAGGGGTGGTCTCGAGCACGTCGAGGGTTGCGAGCGCCGCGGCCATGGCGGCCGAGTTCACGTAGAAGGTCGAGGAGATGTGGCAGTCGGCCAACCGCTCCATCACGTCCCGGCGGCCGACGAGCGTCGAGAGCGCGTAGCCGTTGGCCAGAGCCTTGCCGTAGGTGACCAGGTCGGCAGCAGGCGCCTCCCGCCCCTGGACACCCGGGATGCCGACCCGGAACCCGCTGCGCATCTCGTCGAACACGAGCAGCGCGCCGTGGTCGTCGGCGAGCCGGCGGACGTCGGCCAGGAAGCTCCAGGTGGGTGGCTCGACCTCGAAGGGCATCATGACGATGCAGGCCACGCCGCCCGGGTCGGCCCGCAGGACGTGGTCGAGCGCGTCGAGGTCGTCGGGCTCGAAGCGCGTCGTGAGCTCGCGGGTCGCCGCGGGGATGCCAGCGGGGCGGGTCGCGCACCAGTCGTGCCAGCCGTTGTAGCCCCACCGAACGACCCGATCGCGGCCTGTGTGGGCACGGGCGAGGCGGACGGCGGCGCTGGTGGCGTCCGATCCCGTCTTCAGGAAGAGAGCGAGGTCGGCTCCGGGGGTCATCTCGACGAGCCGCTTCGCGAGCTGCGCCTGGACCGGCTTCATCAGGCCCGTGGCGAAGCCCGAGCCGATCTCCTCCACGACCGCCGCGGTGACCCGGGGATCGGCGTGGCCCAGGATGATCGTGCCGTACGCCAGCAGGAAGTCCGTGTAGCGGTTCCCGTCGACGTCCCAGAGGTACGCCCCTTCGGCCCGGTCGATGTAGAGGGGGTACTCCCCGTCGATCATCCGATCCGAGTCGATGACCGCGTGCACGGTCGCGGCCATCGCGTCGTACTGCGCGGCATCGTCAGCCAATGCACAAGACCGCTCCAAGCGCATGTTCGCCTCTCCCCCACGCATGGCTTGCTCAGCGAAGCCGCACCCGAGTCGCTCCACCCACCAGCCGGGCAACCGAGCGGCACCCTACCATCCCGGGAATCGGGGAGATCGGGCGACGGAAGGGGCGGAGCGCGTGTCTCGAACGGGTTTGGGCTCGACAGAGCGCGGTGGCGGAGAGACCACGGGCAGGTCGCAGACGACCGCCAGTCGGCGGGGTGCGGCCCGGCCGACCGCGTTCGTGGCGGGTGCGTCAGGTGCCCTCGGCGGGGCGGTCGCCACGCGGCTCCACGCCCGCGGCTTCGCCGTCGCGCTGCACTCCTACGCGGACACGAAGACCATCGGCGAGCTGCTGACCGACCTTCCGGGCTCGTTCGCCGTGCGAGCGGACCTCAGCGACTGGGCCGCCGTCCGGAGCGCAGCCACCGAGGTCCACGACCGTCTGGGCGGGTCCGTCGGCGTCGTCGCGAACTGCTCGGGGCTGCGTGACGACGGCCTGCTGGTCACGCAGGACCCAACCGCGTGGCGCCGGGTGATCGAGGTGAACCTCGTCGGGAGCTTCCATGTCTGCCGGGCCTTCCTCCCCGGCATGCTGCGAGCCCGCTATGGGCGCATCGTCAACGTGGTGTCGCCATCGGGGGTGCGGGGCAGCCCGGGGCAGACGGCCTACTCGTCGGCCAAGGCCGGCGTCATCGGGCTCACTCGCAGCCTCGCCCACGAGTGCGGGCGCCACGGCGTCACCGTCAACTGCCTCTCGCCCGGGTTGATGGACAGCCGCATGACTGCAGGGATCCCACCGGCGCAGCGCGATGCGATCCTGCGCAGCGCCGCCGTGAGCGATGCCGTGCCGCCCGCAGAGGTAGCGCGGCTCATCGACGTCATCATCGACGCCCCCCACCTCACCGGCCAGGTGCTGGCCGTCGACGGCGGGATGTCGGCGTGACCGGGTCCACGGGCGAGAAGATCTGCGGGCTGAAGACGACCCACGACGGTGCGCTCGCGGTCGTCGACGGTGGCCGCCTGCTGATCAGCGTCGAGGCGGAGAAGGTGGGCAACAGCCAGCGCCACGCGCATCTCGGTGACCTGGAGGTCGTCGCCGACCAGCTCGCTGCGAACGGGATCGACCCCGGGGAGGTCCGGGTGCTCGCCCTCGACGGCTGGCGGGCGGCCAGCAGCTCGGCGGCACGCCAGATCGCCGATGCCTCGGGTCACCCGGTGCCGCTGGCGCTGGCGGGCTACACCGACCTCACGGACGAACGCTTCCGGGCCGACCCCTTCGCCGAGGTGAGCGGCCACCTGCCGCTCGGCGGGAGGGACGTTCCGTACCGCAGCTACCCCCACGCGATCGACCACGCCTTCGCGGCGTACTGCACCAGCCCCTTCGCCGAACGCCGGGCACCCGCGCTGATCCTCGTGTGGGACGCGGGCACCCCGGCGCTGCTCTACCGCTTCGACCCGGTCGCACGACGGCTGGACAACCTCGGGTTCGCCTCCGAGATGTCGGGGTTCCTGTACCCGGTGTTCGCCTCGTCGCTGGAGCCGTTCCGCGCCTACTGGCTGAAGGGGATGGACGGCATCGGCCCCGGTGACGGCGACCCCGAGGACGAGGCGCTGTGGCGGTGGTCGCTGTCGCTGCCCGGCAAGGCCATGGCGTACGCCGGGCTCGGGCAGGTCGAGGAAGCCGCCCTCGAGGCCATGGCCTCGACCGCTCCCGCCGGCAGCGCGCAGCCCGGCCCCATCGCCTGGACGGTCCGCTGCCGCCGCAAGCTCGACGAGCTCAGGTTGCCCGATGCGTCGCTGATGGCCTCGTTCCAGGAGTTCCTCTACCGGGAGCTGGAGCGGGGGTTGCGGCGGAGGCTGGACGAGCTCGAGGCGACCGACGGCCGCCTGCCCCTGTGCTTCGCCGGGGGGTGTGCCCTGAACATCAAGTTCAACGCCCGGCTGCGCGCCTCGGGCCTGTTCACCGAGGTCTGGGTGCCGCCGTTCCCCAACGACTCGGGTTCGGCGTTGGGCGCGGCCTGCACGGAGATGGTTCGGACGACCGACCACGTCGCCCTCGAGTGGTCGGTGTTCGCGGGGCCCCGACTGGCGGCCGCGGACGATCCGCTCCCGGGGTGGGAGCGGCGCCCCTGCTCGCTGACCGAGCTGGCCGAGGTCCTCCACCGCGAGGGCGAGCCCGTCGTGTTGCTGGCCGGTCGGGCCGAGGCCGGTCCCCGGGCCCTCGGCCATCGCAGCATCGTCGCCCCGGCCGTCGACGAAGGCATGCGGGACCACCTCAACCGCATCAAGGCCCGTGAGCCCTATCGACCGGTCGCCCCGATGTGCCTCGAGCAGTCGTCCCGCACCGTGTTCTCGCCGGGCGGGCACGACCCCTACATGCTGTTCGACCACGACGTCCGCCCTACGTGGCGCGCACGAGTACCGGCGATCGTGCACGCGGACGGCAGTGCGCGCCTCCAGACCGTCGGGCCGGACAACGAGGTGCTGTTCGCGCTCCTCACGGCCTACGAGCGGCTGTCGGGCATTCCGGTGCTGTGCAACACCAGCGCCAACCTGCCGGGCTGCGGCTTCTTCCCCGACGCCGCCTCCGCGATGACGTGGGGCAGGACGAGGTACGTCTGGGCGGAACATTGGCTGTACACCCAGTCGATCGGCGACGTGTGATGGCGGCCGTCGAGGCGCTTCTCATGGACTTCGGCGGCGTGCTGACCACCCCGGGACGCGCCCACCTCGACGTGTTCTGCCAGGAGGAGGACATCGACGAAACCCAGCTCAAGGGGTTCCTGGGCCGGTGCTACCGCGCTCCCACGGACGACGACCCGCTCGCCCTGCTGGAGACGGGCCGACTCTCGTTGGCCGACTTCGAGACGACCATGGCGCAGCGCCTGTCGGCGCGGTTCGGTCGTCCGATCTCGCCTCGCGGGCTGGCCGCGCGCCTCCAGGGGGACCTGTCGATCGAGTGGCCCATGGTGCGGGAGGTGCACCGTCTCCGGGAGGCCGGGGTCGCGACGGCGATGGTGTCCAACTCCTGGTCCGACGATCAGTACCCGGAAGCGGTCCTCGCTGCGTTCGACGTCGTGGTGCTGTCCCGACACGTCGGCGTGCGGAAGCCGGATCGGCAGTTCCTCGACCTCGCCCTGGGTCGGCTGGCGACCCGACCGGAGACCTGCGTCTTCGTGGACGACATCGGCGTCAACTGCGAGGTCGCCGCCTCATTGGGGATGCAGGTGCTCCACCACCGGGAGCCGGCGCAGACCTTGGCCGCGCTGGCCGCCGCCTTTGGGCGGTGACGCCGAGCCGTCCTTGATCAGCTGACCCGCGATCTCGACGGCGAGTTGGAGGGTCACCAAGCCTCGGGACGGGTCGTCAGGAGCCCGCTCGGCGACGACTTCCTCGCGCCGGGCGGTGAGCGACTTCCCCCAGAGGTTGAACGCGGCCCTGGACACCGCCAGGGGATCGACCTGCAAGCAGCGGGCGGCCGACCGTTCGGCCTCCTGTCGCGACGCCCGCCGCACGACCTGCTCGCGCCGCGCAGCCTCCGACGAGTGCCCGCCGAGCGCCTCGACGTCGCCCCCGCCCTCGAAGAGCTCGGTCACGTTGCACGTCAGGACGCGGCACAAGGCCGGCAGCTCATCGGCACGGACCGGGCGCCTACCGGACTCGACCGCCTCGACCGTCGCCGCGTCCCAACCGCGTGCGCCCGACGTGCGCATGGAGCGGGCGACGTCGCCGGGGCTGCGGTCTCCCCGCAACCGCCGAAGGTTCGAGGCGATGACCTCACCGACGTGCCCCGTCGCCCCCTGCTCCGCCATGAGCGCCCCAAGCTAGTTCGACGTCGTCAGCCGGCGAGGCGAAGGCGCTCGACCAGCGCGCAGAAGCCCAGGCCTCTGGCCTGGGCTTCTTCATGCTTCTGTGCTCGGGGGGGAGGACTCGAACCCCCAATAACTGGACCAGAACCAGTTGTGTTGCCGATTACACCACCCCCGAAAGGTGGAAGCGACACATTACCGGGCCGGCGGCGGCTCCTGCGAACGGTTCCCGGCGGGCCGGGCGCAGGCCGGGCGCAGGCCCAGCTCAGTCCTGGGACACGATGTGCCTGTCGAGCTCGTCGTCGACGTGGACCAGGCGGCGGAAGCCCACGATCCGACCGATGGCCACCGCCCCGGTCTCCTTCACGAGCTCCCGCAGCGACCCGCCGGGGTGGCTCGGCGACACCGAGGCCTCGAGGCCCAGCTCGTCGGCGATGGCGTTGACCCGCAGCGCGTGGTAGCCGTCGGTGACCATGACGGCGTCGAGAAGCCCGCGGTCGCGCAGGATCCGGGCCGCGGCAGCGAGCTGCTCCCAGGTGTTGGTGCCCTTCACCTCGGTCAGCAACGCGTCCTCCGGCACGCCCTTCTGCCGCAGGTAGGTGAACCCGGTGAACGCTTCGGTGAAGTTGTCCCCCGCCTGTTTGCCCCCGGTGAGCACGATGACGTCGACCAGCTGCCGGTCGTACAGCTCGAAGGCGTGGTCGAGGCGCTCCCGGAACACCTTCGACGGCCGCCCGTTGTACTGCGCTGCGCCCAGCACGACCGCGGCGTCGGCCTCGCGAGCGCCGTCCTGCCGGCTGGTCCACCACACCTGCACGAACGTGATCGACAGGTAGGCGACGAACACCACCAGGCTCGCGGCGCCGAGCCGGAGGAGCACTCGCCGCCTGACCTTCTTGTCCCGCAACGAGTCGAAGGACAGCGCGAGACGCCGTGCCTTCCCCGGCTGCTCGACAGCCGGCCGGTCGCGGGTGGCGTTGCTCACAACCGGGAGCGAGCCTTGCGGAGACGGTCGAGCGTGCGCTCACGACCCAACACGACCAACGACTCGTACAGCGGCGGGCCCACGCTGCGCCCGGTGATCGCCACGCGCACCGGCGCCTGCGCCTTGGACATCTGGGGCAGGCCCTCGGCGTTGACCAGCCCGGCCTCGGTGGCCGCGTCCTTGAGCGCGGCTTCGACGGCGTCGCGCTCCCACGCCACGTCGGCCAGTCGGGCGGACGCGGCGTCGAGCATGGCGACCGCCCGGTCGCCCAGCTTGACCACGCCCTTCTGCCAGGCCTCGTCGTCGATCTCCAACGGCAGGTCGAGCAGGAACGAAACCATGGGCTCGACCTCGGTGAGCAGCCGCACCCGGTCACGGACCAGCTCGGCCATGGGCCGCAGCACCTCGACCGTGGCCTCGCCGCCGGCCAGGAACGGGCGCGCCCGCTCGACGAACTCGTCGGCGGACAGGGCTCGGATGTACTCGGCGTTGAAGTGCTGCAGCTTCTTCACGTCGAAGAACGCAGGCGCGGAGTTGACGTCCTCGAGCCGGAACAGCTCGACGATCTCCGGCAGCGGGCGGATCTCGACCCCGTCACGCGGCCCCCACCCGAGCAGGGCCAGGTAGTTCATCATGGCTTCCGGGAGATACCCCTCGGCCCGGAAGTCAGCCACCGAGACTGAGTCCCGCCGTTTGGACAGCTTCTTGCGGCCCTCGTTGACCAGCACGGGCAGGTGGGCGAAGACCGGCCGGTAGCCCAGGCCCAGCGCCTCGCCGATGAGCAGGTACTTGGGCGTGCCGTTGACGTGCTCCTCGCCCCGCACCACGTGGGTGATGCCCATGTCGGCGTCATCGAGGACGTTGGCCAGCAGGAAGGTGGGCGTGCCGTTGGAGCGCAGCAGCACGAAGTCCTCGAGCACCGAGTTCTCGAACGCCACCTCGCCCCGCACGAGGTCCTCGAAGCGGGTGGTGCCCTCGTCGGGCGTGCGGAACCGCAGGGCGACGCCGGGGCCGGGGTGGAGGTCACGCCCGCGGCAGTAGCCGTCGTAGCCCGGCGGGCCGCCCCGCTCCTTGGCCCGGGCCTGCACCTGCTCGGCGGTGCAGTCGCACCAGTAGGCGTGGCCCGACGCCAGCAGCTTCTCGGCCGCCTCCCGGTACAGCTCCAGGCGGACCGACTGGTGCACCGGCTCGCTATCCCAGCCGAGGCCCAGCCAGGTCAGGGTCTCGAGGATGTTGGCGGTCAGCTCCGGGCGGTTGCGCTCGGTGTCGGTGTCCTCGATCCGCAGCAGCATCTCGCCGCCGGTCCGCCGGGCGACGAGCCAGTTGAACAGCGCGGCTCGGGCCGACCCCACGTGCAGGTAGCCGGTGGGCGACGGAGCGAAGCGAAGGCGGGGGGCGACGGGTACCAAGGACATCGATCCAAGGGTACGTCCCCCCTGCGACAGTTAAGGGAACGGGTTGGCGGAGGTTCTCAGGAGAGCCTCAGCCGACTCACGAAAGATCGAGGAGCGAGCGCCAGTCCTTGATGTGGGTGTCGGCCACCTGCTGAGGGGTCATCCGCAGGGACTCGTCGGGCACCATGTCGACGATCCGGCGCTGCTCGGGGTAGTGGTTCGGGTTCACCACCTCGGCGAACAGCGGCTTGCGCCGCGCCACCAGGTCGTCGGGCCCCTCCCGCAGGAAGCCCCAGATCGTGAACGCCACCGTCAGGTCGTGGAGCACCGGAGCCCGGCCGAACGACGCCGCCCGCTTCAGCGCGACGCCCATGCAGCCGGCGATGGCGTCGGCCTCGTGCTCGCCGTCGGTCAGGTACAGGCGACCCTCGAAGCGGTGGGCCAGCACGAGCACGTAGCCCTGGTCCGGACCGGGCGAGCCCAGGCGGGGACCCTGGGGCTGGCGGCCCGCAACCTCGCCCGGCCGGTCGGGCTTCCAGGACCCGGGCCGCCGGGGAGGGGACGTGTAGCTCCGCACGTTGGGGAGCGCCGGCTGGGGCACGTACTCGGGGGCAGCCACGGCCGCGAGATTAGCCACGAGGGCCCGTGCGGCCCGCACCCGGGGGCTAGCCCTACCTCGGGATTCGGGGCCGCCTCATGTTCACTGTCACACCCACTTCGTAGGGTGCTCGTTGTGATCGGAACCCTGCTGCGACCGTGGGCTCGAACCCAGACCTGGTGGAACCTCGTCCACCTCGTGCTCGACGTATTCATGGGGTCGATCACGTTCAGCGTCGTGTTCACCGGGCTCGTGTTCGCCGGGGTCATGCTGCTGATCCCCGTCTTCTGGCCGTTCGCGGTCCTCGGACTGTGGGGCCTGTTCCTGTGCGGGCGGGCCATCGGGCACATCGAACGGTCGCGCTACCGCGCCCTGCTCGACGTCCAGATGGCCGACCCCGTGCCCCGGCTCGAGAACACCAGCCTCTGGCGGCGCTTCCGCGAGCGCTTCCGGGTGTCGGCCCGCTGGCGCGAGCTGGCTTACGGGCTCATCCTGCTCCCCCTCGGGATGATCACCAGCCTGGCGGCCCTGTTCATCTGGTGCGGCGCCCTGGCGTTGCTGGCCCTCCCCCTCTACATCAACGGCCTCCCTGGCGACGAGGCGCACTTCGGCCTCTTCACCGTCGGCTCGGGCCCCGCCGCGTGGTTGGCCACCCTGGTCGGCCTGGTCGGGCTGGCGTTGGTGGCGCCCTGGGCCACCAACGGGCTGGCGTGGATCGACGCCTGGGTGGGCCGGCGCCTGCTCGGGCCGTCGCTCGCCGAAGGCATGCGCCGGCAGGTCACCCAGCTCGAGTCCAGCCGGGTCGCCGCGGTCGACAGCGCCGAGGCCGAGCGCCGCCGCATCGAACGGGACCTGCACGACGGCGCCCAGCAGCGCCTCGTGTCGCTCGCCATGGGCCTGGGCGCGGCCCGCGAGCGCCTGGAGAGTGACCCCGAGCGCGGCCGCCAGCTGGTCGCCGAGGCCCACGAGGAGGCCAAGGCCGCCCTCAAAGACCTCCGCGACCTCGTGCGCGGCATCCACCCGGTCATCCTCGAGGACCGCGGCCTCGACCCGGCCCTCTCGGCCATCGTGGCCCGCTCGCCCGTCCCGGTGGCGCTCCACGTCGAGATCGACGAACGACCACCGCCGGCAGTCGAGAGCACCGCCTACTTCGTGGTCTCCGAGGCGCTCACCAACGTGGCCCGTCACGCTCAGGCGCACGCGGCGCAGGTCAGCATCATCCGCTCCGGCGACCGGCTGATCATCGAGGTCCGCGACGACGGCCTCGGCGGCGCCGACGCCTCCAAGGGATCCGGGCTCACCGGGCTGCGCAACCGGGTGGCGGCCCACGGCGGCTCGCTGCACGTGGTCAGCCCCGACGGCGGGCCCACCACGCTGCTCGTGGAGATCCCGTGCGGATCGTGATCGCCGAGGACTCGGTACTGCTGCGGGCGGGGCTGACCGGCCTGCTGACCGACGCCGAGCACGAGGTGGTCGCCACGGTCGGCGATGCCGACACCCTGCTCGACGTCGTCGAGCGTCATGGCCCCGACCTGGCCGTCGTTGACGTCCGCATGCCCCCCACCCACACCGACGACGGACTGCGAGCCGCGCTGCAGATCCGCGACCGCTGGCCGGCGGTCGGGATCCTGGTGCTGTCGCAGTACGTCGAGGAGCGCTACGCCTCCGAGCTGCTGGCCACCACCTCGGCCCTCGGTGGCCTCGGTTACCTGCTGAAGGACCGCATCGCGGACGTCGCCGAGTTCCTCGCCGCCGTCACCCGCGTCGGTGAGGGCGGCGCCGTGCTCGACCCCGAAGCCGTCGCCCAGCTGCTGGCCCGCACCCGGCGCCGCGACCCGCTCGACCGGCTCTCGCCACGCGAGCGCGAGGTGCTGGGCCTCATGGCCGAGGGCCGCACCAACGCCGCCATCGCCCGGGCGCTGGTCGTCAGCGACGGTGCCGTCGAGAAGCACGTCAGCAACATCTTCACCAAGTTGGACCTGCCGCCCACCGAGCACGACCACCGGCGGGTGCTCGCCGTGCTCCGGTGGCTGGAGAGCTAGGAGCGGAGCGGAGACCATGCTCACCGGACTCTGGAAGATCGGCGGCTGTCTCGTCGTCGTGCCCCTGTTGATCCTCGGCACCGTCCAGACGGTGGTGGCGCTGGCCTTCGAGGCGTACGACGTCGACCGCACCTTCCCGGCGGCCGGCATCGGCATCGTCGAGATCCACAACAGCGCCGGAGGTGCCGTCAAGGTCATCGGGACCGACACCGAGACCATCAAGGTCCACGCCGACATCACCGACGGCCTGCGTGACACGGGGCACCACGAGCGGGTCGAGGGCGACCGGTTGGTCATCAGCAGCACCTGCCCCAACTTCCTGTCGATGCACTGCCTCGCCCGCTACGACGTCGAGGTGCCGACGGGCGTCAGCGTGGTGGTCAGCAACAACGACGGGCATCTCGACATCAGCGACATCGAGGGCAACGTCGACGTCCGGACGGACACCGGCGGCATCGAGCTCACCCGGATCGACGGGACCGTGCAGGCCCGCAGCGACACCGGCGGGATCACCGCGGTCGACCTCGACAGCAGCCAGGTCACCGCCACCACCGACACCGGTGGGGTGCACCTCGACTTCGACAAGGCACCCAACGGGGTGGTGGCCACCACCGACACCGGTGGCGTCGAGGTCGTCGTCCCCGACGACGACCTGGCCTACAACGTCAACGCCGACACCGACACCGGCGGCCGCCACATCGAGGTCGACACCTCGGCCGCCGCCCCTCGCAGCATCATCGCCACCACCGACACCGGCTCCGTCACGGTCCGCTACAGCACCGCCGACTGAACCTCCCGCCGCCTGTCCCCACATCCCATCCACACCCATCGTGCGAAGCCGGTGCCGGCAGGGCGCCGGCTTCGCCGCGCCGGGACACCAGGGGCGGGACGCCGGCGCCACCGGGCGGACCTCCGGGTGACCCGCTGGCGGAGGGTCGGGTTAACCCCACCACGAGACGCCGGGGGGCTCCATTCATCCAAAAAGCCCCATTTCTTACGGTCTTCTCATGACCTCTACCCCCACCCTGCCCAGCCCGGACACGGCGTCGCCGGCCCCCTTCTTCGGTGGCCCGGTGGCGGTGTGGGCCGACGGCGCCACCAAGGTCTACGGCCGCGGCGAGACCGCAGTCCGGGCCCTCGACGACGTCACCGTGACACTCCCGGCCGGCCGGTACACGGCGGTCATGGGGCCGTCCGGCTCCGGCAAGTCGACCCTCATGCACTGCATGGCCGGGCTCGACTCGCTGACCGCCGGACGGATCGTCCTCGGAGACGTCGACCTGTCGAAGCTCAACGACAAGCAGCTCACCCAGCTGCGCCGCGACCGCCTGGGCTTCGTGTTCCAGGCCTTCAACCTGCTGCCGACGCTCACCGCCCTCGAGAACATCACCCTTCCCCTGCGGCTGGCGGGCCGAAAGCCCGACGGCCCATGGCTCGACACCGTCATCGACACCATCGGCCTGCGCAGCCGGCTGCGCCACCGGCCCTCCGAGCTCTCGGGCGGCCAGCAGCAGCGGGTCGCGGTGGCCCGGGCGCTGGCCGGGCGGCCGCAAGTGATCTTCGCCGACGAGCCGACCGGCAACCTCGACTCCCGCTCCGGCGGCGAGGTGCTGGAGTTCCTGCGCCGGGCCGTCGACGAGATGGGCCAGACCGTCGTCATGGTCACCCACGACCCGGTGGCCGCCGGCTACGCCGACGCAGCCATCTTCCTGGCCGACGGCCGCATCGTCGACCTGATGGACCAGCCGACCGGGCCGCGGGTGCTCGACCGGCTCAAGGCGATGGAGCGCTGAGCCATGTGGAAGACCACGTTCTCCTCCCTCCTCAGCCGCAAGCGGCGCCTCATCGGCACGTGTGTGGCCATCGTCCTCGGCGTGGCGTTCCTGGCGGGCACGCTCGTGCTCGGCGACGCCACCCGCGCCGGGTTCGGTGACCTCTTCAGCGAAGCCAACGCCGGCACCGACGCCCTCGTGCGCAGCAGCCGCGAGATCGACGTCGACGACCTCGCCCAGGTCGGCACCCTCGACGCCTCACTGGTCGACTCCATCGCCCAGGTCGACGGCGTGAAGACCGCGGTGCCGATGATCGAGGGCAGCGGCCAGATCGTCGGGGCCGACGGCGACCCCCTCGGCGGCAACGGCCCGCCGACCATCGCCAGCAACTGGGTCACCGACCCCGAGGTCAACCCCTTCAAGCTGGCCCAAGGCCGTGCGCCCGAGCGGGCCGGCGAGGTCGTCATCGACAAGGCGACCGCCAAGGACGGCGACCTGCACCTCGGCGACACCACCACCGTCCGCCTGCCCCAGCCGATCGAGGTCACGATCGTGGGCATCGCCCGCTTCGGCACCTCCGACGGCATGGCCGGCGCGACCTACGCGGGGTTCACCACCGAGGAGGCCCAACGCCTCCTCCTGAAGCCCGGGGACATCACCGCCGTCCGGGTCGCGGCCACCCCTGGCGTGAGCCAGGCCCAGCTGGTCGAGAAGCTGAAGCCGATCCTGCCCCAGGATGCCGAGGCGCTCACGGGCACCGCCCTGACCGCCGAGCAGGAGGACGACATCGAGGGCGACTTCCTCGGTGCCATGGAGACGTTCCTGCTGGTGTTCGCCGGCATCGCCCTGGTGGTGGCGAGCTTCAGCATCTACAACACGTTCTCGATCACGGTCGCCCAGCGGACCGGCGAGTCGGCACTGCTGCGAGCGCTGGGCGCTTCCCGGCGCCAGGTGCTCGTGTCGACGCTGGTCGAGTCGGTGGTCGTCGGCATCGTCGCCTCGGCGGTGGGGCTGGTGGCCGGCATGGGCCTGGCCTCCGGGCTGTCGTCGCTGATGGACTCGCTGGGCTTCGGGCTGCCGACGTCATCGATGTCCCTGCACGGCGACACGGTCGTCACGGCGATGACCGTGGGCCTGCTCGTGACCGTGGCGGCCAGCGTCGCCCCGGCGATCAAGGCCTCACGGGTGCTGCCTCTGGCGGCGCTGCGCGACGTGGCGATCGACCGGTCGTCGGCCTCCAAGGCCCGGCTGGCCGTCGGGGCGGTGGTCACCGCGGCGGGCGCAGGCATGACGATGGCCGGCGCGACCGCGGTCGGGTCACTCCCCCTGACCGGCCTCGGTGCGCTGGCCTTGGTGCTTGGCGTCGTCATGCTCGGCCCGGTGGCCGCCCGGCCGACCGCCTCGGTGCTCGGCGCGCCCCTGGCTCGGCTCCGCGGCATCAGCGGCCAGCTGGCCCGGGGCAACGCCATGCGGAACCCCCGGCGCACCGCCGGCACCGCATCGGCGCTGATGGTCGGCGTGGCCGTGGTGTCGATGTTCACCGTGGTGGCCGCGTCGCTGAAGGCGTACGTCGACGACACCGTCGACAAGGCCTTCGCCGGTGACCTGGTGATGGTGTCCGACAACTTCAGCACGGTCGGCATGACCCCCGAGGTGGCCCCGGCCGTGGCGAAGCTGCCCGAGGTCGCGACCGCCACCGCCATGGCCAACGCCCCGCTGCAGCTCGACGGCAAGGACGAGTTCGCCACCGCAGTCGGCAGCGGCCTGTCCCGGGTCATCGACGTCGGCGTGACCCACGGCTCCCTCGACGACCTCGGGTCCGACGGCCTGGCGCTGTCCACCCATGAGGCCGAGGACCGCGGGCTCCACGTCGGCGACACCGTCCCCGTCTCGTTCGCCGACGGCGCCAAGTCGACGCTCACCGTCCGGACCGTCTACGACGACGCCGACCTGGTCGGCCCGATCCTGGTGAGCCGGGACGCCTGGGCGCCCCACGCCCAGCAGGTCTCGGACACAGTCGTGCTGATCGAGCTGGCCGACGGCGTGTCGATGGCCCAGGGCGAGGCTGCGGTCCAGACGGTGGCCGACCAATACCTGGCGCCGGACGTCCAGACCCGCCAGGAGTACGTCGACTCGGTGGCCGGCCAGATCGACCAGATGCTGGCGGTCGTCTACGTGCTGCTGGTGCTGGCGATCATCATCGCCCTCATGGGCATCGCCAACACGCTGTCGCTCTCGATCCACGAGCGGGGCCGGGAGCTCGGCCTCCTGCGGGCGGTCGGGCAGAGCCGCCGGCAGCTGCGGTCGATGGTCCGGGGCGAGTCGGTGGTGGTCGCCGCCTTCGGGGCGGTCGGCGGCGTCGGCCTGGGGTGCTTCCTGGGCTGGGCGTTGCTCAAGGCGATCTCGTCGAACGAGGAGAACTTCACCGTCTTCTCGGTCCCGGTCACCCAGCTGGCCGTGGTGCTGACCCTCGGTGCCCTGGTCGGGGTGGTCGCCGCCTGGAGGCCCGCCCGGCGGGCCGCCAAGCTCGACATCCTGGCCGCCATCGCCACCGACTGATCCCCAGATCCCCCACCCAATGCAGACCGGAGGGGGCCGCCCAGCGGCCCCTCCGGTCTCGCGTTCAGGCTCCAGGGTTCAGGCGTGGAGCAGGCCGTAGACCAGCGAGTCGACCAGCGCCTGCCAGGACGCCTCGATGACGTTCTCGCTGACCCCGACGGTCGACCAGGCCCGATCGCCGTCGGTCGAGTCGATGAGCACCCTCACCACGGCCTTGGTAGCCGCGGCGCCTTCGAGGACCCGGACCTTGTAGTCCGTGAGGTGGATGCGGTCGATCGCCGGGTAGCGCTTGCGCAGCACCGACCGCAGCGCCTCGTCGAGGGCGTTGACCGGGCCGTTGCCCTCTCCGATGGCGACCAGCCGGTCGTCGCCGGCCCAGATCTTGACCGAGCACTCGGTGTCGATGATCGACTCGCCGTCCTCGATCGGCACCCCGCCCCGCACCGCGTTCCGGTGGTAGGTGGTGACCCGGTAGCCCTCGAGCCGGAAGTAGTCCTGCTGCCAGCCGGCGGCCTCCCGCATGAGCAGCTCCAGCGAGGCGTCGGCCGCCTCGAACTGGAAGCCCTCGGCCTCGAGCTGCTTGAGCCGCTCGGTCAGGTCGCCCGCGGCCCGCTCGTCGAGGTCGACGCCGAACTCCTGGGCCTTCATGGCCATGCCGGCCCGGCCGCCCAGGTCCGACACCAGCACCCGGGTGTGGTTGCCGATCGACCCGGGGTCGACGTGCTCGTACGATGCGCCCCCGGCTCGGCCCAGGGCCGACGTGTGCAGCCCGCCCTTGTGGGCGAACGCCGAGCGCCCCACGTAGGGGTCGGCCTCGTGCGGCGGCAGGTTGACCAGCTCGGCGACGTGGCGCGAGACCGTGGTCAGGCGGTCGAGCCGTCCCTCGGGCAGGCAGTGGATGCCCATCTTCAGCTCGAGGTTGGGGATGCAGGTCATGAGGTTGGCGTTGCCGGTGCGCTCGCCGTAGCCGTTGACCGTGCCCTGCAGCTGCGTGGCACCGGCGACGACGGCGGCCACCGAGTTGGCGACCGCGCAGCCGGTGTCGTTCTGGGTGTGGATGCCGATCTGCTGGTCGGCACCGAAGTACGCGACGACCTCGCCGACGATCCGCTGCACCTCGTGGGGCAGCGACCCACCGTTGGTGTCGCACAGCACCAGGACCTCGGCCCCCTCGGTGGCAGCCGCCTCGAGGACCCGGAGGGTGTACTCCGGGTTGCGCTTGTAGCCGTCGAAGAAGTGCTCGGCGTCGAAGAAGACCCGCATCCCCTGGCTGCGCAGGAACCGCACCGAATCGCCGACCATGGCGACGCCCTCGTCGAGCGTGGTCCGCAGGGCCTCGGTGACGTGGAAGTCCCAGCTCTTGCCGACGATGCAGGCGGTCGAGACGCCCGCCTCGACGAGCGCTGTGAGCGTGGGGTCGACGTCGACCTTGCCGAGCGGTCGGCGGGTCGACCCGAACGCCACGAGCGTGGCGGTCTCGAGTTGCAGCTCGCCGGCCACGGCCCGCCGGAAGAACTCGGCGTCCCGGGGGTTGGCCTGGGGGTAGCCGCCTTCGATCCAGGCGACGCCGAGCCAGTCGAGCTGCTCGGCGACCCGGAGCTTGTCGTCGACGGTGAGCGAGATGCCCTCGAACTGGGCCCCGTCCCGCAGGGTGGTGTCGAAGATCTCTACCGAGCCGTCACCTGGCATGTTCGACCCACTCCTTGTACCGGTCGACCTTGCCGCGGACGGCCTTGGCGTACTCCTCGGCGACGGCGGTGGTCATGGGCCCGGGGCAGGGAAGCTCCCGGTCGTCGACCGACTTGACCGCGGAGATCTCGGCCGCGGTGCCGCAGACGAAGACCTCTTCGGCGATGTACAGGTCGCTGCGGGCGATGTTGCCGACCTTGGTCTCGAAGCCGAAGTCGCGGGCGATGGTCATGACCGAGCTCTGGGTGATGCCCTCGAGGGCGCCCGACGCCAGCGGCGGGGTGATGAGCACGCCGTTGCGGGCGCAGAAGATGTTCTCGCCGGTGCACTCCGAGACGAAGCCGTGCGGGTTGAGCATGATCGCCTCGTCGTAGCCGGCCTTCAGCGCCTCGACCTTGGCCATGGAGCTGTTGACGTAGTTGCCGGTGGTCTTGGACGCGGGCGGCATGGTGTTGTGGTCGTGGCGGGTCCAGGACGAGATCTTCATGCGCACGCCCTTGGTGGCGGCGTCGTCGCCGAGGTACGCACCCCACGGCCAGCAGGCGATGGCCACGTCGACCGAGCACGGGATGGTGTTGAGCCCCATCTCGCCATAGCCGTAGTAGGCGATGGGCCGGACGTAGCAGGCGTCGAGCCCGGTGGAGGCCACGGTGTCCTTGGCCGCCTGCACCAGCTCGTCGACCGAGTAGGGCAGCTCCATGCCGACGATCTGGGCCGACTGGTGGAGCCGGCGCATGTGGTCGGTGAGCCGGAAGATGCCGGGTCCGTCGTCGGTCTCGTAGGCGCGGATCCCCTCGAACACCCCGGTCCCGTAGTGGAGGGTGTGCGTGAGGATGTGGATCTTGGCATCGCCCCAGGGAATGAGCTCGCCGTTGAACCAGATCTTCTCGGTCGGGGTGATCGCCATGGCCGTATCTCCTGTCGAACGTGGTTGCTGGGGTGCGTGCTAGAGCCGGCTGGCCACAGCGTCGCCGATGTCCGACGTGGAGCCGGACAAGGCCGTGGGGTCGGCACACGCCTTGCGGACGCGGGCGGCCGCGTCCGTCTCGCCGAGGTGGTCGAGCATCATCGCCGCGCTGAGGATGGCAGCGATGGGGTTGGCGGTGCCGGTGCCGGCGATGTCGGGTGCCGAGCCGTGGACGGGCTCGAACATGGACGGCCCCGTGCGGGCCGGGTTGAGGTTGCCGCTGGCGGCGAAGCCGATGCCTCCGGAGACGGCCCCGCCGAGATCGGTGAGGATGTCGCCGAAGAGGTTGTCGGTGACGATGACGTCGTAGCGCTGCGGATCCTGGACGAAGTAGATGCAGGCCGCATCGACATGGTTATAAGCGGTGCCGACGTTGGGGTGTTCGGCGGAGACTTCGTCGAACACACGTTCCCATAGATTGCCAGCAAAGGTCAAGACATTCGTCTTGTGGACGAGCGTGGTGTGGGCCCGGGTCCGGGAGGCGGCCAGGTCGAAGGCGTAGCGGACGCAGCGCTCGACGCCCATCCGGGTGTTGACCGAGCCCTGGGTGGCGACTTCGTGGGGCGTGCCCTTGCGGAGCACCCCGCCCTCGCCGACGTACGGGCCCTCGGTGTTCTCCCGTATGACCACCATGTCGATGCCCTTCTCGACGTCGAGGAACGGCCGCTGGTTGATGTAGAGGTCCAGGTCGAACCGCATCTTCAGCAGCAGCCCGCGCTCGATGAGGCCGGGCGGGACGTCGGGGGTCCCGACCGCGCCGAGCAGCAGGGCGTCGAGCCCCCGCCACTCGTCGAGGACGCTGTCGGGCAGGACGGTGCCGTCACGCAGGTAACGGGCGCCCCCCAGGTCGTAGTCGACGGTGTCGAAGGCGACCCCGGTGGCCTCGACCACCTTCAGGGCTTCGGCCACGACCTCGGGACCGATCCCGTCTCCGCCAATGACACCTACTCGATTGGCCACAACTCACTCCAGAAATAAGAAACCGTCCACGTTTGTGGACGGTAGACCAGCGCACGTCGGGAAGGGCGACGTGCGCTATTGGATGATGATTACCGAGATCAGGACGTCGGGACGCCGACTCATGGGTTCGAAGTGTCGCCGGTCACCCGTGCGCCCGTCAACACGGATAGGGGCGCTAGCCGGCGGGCAGGCCGTAGGCCACGACGTGGCCGTCGTCGGTGCCGACGTAGACGTGCCCGCCCGAAACGGCCGGGGCGCCGGTGATCGCGCTGCCCACGTCCCGGACCTGCAGCGGGTTGCACGTCGTGGCACCGCACGGGCTCGCGTCGAAGGCCACCAGGAAGCCGCCCGCGGTGCCGGCGTACACCACGCCGTTGGCCACGGCGGGCTGCACGTCGATCGAGGACACGACGTTGCCCCGCCACAGCTCGGCGCCGGTGGCCGCGTCCAGGGCCACCAGCTGGCCCGAGGCGGTCGGCACGAACAGCCGCCCGTCGGCGAGGGCCGGGCTGGCGGTGACAGCCGAGCCGACCGGGGTCGACCACAGCACCGACGCCGTATCCCCCGTGACCTGCACCGCGTACATCGTCCCGGCATCGGTGCCCGAGTAGACCACCGACTGGTCATCGCTCAGGACGGGCGCGGTCGCCGTGGTGCCGTCGGTCGTGACGAGCCAGGTCGGGCACGTGTAGAGGCCCAGGCAGAGGGCGGGGTTGGCGATCGACACGCCCCGCACCCCGTTGCCGACTGCGGCGGTGCCCGGGTCGATCACCCCTTGGCCGGCGTGGAAGATCCAGCCCGACCCCAGCGTGATTGGCTCGGGCCCGGCGGGCGCTGTCGCGCTGCTCAGGCGGAACGGCCCGTCGCAGCACACGACGGTCCCGGTCGACGCGTCGGTCACCCGCAGGCGCTGCGCCCAGAACGTGGCGGGCCTCGTGGGGAAGTACGTCTGGTTCCACTGCAGCTCGCGCTGGCCCCGCAACCCGATCACACTGCCGTTGGCCTGGGGCGACGTCGCCTGCGCGGCGCCCGTCGCGGCATCGAGGGCGAGGGTCACGTCGAGCCCCTCGTTCGCCGCCGACGCGGTCGCGACCGGGTTCCACTGGCCCGCCAGCACGGTCGAGTCCTGCACCCACGGCTGCTGGGCCACCAGCGGGGCCGTCACGGGGTGGCGCCACAGCCGGGCGCCGGTGTCGGGGTTGAAGCCGTAGACGCCGTGGGCGTCGTTGACGTGCACCCCGGCGGCCGAGGTGACGGGAGCGCCGACCGGGCCCTCGTCGGTCGGGGCGCTCCAGAGCTGGACGATGCCGACCACGTTGTCCACGTCGAGGAGGTCTTCGGCCGTGTTGTGGGCTTGGCGGTTCGCACCCTGGCCGGGCACTGTCCAGTAGCAGCCGCCCGCCGACAGCAGCGCGAGCGCGGCCGCGCCAAACGAACGGATCTTCGTCCTTCGTCCCATCCCCGAGCCTCCCAGTCCGCTCGTCTCCCGGCCCCCTCACCGAGATCGCCAGATCCTAGAAGGTCGTTGGATGAAGGGTGAGGCGCGTCCTACCCTGTTCGCCTTATGGGTACGACCCAGCATCTCTCGCAGGCGGCCTACGACCGGCTCAAGGCCGAGCACGACGACCTCACGACGCGGGGCCGCGTCGAGATCGCGCGCAAGATCGAGTCGGCCCGTGAGCTGGGCGATCTCTCCGAGAACGGCGACTACCACGCCGCCAAGGAGGAGCAGGGGAAGATGGAGGGGCGGATCCGCCAGCTCGCCTCCATCCTCGAGAACGCCGAGATCGTCGAGTCGAGCGCCGGCGGCGCGGTCAGCGTCGGATCGGTGGTCGGCATCCGCTACGCGGGCGACGACGACATCGAGCGCTACCTCATCGGCTCGATCGAGGAGCGCCACGACGACCTCGATGTGATCAGCCCTTCGTCGCCGCTGGGCGAGGCGCTGCTCGGCGCGGCGCCCGGCCAGGACGTCACGTTCACCGCTCCGACCGGCGCCGACATCACGGTCAACGTCGTCAGCGTCGACTGACCAGGTACCCCAGGCCGCCCACCGCCCGGACGACGCCGAGCAGGGAGCTGACCAGCGACGTCGGCTCCTGGCGCACGAGGATGACCCGCCCGACCCGCAGCGCGTCGCGGGGCGGCACCTTCGAGCGGGCGACGACCGACGGCCAGTCCTCGAAGCCACCTCCGTCGGGGCCGGACCGGATCACGTAGTAGTGGGGCAGACCGCGGGCGTCGGGGTCGTGGCCATCTACCCAACGGACGCCGGCGCGCTCCAGCACCACCTCGAACGTGTCGTTCTGGTCGCCGTACACGAACGGCGCCGGCTGGATGACGATCAGGCCGTCGGCCTCGATGTCGTCCCGCATGGCGGCGAGGAGCTTCGGCCGGAAGTCGAGCCAGAGCGCCGACTCGTCCGGGAACGGCTGTGCCCCGACCGTGCCCCACCCGAGCGTCCATGCCACGGCGACGACGACCCCGACGAGGGCGAGGCTCTGCACTCCTGGTGACGCCGCGGGCCACCGTCGGGCCAGCACCAGCGCGACCGCCGAGACGAGTGCCAACCACAGGAGCATCACCACCACCGCCGACCACCGCAGCCCCCACAGGAACGGTGCGCCCCGCAGGCCCTTGACCCCCAGGTACACGCCCACCGCGCCCGCGGCGGCCAGCGCGCAGGCGGCCCGGACGACCCGGTCCTCCCGCCCGACGCCGCCGCCCCACCTCGTCGCCAGCCGGGCGAGCAGCCACGCCCCCACCAGCATCCCCACGATGACGAGGAGGTGCCAGCTCAGGTAGGCGCCGAGCAGGTGGTGCATGCCCGAGCGCGGCGTGTCGACGCGCCCCAGCCACATGCCGAAGGGGTCGAGCAACCAGGCGGTCCGCTGGCGCACGGCGATCGGGCCGAAGCGCCCCTCCTCGAGCGTCGACACCCGGTTGATGTCGTGACCGGTGCTCCAGCGGATCAGCTTCCAGAGGTTCCCCGACCCGAAGGCCTGGTCTAGCAGCGGCGGCAGCCAGGCCACGAGTGCCACTGCGCCGGTCGCCGCCCAGACCCTGCGGCTGGGGCACGGCGCGGCCCGGAGCCGCCAGGCGAGCACCACCGTCACCACGGACACCATGGCCACCGGCGGCAACAGCCCCAGGTGCGACTGAACCGCCAGCGCCCCGGCCGCCACCGCCGCCGGCCCGGCCCACGTCCGGTTGCCGGCCACGATCTCGATGCCGAGCACCATGAGCAGGGCGAGGGGCAGGATCGCCATGTTGGGGTTCCACGGGTCGGCAACGAAGCCGGCCCCGAGGCCCCGCAGCAGTACCGCGAGGCCGAGCAGCGCCACCAGTGCCTGCGTGCGGCCGAACCGCACGACGACCGCGACGTACGCCGCGACCATCGCGAGGTTGACCATCGCCGCGCCGAACGCCAGGCCGCGGTCGGCCGGGGCCAGGCGGTAGAAGGGCGCCATCAGGTAGAAGGCCCACGGCCCGGGGTGTCGCCAGCCGAAGCGCGAGTACGCGCCGACGAGCGGCGTGTGCCGCCCGCCCACGTCGCGAACGTGGAGCTCGATCAGCGCCCAGTCGCTGGCCGGGATCCAGGGGTGCCGCAGGGCCGACACCACCTCGACCAGCGGTACCAGCAGCACCAGCGCCGCCGCCGCCACGATCACGACATCGAGCTCGCGCCCTCTTACCGAGACTGACCGGGTCGCTCTGTCCACCGCCATCTGGTCAACCCCGTTCTGGTTCCCCCACCGTCAGGAATCACGCCGGCGCTCCCTGTTGGGGTACCGGTCGTCTCGCCGCTCCGGATCGCCCGGGTCATCTCGGTCATCCCGGTCGTCCCGGTCGTCCCGGATCAGCACGAGGCCGTCGGGCGAGAGGGTCCCGGCCGCCGCGGCCTCGCGGGCCACGACATGTCCGGCGTCGTCCGGGTCGCCGCCCACCGGCACCCGCCGGATCGAGTACACCGGCCGGCCCCTGGCCCGGGGATCATCCCGGGTCACCCAGGTGATGCCGGCCCGGTCGAGGATCAGCTGGAAGACCAGGTTGTCCTCGCCGTAGGCGAGCGGACCGGGATCGGCGACCACCGGGTCCTCGCCGTCGAGGGCGCGCAGGATGCGGGGCTCGAAGCGCAGCCACTGCTCCGACTCGGGCTGCGACGGGAAGCGCCCGAGGCTGCCCTTTCCGACGGCCAGCGCCACCGGAACGGCGACGACGACGAGTGCTGCGGCACTCGCGGCCCGACCCTGGAGCTGCGACCTGCCAGTGGCAGCGACGACCGCCCAGCCCAGCGCCAGGAAGGCCAGCATCATGACCGGCGCCGACCACCGCAGCGCCCACAGGAACGGCAGGCCCCGGTTGGTCTTGAGGGCGAGGAAGGTGGCGGCGACCCCGACGAGGCTCAGCCACCAGGCCGCCTTGGCGACGTTCCGCTGCTGGCCGTCGGGAGCCCGCCGCAGCAGCAGCGCCGGGGCCGCCAGCAGGGCCGCCGTCAGCAGCAGGCGCCACGACGAGCTCTGGCCGAGCATGGTGACCGGGCCGGCCGTCGGCGCCGTGAAGCGCCCTGCCCAGAGCCCCGCCGGGTCGAGCAACCAGGCCGCCCCGGCCACGACGTCACCGCCCGGAAGGTGTCCCGAATCCCACGGACCCGGCGCCGTGACATCCCGCCCGAACGACCACCGCACGAGCGCCCAGAGGTTCCCCTCCCCCACCACCTGATCGACCAATGGTGGCCCCCAAGCCACCACCCCCACGACCCCGGCGGCCCGCCACCCCAACCTCGACCCTGCACGACCCCCACCGCCAGCGGTCGACCGCCGGCCAGCAAGCCGACCCGGCGATCCCGCCGCCGCGGCGCCGGCAGTCGACGAGCGGCGGCGCGGGAGCCAGGCCGGCACCCACCGACCACCGCCGACCACCCGGCGGGCAGCAACGAGAGCCGGCGACCCGAACGACACGGCCTGGCCGGCAGTCGAACGCCGGCGCACGAACCAGGCCGGCACCGCACCCGACACCCGCCGACCGTCGCCGTCATCGCCGGCGATCGCCCGGCGGGCAGCAATGGGTCCCCCGAGAGCCGGCGAGCCGGGCGGCGCGGCGGCGGCAGCAGTCGAGCGGCGGCGGAGGAGCCAGGTCGTGAGGGCCGCGAGTGCTGCCGGCAGGGCTAGGGCGGCGTGGGATTGGATCGCCAGGGAGGCCGCGGCGACGGCGGCTGGGAGGGACCACCGTGACGGCTCCGTCGCCAGCTCCACACAGAGGAGGAGGTAGAGGGCGAACGGAAGCAACGCGAGGTTGGGGTTCCACGGGTCGATCAGGAGGGCGGCGCCCAGGCCTCGTTCCAGGATCACCAGGCCCAGCAGGGCCACCAGGGCGCGGGGGCGGTCGTAGCGCAGCGACACCGCCACGAAGGCCGCAGCCAGCAGCAGGTTGTAGGTCGCCGTGGCGAACGTCAGGCCGTGGGCGGCCGGCACCAGGCGGTAGAAGGGCGTCAGCAGGTAGAACGGCCACGGGCCAGGGTGGTGCCACCCGTAGCGGGAGCGGGCCCCCACCAGGGTGGTGTCAGCCCCGCCGACGTGGCGGACCGTCTCCTCGATCGCCGCCCAATCGGACGTGCCGATCCAGGGATGGCGAAGCGCCGACACCACCACTGCCGCCGGCAGCACCAGCGCGACCGCACCAGCCGCAAGCACCAGCGGGTCGAGCCACCGTACCCGGGGCAACGCCCGAGGCACGGACGCGATTGCAGTCGCGTCCCGCGTCGCCGCGAAGGCGACGATCTGTCCAGTTGTCATCCAAGCCGTCCCAGTTCGGCTGTCCCAGTAACTCGCACATTAAGCCGAGGTGGCGACACTGTGCGCGCGCCTAGGCTGTCCCCCTTCCGCTGCTGCCAGGCGCAAAGGAGCGCAGCCATGTCCGAACCCCGCACGCTCAGCCAGAAGATCTGGGACCGTCACGTGGTCCCGGTGGCCGACGGTGACGGGTCGGACCTCCTCTACATCGACCTCCACCTGGTCCACGAGGTCACCTCTCCCCAGGCGTTCGACGGCCTGCGCCTGGCCGGCCGCAAGGTCCGCCGCCCCGACCTGACGGTGGCGACGATGGACCACAACGTCCCGACCACCGAGATCGTCTTCCTGAACGGCGAACCTCGCATCGACGACCCCATCTCCAAGCAGCAGATGGACGTCCTCGCCCGCAACTGCGAGGAGTTCGGCATCACCTGCTACCCGATGGGCGATCCCAGCCAGGGCATCGTGCACGTCATCGGCCCCGAGCAGGGCCTCACCCAACCGGGCATGACCATCGTCTGCGGCGACAGCCACACGTCGACCCACGGGGCGTTCGGGGCGCTGGCGTTCGGCATCGGCACCAGCGAGGTCGAGCATGTCCTGGCCACCCAGACCCTGCCTCAGGGCCGGCCGGGCACCATGGCGGTCACGGTCGAGGGTGAGCTGCCTGACGGGTCGACCGCCAAGGACATCATCCTCGCCATCCTCGGCCGCATCGGCACCGGCGGCGGCATCGGCTCGATCATCGAGTACCGGGGCTCGGCCATCCGGGCGCTGTCGATGGAAGGCCGGATGACCGTCTCCAACATGTCGATCGAGGCCGGCGCCAAGGCCGGGCTCATCGCTCCCGACGACGTCACCTTCGCTTACCTCGAGGGTCGCCGCCACGCCCCGACCGGCGCCGCCTGGGAGCGGGCGCTCGACGACTGGCGATCGCTGCCCACCGACGAGGGCGCCACGTTCGACAAGGACGTGCTCCTCGACGCCGCCGCCATCACCCCCCACGTGACATGGGGCACCAACCCGGGCCAGGTCGTGGCGCTCGACGGCGTCATCCCCGACCCGGAGGCGTTCGCCGAGGCGTCCGAGCGCGAAGCAGCAGCCCGGGCGCTCGACTACATGGACCTGAAGCCGGGCGTGCCGCTCCGCGACATCCACGTCGACACCGTGTTCATCGGCTCGTGCACGAACAGCCGCATCGAGGACCTGCGGGCTGCCGCCAAGGTGGCCGAGGGCCGCCGGGTGGCGCCCGGCATGCGGGCACTGGTGGTGCCGGGCTCGCACGCGGTCAAGGCCCAGGCCGAGGCCGAAGGCCTCGACAAGGTGTTCGTCGCCGCCGGCTTCGACTGGCGGGAGCCGGGCTGCTCGATGTGCCTGGCCATGAACCCCGACAAGCTGGCCCCCGGCGAGCGCTGCGCCTCGACCAGCAACCGCAACTTCGAGGGCCGCCAGGGCCGCGGCGGCCGCACCCACCTGGTGTCGCCCGCGGTCGCCGCCGCCACCGCCGTCCGGGGCAACTTCGCCACCCCCGCCGACCTGTAAGACCGAGCCAGCAAGGAACCACCGTGAACCCCGTCCGCATCGTGCAGGGCACCGCCGTGCCGCTCGACCGCTCCGACGTCGACACCGACCAGATCATCCCGGCGCACTGGCTCAAGCGGGTCGAGCGCACCGGCTTCGGCCGCGGCCTCTTCTCGACCTGGCGAGACGACCGCAGCTTCGTCCTCAACGACGAGCGCTACGCCGGCGCCCAGATCCTGGTCGCCGGCCCGAACTTCGGCACCGGCTCGTCCCGGGAGCACGCCGTCTGGGCGATCATGGACTACGGCTTCGCCGCCGTCGTCAGCCCCCGTTTCGGCGACATCTTCCGCAACAACGCCACCAAGAACGGCCTGGTCCCGGTGCTCGTGCCCGCCGAGGTCGGCGAGGCGCTCCTGCGGGCCGTCGAGGCCGACCCGACGCTCGAGGTCACCATCGACGTCGAGCGCCGCACGCTGTCCGCCCCGGCCGCCGGCATCGAGTGTGACTTCCCGCTCGACGACGCCGTCCGCCACCGCTTCCTCGAGGGCCTCGACGACATCGCGCTCAGCCTGCGCCACGACGACGAGATCAGCGCCTACGAGACCACCCGCCCGGATTACCTGCCGACGGCCTAGCCGCCAGCTCCGTCAGTGGAGGGCGGCGGTGTCGTGGCCGTTGGAGCGGTGGTTGTCGAGGGCCTGGCGGAGGACGACGGTGGTGCCGTGCTCGTCGCTGGTGACCTCGACGTCGTCCACGAGCACGCACATCAGGGCGAGGCCCCGCTGCGACAGCGAGTCGGGCGCCGGCATCTCCATCTCGTCAGGCACCTCGAACCCGGCCCCGAAATCGCTGACGGTCACCGTGCACGTCTCGGTGTCGACGTCGACGGTCACGTCGTAGCTGGAGCTGTCCGAGTGGAGGATGGCGTTGTTGCACGCCTCCGCCGACGCCAGCACCAGGCGGTCGAACAGCTCACCGTTGATGCCATTTCGGCGCAGTTCCTCACCCACCACCGCCCGAACGCGCGGCACTGTGTCAGCTCGACAACGAAACTTCTGCGACACACCACGACCCATCGGCACCGCCCTACCCTGCGCCCTCACTCACAAACCTGACACTACGTGGTGGTAGCACCACGCGACGAAGAGAGCAACCGCGCTCGGCGGGTTTCGGCGACCTAGAGTCGACATGCCCCGCCAACCACCCCGGCTGCCACCCCAACTGGCGGCAGTGGCTTCGCCACTTCGACTGTTACATCACTCCTATCTCCGACCCCGAGAGGCACCATGGACGCCAGTTACGCCGTCCAGTTGATCGTTCCCGCCGAACCCGGTTCGGCCCGGCTCGCCCGGCTCGTCGCCGCAGCCCTGGCGGCCGACGCCGACTTCAGCGTCGACGACACCGAGGACCTCCGGGTCGCCGTCAGCGAGCTGGTCGCGCTGCTCGTCGAGGGCGCCGAGGACGCACGCGAGCAGGTCGCGCTCGACTTCACCCGCCAACCCCACTCGGTCGAGATCTCGGGTCAGCGCGCCATGCAGGGGTCGCTGGACGGCGCGCGCCCCGATGACCTGGCGCTGGAGATCCTGCGGGTGGTGGTCGACGAGCACACCTTCGAGCACGACGACACCGGTCGTCGCTTCCACCTCGTGAAGAGGGCACGCGCGGACGTATGACCGAGACGCATCGCTGGGATGGAGCCGAGCTGGACGAGCTCTTCCGTGAGTATCGGCGCACCGGCGAACGATCTCAGCGCAACCGGCTCGTCGAGGCCCACCGCGGCCTCGCGGCGTCGATCGCGCACGACTACCGCGACCGGGGCGTCGAGCTCGACGACCTGGTCCAGATCGCCATGCTCGGCACGCTGAAGGCGGTCGAGCGGTTCGAGCCCGAGCGCGGCATCCCGTTCTCGTCCTTCGCCAGCCGGACCATCAACGGCGAGATCAAGCGCTACTTCCGGGACCGGACCTGGGCGGTCCGCCCGCCCCGGAGCGCCCAGGAGCGCCACCTCGACCTGCGCCGCACCTCGTCGGCCATGACGCTGCGGCTCGGCCGGGCGCCCAAGGTGTCGGAGCTGGCCGAGGAGCTGGGGATCAGCACCGAGGCCGTGCTGGAGGCCATGGAGGCCGGCGCCGCCTACCGTGCCACCAGCCTCGACGCCCGCCGCCCCGGCGACGAAGAGGGCCTGACCCTCGGCGACCGCCTGCCCAGCGAGGAGGCCGCCAGCCGCCCCGCCGAGGTGCGGGTCCTGGTGGGCCAGCTGCTCGACACCCTGCCCGAGCGGGAGGCCGAGATCCTGCGGCTGCGCTTCTACGACGAGCTGACCCAGACCGAGATCGCCGAGCGTGTCGGCATCAGCCAGATGCACGTGTCGCGGCTGATCCGCCGCTGCCTGCTCGACCTCCGCGCCCACCTGGAGCGCTGAGCGCTCCCAGCTAGTCGCGGTCCTCGATCGTCAGGAGCTTGTCGAGGCGGGTGAGGTTGAACAGGTCCTTCACGTGGCTCGGGGCCGCCTTGACCACCAGCTGCGATCCCCGAGACTCGGCGAAGTGGTGCAGCGCGACCAGGGCGCCCAGGCCGGACGAGTCGACGAACCCCACGTTGCGGAGGTCGAGCGTGACGGTCGGTGAACCACCCTCGACGATCTCGGCCAGCTGCCGCTTCACGTCCTCGGACGTGACGATGTCGAGGTCCCCCTCGTGGCGGACGGTCGACGGGTTGTCGTCGGAATCGTCGGAAGACACTGCATCGAAAGACATGGCAGCCGCCACATGACCTCTCGTTCAGGCGCTCCCACCCCTGCGCATTGCCGCCCGGGATCCGCCCGGGTTCCTCGGCGGGGGAATTTACCGCACCCACTCCGAGAGGCGAGGGACTTCATCAGACCGTAACCAGGCGTCAAAGAGAGGCGTGAGGTCCTTGCCGGCGACTTCCTCGGCCAGCTTCTCGAAGTCGGCGGTGGTGGCGTTCTTGCCCCCGTAGCGCTCGTTCCAGGTTCGCAGCAGCCGGAAGAAGGCGTCGTCGCCGAGCTCCTGGTGCAGCACGTACAGGGTCGCGGCGCCCCGCTGGTAGACGCTGGCGCCGAAGAGGTCGTCCCGCCCCGGGTCGGCCGGCGGGGTGTTCACGTCGGAGCCGGTCAAGCCCGAGCGGACCAGCTCCTCGACCGACGCCTTGCCGGCGTGATCGAGCCACAGGTACGAGGCGTAGGTGGCGAAGCCCTCGTTCAGCCAGATGTCCTGCCACTGCGCCAGGCTCACCGAGTCGCCGAACCACTGGTGGGCCAGCTCGTGGGCCGCGGTCTCCTCGTCCAGGCCGGCCGAGAACAGCGACATCGTCTGGGTCTCCAGGGCGAAGCCGAAGTCCTCGTCGGAGACGCCGACGCCGTAGACGTCGAACGGGTAGGGCCCGAAGTGCTCGGCGTAGAAGTCGATCATGTCGCCGGTCTTCGTGACCGGGTTCTCGTCGGCCCGGACGAAGGCGTCCTCGTCGATGGCGTGGCGCAGGACCACGCCGTCCTCGCTCTTGCCGCTGGTCACGTCGAGGTTCCCGATGAGGACCTGCAGCAGGTAGCTGGCCATCGGCTGGGGCATGTCGAAGGTCCAGGCCTTCGTGCCGGGGGCGTCGCCCGGGCCGCTGCCGGTCAGCGTCCCGTTGGCGGCGACGGTCTGGTCGTCGGGTGCCGTGACCTTGATGGTGTAGGTCGCCTTGTCGGCCGGGTGGTCGTTGACCGGGTAGAAGCCGTGGGCGCCGTCGGGCTCGCTGGCGACGTAGACCTCCTTGCCGTCGTCGTTCCAGCCGCCGAGCCCCGGGATGAGGGCGGCGCCGGGCCTGACGTCGCCGGCGTAGGTGATGGCGGTCGTGAACTCGGCGCCCTTGGCGATGGGCTCGGCCGGCGTGACGACCAGCTCGTGCTCGCCCTGGTGCTTCGTCGTGGCCGCGGCGCCGTCGACGGTGGCCTTGCTGACCTTCAGGTCGGCGAAGTCGAGGTTGAAGCTGGAGAGGTCCTGGGTGGCCGTCGCCTCGATGGTGACCGTGCCGCTCAGGCCGCCCTTGCGTGGGTCCCAGCGCAGGTCGAGGTCGTAGTGGGCGACGTCGTAGCCGCCGTTGCCGAGCTCGGGGTAGTAGGCGTCGCCAAGGCCCGCGGCGCCCGGCTTGGCGTCGGCGGCCGGCGGAGCCTCGGCCGCCCCCTGGTTGCTGTCGCCCCCACGATCGCGGTCACGGCTGCCGCGCTCGTCGAGGCCGCCGTCGCGCTCGCTGGCGCACGCGATGAGGACGAAGAGCGCGGCAACGGCCGCGGCGACCCTGCGCATGGTGGCGCGCAGCTTCGCACACGGCCGCTGTCGAACCCAGGCACCCTCGCGGGGTGCCCCGCTGATCGCGTCTACTGCGTGCCCTGCCAGCCGTACGCCATGACGATGCCCATGACGTCGGTGTAGGGCTGCGAGTTGTCGTATCTGGAGATCACCGAGAACGAGTCACCCTGGTTCACCCGCTTGTGGACGGGGCAGGTCGTGATCGACCCGGGTGCCCCCTCGGGATGCGAGTGCTCGTACTTGGCGGTCATCGTGCAGGCCAGGTTCTGGGTGTTGTTGCGGATCGTGATGTCGATGCCGCCCCCATGCAGGTGGCCGCCGGCACCAACGAGGTAGCCGCCCCACGGCGCCGTCCACGTGCGCGTGTTGGTGTGCACGCTGCCAGGACCGCCGTTGCCCGGGACCTGGTAGGTCGATCCACCGCAACCGGTCACGTCCAGGAAGAACGGCGTGACGCTCCGGGTGTTGGAGCTGTTCGCGCCGGTCTGGTAGCCGACCTTGTACTGGATGTAGACCTGCTGGGGCTGGTCGCTCTCGTTCATGACGTGCCACAGGGCGTTCCACTGCTCACCGGCGTTGGTCATGTAGGCGTACGGGTCGGGGAACGAGATCGGCGTCCGCTCGCTGCCCGAGCCGGCGAAGCGCTCCGGCCACTGCTGGGTGCAGAACATCGACCGCCGAGCCGGGTTCATCAGCACCACGTGGTGCAGGTGGGCCGCGCTGTGCGGCACCGATGTGCCGTCGGCGTAGACGAGGTCGAACGTGATGTTCTTCATCCCGAACGGCGTCGGTGGCTTCGGGATGTTGCCCTGGGAGCCCTGGTCCTCGTCGCCCGACTGACCCATCGGTGCGAGGTTGAACGGCCCGAGGCGGAAGGTCCCGTTGGACACCGCACCCCCGCCCGGTGGTGCGTTCACGATCGGATCGCACGCGGCGATCATCGGCGTCACGAGCGCGAAGGCTCCCACGACGAAGAGCTTGCGCAACTGGTGTGTTCTCATCGACATCCCCCCGGAATCGACATATGTCCCCCGGCGGGATGCTACGACTCAGCTCAGGAGCTCGCCCGCCAGTTGGTCCAGAGTGGTCCGGAGGCCGTCGACGTCGAAGGCGAAGGCCACCACGACCACCCGGTCGACGCCCAGTTCCTCGTAACGCTCGAGGGCGGCGCGATCGATGGGGTTGAAGTAGGGGCAGATCGTGACCGAGAAGTCGTCGTCGCTGCGGGAGCGGCCCCGCTCGGCCAGCGCCCGGTCGAGGCGCTCCAACGCCTCGGGCACCTGGTCAGGCGTCCGGTTGAACCCGAACCAGCCCTGGCCGAGGTCGGCGGCCCGGCCGAGCGCCGCGTTGGTCTCGCCGCCGAACAGGACCGGCGGGTGCGGGGTCTGAACCGGCTTGGGGTAGAAGCGGCACTCGGGCAGCGAGTAGTGCTTGCCCTCGTAGCTCGACACCTCCTCGGTCCACAGCGATTGCATGGCGCCGATGACGTCGTGGGACCGCGGGCCCCGGTCCTCGAACGGCATGCCGAGGACGTCGAACTCCTCCTTCAGCCAGCCCACGCCGACGCCGAACTCGACCCGCCCACCCGACAGGACGTCGAGGTCGGCGACCTGCTTGGCCGTGTAGACCGGGTTGCGCTGGGTCACCAGGCAGATGCCGGTGCCGAGGCGGACCGTGTCGGTCACCGCCGCCAGGTAGGTGAGGGCGGTGAACGGCTCGAGGATGCCGCTGTCGCCCCCGCCAGGGAACCGGCCGTCGGCGGCGTAGGGGTACTTGCTGTCGTAGTCGTCGAAGAGCACCACGTGCTCGGGCACCCACACCGACTCGAAGCCCCGTTCCTCCAGGGCCGGGCCGAGCGTGCGGAGGAAGGTGGGGTTGGCGTTGTAGGTCGCCAACGGGACGAACGCGCCGATCTTCATGGCGCGGATCCTGACATACCGTCAGGATCCGCGCCCTCCCTCCTCAGGTGATCAAGCCCGCCGGTGGCGGTTGACCGCGGACACCACGGCCCGCAGCGACGCGGTCTCGATGCTCTCGTGCTGGCCGATGCCCCAACGCACGACGCCCTCGGCGTCCTGGGTCTCGACGTAGGCGACGGCCATCGCGTCGGAGCCGGCGCCGACCGCGTGCTCGCTGTAGTCGACGACATCGATGTCGACGCCCAGCTCGTTGCGGACCGCCGACACGAACGCGGCGATCGGGCCGTTGCCCTGACCGCTGATCGTCCGGTGCTCGCCGTCGACCAGCAGCTGGGCAGTGACCTTGGAGCCCGACTCGCTGGTGGCCGATTCGTGTGACACGAGCTGCACGGGGGCGTCCTCGGCCAGGTACTCGTGCTGGAACGTGTCCCACATGTGGCCCGGGGTGATCTCGGTGCCGGTGTCCTCGGTGATGCCCTGGATCGTCTTGGAGAACTCGATCTGCAGGCGGCGGGGCAGGTCGAGGCCGTGCTCGGCCTTCATGATGTAGGCGACGCCGCCCTTGCCCGACTGGCTGTTGACCCGGATGACGGCCTCGTAGGTGCGGCCGACGTGCTTGGGGTCGATGGGCAGGTACGGCACCCCCCAGGTGTCGTAGTCGGGCCCCAGGGCGTCGAAGCCCTTCTTGATGGCGTCCTGGTGGCTGCCCGAGAACGCCGTGTACACCAGGTCGCCGACGTAGGGGTGGCGGGGGTGCACGGGCAGGCGGTTGCAGTACTCGGCGGTGCGGCGCAGGGCGTCGATGTCCGAGATGTCCAGGGTGGGGTCGACGCCCTGGCTGAACAGGTTCAGCGCCAGCGTGACCACGTCGACGTTGCCGGTGCGCTCGCCGTTGCCGAACAGCGTGCCCTCGACCCGGTCGGCGCCGGCCATGACGCCGAACTCGGCCGCGGCGACGGCGGTGCCCCGGTCGTTGTGGGGGTGCAGCGACAGCACCACCCGGTCGCGGTGGGGGATGTTGCGGTGGAAGTACTCGATGACGTCGCCGTAGATGTTCGGCGTGTACATCTCGACGGTGGCCGGCAGGTTCATGATCAGGCCGGTGTCGGCGTCGGGCTCGATGACGTCGAACACCGCGGCGCAGATCTCGACTGCGTAGTCGATCTCGGTGCCGGTGAAGCTCTCGGGCGAGTACTCGTAGCGGACGGCCGTGCCGGGGACCGTGTCCTCCAGCTTGCGGCAGAGCCGGGCGGCGTCGGTCGCGATCTGGGTGATGCCGGCGTAGTCCAGGCCGAAGACCACCCGGCGCTGCAGCACCGACGTCGAGTTGTAGAAGTGCATGATCGCCGAGCGGGCGCCCTTGATCGACTCGTAGGTGCGCTCGATCAGCTCGGGCCGGCACTGGGTCAGCACCTGGATGGTGACGTCGTCAGGGATCAGGTCCTCCTCGATCAGCTCCCGGACGAAGTCGAAATCGGGCTGGCTCGCCGACGGGAAGCCGACCTCGATCTCCTTGAACCCCATCTCCACGAGCGCCTCGAACATGCGGCGCTTGCGTACGGAGTCCATGGGGTCGATCAGGGCCTGGTTGCCGTCTCGCAGGTCGACCGAGCACCACAGCGGGGCCGTCTCGATGCGCTTGTCCGGCCAGGTCCGGTCAGCGAGTTGGAAGGGGGCGAGGGGCTGGAAGGGCACGTACTTCTCGAAGGGCATGCGCTTGGGTGTCACGGACTCGGGAGGCATGTGTCGCTTCCTTTTGTGGGGTTCGGTTTGGGGGTTCGGGTTTGGCTGGGGTTGGATCTGGCCGGAAAACTGAAAAGCCTCCTGGCCCGGTGGGCGCAGGAGGCGGGACGAGCACCTATGTGGGGTGCCCGTCTTACATAAGGAGGAGGCTGCGCAGAGTGGTGCGCACATCGTCCAGAAGCATCGGTCAATCGTGCCCGCTGGTGGGCCGTTCGGTCAAGGTGATTCCGTGAACATGCAACGTTTCGAGGATCGGGTGGCAGTGGTGACCGGGGCGGCGTCGGGGATCGGGCGGGCGACCGTCCTCCGCCTGGCGTCCGAGGGTGCCGCGGTCATAGCGGTCGACGTCGACGAGGCCGGCCTGACCGAGACCCGGGACCTCGCCGTGGCAGGCAAGGTCGTCACCGCCGTCACCGATGTGTCCGACGAGGCATCGACCGCTGCCGCGGTGCAGCTCGCCATCGACTCCTTCGGTCAGCTCGACGTCCTCGCCAACGTGGCCGGAATCCTCAAGTTCGGCCACACCCACGAGTTCCCGCTCGCCGACTGGGAGCGGCTGTTCGCGGTCAACGTCACCGGCACCTTCCTCATGAGCCGGGCCGCGATCCCCCACCTCCTCGCTACCCAGGGCAACATCGTCAACGTGGCGTCGACCGCCGGCCACGCCGGCAATCCCTGGTCAGCGGCCTACTGCGCCACCAAGGGCGCCATCCTGGCGCTGACCCGGAGCATCGCCGTCGACTACGCCCAGCAGGGGCTGCGCTGCAACAGCGTCAGCCCCGGCTCGATCGACACGCCGATCACCACCGCCTTCCACGTGCCCGAGGGCGCAGACGCCAAGCTGATCCGTCGGTCGATGTCGCTGGGCCCGATGGGCAGCCCCGAGGGCGTCGCCGGGGCCATCGCGTGGATGGCCTCCGACGAAGCCCGTCACCTCAACGGCGCCGACATCCTCTTCGACGGCGCCACCCTCGCCTGAGACGGCGAGCCCTCGCTCAGCTTGGTGCAGGACAGCTTCAGAGTCCGAGCTGGGCGAGGCGGGTGCTGATGCGCTGGTCGGTCGAGACCACCGGCACCTCGTGGCCCACCCACGGCTGGCCGCCGAAGTAGCGCGAGAAGATGCGCTCCGCGGTACGGGTGGCCAGGGCCTGGGTGGTGAGCGTGGGGTTGGGGCCGCCGAGGCCGTTGGCCAGCGCCGAGTTGTCGGCGACGAACAGGCGCTTGACCCAGCGGGCCTCGGCGTCGGCGTCGAGCACCGAGTCGTCGGCCGACTGGCCCATCCGCAGCGACGACTGGACGTGGAGGATCAGCGGCGCCCAGTCGATGCGGTACACGGCCTTGGCACCGGCGCCCCGTAGCAGCTGGACGGCCTTGCGGACCAGGAACTCGCGGTTCGCGAGGGTCCGGGCCGACCGCTGCCGCTGGTGGAACTGCACCTTGGGCGCGGGACCGTTGGCGTCGGCCGGCAGGGCCGACAGCGTGACCCGGTTCTGGGCCTCGACATCGTCGTCGGTGATGACCAGGACGTTCAGCAGCTTGTCGGCGTTGCCGGCCAGAGCGTCCTTCAGCTCGGGCCCGATGAGCCGCCCCGCCGGCCCGTCCCACGGCCCGGTGGCGCCGCGGCCGTTGCCGTAGCGGCCCCGGATGCCGCTGTCGGACAGGGTCATGCTGAACGCCTCGAGGCCGGGAGGAAGGCCGACGTTCTCCAGGCCGCCGCGGCCCGGGAAGTCGCAGCGGGCGGACGAGCCGACGCCCTTGCTGTTGCCCGTGTACTCGTCGAAGCGGCCGACGACCCAGTCGAAGAAGTGGTCGGTGTAGCCCCGCCCGACCCAGCCGTTGGGGTTGGGCAAGCTGCTGTTGAGCCACAGGCGCGGCGTCTCGGTGCAGCCGCCCGCCAGCACGACGACCTTGGCGTCCTCCCGGTGGCGGTCGCCGGTGCGGGTGTCGCGCCAGCTGATGCCGGTGGCGGTGGTCTGGCCCTCGCGCTCCTCGGTGTGCACCTGGGTGACGAAGGCATCGGTGACCAGGGTGACCGGCCGCCCGCCTGTGGACGCCGCCCACACGTCGGCGGTCAGGGCCATCGGCACGTAGCTGTTGTCGGTCGACCGCTTGGCGAACTGGTTGCGGGGCGCGGCGATGGGCTCCATGCAGGCTTGGAAGCAGTGCCCGCAGAACGTGCACCCTGTGGCCTGCGGGAACCGGAGCTTGGCCGGGTCGCGGGTCTTGCCGGCGGTGCCGCCGGGCTGGAGGATGGCGTTCTCCTGCGGGCGGTACGAGGCGGTGGTGGTGGTCTTGGTGGTCTGCACCGGGATGCCGAGGGTCTCGGCGCCCCGGAAGAACCGGGCCTCCTTGGTGCCCATGGCCGCGGTCTGCACCGGCAGCGTGGCCTCGACCCACTCGTAGTACGGCACCAGCTCGCCGTAGGTGAACGGGAAGCGGTGGGCGGTGTCGTAGGCACCGGCGTCGGCGCCGCCGTAACCGGCGAACGCCCCGGGATACGCCCGCGGCGAGTTGCCGTAGTAGTGCTGGGTGGTCCCGCCGACGCCGGAGAGCTGCCACAGGAACGAGTTCTGGGGCGTCTCCCGGAACCAGGCCGGCTTGCTGCGGTCGCTGGGGCCGAAGCGGAGGAAGCCCTTGAGCGGGTTGTTGGCGTCGTTCTCGAAGTGGGTCCACTCGCTGCGGGGCTTGGCGTGGCGGGGCCCGGCCTCGAGGAGGAGCACGTCGAGCCCCCGGGCGGCCAGCTCCTTGGCGACCACCGGCCCGCCGCCGCCGGCACCGACGACGATGACGTCGCGCATCACACCGCCTCCACCTTCGTGCGGCCCTGGTAGTAGCCGAGGAGCTCCGGCCAGCCGTCGCTGACGCCGCCGTAGCCGGTGAGGCGCCAGCCCACCGGCGTGGCTCGGAGGGATTTGGTGCGGGCGTCGAACACGGCCCACTCGCTGTAGGAGCCGAACGCCGGGAACTCCAGCAGCGCGCCGCCGACGAACCGCAGGATGCCGGAGACCGACTCGTGCAGCGGCTCGGGCAGCTGGGTGTCGAGCAGGGCGACGAGGTCGGCGTCGGGCCCCTCGAGGAGCTCGAACGCCTTGGCCTTCTCGGCGAACTCGAGGCGGGCGAACGGCGACAGGAACGGCCCGCTGACGGCCAGCGGGTTGACCTGGGTCGCCAGCAGGTTCAGCAGCAGCGCCACCACCAGCGACAGCGGGATGGCCTCGTCGCTCTGCAGCAGCGCCTTCAGCGCGTCGTCGAGGGCCTCGACCTGGATCGGCAGCAGGCCGCCGAGGTTGAGCGGCAGCTCGATGCCGAGGTCGGACAGCCCGGTCGCCAGTGCCGCGGCCACCGGCCGGGCCAGCTCCTGGGGGAACGGGACGAAGTTGTCCAGCGACTCGATCATGAAGTCGGTGGCCTTGGCTTCGAGCGCCCCGGCCTCGGTCCGGGGCGTGCCCTGGGCCCGGGAGTAGGCGTCGGGGCCGGGCACGACGAAGGTGGTGAGGCCGTTGAGCGTGTCCCGCGCCAACTCGGCGAGCACCGGGCGGAGCAGGCCGAGCAGGCTGCCGAGCGGGGTGTCGGCGGCCGCGGCCCCGGCGGGGTCGGGCAGCAACGAGCGGCTGCCGATCGTGCTCGCGGCCGCCCCCAGGACGCCGATGCGGGCCAGGAAGGCGCGGCGGGATACGCCGTAGCGAGGTGTCATGACGACATCCCTCCCCCGGGTAGCCCGCATCACCGGATCTGTGTATCGATCTGGATGCTTCCCCTGCGAGACTTCCTAGCACTCCGGCATGGCGTCCGCCCGGGATGCCTAGATGAGCTGGTCGACCTCGGCGAGCTCGTCGGGGCTCAGCACCCACTCGGCGGCGGCTGCGTTGGCCTGGATCTGCTCGGGCGACGTCGCACCGGCGATGACCGAGGCCAGGTTCGGCTGGGCCAGCAGCCAGGCGAAGGCGAGCTCGAGGATCGTGTGGTCCCGGGCCGTCGCCCATGCGTCGAGCCGGTCGACGACGTCGAAGTTGCGGTCCGACAGGATCCGGGACGACCGCTCCTCCGGCAGCTGGGCCAGCCGGGTGCCCCCGGGCGGGGCGGTGTCCCGCTGGTACTTGCCGGTGAGCAGCCCGCTGGCCAGCGGGAAGTACGGCAGCAGGGCGAGGCCGTGGCGGACGCAGGCGGGCACGACGTCCTCCAGTGCGCCGGTCCGCAGCAGGCTCAGCTCGTTCTGGGCGCTGACGAACCGGGCGCTACTGCGCTCGTCAGCCGCCGCGTCGGCCCGCTCGATCTGGGCGCCGGAGAAGTTGCTGTTGCCGATCTGGCGGACCTTGCCCGCTTCGACGAGGCGGTTCAGGGCGTCGAGGGTCTCGTCTATCGGGACGCTGTCGTCGGGGATGTGCTGCTGGTAGAGGTCGATGTGGTCGGTGCCGAGGCGGCGGAGGCTGTCCTCGGCGGCCTGCTCGATCCACCTTCGGCCGGCGCCACCCTGGCCCTCGCCGCCCAGCGGCATGCCGAACTTGGTGGCGACGACGACCTCGTCCCGCCGCCCGGCGAGCGCCCGCCCCAGGAGTTCCTCCGACCGCGTGCCGCCGTAGACGTCGGCGGTGTCGAAGAAGTTGATGCCGGCATCGAGCGCGGCGTGGACGACCTTCTTCGACCGCTCCTCGTCGATCCGCCCCCCGAAGTTGTTGCACCCCACCCCGACCAAGCTGACCTTCAACGACCCGATCGCACGCGTCTCCATCCCGGGATGTCTACCGGCTTTCTCGCTGGGGGCGGACGGGGGCTCCCACTACCGTGCCCTGCGGGATGGGCGCGGTGATCGAGCTGGACCACGTCGAGAAGACGTTCGTCGTGCGCCGCAGGGCGGGGCGGCTCCGGCGCACCCGGACGGAAGTGCGGGCGGTCGACGACGTGTCGTTCGAGATCCCGGCCGGATCGATGTGCGGCTACATCGGCCCCAACGGCGCCGGGAAGTCGACCACGATCAAGATGCTCATCGGGATCCTGGTGCCGAGCGGTGGGCGGGTGACGGTCGACGGGCGCGACCCCAGCCGTGACCGCACCGCCGTGGCCCGGCGCATCGGCGTGGTGTTCGGGCAGCGGACCCAGCTGTGGTGGGACCTGCCGTTGCGCGACTCGTTCGCCCTGCTCCGCCACGTCTACCGGGTGCCTGCCGCCGAGCACGCCACCCGCCAGGCCGAGCTGGTCGAGCTGCTGGAGATGGGCGACTTCCTGGCCACACCGGTCCGGCAGCTGTCGCTGGGCCAGCGCATGCGGGGGGAGCTCGCGGCCGCGCTGCTGCACGACCCGGCGATCCTCTTCCTCGACGAGCCGACCATCGGCCTCGACATCGTGTCCAAGGAGGCGGTGCGCGGCTTCCTCGCCCGGACCAACCGTGAGCGGGGCACCACCGTCCTGCTCACCACCCACGACCTGGTCGACGTCGAGCGGCTGTGCGACCGGCTCCTCATCATCGACCACGGCCGGGTCATCGAGGACGCCACGGTCGAGGCGGTGAAGGACCGCTACAGCGGCGAGCGCACCCTGGTGGTCGACCTGGAGGTGCCCGGCGAGCCGCTGGAGGTCCCGGGCGCCAGGGTCACCAAGGTCGACGGCCCCCGCCAGTGGCTGCGCTTCCACCGCGACCACCACACCGCGTCGAGCCTCCTCGCCGAGGTCACCGCCCAGGCCCCCGTCCGCGACATCGCCCTCGAAGAACCCGCCATCGAAGACATCGTCCGCCGCATCTACTCGCGGCCCCCGGCATAACTGCGATAGACGGGCCGTCACCGGGTAGACCGTCCGCGATGGCACAGCGAACTGGACCGTTCTGGGACGGGGTCGAGGGACGGGCGCCGATCCCGCCCGCGGCCCAGACGCTCGGCTTCGAGTTCATCGACGCCGACCCCGAGCGCGGCACCATCGAAGTCGCCTTCACCGCCCCCGAGTCCTGGACCAACCCCGTCGGCAACGTCCTCGGCGCCTTCGTCGCGGCGATGCTCTACGACGTCATCGGCCCGGCCCTGCTGGCGACCCTCGAGCCCGACGAGTTCCAGGCCACCGAGGAGATCGTCGTCCGCTTCGAGCACCCGCTGCGGCCGGGGCGGGTGGTCGGGCACGGCCGGGTCATCGACCGTGCCGGCGACCGGGCCCACATCGCAGCCGAGCTGGTCGACGGCGAGCACCGAACGATCGCCACCTGCACCGCGACCGCCCGGATCATCCCCCTCGCGGAGGCCCCCGGCGCCGTCTAGGTTGACACTTTGCCTTCGAGTGTTAACTTGTAAGGCGTGAGGACGGTCGAAGAGAGGATCCTGGACGCGGCCGTGGAGGCTGCGTCGGTGCACGGCATCGGGCGGATGTCGGTGGCCGACGTCGCCAAGCGGGCCGGGTTGTCCCGACCGACCGTCTACAAGCGCTTCCCCTCCAAGGACGAGCTGGTCAGGGCGACCGTCGAGCGGGAGATCCGCACCATCGTCGGCCAGGTCCTGGCGGCCATCGAGGGGATCACCGACCCCCGCGAGACCATCGCCACCGGGCTGCTCGCCGCTCTGCGCATCGTGCGGGAGCACCCCCTGCTCGACCGGGTGGTCCGCACCGAGCCCGAGCTGCTGGTCCCGCTGCTGACCACCGACGACGCCCTGATCATGCGGACCGTCCGCCAGCCGGTCGAGCGGATCCTGAGCGCCGAGCTCCCCGACCTCGACACCGTCACGACCCGGCGCATCGCCGACGTCGGCGCCCGCCTCCTCGTCAGCTACGCCCTCAGCGCGCCGGACGACCCGCCGGACGTGGTCGCCGACGTCATCGCCGACCTCCTGATCAGCGGTGCGCTCGCCATCACCACCCGGAAGGAGGGTGCGCGATGAAGCAACTCGAGCTCTCCCCCACCGAACGCTGGCACGACCGCAAGCGCCACTTCTGGCTCATCGGGCTGGTGGTCCCGCTCCTGCCGTTCGCCGCCGGGCTCCTCGTGTGGCTGACCGGCTGGAACGCCTTCTGGTGGATGGGCCCGCTGTGGATCATGGTGCTGATGCCGATCGCCGACACGGTGTTCGGCACCGACCCGTCCAACCCGCCCGAGTGGGCCGTCCCCGCCCTCGACGCCGACCGCTACTACCGCTGGTGCACCTACCTCTACCTGCCGATCCAGTACGTCGGGTTCTTCTGGGCGGCGCGGCTGGTGGCGCTCGGCGGCCTGTCGCTGCTGTCCCAGCTGGGGCTGGCTCTGACCGTCGGCACCGTCGCCGGAGTCGGCATCAACACCGCCCACGAGCTGGGCCACAAGCGGGACAAGCTGGAGCGGCGCCTGTCGAAGGTCGCGCTCGCCCAGAGCGCCTACGGTCACTTCTACGTCGAGCACAACCGGGGCCACCACAGCCGGGTGTCGACGCCCGAGGACCCGGCCAGCGCCCGGCTCGGCGAGAGCTTCTGGCGGTTCCTGCCCCGGACGGTGCTCGGCAGCCTGCGGTCGGCGTGGGAACTGGCCGCCGGCGCCCAGCACCGCAAGGGCCGCCGCACGTGGTCGGCCCGCAACGACGTGCTCAACGCGTGGGCGCTGTCGGTGGTGCTGTTCGGGACGGCCATCGCGCTGTTCGGGCCCTCGATCATCCCGTTCGTGGTCGTCCAGGCCGCGTTCGGGGCGTCGCTGCTCGAGGTCGTCAACTACATCGAGCACTACGGGCTGCTCCGCCAGAAGGCGGCCAACGGCCGCTACGAGCGCTGCCAGCCGAGCCACAGCTGGAACAGCAACAACGTGGTGTCGAACCTCGCGCTCTACCACCTGGAGCGGCACTCCGATCACCACGCCAACCCGACCCGCCGCTACCAGGCGCTGCGCCACTTCGAGGACGCACCCCAGCTGCCGTCGGGCTACGCGCTGATGATCACCCTGGCCTACATGCCACCGCTGTGGCGCCTCGTCATGGACCACCGGGTTCTCGCCCACTACGGCGGTGACGTGACGCTCGCCAACCTCCACCCGCCGGCCCGGAAGCGGCTGCTGGCCCGCTACGCCGCGGCGCCGCCTGCGACCACGGCCGCCTGAGTCCTCCTGCGGTGCCCGGCCCGGGTCTGGGGGCCGGACCGGGCCTGTGGGTCCACCGCGGCCGCCGCCTTCACCACCGCAGCGGTGGCGGCGGCCGCGGTCAACTCTCGTCAGCTGCCGGTGCTGCGGTAGTGGCGCACGGCCAGGCGCCACGCCACCCCGGCCAGCACCACCATCACGGTTGCGACCAGCGGCCCCGACCAGGCGACGATCCACGGCAGGCCGAACGGCAGCGGCTTGCCGAGCAGCCAGGCGGCAGGCAGGTAGGCGACGAACGCCATCGGCACCACGAACGTGACCAGCCCGCGGAGGTAGCGGCCCAGCACGTCGATCGGGTACTCGGCCAGGTGCTGGCCGCCGTAGGTGAACGAGTTGGCCACCTCCTGGGCCTCGACCACCCAGAACGTCGGCGCGGTCGTGACAACCCAGAGCGCGCTGTAGATCGCGGCGCCCGACAGGAGGGTCAACGGCACCAGCGCGACGGCCGCCGGGGTCCACGCCACGTCGACCTTGGCCAGCGCGACCACCAGGACGACGAGCGGCTGGAACGTCCGGCCGACGCGGCGCAGGCCGAACTCGGTGGCCGCCACCTGCCACAACGTGCCCATCGGCCGGATCAGGAAGCCGTCGAACGTGCCGGCCTTGATGTGCTTGCTGGCCCGGTCGATGGGGCTGACGAAGATGTCGGAGATCCCGAAGCCCATGCCCGACAGCCCGTACAGCAGCGCCACCTCGACCGCCGACCAGCCGGCGAGGGCGTCGACGTTGCTGAAGATCGCGGCGATGGCGGCGAAGTCGAGCCCGGCGACCAGCGTCTGGCCGATCAGGAACAGGAAGAACGACGTCCGGTACTGCCAGTCGGCGCGGATCCGGGCGCCGACCAGGCGCAGGTAGATGCCGAAGGCGTCAGCCACCGTCAGCCACCCTGGATCACGACCTTGCGGGTCGCCAGGGCCAGGACCGCCCGGCCCGCCAGCATCAGGGCCCCGAGCCAGAGGACCTGGATGGCGAGCACCTTGACCAGGCCGGCGCCTTCGTGCTTACCGAGGAAGACCTCGATGGGCAGCTGGATCATCGTCACGAACGGGAGGAGCCGGACCACCCGCTCGAGTGCGTCGGGGAACAGCACCACCGGCAGGAACGACCCCGAGAGGAACTGGGCGAGGATCCACCCGATCTGGTTGGGGCCACGCACGTCGAGGATCCAGAAGGCACACAGCTGCAGCAGGAATCCCCAGCTCACGGCCACCGCGCCGGCGAGGACGACGGTGACGGCGAACGCCGCCCAGGTCGCGGCTGACGTCGGCATCCGGAGGCCGAAGACCATCGCTCCGATGACGACCGGAGCGATGCCGCGGGCGGCGGCGTGGAAGAACGCCCGGCCCAGGCCGACCGCGGTCCACCAGGCCTGGAAGTCGTACGGGCGGCTCAGGTCGACGGCCACGTCGCCGCTACCGATGCGGTCGGCCAGCTCGACCTCGCCGAAGTTGCCGACGGTCATGGCGTAGAGGCCCTGGCCGACGAACGTGAACGTGACCGCGTCGACTGCGTCGAACCCGCCGATGGTCGGGCGCTCGCGGAACACCGCCAGCATCACGTAGGCGAGGATGAACCCGAAGACGGTGTTGGTGAAGATCCCAGCCAGCGTCGCGGTGCGATAGGTGGCCATGCGCCTCGCCGTCGTCCGGGCGACCTCCCAGTACAAGCGCACAGCTGCGCGACGCTACCGACGCCGGCGCTGCAGGACCGCGGTATTTATGCGCCGGTGACGAGGCGGAGCGGCGCCGGTTCGGCGGGCGGCTCGACCTGGAGCAGGCGGTCGACGACCTCACTGCTGGCCGCATCGGCCGGGACCTGGACCACCATGCGGCGCTGGGGGTGATCGGGCAGGAAGAAGACCTCGAAGTTGAGGTTGATGGCGCCGGCGGTCGGGTGGTGCAGGAGCTTCTCGCCCCGCATCTTCTCGCCGACGTCGTGGCGCGACCAGAGCTTGGCGAACTCGTTGCTCTTGACGCTCAGCTCGCCGACCAGCTCCTGGAACGCCGGCTTCTCGTGGTGCCAGCTGGCGTAGTAGCGGAGGCTGGCGACCTGCTCACGGGCGCCTCGGTCCCAGTCGCCGTAGGTCTCGCGGGCCCGGGGGTCGAGGAACGTGTAGCGGACGATGTTCGGCGGGTCGCCGTCGAGCATCCCGGTGGCGCCGAACACCCGCTCGTAGCTGTCGTTCCAGGCCAGGACGTTGGTCAGCGCGTCCATGACGAAGGCCGGGGTGCCGTCGAGGCGGTCGAGCACGGTGATGGTGGTGTTGCTGACGCCCTCGGTCAGCGTCGGGCAGAGGCCCGGGTGGCGGTCGTTGAGCGTGGCGAGGTGGCTGAGGTGAAGGCGCTCGGCCTCCTCGAGTCGCAGCGCCGTGGCCAGCGAGGCCAGGACCTCCGTCGACGGGTTGGTCTCGCGACCCTGCTCCAGCCGCACGAGGTAGTCGACGCTGATGCCGGCGAGCATGGCCAGCTCCTCGCGCCGCAGCCCGGGGGTGCGGCGGCGATGCCCAGTGGGCAGCCCTACCGCCGCGGGGGTGACCCGCTCACGGCGGCTGCGCAGGAAGGTCCCCAGCTCGTTCCGGTCGGCCATGGCACCCATTCTGCCGGTGGTCGGCTCGACTCAGCCTGGGTGCATCACTCCCAGGAAACCCCCGGCCTTCCCCGGGAGCCGGACCGGGCGCATCGTGCGGGCCATGACCGAGACCACCACGACCGCTCCCGCGCTCCCCCTCGCCCCCGGGCGCTGGACCCTCGACCCGCTCCACTCGAGCGTGACGTTCGCCATCCGCCACATCGGCATCTCCAAGGTGCGAGGCCGCTTCAACGCCTTCGACGCCCACCTCGACGTGGGCGCGAGCGCCGCCGAGAGCGTCGTGGAGGCCGTCATCGACATGGGGTCGATCGACACCGGCAACGCCGACCGGGACGGCCACGTCCTGTCGCCCGAGATCCTCGATGTCGCCCAGCGGCCCGAGCTGCGCTTCCGGTCGACCAGCATCATCGGTGAGGGTGAGGCCTGGACCATGGAGGGCGAGGCCACCCTGGGCGGCGTCACCCAGCCGTTCGCCTTCGACATCGAGTTCGGCGGCTTGAGCGAGCTGATGGGGACGCCGCACGCCGGGTTCTCGACCAGCGGGCAGCTCCGCCGCAAGGACTTCGGCGTCACCCTCGACGGCCCGCTGGACCTCGGCCTGGGCGCCATCGTGTCGTTCGACCTGGAGCTGCAGTTCCTGCCGCCGGCCGACTGAGCGTGGGGTGCTACCAGGGTGTCCGCACGACACCCTGGTACGCCCGGTAACGTCAGCGTACGTGAGCCGAAAGTTCGTCCGCCGGGGAGTCAAGCTAGGTGCGATCGTCGGGGCGGTCTTCTTCCTCGCCCAGGTGTTCCTGCGCAAGCAGGCCCCCAAGCGCTCCGACAACGCGACCCGCACGCCGGCGCCCCCGAAGCTGACCAACGCGACGCCGACGTCGCCGACGAAGGTCGCCGCCCCCGAGGAGCCGGCGGCGGCG
>Ga0075421_100000054_pt1 | contig 82656 bp, 64 predicted proteins | sample SoiMetdeltSBSDD5_FD_75292 | JGI IMG/M metagenome (GOLD analysis project Ga0075421, IMG submission 75292) | Bulk soil microbial communities from a Populus tree surrounding site in Tennessee, USA - Soil MetaG P. deltoides SBSDD5 | ecosystem: Environmental > Terrestrial > Soil > Tree plantation... | reverse complement strand
GGGAAGACGAAGACGCGCGACGGTCGCCGCGGACGTGTTGCTGACGGCAATGATGTCCGAGAGGATCGCCGCCGCGCCCTGCACGTTCCCACGCGCCGCTTCCGCCTCGGCGACGCGCAATCGGAGAAAGGGCGCGACCTCGGGATAAGTGTCCGCCGCTTCGGTGAGAGTCGCGACCGCGTCGTCCCACTGTTTTTTCTCGAGCAGGTCGAGTCCTCGGCGCGCGAGCGCGCGGCGCGCTTCCTCGGGCGAAAGCTCCGGCTGTACCTCGACGGCCGCGCGAGGCGCCACCACGGGAAGAGGAACATCGGCTGGCCTCGAGCACGACATCAGAGCGCAGAGCGCAGAGGGCAGAGCGCAGGAGACTACCCATCTGCCGGTTCGTCGTGTCTTCTGCCCTCTGCGCTCTGCCCCCTGCGCTCTCACAACGTCCTGACCCATTGGCTCCCCTTGTTTTCAAACCCCACGCGCCGGAAGAATTCGTGCGCCTCGCCGGCGTCGTCGACGATCACGCGTCGCCGGTCGAACTTCGTCGCGAGCTGTTCGACCTCGCGCATCATCGCGCGGCCGATCCACTTTCTCCGCAGCTCTCGCGCCACGACGATGTCGTCGACCCGGAGCGCATCCTCGGTGATCTCGAGCGCCACGACCGCGACGATGTCGCCGAGGAGCTTCCCCAGCAGTCCCCATGCCGGAGGGGCGGGATCCTCGGGTCGGTTCCGGCCGTAAAACGCCGTAACCGCCGAGGAGTCAGCGGAGTCGATGGGGCGGACGTAGAGGCGAAGGCCGCGCACGCTAGACATTCTCGCGTAAGTCGTGGATTCGAATGCCTCGACAGCATATCGCCGGACGCAAATAAGTGTTGACAAACAAGGGCTCCCGCGTAGACTGCGAGTCGGCCCGAACCTCCAAATATCGGTGTAAAGCGACATGACTATGAACGTGCAGCAGGCAATAGCCCAATTCCTCGAGCATGGACAAACCGTGCGCAATCTGTCCGACCGGACGATTCGCGCGTATCAGTCGGACCTCGCGCAGTTCCACGTGCACATGAGCGACGTGCCGGCGGTGGCCATCACCTCCGATCACCTCGAGACCTATCTCGACAAGCTCGGCGACGGTCCCTACCGCGACACGTCGATCCGCCGCAAGGTCGCCGCGCTGAAGGTCTTCTTCCGCTTCCTCGAAGAGCAGGGCATCGTCGAAGAGTCGCCCGCGCGCAAGCTGAAGATCAAGAAGCCGGTCGAGAACCGCGTTCCGACCGTCCTGTCGAACCGCGAAGTCCGCGCGCTGCTCGCCGCTCCGAAAGAGCAGGTCGAAGAGCTCGCGGTCGCGCGCGATCACTCCGCCGGAAGCCGCAACCGTTACTTCTGCGCCGTCCGCGACAACCTCATCCTCGAGCTCCTCTTCTCGACGGGCATCCGCATCGGCGAGCTCGTTGCGCTGAACGTCTCCGACGTCGACATCGACAAGCTGTCGATCCACATCACCGGCCGCGCCACTCGCGGTCGCGCCGTGATGCTGTCCCCCGACAGCCTGCTCACCGGGATGCAGCAGTACCTCGCGCTCCGCGGCGAGCGCGGTCTGACCACGCCGGCATTGTTCGTCGGCCGCTCGGGAACGCGTCTCACGATCTACTCGATCGAGAACATCTTCAAAAAGCACGTCCGCCTCGCCGAGATCAAGCGTCACGTGACGCCGCACTCGCTGCGGCACACGATGGCCGCGCAGCTCGTCTCCTCCGGCGCCGACATCAAGGAAGTGCAGGAGATCCTCGGCCACGCGTCGATCCTCTCGACGCAGGTCTACACGCGCATGCCGATCCAGAAGCGCGGACGCTCCTCGCAGCTCGCGCGCCCGGTCACGGACGCGAACGATCCGCGATTGCAGATCAAGAAAAAAGCATAAACGCAGGGCGGCCTTCTGGCCGCCCTTTTCGTTTCCGCTGTCATCCTGAAGCCGCGCAGACGGCGAAGGATCTCCTTCCTTGAACGCTTCACGTGCTACCGGCAGGGGTTCCTTCGCCGCGCTCCGCCGGCTCAGGATGACAGGGCGCAACCTTCCGCGCGCGGGGCTCGTATACCGCCCCATGCTGCGCATCGAGTCCGTCTCCAAACGCTTCCGCTCCGGGAACTACGGCGTCCGCGACGTCTCCTTTCACGTGAACGGCGGCGTCCTCGGACTCCTCGGCCCGAACGGCGCCGGCAAGACCACGCTCATGCAGATGATCGCCACGGTCACCAAGCCGACGGCGGGACGCATCTTCTTCCGCGACTCCGACGCCGTCGCCAGGCCCGATGAACTGCGCCGCCGCCTCGGCTATCTGCCGCAGGACTTCGGCGTCTACGACAACCTCACCGCGTTCGAGTTCCTCAGCTACTTCGCCGCGCTGAAAGGCGTGAGGTCCCGCGCGAAGATCCAGGAAATGCTGGAGATGGTGAACCTCCATCACGTCGCGAGCCGCGCCGTCGGCGGCTTCTCCGGTGGCATGAAGCAGCGCCTCGGCATCGCGCAGGCGCTGGTCAACGATCCCGATCTCGTCATCGTGGATGAGCCGACCGCGGGACTCGATCCCGAGGAGCGGATCCGTTTTCGCAACGTGCTGGTGGGACTCGGCGAAGGAAGACTCGTCATTCTCTCCACGCACATCGTTTCGGATGTGGAATCGATTGCGACGAAGATCGCGATCATGAAAGGCGGCTCGCTCGCCGCCCTGGCGACGCCGGACGAGCTGTTGCTGCAGACCGGCGCGACGACGCTCGAGGCGGCGTTTCTCCGCGTCATCAACTCCGATTCCACCGTCGCGCAGGCAGTCGCATGAGCGATCGGCTGCATCGGCTCGTCGCGATCGTTCGCGCGGACTTTCTCATCCGACTGCGGCGTCCGTCGACGATCGTCGTGTTTCTGTTGCTCTCCGCGATTCCGTATCTCTGGATTCCGGATCCGTCGACCGGCCGCGCGCTGATGCAGATCGGCGGCAAGCGCGCGCTCTACAACTCAGCGACCATCGGAATGGCCACGGCCATGTTGGGGACGATCTTCATCGGCCTGGTCGGGTTCTACGTGATCTCGAACGCGCTGCGGCGGGACATCCTCTCGCGCTGCGGCTACGTCATCGCCTCGACGACGATGCGCGGCAGCGAGTACCTCGCCGGCAAATTCGCAGGGAACGTCGTTTTCCTGTCCGTGTTCATGGGCGGATTCATGGCCACGTCCATGGTCATGGTGCTCGTGCGCGGCGAAGCGCCGCTGGAGCCGCTCGTATTCATGAGGCAGTACCTCATGCTCGTGCCTCCGTCGATCGCGTTCGTCTCCGCGATCGCAATCCTCTTCGAATCGACGCCGCTGCTGCGGACGAAGTTCGGCGACGTGCTGTATTTCTTCGTCTGGGTCTCGTCGCTGGGCGTGGTGACCTCGATGATGGAGCAGGGGATCGGTCCGAGCTGGGCGCCGTTCTTCGACATTTCCGGATTCGGCGTGATGCTCCAGCAGATGCGCATGTACTACGACACGAATTCGCTCTCGATCGGCGCGTCGTCGTTCGACGCGAGCAAGGGCACGATGCCGTTCGCGGGTCTGCACGCGACCGGATACTGGATCGCCACGCGCGTCGTCGCCACGCTCTGGCCGATCTCGCTCCTTGGCGTCGCAAGACTGTTCTTCCACCGCTTCGATCCGGCGCGCGTCCGCGCGGTGCCGAACGAGAAGGCGCGGCGGAGCTGGATTGGCCGCCTGAACCTGATCTCGAAACCGATCGCGCGCTTGTTCGTGCGCGTGCTTTCGCCGTTCTCCGGAAATGCCGCGGTGACGGATGCGGTGGCGACCATCGCCGCGTTCCCGCTCCTGACGGTCGCGATGATCGCCTTCACCATCGCCACGCTCGCCGCGAGCAACGCGAACAGTCTCTTCACGGGCGTGCTGCCGATCGCATTCGCCGGCTGCGCGATCGCGATCGCGGACATCGCGTCGCGCGAGAAACGCGCCGGCACGACCGCGCTCGTCTTCGCCGCACCCGGCCTTCGCACGCGGTTCGTCTTGTGGAAGTTCGCGTCGACGCTGATCGTCGCGCTCGCGTTCCTTGCCGTGCCGCTGGCTTCCGCGATCGCGTCGCGTCCGCGGATGACGATCGCGTTGCTCGTCGGTGTCGTCTTCCTCGCCGCCGCGTCCACGGCCCTCGGCATCCTCAGCTCGAACCCTAAGACGTTCATCGTCGCGTTCCTCAGCTTCTGGTACATCGCCATCCAGGACAAAGGCCTGTCGCCCTCACTCGACTTCGCCGGCTGGTTCGGCACGGCGACGCCGGTGGTGATCGCGACGTACGCGCTCTCCGCGGTCGCATCGCTCGCGCTCGCGCAGCTGTTCCACGCGAACGAGCTGCGACGGAAGTGGTGAAGCGCCGCGCGGTGAGGTAGGATCTCGCCGGGTCGATGAAGAGAGTGTTCCTGTTCGGCGGCGTGCCGGTGATCGCTGGCATCGCCTTGATCGTCGTTTGGGCCTCAGCCAACCAGGCGGCGGCGCCCGGCAGCGGTTTCACGCAAGTCCTCGCGACGATCGAAACGGCGAAGGTGCAGCCGGGCGCAGTCGACCTCGCGTATCGCTACGAGCTCGGCGGCCGCGAGTACCGCAACCCGAACGGCCGTCTCACCGCGAAGAGCGGTGCCGACCGCTACGTCCCCGGCGCCCGAGTGATCGTCTACGTCAACCCGGCCGTCCCCTCGGAATCGTTCCTCGAGCGATCGACTGCAGCGCCCTCCCCGCAAAACCTCATCGCGGGAGTGGTCCTGATCGTGATCGGCCTCCCACTCGCCATCTACTTCCTGCGCAACAAACCTCTTCACCCCAAGCCCGTGCGAAAAGCCGCCACACCACCGATGTCGAGACTCAAGCCACCGCCGTCGATCCCCCGCCGCTGATGCGCTACAATCCCCGCCTCGCCACGCCTGAGCGGGCGTAGCTCAGTTGGTAGAGTAGGAGCTTCCCAAGCTCTTGGTCGCGGGTTCGAATCCCGTCGCCCGCTCCAATTTAACTCCTGAAAACGTACGTCAGCGACGACACCGTAGATCTAGGGGATTCGAGCGGACGGGGTGAGAGTGACTTCGAGTAACAGCAAGAGTTGCATCGTCGGCGCCGTCTGGCTTCTCTGCCTCTTCGGTGAGATCTCTTATTTGGCGCCGTGTTTCTCGCTGCGCCGCTTACGTTTGTACCTGCGTTCTTTATCGCGACTGCCCTCATTCGGAGGGACGAATGAACGATGGAGAAGTCCTCCTGTTAAGCGGCGCGCCGTGACTTCTTCATGGTGCCGTGGAACGCGCGAGATCACGTTTTGAGGAAGCTGTCATCCTCGCTGCTGAATGGAGGCTCGCGCTACGGATGGAGCGCATGCCCTGTTGCCGTTGTGGCCGTGTTCGTCGCGTCAGCGATGAGTTTGGTGTCGGCCTACCGTTCAACCTTCGGCACAGACCGGATTGATCGTGGCGAGCGCACCCCATGAGGAAACGCAGGCGAAGAATGTGGTCGGACCGGCTGCACGCGTAGCATTCGGGCCTTGCGAACCGAGGCCACTGGACGACGCCGACAGTCGCTCGTGCAGCAGCGGCAAGGGATTTAGCGACACTCCGTCTCACCGGTCTGGTGGTTTATGGGCACTCCTGCGGCACCGACCGGGGGAGGGGGGGTAGGGAAATGGTGAGTTGGATCACTCCTTGAGGTGGGAGGCGGTGCATGCCGCGCCGCGAAGCGTCGCGTCAGCGATTTACTTAGCAACCTCATTCACAGTAGCGCTGCTGCGCCGATCGCTCGCTCGATGTAGCGAAGTCTCTTCGTGCGGCGGTACAACCCAACAGGAGTAGGAAGTAATGATTGCTCAGAGGATGAGAAGATTGCGAGGAGATCGGCCGCACTACTCACTCCTCGCGCTCGACCACGGCCTCACCTTTGGACACTCCGTAGACGCCGCTCCACTCCCTGCCGATGAGCTGCTTGAGCGCTGCTCTGACCATATAGGGGGCTTCGTCATGAACTACGGATTGGCCCGCGCGCTTGATGGGTGGTCCCACCGTCTCTCGCTCGTACTCCAATGCTTTGGCGCACCCCAAGGCTACTCGCGATCCCAGGTTGCTTCCGTGAGTGAAGCGATCACGCTCGACGCAGCAGCCGTGAGCGTACAACTCAGCTGGGCGGATACCGAACTTGCGCAACGTTTGCGAGAGATATCGGCCTTCACTTCGGAGGCGCATTCAGCCGGGCTACCCGTCCTCTATATGATCAATGGCGAAAGCGAGACGTCGGCTCTACGACGCGTGATTCGTGTATGTCAGGAATTAGGCGCCGATCTAGTCAAGATCAACTGCTCGTTAGACAACTTCATGTGCGGTAGCGAGGACATTGAGAACGTTGTACGCTACGGACCTCCTATACTTATGGCTGGTGGCGTTGTTTCGCACAACATCCTTCAGCTCGCGCAGAACGCCGCGCAGCTTGGTTTCTCCGGATACTGCGTAGGCAGAAATATCTTTCACGCCAAGAGCCCGCCAGATGTCGCCGCTCAACTCAACGTCGTTTTCACTAATGCCAGCAAAGGAGTCGACAGATGAATCCAATCGAATTCATCAACCCAGTCTCGCTACGTGTACCAACGAAATCATACAGCAACGGAATTCTTCTACACCTTGGTGACGTCGACTTGATGTTTGTTACTGGGCAACTTTCTCAAGACGGCCAAGGCAACGTTCTGCACCCTAGCGATGCCGAGGGGCAAGCCAGGCAAATCTTCAATAGAATCGATACGATTCTGAGCGAAGGCGGAATGTCGCTAGATAATGTCGTCAAGGCGCAAATCTTCGTCACAGCAATCGCGGACGCGCCCGTTGTCTCAAAAGTACGAGATGAAGTGTTCAAGGTCAGTCGCCCGGTTAGTACGCTGCTGGAAGTTGGTGCAATGGTGAAGAGCGACTGTTGTGTGGAAATCGAAGTTATTGCTGCACGCTTAAGAGCCTAGGCAGCCCGCCGCGAGCAAGAGATGTCCACCTTACTGTTTCGGGCGCACCATGTTTCGCTAACGGTAGCGGACATTGATCGCGCCATAGGATTTTATCGTTCCTTCGGCTTTGAGGTCGCGCATGAGTATCTGTCAACCGACGGACGCCGGCGCATGGCTCATCTTCGGTTGGGAAACTTCATGTTGGAGTTGTTTCAGTTTCCGCTAGACCAACCCGAAGAGTCCGCGAGTAACCGAGATATTCACCCTCTTGGGATACGGCATTTTGCGCTTGCAGTAGATTCTGTGGCCGATGCCTACAGCCAGGTCGTTGAGTTAGGATACGTATGCGATGGCATTGGGACGGGCCTATCCGGGTTGTGCTATTTCTTCGTGCGCGATCCAGATGGTATATGGTTCGAGGTGATTGAGGATAAACGTGCGTTAGAGTCCAACTTGAGGATCAATCAGGCCCTGTCCGCGGCCTCCGAACAATGAAACCACGAATATTTGTAGGATCGTCTGTTGAGTCACTGCCCGTCGCCTACGCCATCCAGGAGCAGCTGGAACACGAAGCCGACGTCACTGTATGGACCCAAGGTGTGTTTGCGCCGTCTTCAACCGCGTTACAATCAATTCTGCGAGCACTTGACAATTCGGACTTCGCAATATTTGTGCTCGCGGCCGATGATATTTCTAACATCAGGCATGCTGACGTAAGAGTTGCCAGAGACAATGTGGTGTTCGAGTTGGGAATCTTCACCGGAAGGCTGGGTGCGGCGAACTCGTTTTTTCTTATTCCAGATGACGTAGTTGATTTTCACCTGCCAAGTGACCTCCTGGGGCATACGCCACTCAAATACAAGTCCGGTCGCGAAAATCTTCAGGCGGCGCTGGGGCCGGCCTGTAACAAACTTCGAACGACTATCGCTGAACTAGACGGTCATCCGCGCCCGACTGGTCGAATAGGCCACGTGACAGTCATAACCAACGTGAACGACGGTTCTAAGTACGCGGCGGAACGCGTCGGCTCTGCGAAGCTCGTTCGCATTGTTGGCACCGCGCGTCAAGATGTCCTCACAGAAGTGAGTGCGGCGTCAGACTACCTGCGCGCAACTGAGGGACGAGTTGCGTCCGGCCAGCCATTTTCATATCTCAGGATCACATCGTCGGGGCTCTCTGCGTCCTTTAGAAGCCATCTCCTGACTTTGCTGCAGGCGGCAAAGGGAAAAGTAGGTGTACGTGTCGAAGTGGCGCTAGAGGAACGTATGGACGCATCGGTGTCATATATGATTTTCGATGACCTCGAGCTGTTATTGATCGTGGACAATACTGTGTACGGCAGTGTTCGGGATAATCGACTCATGATCTGGTCGCGCGATGTAGATGTGGTGAAAGCATTCAGTGATCATTTCGATCACGCATGGAGTCGGTTACCCATCAAATGTACGTCCAAGGGTCAGTTTGAGCGTGCGAGTTTCGTCAGGAAATAAGGCGCGAGAGGGCGCGCACCGCGGCCTAACGGCGCGTCGATATTTGGTGCCGGAGGCGATGTATTCGTCGTCACGGTGGATGTGGCGCGCTTAACTAAGTCGGCGTTCACACGGGGAGTGCACTACAGAGGATCGCCTGGAGGGCAGTCAATGCGTTTCGCGAACGCGTGAATCTCGTTCCGCGACAATGAATGCGTTCCGCGAAAGCGTGAAGCGCGACCTGGAAGTTCGGCTCTGTGGTCGATCACGGCGATGTGGTGGCGAGGGGCGGGGCGCGCAACTCGGCCCAATCCACAGACACGTTACAACTATTAAACCGGCCGCCATGCCACCATCCATATGGAGTGAGAGCGATGAGTGATGAATCGCACCTCGGCGAAGAGATCGCGTATGACAACGGGAACCTGCACATCGAACAAGTGAGTCTCGAAGCGCTCGCAAACGATCCTGATGTTTCGACTCCGGCATACATTTATTCGCTCGCGCTGATGAAACGCCGGTATGCCGAATTCAAAGCGGCGATGAATGACGTCGACCCGAATGCAATGGTTTGCTATGCCGTGAAGTCACTGTCCAACCAAGCGGTGTTGAGGGAATTCGCAAACATGAAGGCCGGCGCAGATCTCGTCTCGGGAGGCGAGCTCTTGCGGGCGCTTCGCGCGGGCTTCGATGGGAGTCGAATCGTGTTTTCGGGTCTGGGCAAAACAAGAGAGGACATCGATCTTGCGATCAAGGAGAATGTTCAAATCAACGTAGAGTCCGTTTCAGAACTGGAGGTCGTAAATGCACGTGCGCGCGCGCAACGCGCGCGGGTTGCACTTCGGCTCAACCCGCAGCTTGAAGCGATGCGTGGCAACCTAGGTCAGATCACGACCGGCAAGCCGGACAGCAAATTTGGGATTCCTTGGAGAACGGTGAAAGACCTTCTGAAGAACCTCGCCAACAATTTCGCCCACATCGACCTCGTAGGCGTGAGCGTTCACATCGGTTCCAATATGGAAGTAGAGGGGGACGGAAAGACAAGCTTTGGCGAAACCTTCGGCTTTCTGAAGACTAAGGTTGTTCCCGCCCTCAGAAAGGCCGGTGTCACTCGCCCCATTCTGGATCTCGGCGGAGGAGTGGGAATAGATTACAGTCAAACGCCACATCAGCAAAAGAACTTGGCGGGTATGCCGCCCAATCGTTGGCTCGCACCTTATAAGGAGCTAGTGGAGGAGTATTTCGGGGAACTTGCTCGTGACCGGCGGATTCAGCTGGTATTTGAGCCAGGGCGCTTTCTGTCAGGGGAGGCGGGGGTTCTGTTGACAAAGGTGTTGTACGTCAAACGTGAAACGGAGAACGCGACCCGAAGGGTGAATGCTCGCAAGCCCTTTGAAATTCGCTTCGTAATCGTCGACGCGGGGATGAACGACCTGATGCGCCCTTCTCTGTATGGTGCTTATCATCACATAGTTCCCCTTCGTTATGCGGAGCCGGGCGATGGCGATGACAACGTCGACATCTGTGGCCCGGTATGCGAGACGACCGACAGTTTCATGCGCCCGACTCGTGAATGGTTGAAGCGTTATGACACGCTGTTCGTAGATGAGGCGATCAAAGGCGATAATCGGAAAGCTCGCAGCGCGCGCTTATTACAGGCTACGGCGAGTGTCTTCGGCGAAGTAGAACCGATGTACAGAGACAGGCCTAGGCGACTCAAGGGTCGCCGACGGACCTATGAATACTTCATGAAGCGTCGATTTCCGTCATCGGTCATGGAAGGGCACTTGGTTGCGATTTTGAACGCAGGGGCCTATGGCGCGGTGATGTCATCGGAATACAATTCACGCCCTCTCATACCAGAGGTTCTTGTTCACGGCAGCCGGTACGCGGTAATTCGCAAAAGGCCATCCATTGATGAGCTCATCGCTCGCGATTGCAATCCGGTGTGGAAACGCGGAGGTCGGCGATCGTAATTGCTCTTAAAACGCAACGAGACAGATGCTCGATCCCGAGCACGTCGCCTTCCGCATCAGCGACCGCAACCTCTGGCTCGTCGCGCATGCATTCGAGCGATGCTTCGCGTCGCAGTCGCGCCGGCGCGTCACGCTCGCGGCGTCTCCCGGTCAGACCTTCACCGGACGTGTGACGTATATCGGTCGTCAGGTCGAGGCGGCATCGCGTACGATCCGCGTTCGCATCTAGCTCTAGCTGGGCGCGCGGCGACAAGCAGCAGCGCGACTACAGGTTTCGCGAACGAGCGCGAGATGATGCGCTCGATCAGGTCGCCGCTATCGGCGACGACCTTCTCGCCCGCAGCAAGCCCGTTGCTGCTCGAGACCGGGATGGTCATCGAGATTCGTTTCGGCGAACACGGGGGGCGCGAGCTCGACTTGCTGCTCTCGCGGCAGTAAGACTTCTGGTGAGCCGCTCTGCTTCAAGGGAAGTTCGCGCAGACCGACGTTCGACGCGTTCGTCTCGGCTGACGTATCGTCACAAAATCAGATTCCGCGCCAGAAACAACTCCGACAACAACCTCCGATAGCTGAACGCGTACGTCTCCAAATCGGGAGCCATGAACACCGGCTGTACATTTGAAAGACCCGCAACGTCGGCGGGCTTCAGCTCGTGCCAGGGCGTGCGTTCGCCTGTGGTGAGGTCGATCCGTTCGATGAGCGCGTTCGTGCGCGCGATCTGGTGCACGTACAGGCCTCCGTCCTCCGACCAGAGAACGGGGTGATCGCCGGGGCGTGAGCCGCGGACGCGCACGGGCTCTTCGTCGCGCACGAGCGATTGAATGAACAGCAGTTCGTCGCGGGCGTTCGTCGCGGCGAGGTGCTGGCCGTCGGGGGAGATCGCCTGCAACCAGTCCGCGACGTGCGACGAGCCGACCGGACGCACCGTGCCGTCGCCATCCAGTGCCAGCTCGAAGATGCTCGTGCCTTCGCCGGGTGCGTTGCCCCAGAGCAGGATGCGCTTGCCGTCGGGGAACCATTGCCACCAGAGCACGTCCTCGATTCCTTTGCACGCCACCGCCCGGGGCTCGCCGACGCCGACGGGCACGAGCTCGAACGAGGTTCCCTCGGTACGAATGAGCACCCATTTGCCGTCGGGAGAAAAGCCGTGTGCATGTCCTTCGCCGAGGTGGATCGCCGGGCTTCCGTCCAGCTTGCGCACGTAGATGCCGGGGTGCTGGACGCGCATCGTTTGCTGCTCTTCGAAGACGATGCGCGATCCGTCGTTCGAAATGCCGGTGAGGAACGACCAGTCGAACCACGACAGGTTGCGGCTCTCGCCGCCTCGCTTGCCGGCGATGACTTCGCGCCGCACGTGATCGTAAGACAGAAGAATCTCTCCGCTCGGCGCGATGTCGAACAGCGTCAGATGGCCGGGAACGGGGAAGACCACGCGTTCCCTGCCCGTGAGCGAGACCGAAAAGAGCGGCCGTGTCCCGTCCTCCAGCGCTCCGGCGATCCACACCTCGTCGCCTTTCGGCGTCCACGCGAGACCGGCCGTGCTGCTCCACGACTGACTCCTCACATGCGTGTGGCCGTCGAGATCGATCACGACCACGCTGCCCGCGTCGTCGCCCCAGATCGGATGCTCGATGAATGCGAGCAGATCGCCTTTCGGCGACAGGCGGAGGTGACTGAGCCAGCGCGTCGACTCGTAAAACCGCTTGCCGATCGGATACTCGATCGAGAACACGTCGTCGGCGCGGCGGATGATGATGAAGTTCTTTCCGTCCGGTCCCCACTCCGCTTCCTGCACGGCCTTGCAGATTTCGCGAGGCGCGCCGCCGCCGACCGGCACACGCGCGAGCGTGCCGATGCTCACCCAGCCGGCGACGAAACGGCGGTCGAGGGAGATGGCCAGCTCGCCGGTCGTTGGCGAGATGGAGAGCAGGTCGGCGGTGGGAAGTCCGAGGGAGCGCGAGTGCGGATCGCCGGGGGTGGCGGAGAAGATTTCCAGCGGACGGTCTTCCCACGCCGCGCCATAGACGATCGACCCATCCCGCGTGAATCGCGCCGTCAGGATGAAGCCGCGGTGAAACGTGAGCTTCTGAAACGTCGGCATCTTCGGCGGGACGGCGCGCTTCTCGCGCACGCGCTTCTGCGCCGAGGGCGCGGAATCGCTCGTCACGCTGAAGGTCTCCAGTGCGAACGCGACGTCGCGCATCGACTGGAATCGCTGCGAAGTTTTCTTCTCCAGCGCGTGCCGGACGACGCGCTCGAACGCGGCCGGGAATCCCGGCGGGAACTGCGGATCGTCGGTCAGCGTCGCGTGCATCGTGGCCATGCGCGACTCGCGACGGAACGGCGAGACGCCGGTTAGCATCTCGAGCAGAACGACGCCGTACGAGAAGATGTCCGTGCGCGCGTCGAGCGGCTGTCCGTGCACTTGTTCGGGCGACATGTAGCCGGGCGTGCCGAGGACCGTGCCGGCGTCGGTCACGAACTCGATGGTCGGTGCGTCGTTCGTGCTGTCGGCGTCGGCGAGAACTTTCGCCAGGCCGAAGTCGAGCAGCTTGATGCGTTCGTCGCTGGTGATGAAGATGTTCTCCGGCTTCAGATCGCGATGGACGATCGATTTCTCGTGCGCGGCCGCGACGCCGACGGCGATCTGCACCGCGAGATCGATCGCGCGACGGATCGGCAACGCACCATTCAGCAGTCGCTCGCGAAGCGTCTCGCCCTCGAGCAGCTCCGAGACGATGAAGGGCATGCGCTCGTGCATGCCGACGTCGAACACGGTGAGCAGATTCGGATGGCTGAGCACGCCCGCGGCGCGCGCTTCCTGCTCGAACCGCCGCAGGCGCTCTTCGCTCTCCGCGAACGCGGGCGGGAGGATCTTGACGGCGACCTCGCGGCCGAGGCGTGGATCGCGCGCGCGGTAGACCTCGCCCATGCCTCCCGCGCCGAGAGGCGCGACGATCTCGTACGCTCCCAGCTTCGTCCCCGCCGCCAGTGCCATGGACGCAATCAGACTATGCAACCGCGCGGCGAGGCAACTCGGAAATGATCAATCGATCCGCAGCGCGGCCAGGATTCCGAGGACGACGCATGTCGCGCACGCCGCATAGCGCAGCCATTCCGAGCGCAGACGATTGCGGAGTCCGGCCGCGAGTGCGAGTGCGATCGCGCCTTTCAACAACATCGCCGAGGTTGCACCGGTCCAGACTTGCAAGGGCGCGCCGAAGCGGGCCACGAGCATCGCGGCGGTGATCTGGCCGACGTCCGCCCATTCCGTGAAGAAGATTGCCGCGAACGAGATCGTCGCGCCGCCGCGCAAAGACTCCTCGGACGTCGCTTCTTTCGCGCGACGCAGGAGCAATGCAGCCGTGCCGAAGAACGTGGCGGCGCTGACCGCGGCGATGAACGAAGGCGGCAGTTCAGCGAGCTTGTGGCCCACCAGGACCGCGACGCCCATCTTCATCGCAAACGCGATCGACACGCCGATTGCGACGCGCGGCGTTCCGAAACGCGACGCCAGGCTGGAGATCGCGTAGAACGAACGATCGCCGATGATCTCCGCGAGGAAGACCGCTGCGAATGCGGCGAGGAACGGCGATGCGTTCATCCATGAGTAGTGAGCGTTTCATCAAAAACGTTTCACCATCGCGTCGGGTACGACCCCAGCACCTTCACGAGCTCCGCGATGCTGCGAAGATTTTCCAGTGCGCCGGCGAGCGGTTCGTCTTCAACTTTTCCTACGAGATCCACGTAGAACGCGTACTCCCACGGCCGTCCTTCGATCGGACGCGACTCGATCTTCGAGAGATCGATCTCGCGGAGCGCGAATGCGCCGAGGGCGCGGAACAGCGCACCAGGTTTGTTTGCGACGCGCAGGAGGATCGAAGTCTTCCAGCGACGCGCAGGGCCATCCGCGACGGGACGGAGTGCCGTGTTTCGCGGGGCGGCGAGGAAGAAGCGAGTGAAGTTTTGCGCGTGGTCTTCGATGCCGGCGGCGAGCGTCGCGGCACCGTAGATCTCGCCCGCGCGATCGGAGGCGATCGCGGCTTCGTCGCCGTTGCCGCGCTCCATTACGATGCGCACTGCGCCCGCGGTGTCGTGCAGCGGGACGGGCTCGATGTGCGGATTCGCGCGGAAGAAGCGGCCGCACTGCGCGAGCGCGACCGGGTGCGAGTAGACGCGGCGCACGTCGCCGACCGACGTGCCATGCGAGCCGAGAAGGTTGTGCACGATGCGCAGGTTCGTCTCACCGAAGATCGCAAGGTCGGAGTCGAGCAGCAGGTCGTAGTTGCGGTGGATCGAGCCGGCCAGGCTGTTCTCGATCGGCGTGACGCAGCAGTCGGCGTCGCCGTTTCGCACGGCGTCGAACATCTCCTCGAACGACGCGAACGGCAGCGTCGCCGCCTCGCCCAGCAGCCGTCTGGCCGCGCTCTCGCTGAATGCACCGCGCTCACCCTGATATGCGACTCTCATCTTTCCTCCAAAACGCAAAAGGCCCGCTCCTGGTGGGGAGCGGGCCTCGGCGATGTTCGTTGATGATGTTCTAGCGCGCCGGCAGCTTCGCTCCTTCGGATGGGGTAAAGCCGAAAAATCGATTGGCGCGCATTGAGGTCGCGATTGTCGCACGATCCCGTGGAACGGCAAGCAGGAACTTTCGGCGGGCAGTCGTCCAGTTCGCCAGAAGCGAGGCGGCGCGACGGCTTCGCGTGACGGCGTAATGGCCGGCGAGGAGGACGCGCAGCACCGACTCCTGGTCGCGCGCGAGCTCCTGCAGAACGACGGAATCGGCGTGCAGCGACGCCTCGCGCGGATCGAGCAGGAAGAGCGTTCCGCCGGTCATGCCGGCCGCGACGTTCACTCCGGTCGTGCCGAGGATCGCGACCACGCCGGCGGTCATGTATTCGCACGCGTGGTCGCCCGTTCCTTCGACGACCGCGTACGCGCCGCTGTTGCGCACCGCGAAACGCTCGCCCGCGCGGCCGGCGAGAAAGAGCCGTCCGCCGGTCGCGCCGTAGAGGACGGCGTTGCCGGCGAGGACGTCATCGGCGCGCCGCGACTTCGGACGAAGAATGATCGTGCCGCCGGACATCCCTTTGCCGACGCCGTCGTTCGCGACGCCTTCGAGCTCGAGGGTCATACCATCGACGCTGAACGCGCCGAAGCTCTGACCGGCCGCGCCGCGATAACGGACGTGCACGTTCTGCTGCGCATGTACGAGATGGCCGGCAACGCGCGCGCCGACGGCGCGATCGGCGTTCGTGATCGGCAGGAGGAGTCGCAGATCGCGGCTCGGATCGAGGTGCTGCACGACGAGGTCGTCGAGCGCATTGCCGGTTGCGGGAGGCTCGTTGCGCACACTGTCGCCGAGGTTCGTTGCCGCCGTGGGCGCGAGGACGGCGCTGAAGTCGAGAGTCGCGCCCTTGGGGTGCGGGCTTCCAGCCCGCACGAGCAGGTTGCTTTGCCCAATGATCTCGCGCAACGTACGCGCTCCGAGGAGCGCGAGGATCTCGCGCGTCTCCTCGGCCACCGCGCTGAAGAAGCGGACGACGTCCTCCGCGGTGCCGTTGAACTTCGCGCGCAGGTCTTCGCGCTGCGTCGCGATGCCGGTGGGGCAGGTATTGAGGTGGCATTGCCGCGCCATCACGCATCCCGCGGCGACCAGCGCCGCGGTGCCGAATCCGAATTCCTCCGCGCCGAGGAGCGCGGCGATGACGACGTCGCGACCGGTTTTGAGTCCGCCGTTGACCTGCAGGCGCACGCGATGCCGCAATCCGGCGCGCACGAGCGCCTGATGAGCCTCGGAGAGACCGAGCTCCCACGGCGTGCCGGCGTTCCTGATCGAGCCGAGCGGCGATGCACCCGTGCCGCCGTCGTGACCGCTGATCTCGATCGCGTCGGCGTACGCCTTTGCGACTCCGACCGCGATTGTCCCGATGCCCGCGGACGAAACGAGCTTGACACTCACCGTCGCGCGGCGGTTGATCTGCTTGAGGTCGTAGACCAGTTGCGCGAGGTCTTCGATGCTGTAGATGTCGTGATGCGGCGGCGGCGAGATGAGCGTGGTGCCGGGTGCCGCGCGACGCACGTGTGCGATCAGCGGCGTCAGTTTGACGCCGGGCAGTTGTCCGCCTTCGCCCGGCTTCGATCCCTGCGCAATCTTGATCTGCAGTTCGTCGGCATCGGCAAGGTACTCCGCGGTGACGCCGAACCGTCCCGACGCGACCTGCTTGATGCGATGCCGTTGCGTCGCGAGCTCGCCACCTTCGCCGCTGTTACTGCGCGCGCCGAGCCGGGTCATCGCTTCTACGAGCACACCTTGTGCTTCGGGCGAAAGCGAGCCGAGGGACATCGCCGCGGTCATGAAATGGCGGACGATGTTCGCGGGGGGCTCCACCTCCTCAGTTGACAGTTTGCAGTTGGCAGTTGGCAGGAGCTCAAGCAAGTCACGAAGCACGATCGGCTCGCGCGCGTGGACGAGCTCGGAGTAGGCCTTGTAGTCGAGAGCTTCGCCGCTTTTCACCGCGCGATGGAGCGCCTTGACGACCTGCGGCTCATACGCGTGCGCCTCGCCGCCGCGACGGTAGCGATACAGCCCACCTTCTTCGAGAGACGCAACATCGGATGCGAATGCTGCGGCGTGACGCTCGAGAGTTTCGCGGGCAATGTCATGTATTCCGAGGCCTCCGATCGATGACGGTGTGCCGGGGAAATGCGCGTCGATGAGCTCGCGGCTCAGGCCGACCGCTTCGAACAGTTGCGCGCCGCGATAGGAGCGGAGCGTGGAGACGCCCATCTTCGACAGAATCTTCAGCAGGCCTTTGTTCAATGCGGAGCGATAGCGATGGCGCGCGGCATCGACGTCGCCGCCTTCCCCTCGCACGGCGTCGCTGATCGTGGCGCGCGCGGCCCACGGACAGACTGCATCGGCGCCGAACGCGAGGAGCGTCGCGAACTGGTGATCGTCGCGGACCTCGCCCGCGTCAGCGACGAGCGACACGTGGAGGCGCAGGCCCTGACGAATGAGATGTTGATGTACGGCGGAGATTGCGAGCAGCGATGGAATGGCCGCGTGCTCGGCGTCGACTCCGCGATCGCTGAGGACGAGGCAGGTCGCGCCATCGCGCACGGCCCGCGCACAGGCGGAGAGCAGGTTCTCGAGCGCGGCAACCATTCCTGCTTCGCCGTCGCGCGTGGAGAAGAGCAGCGACAGCTCGCGCGCCCTCCAGTCTTCACGCGGCCACGACAACAGGGCGCGCACTTCGACGGGCTTGAGCAGCGGATCGGGAAGGAGCACGTGCGCGAATGGCGGCTCGTCCGCGGCGAGGAAGTTGCCGGTGCGTCCGAGGCGCGTTTCGAGCGACATCACACCGCTCTCGCGCAGAGGATCGATGGGCGGATTCGTGACCTGCGCGAAGCGCTGTTTGAAATACGAGAAGAGCAGGCGTGGGCGCGACGAAAGCACGGCCAGCGGCGTGTCGTCGCCCATCGAAGCAAGCGGTTCGCTTCCGGTGCGATACATCGGCTCGAGCACGAGCTGGAGCTCTTCGCGTGTATAGCCGAACGCGCGCAGGACGTTCGCCGACGGGGCGGGCTCGCGTTCCTTGCCGCGATTGAGGAACGGCGTCTGCTGTGCGGCGGCGGCACGGACTTCGTCGATGGTGCTGCGCGCGGAGGCGATCCAGCGCGCGTAGGGATGCGCTTTCGCGGCGGCGAGAAGGATGTCGTCGCGATGCTGCATTCCTCCACTTTCGAGATCGACCGCGATCATCTCGCCGGGGCCGAGGCGTCCGCGACGGACGACGTTGGATTCGTCGACGTCGAAGACGCCTGCTTCCGAGGCGAGCGCGAAGAGATTGTTCTTCGTCACGACGTACCGCGCCGGACGAAGTCCGTTGCGGTCGAGAGCCGCACCGGCCACGCGTCCGTCGGAGAACGCGACCAACGCTGGACCGTCCCACGGCTCCATGAGCGAGGCCTGATGATCGAGCAGCGCGCGGCGCGCTCCTTTGATGCGCGGATCGTTCTCCCACGCCGGCGGAATGAGCATCGACACGGCCTCGGGGAGCGTGCGCCCGGCCGTTGCGACGATCGAAAGCGCTTCGTCGAGAGTCGCGGAATCGCTCACGGCTCGTCCTCGTGCGGGAGCAGGGCCGGATGCGCCGAAGCGGGCGACGATCTGCGCCTCGCGTGCGCGCATCCGATTGCGATTGCCTTCGATGGTGTTGATCTCGCCGTTGTGCGCGATGAGCCGGAACGGCTGGGCCATCGACCACGACGGATAGGTGTTCGTGCTGAAGCGCTGATGGGCGATGGCGAACGACGTCGTGAATTCCGGGCGCTGCAGGTCCGGGTAAAACGCCCCCAGGTCGAGCGAACGGACGAGGGCCTTGTAGACGATGGAGCGGTGACTCAGCGAGGCGACGTAGAGCTCCGCGGGCCCGTACGCCGCTGCGCGTGCGTCGATGGCGCGGCGCGCGCGGAAGAGCCGCTCTTCGAACACGTCCGCCGTCATCGGCATGCGTGGGACGACGAACACCTGCTCGATGCGCGGCATGCACGCGCGGGCTTTGTAGCCGAGGGCGCGCCCGTCGACCGGCACCGCGCGCCAGCCGGCGACGAGGAGTCCCTGAAGCACGATCGCTTTCCGGACTTGCGCGCGTGCGGTGAGTGCGGCGTTCTTCTGTCGCGGGAGAAAGATCATGCCGACGCCGACGGTGTGACGCTCGCGGCGGGTGAGTCCGAGCGACTCGAGCTCGGGACGGAGGAGCGCGAACGGGATCTGCGTCAGCACGCCCGCGCCGTCACCGGTGCGTCCGTCCGCGTCGACCGCGCCGCGATGCGCGAGCTTCCGCAGCGCGGCGAGTGTCGACGGCAGGATGTCCGTTCTAGCCTCTCCGGCGAGATCGGCCAGCAGCACGACGCCGCATGCGTCGCGGATCGGTTCGGGAAATTGGTACACGCCGCCAGTGTGAGCAGCGTCGCAGTCATGCGTCCAGATCAATTAACCGATCGGCGATATGCAGTATTTAGATAACCCCTCATCCGCCTTCGGCACCTTCTCCCCTCACGAGGGGAGAAGGCTCTCGATGCATGCGTCCCCTCGAGAGCCTTCTCCCCGCTCGGCGGGGAGAAGGTGCCGAAGGCGGATGAGGGGCCGGATGACGGTGATCCGCGTCATCATGCCCCCATGAAGAAATGCGACCTCGTGATGAAGGGCGGGATCACCAGCGGGATCGTCTATCCGGCGGCCGTGCTCGAGCTTTCGAAGGAGTTCCAGTTCGCGAACATCGGAGGGACGTCCGCGGGTGCGATCGCGGCGGCGCTGACTGCCGCCGCTGAATATCGCCGGCAGAACGGCGGCGGCAGCGCGGGCTTCGAGCGCATCGCGGAGCTTCCGGCGTGGATGGCCGAGGTCGTCGACGGACGCTCGCGTCTCCTGCGGCTCTTTCAGCCGACGGGTGAGACCGCGAGCCTGTTCGAGATCGCGCTCGCGTACATCGAGAAGAAAAAGTGGAGCGCGGTGGTGCGCGCGTTGCTGCGCGGCTTCCCCGCGGGCGCCAGCGCGGCCGCGTTCGTCGGTGTCGCGCTGATGATCGTCGCCGCGATGGCGGCGGATCACGTTGCGATCGTGGTCGTCATCGCCGCACTCATTGCGATCACCGCGGGTGCGGTCGTCATCGCGAGCGTGGTCGAAGCACTGCTCTTCGCGAATCGCGCGCTGCCGAGGAACGGCTTCGGCGTCAGCAGCGGCAGCGCGCTGACGGAGTGGCTCGCCGAGGAGATCGAGATCGTGGCCGGCGTCGCGCAACCGTTGACGTTCGGCGATCTGCGCAAAGCGGGCGTGAACCTGCAGATGATGACGACGAACCTCACGCACGGACGACCGTACCGGTTGCCGTTCGAGGATCGCAATCACTACTTCACGCCCGAGGACATGCGGCGGCTGTTTCCCGAGCGGATCGTGCAGTGGATGCTCGAGCACGCGGAGGTGAAGCGTGAGCTGTACGTGTTGCCGGCGGACGATCTTCCGATCGTGGTCGCGACGCGCATGAGCCTCAGCTTTCCGCTGCTGCTCAGCGCCGTGCCGCTGTGGGCGATCGACTTCGGACGCCGCACGGAGACGCACGAGGCGGAACGTTGCTGGTTCTCCGACGGCGGGATGACCAGCAACTTCCCGGTGCATTTCTTCGACGCACCGGTCCCGCGTTGGCCGACGTTCGCGATCAATCTCGCAGAGCGCTCGCCGCGTTATCACAGCGAAGGGCAGCGCATCTACGTTCCACGCACGAATCACGGCGGGATCCTGGAGTGGTGGTCGCCGTTCGACGATCTCTTCGGATTCGTGAAGCGCATCGTCGGCACGATGCAGAACTGGCGCGACAACATGCTCCTGCATCTGCCTGGTCAGCGTGACCGCATCGCGCACGTATTGCTCGCGCCGGGTGAGGGCGGGCTGAATCTGTCGATGGATCGCGAGACGATCGAGGACGTCGCGAGTCGCGGCGCCGAGGCGGGACGCGCGTTCCGCGAGGACTTCCGCTGGGCGAATCACAAATGGGTGCGCTTCCTCTCGTTCACGAGCGCGCTCGAGGATGCGTTGGAGAAGTGGGAGCGAGCGTTCGACGACGCGACCGAGCCGCCGACGTTCCGGGAGCTGGTGTCGGGTTCGATGCCGCTCCCGTCGTACAAGATCTCGGCCGAGGAGCGCGCGGCGATGCGCGATGCGTCGCTCGCGTTTCTCGCGCACATGCGGCAGAACTTCGGGAAGCGCCCGTTCCGAAAGCCGGTGCGGAGGCCGAGGGAACAACCGGTGTTACGGGCGATGCCGCGGACGTAGATCGTTACTTCTCGTCGTCCGCCGCTCGTGGATGCAGGGTCGGATTCGGGCGGGGGATGGGCACGAGCGCGCCGCCGGTCAGGCGTCCCGGATACTCGTACAGGTCCGCGCGCTCGCCGGGATGTTTCTTCACCCACTTCTTCGCGTAGAGATCGCGATCGGCGACGTCGAGGAGCTGCTCGAGCGTCGCGTTCTCGATCAGCGACGAATGCGCGAGGCCGCTGGTCGCGGTGATGCCGAAGGTCGCGTCACCGGCCGTCCACCGCTGCACACCGATCTCGCCGCCGAGGCGCTCGGCCGCGCCGGTGAGGTCGTCGACCGGAAGGTCGGGGACGAGCAGCAGGAACTCGTCGCCGCCGTAACGCGCGATGAGGTCGTTCGTGCGCGTGCGGGAGCGAAAGATCATGCCGAGGTCGCGGAGGATGCGGTCGCCGGCGAGATGACCGAAGGTGTCGTTGATCGGCTTGAAGTCGTCGAGATCGATGATGGCGATGCCGATCGTGCGACCCTCGCGCAGGCAACGCTCCGCTTCGTCGAGCAGCGTGCGCCGCGTGGCCACGCCCGTGAGCTCGTCGCGCGTCGCAAGCACCTCCCACTCCTGCGCCGCGGTGACGAGGTTGCGTTGCCGCGAGAGGACGCGCTTCGCCGCCACGACTTTCGCGATGACCTCGACCTCGGTGCAGCTCTTCGAGAGGAAGTCGTCGTACCCGATCGTCAGGGCGGTGATCTTCGATTCGAGGTCTTCGCGTGCGGTGATCATCACCGCGTACTGATGGGTGAGCGCGGGATCGGAGCGAACGGCGCGAATGAGGTCGAAGCCGTCGATGTGAGGCATCTGGTAGTCGGAGATAAGCAGATCGAAGGTCGAGCGTTGAAGGATGGACAGCGCGTGCTCGCCGTCGACGGCGCTCTCGACGACGAAACCGAGGCGGCGCAGGAGGTGCGTCAGCCAGACCCGGAAGTTCTCGTCATCGTCGACGATGAGAACGCGCACCGAGGGTGTGTCGATGGGTGTGTGGTCGACGTGGCGACGTGCGGGCGGGTTCAGCATGATCTGGTGCGGATCGATTTGAGGCATTCAAGTTGCGTTCCACCGAGAGGCCTTCTAGGAGTGCGGCAGCATAGCGAAGCGTTGCTGCCGCTTTCGATTGCGTCGGGCGGGCAGCGTTCCGGCCGCGCATACCAGAGCGGCGGCTCGACGCCGCCGCACTCCTAGATTTTTCTAAAGCCCGTCTCTTCCAACGGCTCGCGGTTTCGGTCCACGCGCGTCACGATCCAGTTCTGGTCGCGGCGCTCGATCTCTACGACCACTGACGCCCACATACCCTCGGTCAGATTCTCGGACCAGCGGAAGCGCAGGCCGGGCCATTGCGTCGAGGGAACGTGCGTGTCGCGGAGGTGCTCTTCCGCCATCTCGATGAGCTCCGGGCCGCCTTTGTGGTCGCAGGGCATGCGCATATGCTACGCGGCGCCATGAGAGACATCCATTCTTTCGCGCGGCCGGACGAGGCCGTGGTCCGTCATCTCGCGCTCGACCTCGACGTCGACTTCGACCAGCAGCGGCTCACGGGCTCGGCCACGCTGCAGATCGAGACGAGCGGCGACGCGCGCGAGCTCGTGCTCGACGCCAATGGCCTCACCATCGGCCGCGTCACCCTCGACGACGGCTCGGAAACGACTGCCACCCTCGGCGAATCGAAGCCGCACCTCGGCGCGCCGCTGTCGATCGCAATCAAACCGACGACCAAGTCCGTGCGCATCGAATACGCGTCCGCGCCCGACGCGGCGGCCGTGCAGTGGCTGTCGAAGGAGCAGACCGCGGGCGGCAAGCATCCGTTTCTTTTCACGCAGTCGCAGGCGATCCTCGCGCGGACGTGGGTGCCGATTCAGGACTCGCCCGGCATCCGCATCACGTACGACGCGACGATCCGCGTGCCGCGCGGGCTGATGGCGGTGATGAGCGCGGAGAACGCGACCGAGATGAACGCGGGCGGTGTGTATCACTTCCGCATGCCGCAGGCGATTCCGGCGTATCTGCTCGCGCTCGCGGTGGGCGATCTCGAGTTCCGCTCGCTGGGACACAACAGCGGCGTGTGGGCGGAGAAGCCGATGATCGCCGCGTCGGAGTACGAGCTCGCGGACACGCAGAAGATGATCGAGGCGGCGGAGAAGTTGTACGGACCGTATCGCTGGGGACAGTACGACGTGCTGGTGCTGCCGCCGAGCTTCCCGTTCGGCGGGATGGAGAATCCGCGCCTGACGTTCGCGACGCCGACGATCCTCGCGGGCGACCGCTCGCTGGTGAGTCTCGTCGCACACGAGCTCGCGCACTCGTGGTCGGGCAATCTGGTCACGAACGCGACCTGGAACGATTTCTGGCTGAACGAGGGATTTACGGTCTATTTCGAGCGACGCATCATGGAGGAGATCTCCGGCCGCAATTACTCGGAGATGCTCGCGCTCCTCGGAAGGCAGGATCTCGAAGCGACGGTCGCGGAGCTGCCGGCGCGCGATACGCATCTCTTCCTCGATCTCACCGATCGCGATCCGGACGATGCGGCCACGAAGCTGCCGTACGAGAAGGGCTACTTCCTTTTGCGGCTGATCGAGGAGACGGTGGGCCGCGCGAAGTGGGACGCGTTCCTGCGCGATTACTTCGATCGCCACGCGTTTCACTCGATGACGACGGCGGCGTTCGCGGAAGAGCTGAAGGCGGCGTTTCCCGATCTCCCGATCGACCTCAATGTGTGGATCCACGGTCCCGGCATTCCGGACAACGCACCGGTGGTGCACTCGGACGCGTTCAAGAAGGTCGAGGAGCAGGTGAAGGCGTTCGAGAAGGGAGCTGCGGCCGCAGGTCTCGCGACGCGGAACTGGTCGACGCACGAGTGGATTCATTTCCTGCGTCACCTGCCGAAGAACCTCACGCTCGCGCAGATGACGGACCTCGACGCGGCGTTCGGGTTCACGTCGAGCGGCAACTCGGAGATCCTGCACGAGTGGCTGCTGAAGGCGATCGAGCAAAAATACGAGCCGGCCTACGACGCGCTGGAGCGATTCCTCCTCCGCCAGGGCCGCCGCAAGTTCCTCAAGCCGCTCTACCAGAAGCTGGCCGAAACGCCGGAAGGCCTGGCTCGCGCCCGCGCGATCTACGCGAAGGCGCGGCCGATGTATCACGCGGTGTCGTATCGGACGATCGATCAGATCCTCAAGTGGAACGATGAACGATGAACGATGAGCGATGAACAGGGAACGGTGAGCAGAACGGTTCATCGTTCATCGTTCATCACTCATCGTTCGTTGCTACCATTGCACAATCCGTTGAGCAGAGAGGTCACATGGAAACAGTAGATTCCAAGTCCCTGCCCGAGAACGCGTACGTTCCCCTGAAGGACGGCGAGGTTTACCAGCCGATGGTCCCGGCCGATCAGGCGCCTCCCGAAACGACCGGACGCGCGATCGCGTGGGGGTTGTTTCTCTGCATCGTTTTCACCGTGGCCTCCGCGTACTCCGGCCTGAAGGTCGGGCAGGTGATGGAGGCGGCGATCCCGATCTCGATTCTCGCGATCGGACTCGCGCGCGTGTACCGACGGCGCTCGACGGTCCTCGAGAACGTGATCATCACCTCGATCGGCGGCGTCTCCGGCTCGGTCGTGGCCGGCGCGATCTTCACGCTTCCCGCGCTCTACTCGCTCAAGCTCAATCCCCATCCGGTGCAGACGATCTTCATCTGTCTCGCCGGCGGCGTCCTCGGCGTGTTGTTCCTGATTCCGCTGCGGCGCTATTTCGTGCGCGAGATGCATGGACAGTTGCCTTACCCCGAGGCGACGGCGATCACGGAAGTGCTCGTGACGGGGGAGAAAGGCGGATCGCAGGCGAAGCTCCTGTTGCAGGCGACGGGCATCGCCGCGGTGTACGACTTCTTCGTCACCACGTTCCAGGTATGGCGGGAGTTTCTTGACTTCCAGTTCATCCCGGCGATGAAGACGCTCGCGGACCGCGCGAAGTTCGTCCTCGGCTTCGACGCCATCGCGTTCACGCTGGGACTCGGATACGTGATGGGGCTGCGCGCGTCGACCCTGCTCGTCGGGGGCGGCATCCTGTCGAATTTCGTGCTCGTGCCGCTGATCTACATGATCGGCAGTGGATTCGAGACGGCGGTGTATCCCGGAACGATCCCGATCGGGGAGATGACCGCAAATCAGATCTTTCGCTCATACGTGCGGCTGGTCGGCGTCGGCGCGATCGCGACGGCCGGCATCTTCGGCATCATCAAATCAATGCGCGTGATCGTGGGCTCGTTCAGCGTCGCGGCGCGCGCGTTCAAGAGCGGTGAGGCGCACGGGGAGCGCACGGACCGCGACATCAGCCTGATGACGATCCTCATCGGCGTAGTCCTCGGCGCGATCGGCGTGGCGATTTTCTTCGGGACGCTGCGTCCGACGGTGGTCGTGCTGATCGCGGGCCTCCTGCTGACGCTTCTGTTCTCGTTCTTCTTCACGTCGGTGGCGGCGAATGCGATCGCGACCACGGCGCGCAATCCGGTGTCCGGCATGACCATGCTGACGATCATCATCTCGTCGGCGGTGTTGCTGCAGTTCGGTGTGTCCGGCACGACGGGGATGTTCTTCGTGATGGCCATCGCGGGCATGGTGTGCACCGCGCTGTCGGTGTCGGGACAGACGATCACGGACCTGAAGACGGGCTACTGGCTCGGCTCGACGCCTTCCGCGCAGGAGAAGGTGAAGTTTCTCGGCGTGATCGGAGCTGCGATCGCGGTCGGTCTGACGATCGTGATGCTCGCGCAGGTGTTCCAGTTCGGCGAAGCGGCCCCCGGCGACACGCGCCAGGTGCTCGCGGCGCCGCAAGCGTCGATCATGCAGACGCTGGTGCAAGGGTTCATGAACCGCCAGCCGATCGCGTACGTTCTCTTCGCCGTCGGGGCGATGATCACCGTGGCGATGGAGTTCCTCGGCGTCCCGCCGCTGATCGTCGCGCTGGGAATGTATCTCCCGCTGGAACTGAACACGCCTGCACTCGTCGGCGGCATACTCTCGCACTTCGTCGGGAAACGCGCGGACCGGACGGGCGGCAACCGGGGACGAACGATCCGCGAGCGGGGAGTGATCATCGCGTCGGGACTGATGGCCGGAGGTGCGCTCGGCGGAGTGTTCGGCGCCGCGCTGCGGCTGTTCCCGTGGTACACGGAGGACGGCATCAAGACGCCGTTCTACGACAACAACACGACCTCGCAGGTCGTGTCGATCGCGCTGTTCACGGCGCTGTGCGTGTATGTCTGGGTGGACTCGACACGGAAGTCGGCGCTGAAGGCGGAGTCGTAAGGAAAGAGGACCGCCGCCGTCTCGGCGGCTGACGCACACGCGTCTCGCGTGTGCGAGTGCGGGCGGGACGCCCGCACGTCAGCCGGCGAGGACGCCGGCGGTCCTGCTACACCGAATCCGTGAGATTCACGCCGAGGCGCTTCTTCAGAAACGCGCGGAACGGGCGGCTGTTCTCGCGGCCCCAGTCGTACATTCGCTTCACGCGCGGGTGGGACTCGATGAACACGATCGCGCGGCGTTTGCCGTGGAGCTCGCGTTTGCGCATTTGGTCGAGCGCGACGCCTACCTCGGCGTAGAACTCTCCGTCGTCGCGGAAGTACATGTTCTTCAGCCAGCAGAGGCCTTCGATGACGCACTGCGGCTCGAGGACTTCGAAGCGCTTGCGCGTGAACGGCACCTTGCCCTTCATCAGCAGCACTTCACGCATCTCGTTGCGCAGCTTCGTGAACGCGGCGCCGGTCCAGTGTTGCGAGAACGTCCGGCCGTCGTGGATGTTGCCGAGGGGCTTCACGTTCGGGTTGAGGAGGAGACAGCAGGGGCGGATGTCGCCGTTACCCGTGATCGCGGCGCTGTACCAGGCGAAGAAGCAGCCGCCATTTTCTTCCTTGAACGCGGGCGACTGCGGATAGGCGTTGTGCGCGGGCGTGCCGACGCGATCGCGCACGACCCAGAGCATTTCGTTCCAACCGGCCACGGCGAAGTCGATCTGCAGCAGGCCGCGGTCTTTGTCGCGGCGGAGGATCTCCTCGATCAGCGGCATCGCTTTGTCGCGGTCTTCCTTCTTCAACAGCACATCGTCGTCGATGCGCTCGAGTGGAATCTCCAGCACCGCGTTGATGCCGACGCGGTCGGGCGCGAGCTCGCGTCCGAGCTCGTACATGTCGACGAGCCGGTGCAGGTTCTGCCGGTCGATGAGGAACTGCACGACGATCGACGGAAAGATCGAGTCTCCGCGGATGGCGATGAGATTGCGAATGTTCTCCAGCACCTTCTCGAACAACGCGGGCTTGACCTGCATCATCCGCGCGTAGTCCGCGGCGTCCGCGGCGTTGAGCGAGAAGATCACCTCGCGCGCCTTGTTGTCGACGAGCCTGCGCGCGACTTCGCTGTTCAGCGCGACACCGTTCGTCGTCAGGTTGTCGACGACGACGTTCTTTTTCGCGAGATAGTCGAAGACGTTTAGGACATCGCGGTGGAAGAGGGGATCGCCGCCGCCGGAAAGACGTACGGATTTGAGTCCGCCATCGACCAGCTCGTCGATGAGATCCGTGAGCTTCGGCAGCGGGATCGATTCTTTCGTGCGGAGGTCCTGCTGGTTGCAGAAATAGCAGGCCACGTTGCAGCGATCGGTGAGGTCGAGCTCCGCGTGCACGGGGCCGCGCGTCGGCCGGTTGGCCGCGATCGCCTCGATGATTTCGCGCTTCCGTTCGCGCGAGACTTCCGCCCAGCCGTGGGTTCCCCGCATGCGCCGATTCTAAGGTCAGGCAGGGTGGGGGAATTCCGGGACGTAGGGCGGGCTTCAGCCCGCCCCTCCACGTGGGGGGGCGGGCTAAAGCCACGCCCTACGTTTTTACTCTCAGAACTCGAAGCGGATGCCGATCTCGTAACGGCGAGGCGTCTGCCAGGCGATGGCCTGGTTGAGCGTCGGCGAAGAAACGAGCACGCCCCGAGCCCAGCCGTCTTCCGCGCCGAAGAGCGGGTTGGCGATGCAGTCACCGACCCCGGCACTGGCGGCCTCGGCGTTGACCGTGTCGCAATCGTTGTAGGCGCCGATGCTGCTGCCGTAGTCGGTCACAGTCTCGGTGCCGAAGACGTTGTAGACCACGCCGAGGAGACCGAAGCGCGCGCCGCCGATGTTGAACTCGTGCATCACCTGCATGTCGAGCTGCTGCAGGCTGGGCGTACGCCGCGATCCGCGAGGCGTCGCGAACACGGTGCCGTAAAACGGCGACGCGGCGCTGGACGCGATGGTGATGTTGTCCGGGAGACCCGAACGATAGGTGTAGTCGACACCGAACGTCGTGCCGAACGGCGCCGTGGCGAAGCCGGACGCCTTCACGCGATGACGCGCGTCATCGGACAGATAACCGAAGGTGTTCAGGAAGTGGTACGGATACTGGTCGAAGTCGACGCCGGCGTTCTGCGTGTACTCGACCGACCCCTCGGACTTGGACCACGTGTAGCTCACGAGACCGCTGAGCCACGAATAAGGCCGCGACTCGATCTTCGCGATGACGCCCTGGTATTCGTTGCGAAGCGCGTCGGAGAAGCCGGCCGGAGTGTTCGACATCTCGTAGTAGTCGCAGACCGCGTCGATGCACGTGTCTTCGAACATGTTGTCCGACTCCCGCCACACGCCGGTCACGTCGAGGCTGGTGTTGCGCCACACGCGCTGCGTGAAGCCGAGGCTCATCTCGTTCGAGACCGTCGGTTCGAGGTCGGGATCGTAGACATTGGGGAGGGAGCTGCCGAGAGTATCGATGAACCGGTCGTACTTGCCCGTGGCCGCGGTGTAGAAGATGCGGGTGCGGATCGATGATCCCGAGAGGCTGCCGAAATTGGCGAGCGTCAGGGCGTTGTCGTCCATAACCTGGCCCCAGAAGCCGTGAACGATGGTCTGGGCGTTGTTGAAAATGTCCCACGCCAGGCCGAGGCGCGGTTGGAGCTTGCTGAGCGACGGGACGTCGCTGCGACCGGGAACGGTGAACTCCGAACGCTCATAACGCAGGCCGAGGCGCGCGGTGAGCGACGGAATCGGACGCCACTCGTCCTGAGCATAGAGAGCCTGATAGTCGGCCTCGACGGTCTCCTCGGGGATGATCGAGTAGATCTCGACGTAGTACCGCTGATCGTTGCCGGCCGCGTTGTTGCGCGTCACGAGGCGCGCGCCGCACTGCATTCCGGTCTCGAATCCCCAATCCTCGTTGCAGAAGTCGTTGCCGAACGCGGTGCCGGTCGTGTTGTTGTAGCTGCTGAAGCTCGACTGGTCGAGATTGATCCCGGCTTTGAGCGTGTGCGATCCGCCGGCGTCGAGGAAGTATGTGGTGGACGCGATCAACTCGTCGCGATCGCGGTCGCCGTACTGCCAGTTGTTGTAGCTCTGGGAGTAGACGCCGGTCGTGGCGTTGATGATCGACGGCAAGGTCACGTCGCCGCTCATCGGCTTGGTCTCGAGGAAGCCGCGGCGGAGACCAACGCGCGCATTGACGAGCCACTTGGGGTTGAGAATCACGTCGTATCCGAGGTTGTAGATCGTCGACTCCTGCACCTGCAGGCTGTCGGCTTCCGGACGATAGAACGAGCTGTTCTGCGCGTTCTCGATGTCCGCGCGGTTGTCGGTGACGAAGAGCGAGAGAGTGTGATTCTCGGCGGGAGTCGCGGTGATCTTGCCCAGCGAATTCCAACCCTTGAATGTGCGCGAGCCCGGTTGGAAGCCGGCGACGTTCGGGTTGGTCACCTGGGTATCGGGACGCTCGATCGAGCCGAAAAACCAGATGCGGTCGTTGGCGATCGGACCGCCGAGCGTGACGCCGGGGTTGAAGTTGCGGAACGGACGCTCATCCGGATCGAAGTGATCGCCGGACTCGGCGAGCGCGTCGCTGCGCCAACGGGCGTCGAGCGTTCCGGAGAATTCGTTTCCTCCGGTCTTGGTGACGACGTTGACCGCACCACCGATGGCGCGGCCATACTCGGCGTCCTTGCCCAACGTTTGAATCGAGATCTCCTGGATGGCGTCGAACGGAAGATTTGAACCGAAGGTGTGCGTGACGGGGTCGGTCGTGTTCACGCCGTCGAGCGTGTAGTTGTTCTGACCGAGATTTGCGCCCGCGACCTGCGGGTTGGAGCCGCCGGCAACGCCGGGCGCCTGCTGCAGAACCGTCTGATACGAACGGCCGGCGGCGCCGATCGTCGCGTACTTGAGGTGCTGCGCTCCGAAGTTCTGCTGGACGGTGGTCTGCGTCGGATCGATGACAACGGATTCTGCGGTCACCGTGATCGCCTCGATTACGGCACCGAGAGCCATCACCGCGTCCTGTCTCGTAGTCGTGTTGAGACTGACGTGGACGTTCTCTTTCACGATCGTGTCGAAGCCGTCGAGCATGAACTCGACGCGATAGTTGCCTGGGGGCAGGAGCTGAAGCTGGTACTCGCCACTGGCGCTCGTCACGGCGGAGCGGCTGCCCTGCAGATTCGGGCTGGTGACGGTGACGGTGACGCCGGTGAGCGTTGCACCCGTGCCGTCTGTCGCGACCCCGAACAGGTTTCCCGTCGTCTGACCGAAGGCGGTGAGCGGAAGCGCCAACAGCGCGATGAGCGCGACTGCTATGCGTACTGTGAATCTCATGGTTGAACTCCTTTTTCTGTTGAACTGACTCGAAAATCGAACAACGACCGACTGACAGTCGCCCGCAGCGCTGTGCTAGGGCGCGGCCACAACTCGCGTGTGCGACAAGTCGTGCGTCGTCAATGATTTGTCTGAATCAGAGGGTGTTGCGGAAGGGAGGAAAATCCGGAAACCTGGAGAGGCAGAATTCGGTCGTACGTTTCCGTAACTGAACGGTTTACGTCGGTTGCTGGAACGGTAACCGTCCGGTTGCCTATTCGTATCGCAGCGCGTCGATCGGGTCGAGCCGCGCGGCTTTGCGCGCGGGATAGAACCCGAAGAAGATTCCGATCGTCGCGGCGACGCCGAACGCGATGAGGATCGCCATCGGGCTGACGACGATCGGCCACTTCGCGACGCGAGCGAAGAGCGTGGCGACGCCGACGCCGAGGAGGATGCCGATCAGGCCTCCGCAGACGGAGAGCACGATCGCCTCGAACAGAAACTGCAGCAGCACGTGACGTCCGCGCGCGCCGATGGCCATGCGGATGCCGATCTCGCGCGTCCGCTCGGTGACGCTGACGAGCATGATGTTCATGATGCCGATGCCGCCGACGAAGAGCGACACGATGGCGATGCCGAGAAGGAGGTTGCGCATCAGGCCGACCTGCTGCGCGTTCGCCTGCGCGATCTCTTCCTGCGAGCGCATCATGAAGTCGGCGTCGCCGCCGGGAGGAATGCGGTGGCGCTGGCGCAACAGCGCGTCGATCTGATCCATCGCTTCCTGCACCTGTTCCGCGGATGCGGCCGAGACCATGATCATGCCGATGCGTTGTCCCTGTCCCTGCAGGCGCTTCTGCACGGTGGTGTAGGGCGCGACGATGACGTCGTCCTGATCGCTCCCCATCATGCTGCCGCCCTTCTTCTCGAGGACGCCGACGATTTTGAAGGGCACGTTTTTGATCCGGATCGTCGAGCCGACCGCGCCGCCCGCGGGGAAGAGGTTGTCCGCGACGGTCTTGCCGAGGACCGCGACTTTCGCGCCCGAACGGACGTCCTGATCGGTGAAGAAGCCTCCGTCCTCGACGTTCCACGAGCGGATGAACGGCCAGTCGACGCCGACGCCGAACACTTGCGTCGACCAGTTCAGCTCCGTCGCCACGACCTGGCCCGCGGTGCGGTTCTGCGGCGAGACGTACGCGACGGCCGGCGCCTCGCGCCGGATCGCCTCCGCATCTTCCTCGGTGAGATTCGACGACCCGGTGAAGATGCGCGCGCCGCCCTGCGTCGACGCGCCGGGCATGACCATGATGTAGTTCGAGCCGAGGGAGTTGATCATCTCGGACACCGACTGCGCGACGCCCGCCCCGATGGCGACGGACACGATCACGCACGCGACGCCGATGACGACGCCGAGCGCGGTCAGCAGCGAGCGGAGCTTGTTCCGCGCGATCGACTTGAGGCCGACGATGGTGATGTTGCCGAGGCGCGTGAGGGAGTTTCGCATGGCTCAAATCCTCTGCTGCTCGATCCGCTCATCCTGCTGAATCTTGCCATCCTTCACGTGCACGACGCGCTTCGCGTGCTGCGCGATGTCCGCCTCGTGGGTGATGAGGACGATCGTCTTTCCTTCGTCGTTGAGTGCTTGAAAGATGCCCATGATCTCGACGGAGGTGCGCGAGTCGAGATTTCCCGTGGGCTCGTCCGCCAGGAGGATCGCGGGATTCGTCACCAGCGCGCGTGCGATGGCGACGCGCTGCTGCTGACCGCCCGACAACTGCGACGGATGGTTGGCTTCCCGATCCGCGAGTCCCACGCGACGGAGCGCCTCGCGCGCGGCGTTGTGGCGTTGCGCGCGCGTGAGCGTGACGTCCGCGTAGAGGAGCGGGAGCTCGACGTTCTCGATCGCCGACGTGCGCGCGAGGAGATTGAAGCTCTGGAAGACGAAGCCGATCTTCGCGTTGCGGATGATCGCGCGCTGATCGCGGCTCAGGCGCGACACGTCGCCGCCGTCGAGCATGTAGGTGCCGCTGGTGGGGCGGTCGAGGCAGCCGATGATGTTCATCAGCGTCGACTTCCCCGATCCCGACGGTCCCATGATCGCGACGAACTCGCCCGGATCGATCTTCAGATCGACGCCGTCGAGCGCGCGCACTTCCACTTCGCCAAGGACGTAGATCTTGACCAGCTCGCGGATCTCGATGACGGGATTCGCCACGGCTTATCCCCGCCGTCCGCCGCCCGGTCGCGGTCCTCCGCCCGGTCCACCCTGGCCGCCCATCGGCGCCGCCGATTCGACCTTCGAGGTCGCCAGGCCGACGACGACCGCGTCGCCTTCCTTCAATGTGCCGGAGACGACTTGCGTGAAGCGTCCGTCGGTGATGCCGGTGCGGATCTGGAAGGGTGTGAGTTTCTTGTCCGCGCCGAGGATGTAAACCGTTTGCGTCTTCGCGGCCGCGGCGCCGCGGCGTCCGCGCGGAAGCTGCGAGGCCGCACCGGCAGGACCGCCGCCCTGTCCGCTGCGCGCCATGCGCTGCGTTGCGTCGCCGCCCGCACCGCCGCTCGCGCGCGAATCCTTGTCTTTGTCTTCGCCTTCCTTCTGCGGCGGCTTGAAGCGCAGCGCCCCATTCGGCACGCGCAGCACGTTGCGCACGGTGTCGACGTCGATCGTCACGTTCGCCGTCATCTTCGGGCGCAGCCGTCCCTCGGGGTTCTCGACCTCGAGGATGACCGGATACGTCACGACGTTCTGGTTCACCTGCGCGTTGTAGCGGATCTGCGAGATCCGTCCGCGGAACTCTTCGTCGGGATACGCATCGACGCTGAAGCGTGCGATCTGACCTACCTTCACGCGGCCGATGTCGGACTGATCGACATCCGCCTGCACCTGCATCTTGGTGAGGTCCTGCGCGATCTGGAACAGCGTCGGCGCCTGGAATGACGCGGCCACGGTCTGTCCGATCTCGTACTGCTTGTCGACGACGATGCCGTCCGTGGGTGAGGTGATCTTGGTGTAGCGGAGGTTGGTCTGCGCCGAACTGAGCGCGGCCGTCGCCTGCTGCAGTTGCGCTCGCGCACCGTCGAGTTGCGCCTTCGCCCCGTCGACGTCGGCCTGCGCGGTGAGGCCCGCGTCGAGCAGGCGCTTCTGCCGGTCGTACTTGATGCGCATGTCGTCGGTCTGCACTTGCGCGCGCGTGACGTCGGCGCGCCGCTGTTCGACGAGTTGCTGGAACGGCGTGGGATCGATTTCCGCGAGCAGCTGGCCCTTCTTGACCTCGCTGTTGAAGTCGGCATAGAGCCGGGCGATGACGCCGGACACCTGACTGCCGATCTGCACGGTGGTCACGGCCGAGAGCGTTCCCGTGGCGGTCACGGTCATCGTGACGTTGCCGCGATCGACTTTCTCGGTTTTGTACTGAGCGTCTTTGTCGCTGCCGCCCTTGCATGCGAGCAACGCGAAAACCAGAAGCAATGCAGTGAATCTCGGTCTCATAAGCGCGCGGAGTTTACATCTAGGAGTGCGGTGGCGAGGAGGAAGGATGGGTGGTAGCCACCGCTCTGTAACGGCTCACCTACCAGAGCGGTGGCTTCCCGCCGCCCATGCCCCCGCGCCGCCGCACTCCTAGATTCGCGGAATGCTATGCTTCCGGCCCGATTTCTCGAGGTCTGCACCGAATGGCCCTTTTCTCGAAAGAACCCACTCCCCCCCAACCCGCGCCGAGGCGGGATCTGCCCGTTCCGCCGGCGAACGGGATGACGTTCATCGGCCCGAACATCGCCGTCGAAGGCACGATCACCGGTTCCGAGCCGGTGGTCATCGAAGGGTCCGTCAAAGGGAACGTGAAGCTCTCTGGCGAGCTCCGCATCGGCACGAAAGCGCGCGTGGAAGCGACCGTGCACGCGCGCAACATCGTGATCGAAGGAAAACTGAACGGCGACGTTTCCGCCGACGAGCGCGTCGAGCTCGTTGCCAGCGCGAGCGTCGACGGAAATATCAAAGCCCCGAAGATCGTCGTGGCCGAGGGCGCGCGGTTCCGCGGCAGCGTCGACATGGGCTCGACCGCGCCGCGCGAAGACGCGGACTCGGCAAAAGCAAAATAGTGGAGCGTTAGAAAACCATGACTGCAATCGATACCAACTCCTTCGCGCAGAAACAGCAGTTGCGCGAGACTCGTGAATACTCGAACTACGTCGACGGCCAGTGGGTGAAGTCGAAGAGCGGCAAGACCTTCGAGAACCGCAATCCCGCGAACCAGGACGACCTCGTCGGACTCTTCCAGGAATCGACCGCGGAAGACGTCAACGCTGCCGTCGACGCCGCGTCGAAGGCCTATGAATCGTGGCGCCTCGTCCCCGCGCCGAAGCGCGCGGAGTACCTCTATCGCGTCGGCGACATCCTCAAGCGCCGCAAAGACGAGATGGCGCGCGAGATGACCCGCGAGATGGGGAAGATCGTCGACGAGACGAAGGGCGACATCCAGGAAGCGATCGACATGGCCTTCCTCGCCGCGGGCGAAGGTCGGCGGCTCTTCGGCGTCACGACGCCCTCGGAGCTCGCGAACAAATTCAACATGGCCGTGCGCATGCCGCTGGGCGTGGCCGGTCTGATCACGCCGTGGAACTTTCCGATGGCCATTCCGGCGTGGAAGGGCATGGCCGCGCTGATCTGCGGCAACACGGTGGTCATCAAACCCGCGTCGCTCACGCCGCTCTCCGTGATCATGCTCACCGAGGCGCTCGAGGAAGCGGAGCTGCCGAAGGGCGTGTGGAACGTCGTTACCGGCGGCGGCCGCGAAGTGGGCGAGCCGATGCTGAAGAATCCGAAGATCCGCGTGATCTCGTTCACCGGATCGACGGAAGTCGGCCGCGACATCAACGTCGCCTGCGCGCCGCAGTTCAAGCACGTCCATCTGGAGATGGGCGGCAAGAACGTGATCATGGTGATGGAAGACGCGGACGTCGATCTCGCGGTCGACGGCGCATTGTGGGGCGCGTTCGGCACGACCGGACAGCGCTGCACCGCGGCATCGCGCATCGTCGTGCATGACGCGGTGTACGACCAGTTCGTGGAGAAGCTGGCCGGTCGCGCGAAGTCATTGAAGGTCGGCAACGGACTCGACCCGAGCGTGCACATGGGCCCCTCGGTCTCCGAATCGCAGCGCAAGACGGTCGAGGAGTACGTGAAGATCGGCAAGGACGAGGGAGCGAAGGTCGTCGCGGGTGGCAATGGTTTGCGCGACGGCGATTACGCGAAAGGTTTCTTCCACGAGCCGACTGTGTTCGCGGAAGTGACGCGCGACATGCGCATCGCGCAGGAAGAGATTTTCGGCCCCGTGACCGCGGTGATCCGCTGCAAGTCGCTGGAGGATGCAATCGAGATCGGTAATGGCGTGAGATACGGTCTGTCGTCGTCGATCTACACGCGCGACGTCAACAAGGCGTTCGTTGCCATGCGCGACATGTATACCGGCATCTTCTATGTGAACGCGCCGACGATTGGCGCCGAGGTCCACTTGCCGTTCGGCGGTGTGAAGGAAACGGGGAATGGGCACCGCGAGGCCGGAGTCGCCGGCATCGATGTGTTCTCCGAATGGAAATCGATCTACGTGGACTACTCCGGGGCCTTACAGCGTGCACAAATCGATACTGAAATCTAGGAGTGCGGTGGCGCTAGCCGCCGCTCTGGTATGCGCGGCCAACGCCGGTGCGCAAACGTCCGTCGAGAAGTTGATTGACCACATCGTCGCCAATAGCAAGGCGTACGAACACCTCTCGTATCTCACCGATCAGATCGGCCCACGCCTCTCCGGTTCACGCAATGCGGACCTCGCCGTGCAATGGACCACGCAGCAATACCGCTCGTGGGGCATCGACGTTCGTCAGGAAAAGGTGATGGTTCCGCATTGGGTGCGCGGCGCCGAGCGCGCGCACCTGGTTTCGCATCACGATCAGAACATCATCCTCACCGCCCTCGGCGGCAGCGTCGCAACGCCGGCCGCAGGCATTACGGCGGACGTCATTGAAGTGACGTCTTATGAGCAGCTCGAGAAGCTCGGTCGCGATGGCGTTCGCGGCAAGATCGTCTTTTACAACAAGGCGATGGACATGGCCCTCGTCGAAGGCGGGCGCGCGTTCGAAGCCTACGGACAGGCGGTCGGATTCCGCGGGGGCGGTGCGAGCCGCGCGGCCGAGTATGGCGCGGTGGCCGCGGTGATCCGCTCGGTGGCCTCGGCGTCCTTACGCTCGCCGCATACCGGATCCCTGCGTTATGACGAGAAGCAACCGAAGATTCCGGCCGCTGCAATGGCGACGGAAGACGCGGATCTCGTGCATCGCCTGCTCGCCAAAGGCGATCGCGTGCGGATGCATCTCGTGCTGACGCCGCGCACGCTGCCGGACGTCGAATCGGCGAATGTGATCGCGGAGATTCGCGGCAGCGAGCGTCCGAACGAGATCGTATTGATCGGCGGCCATCTCGATTCCTGGGACCTCGGCACCGGCGCAATCGACAATGGCTCCGGCTGCGCGATGATCATGGAGACGATGCGCGCACTGAAGGAGCTCGGCATCAAGCCGAAGCGCACGATCCGCGCGGTCCTGTACATGAACGAGGAAAACGGACTTCGCGGCGGCCGCAAGTATTTCGAGAACGCGGCGAAACGCGAGGAGATCCAACACCACATCGCCGCGATCGAAACGGATGCCGGCGCTGCGCCGCCGACGGGTTTCATTACGACGTTGGAAGGGAAATCGCTCGAAGCTCTCGAGCGCCGCGCGGCGGTGCTGAACCGCATCGCCCCGATGAAGTTCATCAGCTCGAAGCACACCGGCGCCGACACTTCGCCATTGACGGATGCCGGCGTCCCCGGCTTCGGACTGGTTCCGGACCCCCGCCACTATTTCGATTTCCACCACAGCGCCGCGGATACGTTGGACAAGGTGGACCCGAAGGCGATGGCCCAGAACACGGCTGCGCTTGCAGCATTCGCGTACATCCTCTCGGATTACTAATCCTTGTCATCCTGAAGCCGCGTAGACGGCGAAGGATCTCCTGCGATCACGCAACGCGTTCCAATGAGGGGATCCTTCGCCGTCTGCGCGGCTTCAGGATGACAGCGCGCGCCGGATTGCATCCCCACGCGTTTGCAGTAGCCGTATGAGATAACGCCGCAATACGAGTTTCTCCGTGATGCGTCCGAGGATGCCAAGGGGGGCGGAGAACGCGAGGACGTCGGTCATGCGTGTGAGCTCGCCTTCCTCAATGAAGAAGTGATCGTGCACGAATGAGCGGAACGCGCCGCGTTGCATCGTGTCCTGAAAATATCGAGGGCGGTCGTAGGCGGTAATACGCGACGTGAAGTGGAGCGAGATCCCGAAGTGCCGCCCGCGCCACGTCACCTCTTCGCCGAGCTCGATCAGGCCGCTGGTGCGTCCCCCAATGGCGCGCTCGTTCGTGTGCGCGAGTGAGCGGACGTGCAGATCGAGATCGCGCGCCGCGTCGAAGCAGCGCTCGATCGGTGCGCGGATCATTGTATTGACGGTGATGGTCTGCATAAAAAAGCCCCGGCCGTGAGGCCGGGGCTGTGTGACTGCGATGAATGGGAATTAGAACGTGACGCTCGCGGAAATGCGGTACTCGCGCGGGGTCTGGTAATCAGCCGCGGTCCGTGCCTTGCCGAAGTTCGCTCCGGGCGAATAGGTCGTCGGCAGGCCGAGAGCGTCCTTCGGATCCGCCGCCCCGTTGTTCGCCGTGACGGTGGTATCGAAGAACACCAGCTGCTGGTCGTTCAGGATGTTGTACACCTCGAACTTCACGCGCGGCGCGAGGCTCTTGATGATGGGAATGGAGTAGGTCATAGCCAGGTCGAACTGGTGCGTGCCGTTGTAGGAGCCGTCGCCGAGCTTGCCGAAGTAGATGCTCTGGGAGGTCGGCTGGTTCTTGTAGCCGGCCGCCGTCAGTTTGTCCTTCTGGATCTGCGTCAGCGAGAAGCCGGTGGCGACGTAGCTGAAGGTCTGGTTGGAGTCGTAACCGAACACCACACCGAAGTCGAGCGCTCCAGCGCGTCCGAGCTCGAACGTGTAGTTGTTCAGCAGGCGGAGGCGGTGCTTCTGGTATCCAGGCATCCGGCCCTCGGGGAAGTGCCGCGCCGGATCGAGCATCTCCGGGCGGTTCCCGAAGACGGACGGATTGCCCGGCTGGTTCCCTGCTTCGCCGACGAAATTGCCGTTGTTCTTCAGCTCATGGGTGTAGTTGGCGTGGAGCGTCCAGTGGTTGAAGAACCGGAACTGGGAGAGAAGCTGGATGGCCTCGTACTCACGGAACATGTCGCTGGTGTTGCTGTAGAGCGTGTTGTCGAAGACTTTCTTGACGCCATTGACTTCGAATTCGGTGAAGCCGGTCTGCGGCGTGACGAAATCTTCCCAGAAGTCCGACCACTCGCGGGTCGTGTAGGTGAGCTTCGCAAATCCGAAGCGGCCGATGCTGGTGCCACCGGAGAGAGTCCACTCTTTCGCGACCGGCGAGACGATGTCGTCGTCGACCCGGACGTTCTTGAGCGGGAAACTCGCATCCGTGATTTCCCAGTTGGCGATATTGAAGCCCGGGGCGAAGTCGACGCCTTCGCCGGGGGGGCCGATGTAGCGATACGCGATGGCGTTCGGCGTGCCGACGTTCGTGTTCACGGCGAACTGGCGCTCGGAGAACTTGCCCGCGTACTCGGCGTAGGTCAGGTCGACCTTGTACTTGCCGTTCGCCATCGGGTCGATGGAGAGGGCCAGGCGGGGAGTGAAGCGGGCGGCGTCGACGGTGTCGATTCCACCAGTCGCTTCACCGGTGGTCGACTCGAAGCGGCCGCCGATGTTCGCGGTGAAGCGCTTGTTGATCGTCCACGAGTCGGTGACGAAGAACGCGTCCGTCGCGATGTCGACCGTGGCGCCGCGGATCGGCTGCCAGTTCGTGAGCGTGCTGATCGGGCCAGTTGCCGTCGGCGTACCAACCGGCAGGAAGACCGGGATGTAGCGGCCCTGTGCGTCCGTGACCGGCGTGCCGGTCGGGGTGCCGTTGGCGGTCTTGTAGTTCGCGCCGAAAACGTAGTTGGTCGAGCTCTGCGAGTTGCCGCCGGTGCGGCTGCTCGTGTAGCGCTCCCATCCACCCTTGAAATCGTGCGTGCCGATGCTCTTGGTGGAGAGGAAATACGATCCCGATGCGGTGAGGTCCTTGTTGTTGCGGTCCTCGGGGTCGCTCGAGTCGAAGAACGGCGCGTTGAAGTGACGGCTCGGGCTGTGCGAGCGGGTCAGGAACGGCGAGTCATGGATGTCCGTGCTCGTGCCGCCCGTGTTGCGGAAGCCGAATTCTTTCTCCGAGTACTTGATCTCGGCGAAGAGGTTCGAGGTGATGATGCCGTTGTAGAACGCGGCCCTGCGCTTGTTCGGAAGATTGCGCGTGACGAACGCGCGCGGGTCCATCGTGCGGCCGGCCAGGCCGATGTTGTTCACCTGCGTGGTCTCGTTGTCGAGGTAGGAGACCTGGACGCTGTGGTTGGCGACACTGCCCGTCGCTTTCAGTTCATAGCGCGGGTTCTCGACGCCGGCGATGTATGCGATGTTCGTGACTGGGAGGTTCTGGGACGTCTGGGTGTTCTCGCGGCGGCCGGCCACGAAGAACCAGAGGCGATCGCGGAGAATCGGGCCGCCGAGCGTTCCGGAATAGATGTAGTTGTTCTTGTCCAGGCGCTCGACGGTCTCGATCGGAGTCTCGTCGCGCCAGGAGGAGTTGGTGACGTCGGCGCGCGCGCTGCCGGAGAACTCGTTGCCGCCGCTCTTGGTGACGACGTTGACCACGCCGCCGGTGAAGCGGCCGTACTCGGCCGACACGCCGCCGGTCATGACCTGCGTCTCCTGGATCGCGTCCTCGATGAAGAGGTTGTGCGCGGTGCCGAAGAGGTTGTCGTTGACGTCCGTGCCGTCGACGAGGAACACGTTGTCATAGCCGAACGCGCCGTTGATGCGCACCTGGCCGCCATTGAACGTGTTCTGGGTGACGCCCGGTGTGAGCGAGGCGATGTTGGCGAGGAAGCCGCCGCCACGCGGGATCGGGAGCTCCTGGAGCTGCTCGCTGTTGAGGTTCGTGCCGAGCTGCGTGGTGGTGAGCAGCGTCGGCGCGTCGGCCGTGACGGTGATGGCCTCGCTCGTCGCCGACATCGACATCGTCACATCCAGCTTCGACGTCTGTCCGAGCTCGACTTCCAGCGAGCGCTTGATCGGCGCCATGCCTTCCATCGTGAACTCGGCCGTGTACTTGCCGGGAGGCAGACCGCGGACGATGTAATCGCCGTTGTCACCGCTGTACGCGGTGCGCGCGCCCTGCAGAACCGGTGAAGTTACCGAGACGGTGACACCTGGGATCGCGACGCCGTCGGCCGTGGCGGTGGTGCCCGAGATCGCACCGGTCGTGGTTGCCTGAGCAAACGCACTTCCGGCGATCAGCAGCAGCACCGCAAACGCCACGACGGCGCGCGTAAATCTGAACCGAATCACTGTCATAAGACCCTCCTTGTTTCTGAAACGATCAGCCTGGACGTGGCCGGGTAGGATGATGCTGCCCTTTTGCACATTTGCCACCTTTTCTCATTTGACAGGAATTGTGTTGCAAATCATTCTTAAATCATGACTTAACTCCGAACAAACGTTCGGCCCCGGAAAGCGCGATTCAAGCGATTGGACGATCGGTAACGGAATTGTAAATTACCGGAATCAGTGACTTCAACGGAGGGTGCTGGGGTTGACCTGCTGCGTGAACGTCTTTCGAAATCCGCCCGACGCCGCCAGGAACTCGACCGCCCCGCGAATCAGGATCGGATCGAGACCTTCGGAAGGTGTCGGCTGAACTTGTACCTGAGCCCAGACGCGGAACACTTCGGTGGCTCCGGGCGCGATTTCTTTCTGCGGGCGCTCGTTCACCGGCTGGATGTTGTAGGTCCCGACGCTGACACTCGAGAGCTGAATGCGGTCGACGGTGATCGGCTCTGCCGCCGTGTTCTGCACCTCGATCTCGAGGACCGTGGAGAACGAGTCAGCGAGGGCCGTGCGCGACTCCGGCACTTTCACGGGTCGGAAGGAGATCTTCGGATTCAACCCCGCGCCGCCGCTGCCGCTCGCGCAGGCCATCGTGAACAAAAGAGCGAGCGCGCAAAGAATTTTCCGCATGCGCAGTAATGTACGCTCATTCGCGAGACATGTCTGCGGATCGAAACACACCCGAACAGCCAACGTGGCACCTCAGCGCACGCGAAGTGTTCCTCATCGTCGCGTTCTGGACTTCGCTCGCGGCGTTGACGGTGCTGAACCGTCTGTACGATCCGCGCGGCGAGGGACTGCGCGTGATCACGCGCTCCGGACCGATCGTGCTGCCGTTCGTGGAGGCGTGGCTGTGGGCGGCGCTGACACCGCTGATCTTCTGGATCAGCAGCCGTTCGAGCACCGCCGTGTCGCGCCTCGCGCGCGTAGCGCTGATCGTGCTCGCCGGCGTTGCGATCGCGTTTTTCGTCGACTTCGCGCTGGACATCGTGCGCGACGTTTTCTTTCCGCTGCCGCGAAGACGCGGAGGCGGAGGCCTGACGTTCGAGCTGTTCCGCGGCTTCCGCCGTTTCGGCCTGCTGAATCAACTGATGATCTATTGCGCGGTGCTGACGGCAGGTTTCGCGAGGGAGTACTTTCAGCGCGAACAGCGACGAAGCCGCGAGGCGGTGCTGCTCGAGGCGCACGCGGCGCAGCTCGAGGCCCAACTCGCACACGCGCGGCTCGACGCGCTGCGCATGCAGCTCAATCCGCACTTTTTGTTCAACACGCTGCACGCGGTGTCGGCGCTGGTGGAGCGCGATCCATCGGGAGTGAGGAAGATGATCGCGCGCCTGAGCGAGCTGCTGCGGCACACGCTCGACTCGCGCGCCTCCGAGGAAATCGCTCTGCGTGACGAGATGACGTTCCTGCAGCGCTACCTCGACATCATGGCTGTGCGCTTTCAGGGAAAGCTGCGCGTGACGACGTCGATCGACGAGGCCGCGCTGGACGCGCGTGTTCCGAACTTCATCCTGCAGCCGCTGGTGGAGAACGCGCTCGAGCACGGCGTCAGCCGCGCGACCGGCGAAGCGGAGATCGCGATCGAAGCGCGGCGCGAGGGCGACGAGCTCGTGATCGCGATCGTCGATCGTGGACCCGGCTTCGACGCGAGCGCGGAAGGCGGAGTCGGCCTCGCGAACACGCACGCTCGGCTCGCGGCGCTGTACGGCAACGCGGCCAGAGTCACGCTGCGCACTGCGCCGGAGGGAGGGGCGGCGGCGGAGCTCCGCATGCCGTGGCGCAATGCCTGAGCGTCCACTCCGCGTGTTGATCGTGGACGACGAGATTCTCGCGCGGCAGAGGATCGAAGACCTCCTGGCGAAGGAAGAGAACGTCGTCGTCGTCGGCACCGCATCCGACGGCGCAGCGGCGATCGAAGCGATTCGCGAGCTGCATCCCGATCTGGTCTTTATCGATGTTCAGATGCCCGGCAAGAGCGGCGTGGAAGTCGTGAACGAGCTCGGCGCCGAAATGCCGGCGACGGTGTTCGTCACCGCGCACGACCAGCACGCGGTGAAGGCATTCGAGCTCGAGGCGGTCGACTATCTGGTGAAGCCGTTCGACGATGAGCGCTTCCAGCAGGCTTTCCGCCGCGCGCGCCGCGCCGCGGAGCTGCGCGTGCCGGCGCGCGGCGAGTACGTCGATCGCATCGCGGTGGAGCTGCGCGGACAGATCCGCGCCGTGCCCGTCGATCGCATCGAGTACATCACCGCGAGCGGGCCGTACGCGGAGCTGCACGTCGAAGGGAAGACCTTCGCGGTGCGCGAGCGGATGCAGGCGCTGGAGGAAAAGCTCGATCCGGCGCGCTTCTTTCGCATTCACCGCTCCGCGATCGTGCGCATCGAGATGATCGACGTCTTTCTTCGCCACGCCGGCGGCGACTACGGCGTGCGACTGAAGAACGGCGTCGAGTTGAGCGTGAGCCGCACGAAGCGCGAGGAGTTGGAAGCGCGGTTGGGGATAACGTAGGGCGTGGCTTCAGCCGGCCCCCCGGGGGAGGCGGGCTGAAGCCACGCCCTACATTCGCACGCGGACCCAGAATCGAACCGCACGCGGGGCCTGATAAGACTGGTCGCTATCGAGCACGTTCGTCGCGTCTGCGGCGATCATCAGTCCGAGGCGGGAGAAGGGGATCGAGTAGCGGAGCGCGAGGTCCGTCGGGTAGATCGAATCCGCGAATTCGAGATAGTGCTGGAGCAGCGTCACACCGAATTCGTGCGAGCCGATCGGCAGCTCCGCGCCGGCCCAGACATGCGCGGCGTGCTCGGGATAGGCGGGTTGCTGGAAGCCGCTTTCGTACTGATCCACGAACGTGTAGGTCGCGCCGGCCTCGAAGCGGTCGAAGAGCCGATAGCGCGCGTCGAGTTGCAGCTCGTTCATCCAGAAGTCGCCGTTCTCGCGACGGAGCACGTCGATCCGCGCGGCGCCGGAGTTGCCGATCGCCGTCGCGTATCCGAGGGTCGTGGTGCGGAGCGCGAACTGTGGCTGCGCGGCGCTCGCGTATTCACCCCAGCTCGCGGAGAGCGCGCGCCTGCCATCGCCGCGCAGGTCGTACGTCAGCGCGATGCGCGGCGCGAGACGCTCGTCGAACTGGCCGTCGTCGTAGCGAAGTCCCGCGTATACGTTCCAGCGCGAGAACGACCAGCGATCGCTCGCAAACAACGAGCGCGAGTCTGGCGCGTCGCTGTCCTGCGCGCTCACACCCGCGGTGAGGAGATGATCGCCAAGCGAGTACGACGCGCGTCCCGAGAAATACTCCGTCGACGCTTCGTACAAACTCCCCAGGCCGATCGTCGTGCGACCAGCCACCACCTCGGACGTGAATCGCGGTCCGATCGCGGCCGTGTAGCGCAGCGATGCGGTGTCGCTCTTGAACGGCTCGATGCCGGAGCCTTGCTCCGTGTCGTTGTAGCTCGCGTCGAAATGGTGCGCATCGCCGATCTGTGCGTCGAGCTTGATCATCATTCCGCGGGGCTCCTGGCGGAACGGGTAATCCTGCTCGCCGGTCCATCCGGCGGCGAAGAACCAGAGACGTTGCGGCACAACGCGTCCGCCGACGGTCGCCTCGCCGAAGTGCAGCAAATCGTCGTTGTCGTCACTCGTGATCGTGTCCCGCAGCGTGAAGAAAAACTCCTCGCCGCCGGAGCGCGTGCGCGCGGGGATGGCGGTTCCGACGAATGTGTCCCACTCCACCGGCGGCGCTCCGCGGACGAATGTGATCTGCTCGATGGTCTCCTCGCTCGTGACGAATCCCGACGTCGCCATGCCGTCGACGATCGGTAAATAGTTGAAGTGCGCGCCGGGCGCCAGCGAGGCCGTGCCGATGCGGCCCTGGGGCATGCGATCGAGCATGTGATCGTCGAAGTGCGAGGTGATCGCGATCGTGTCCGCGACACTCACGGTCGTCGCGGTGGAGGTCGTGCTGTCCTCGTCCGGATTCGGTTCGAGCGTCGCGTCCGCGCGCGCGACGCGCGCCAGCTCGAGCACCGCGCGCCTGGTCAGCGTCGTGTGTCCGGCGAGCGAGAACGTGACGTCGTACGTTCCCGGTGGCAGAGCGCCGAGCCAATATCTGCCACTCGCATTCGTGATCGTTGCGCGCTGCTGCTGCAGCGCGCTCGACGTCGCGGTGATCGTCACTCCGGTCGCGGGCGCGCCGCCGATGATCACGCGCCCGGTGAGGGAGGATGTGGAGATGTTGGCGAAGACGGGGAACGCGAGCACGAGCAGCGCGGCGAGTCGCATCACCGGCTCAGTTGTCGGTACCGGATCCGGTGCGGCTGCGTTGCGTCCACGCCGAGGCGTTTGCGCTTGTCTTCCTCGTACTCGCTGAAGTTGCCGTCGAAGAAGAACACGCGGCTGTCGCCTTCGAACGCGAGGATGTGCGTCGCCACGCGGTCGAGGAACCAGCGGTCGTGCGAGATCACAATCGCGCAGCCGGCGAAATTCTCCAGCGCCTCTTCCAGTGCGCGCATCGTGTTCACGTCGAGGTCGTTCGTGGGCTCGTCGAGGAGGAGCACGTTCGCTCCCTCTTTCAACATCTTCGCCAGATGCACGCGATTGCGCTCTCCGCCCGAGAGCACGCCCACTTTCTTCTGCTGGTCCTGTCCGGAGAAGTTGAAGCGCGCCACATACGCACGCGACGCCATCTCGCGCGGGCCGAGCTGGATCACGTCGCCGCCGCCGGTGATCTCCTCGAAGATCGTCTTCTCGCCGTCCAGAGTGCGGTTCTGATCGACATAGCCGAGCTTCACCGTCTCGCCGACGCGAATCGTGCCGGAGTCCGGCTTCTCGTCGCCGATGATCATTCGGAAGAGCGTGGTCTTTCCCGCGCCGTTCGGACCGATCACGCCGACGATGCCGCCCGGCGGCAGACGGAAGCTCATGTCGTCGACGAGCAGGTTGTCGCCGTAGGCCTTCGCCACGCCGTCCGCTTCGACGACGATGCTGCCGAGGCGCGGACCGGGCGGGATGTAGATCTCCAGCTCCTGCACCTTTTCCTTCGTTTCCTGATTGAGCAGATTCTCGTACGCGTTGATGCGCGCCTTGCCCTTCGCATGACGCGCCTTCGGCGACATGCGAATCCACTCCAGCTCGCGGTCCAGCGTGCGCTGGCGGTTCGACTCCGCTTTCTCTTCCTGCGCGAGGCGGTTCTTCTTCTGCTCGAGCCACGACGAATAGTTGCCTTTCCACGGGATGCCTTCGCCGCGGTCGAGCTCGAGAATCCAGCCGGCCACGTTGTCGAGGAAGTAGCGGTCGTGCGTGACGGCGATGATCGTGCCCGCGTATTGCTGCAGATGTTGCTCGAGCCACTGAACGCTCTCTGCATCCAGATGGTTTGTCGGCTCGTCGAGCAGGAGGATGTCCGGTGCCTGGAGCAACAGGCGACAGAGTGCGACGCGTCGCTTCTCGCCGCCGGAGAGAATGCTGGTCGGAGTCTCGCCGGGTGGGCAGCGCAGCGCGTCCATCGCCATCTCGAGTTTCGAATCGAGATCCCACGCGCCGGCGGCGTCGAGCTTGTCCTGCACCTTCGCCTGCCGGTCCATGAGCTTGTCCATGTCGGCGTCGGGATCGCCGAAGGCATTGTTGATCTCGTCGAATTCTTTGAGCAGATCGAGCACGGGCTGCACGCCCTCCTGCACGATCTCGAGCACGGTCTTCGTCTCGTCGAGACGCGGTTCCTGTTCGAGCAGGCCGACGGTGTAGCCGGGCGAGATCACGGTCTCGCCGAGGTGGTCGCGGTCGTGTCCGGCGAGGATGCGCAGGAGGGTCGATTTACCGGAGCCGTTGAGGCCGAGGACACCGATCTTTGCGCCGTAGAAATAGGAGAGGTAGATGTCTTTGAGGACCTGCTTCTTGCCGTGGAACTTCGAGACACCGACCATCGAATAGATGATCTTGTTTGGTTCGGGTTGGGCCATAGGCGCGGGATTCTATAGGACGAATGGGACTCATAGGACGAATAGGACCGATGAGTCCTATTCGTCCCATTTGTTCTGTAGGTCCTAGTTCTGCCCGAGCAGTTTCTTCAGCACGCCCGGTGCGTCCGCGGGGGGAATTCCCTCTGCCGCGGTCACGGGAAACTTGAACGTGCCGCCGCCCGTCCCGGGGTCGGCGATGTACTGTCCGAGCTGCACGCCGCCGGCGCCGTACAGCGTCACCATGGTGGCGACGTCCACGGGCGGGCTGACGATCAGCCGTCCTGCGACCTCGCTGGCGTCGGTGATGATCGTGACGCTGCCGTTCATCGTGCCGGCGGGCGACTGGATCTGCATCGTCTGCGGATAGATGCTCACCGTCGTCATCGACGGCGCTGACGGCATGAACGTGGCGCCCCCCTGCGAGATCGTGAGATTCGACGTGGGGCTGACCGAGTAGTAGGCGGGTGTGCTGGCGCCGCTATTCTGGACCGAGAGTGCATAGTAGAAACTTTCATTAGCCATGGTTCTCTCCCTTCGTTTCTTCGTGAATGCGGAAGCGTAGCATTAATGAACGGTCTCGCTCTCGGGCTGCGCGATGAGTGTCGCCTTGTGGGCGATCACATCCGCGGAAACATCCCCGAACGCCACCACCACCAGCGTCTGATCGTCCTCGGGCGGCCGATTGCGCGTGTATTTCTTCACTGCGTTGAGGAGCGATTTCTTCAGCTCCTCCGCCGACTGCTTGCCGCTGGCGACGATCGTTTTCTCGAAGCGCTCGAAGCCGAAAGGCTCTCCGTCATCGTCGATCGCCTCGATCAGGCCATCGCTGTAGAGGATCAGACGGTCACCCGATTCGAACGAGACGTCGAATTCAGGGAACGACTCGCGCCGGCGAATGCCGAGAGGGAAGCCCCACGCCGACAGCGACTCGAGCTTTCCCGTCGCGCCGCGATAGATGTACGGATCGAGGTGTCCCGCGGACGAGAACCTGAGCTTCTGCGAGATGGGATTCAGCAGACCGAAGAAGAAGGTCATCATCATCCGCTTCGGGGCGACCTTGAGGACGATCCCATTCAGCACCTCGAGCACCGCGCTCGGCGAGGAGTCGTAGTCGACCTGCACGAGCAACGCGGACTTGGCCATCGACATCACGATGCCGCTGGTGAGGCCGTGGCCGGCAACGTCTCCGAATGCGATCCCGATCTCGCCAGTCGGCTGTTCGAGGAAGTCGAAGTAGTCGCCGCCGATCTCCGTCGCCGCGCGATAGTGCGACGCGACACTCGCGCCGTTGAGGCGCGGATTTTCGCGCGGCAGCAACGCGGCCTGAATGCGATTCGCGGCGTCGATCTCCGCCTTCACGCGCTCGCGCTCGATGATCCGCTTCACGTGCGGCGCGAGGCTCTCGTAGGTGTAGACGATCTCGCGTCCCGTGCTGAGGCCTGCGAGCGCGAAGGTCAATGACAGCGCGAGCGGAATCGCGAACGCCGCCCACGTCCACCCAGCCATCGGTCCCTCGGCGAAGCGCAGATACGGCACGAAGGCGAACAGCATCGAGCCGAAGAACAGCGCCGTCGACGCGGCGAGAAGGTCGTACCAGAGGAAGATCGCCGCCGCGGCAACGATGCCGCCGAACCCGAAGAGCATCGCGTAGCCGCCGGGATCGAGCGGCATCTCGAAGATCATCCAGATGGCGCCGATGGCCGCCGCAAGGACGAATCCGAGAGGCAGTAGACGCTTGCGCGCGAAGAACGCGATCACGAAGAGGAGCAGCACGACCGAGCCGCGCGCCGCGTCGACCGCGGCGTTGATGATCGGCACGATCGGGCCGCCGGCGCCGAGGATGTTCTGCGTCGCGCCGTTCGTCGGGCGCGCCCAACCGAGGAGCAGCGGGATCGCGCCGACGGCATACACCGCCGCGGCCACGACCGGCGCGAGGAGAATCCCTCGCAGTGTTGCGCGTCCGACCGTGGCATTGCGCCAGTCGCGACGAAGGATCGAGTCGAACGACGCCAGCCGCTCGCCCCATCGCTCTCGCGCGTAGCTCTCGCCGACCGCCCACGCGAAGAAGACCAGCACTGCGACCGGCAGGTCGTAGAACAGGAACTTGAACGCCATCCAGGAGACCGCGGTCCAGCGGCCGTCGAGTCCCGGACCGAAGCCGACGCCGAGGGTCGATGCCGGACCGGCGAAGTAGTTCCACGCGATCGACAGGACCACGATCTCGATGAAGAGGAACGACGCCGTCCGCACGCCGACTTCGCCGGAGTGATATTTCTTGAGGAAGATCAGCAGCAGGATGATCAGCAGCGCGAAGACGACGCCGTATTGCAGGAAGGTGCTCGCGATCTCGAATCCGCCGCCGCGAAACTGCGACCCGTCCGCGTACTCCTCGATCGGCATCCATCCGCCGAACTGATTGCCGATGAAGTAGACGCCGACGAACATCGCCACCTTGCCGGTGGGGAAGTCGCTCGGGACGCGGTAGCGCACGAGGCGATCGACGCGGTTGCGGAAGACGGTCGGACGGATGTCCTCGAACTGCGGCCGCGCGACGCCCGGAATCTTGTGCGTGGCGAGGAACTGATCGGCGGCGGTTCGCGCCGCGGCATCGGTCAGCGGCGGGGCCGCTTCTTCGTTCGGGACGCGGCGACGTGCGCCGATCACCGCGCCGTTGCGTGGATCGATGAAGACGTCGGCCGCGCTGGGGTTCTTCGACTTGCCGTTGTAGAAGTAGACGATCTGGTACGCGACCATGCGCGGACCGACGATCGGATCGCTGCCCACGCGCCGGCGGAGGTCCGGCTTTCCCTTGAACTCGGCCTCGAGGAGGATGTGGTTCTCCCACGTGATGACGCTCCAGGTGTCCTCGACTTTGACGCCGAGGTTCCGCGCTTCACGGTCGGCGATGGCGTGCGCCTGGGCGCGGGAGAATCGAACGTCGCGCGGCTGCGGCGGATCGAACAGCGGCAGCAGCGCAAAGAGCGCCGCGAGACCGGCGACGCACGCGAGGAGCGGGGCAAACCGTTTCATCAGGACGCTGGACATGATAGCCGGACGCTTGGCTTCTCCTTTTACGGACGTGTGGCGGTTGCGTTTCACTTAGACTCCATCGCGATCGAAACATGAGGAACGCGGTCACATCCTTCCTGCGGTTCTGCCTGCGGATCTTCTTCCGCCGGATCGAAATCGAAGGGCTGGAGCGCGTGCCGCGCGGCGCGCCGGTGGTCTTCGCCGTCAACCATCCGAACGGTCTCGTCGATCCGCTGTTTCTCCTCTGCTTCACGGGGCGGCCGGTGTCGTTCCTCGCGAAGGCGCCGCTGTTTCACACCCCGGTGATCGGCTGGTTCGTGCGCGAGCTGGAGACGATTCCGGTCTATCGCAAGCAGGACAATACGACCGGCACCAATGAGGAAACGTTCGAGAAAGCGCGCGCGGTCCTACGCGGCGGCGGGAGCATCGCGATTTTCCCCGAGGGGACGACGCACGACGATCCGCAACTGCGCGAGCTCAAGACCGGTGCGGCGCGCATCGGGCTGAGCGCCGGAGTCGGCGAAGCGTTCGTGGTGCCGACCGGCATCTACTACACGGCCAAGCGCGTGTTTCGCAGCGGAGCGCTGGTGAAGTTCGGCACGCCCCTGCGCGTGCAGTCGACCGGCGAGGCGATTCCCGAGGAGGTCGATCGGCTCACCGAGGCGATCGATGCGGGACTCGACGCGGTGACGGTGCAGGCGGATTCGCAAGCGGCGCTCGATCTGATCGCGCGCGCGGAGGACATCGTCACCGCGAACGATGAGCAGCCGCTTGCGGAGGAATTCGTGCTGCGGCGACGGTTCGTCGAGGGCTATCACTATCTCCGCACGCACGATCCCGCACGGCTGGAAAAGCTGCAGCAGGCGATCACGCAGTTCGAGGCGGAGTTGCGCAGCGCGAAACTGGAAGTGCACGATCTGCGTCCGCGCATTTCCGTGCGGCGGCTGCTGCGCGTGGTGTTCATGCTGCCGATCGCGCTCATCGGCGCGATCGTCAGCTATCCGACTTATCGCCTGGTCGGCGTCCTCGCGAAGCGATTCGCGAAGGGCGAGGGTGCGGTGACGGCGACGATGAAAGTCCTCGCCGCGCTCGCGCTCTATCCGCTCACGTACCTCGCGATCGCGATCGTCGTCGGCGCGTGGATCGGTTGGATCGCGGGCGTCGTCACCGCGCTCGTGCTGCCGTTCATCGCCTACGTCGCTCTGCGCGTGTTCGAGGACATGGACGACATCATCGGCGACCTCCGCGCGCTCGTCGCGAACCGCGAGCAGTTGATCGCGAAGAGGAGAGCGATTCGGGACGAGGTGTTGGCTATCGAGAAGGCACTGCCGCGCGGATGAATCGCACCACATCCTCCCGCAACTTCCTGTGCGCCGCGCGGTCGATGTACATCATGTGCCCGCCCGCGTAGAACGATATCGTCACGTTGTTCCGCAGCGTCGGGTCGATCTGCATTCGCGCGAACGTGTACTTCGTCGCCGCGAACGGAGTCGCGAGATCGTAATAGCCGTTCGCGACGAACACTTTCAGATCGGGGTTCTGCGACATCGCGGAGCGCAGCGTCTCGCTCACGTCGAGATAGCGATTCTGATAACGCTCGTAGCTCCACGGCCGCACCTTGCCCGTGAGAATCTCGTACGGCAGATCGGTCTCGAATTTCAGGCCGCGCCGCACCCAGTCGTTCATCACCGCCGTGTACTCGCCGAAGATCGCGGAGTACGACGGATCCTCTTCGGGCTCCTCTCCCGCGGCGTCGCGGTCGATGCCGATGAAGCGCGAGTCGAGACGGCCGACGGTGCGGTGTCGATCGCGCATCAGCTCCTTGTCGAAGCGCTGAATGCCGATGCGGAGGTTCGTCGACTCGACGTAGCGCGTGGAAAGTCCGGTCAACCGCGAGAGCTTTTCGGCGACGCTGTGCCGTTCCGCGTCGGTCGCTTGATCACCTTTCATCAGGACCGTTGTGTATTCGCCGAGGGCGAATGCCTCCGACTCCGCGACCGCGCGCTCGATCGTGCCGTTCTGCAGGTCCGCGGGAAGGCGCTTGTGGTACCACGCGGTCGCCGTGTAGGTCGGGAGGAAGAGGATGTACGGGAGGTCGTTGCCCGTGTCGAAGCGTGCGGTGCCGAAGTTGAGAATCGACGAGATCAGCATCACGCCGTTGAGGTAGTAGCCCTGATCCTGCAGCCAGCCCGCGAGTCCCGCGGCGCGCGTCGTGCCGTAACTCTCGCCGGCGAGAAACTTCGGAGAGCTCCAGCGCGCGTTGCGCGTCGTCCAGAGTCGGATGACTTCGCCGATCGACTCGACGTCCGCTTCGAAGCCGTGGAACTTTTTCGCGTCGGAGATCGGGATCGCGCGGCTGAAGCCCGTCGTCACCGGATCGAGGAAGACGAGATCGGCGACGTCGAGGATCGTTCCCTCGTTGTCGACCGTGCGATACGGCGGAGACGCGGCGTGGCCTTCGTCGTCCTTGTATGAGACGCGCTTCGGACCGAATGCACCCATGTGCAGCCACACCGAGGAGGAGCCGGGGCCGCCGTTGAAGGTGAAGACGACGGGACGCGTCGCGGGATCGGCGCCGTCTTTCGTGTACGCGACGTGGAAGAAGCTCGCGCGCGGCTCGCCGTCGTCGTTCTTGAGGATGATCGTGCCCGTGCGCGCGGTGTAGCGGATGGTCTCGTCGCCCACACGGATCGTGTGCTGGGTGGTCGAGACCTGATCAACCGGGTCTTTTTTTTCCTTCTGCTGCGGTTCGCTCTTTTTTTCGACGGTTACGGTGCGCTCCTGCGCAGCAGCCATGAACGAAACGGTGAACAGCAGCACGAACAAGATTTTCCTCATGAAATCTCCTGAATGGCGCCCACAGAACGTAACACAACGTGGTCAATCGCTGAGGCATCATCCGGCGCTGATGAGTCGCAGAGTCCCTTTGTTCCTATTCGTTTGTTTTTCTCTCGCGCTTCCAGCCGCGGGGTCGCGACGTCGCGTCGTGCGCACTCCGGAGCAGTACCCGCGCTGCTCGATGATCACCGGCACCGCGGCGGTGACGTTCACACTCGACGGTGGACGCACGCTCGCGCCGTCCGCGGAGCCACTCACGCCAATCGCGTATACGTACGGTCTGGCCGCGCTCGAAGAACCGGAGACGTTGATGGCGTGGCACCGCGATGATCTGTTGATCTCGAATGACGCGGGCTGTTCGTGGCGCGTCGTGGCAAACGTCCCCGGCGCAGATTTCCCACCGGCGATCACTGCCGCGCCGGGCGGCCGCGCATACGCGTGGTCGGAGAATCGGACATTCCTCGTGCGCTACGACGCGCGCGGTGTCGTCAAGCTCAAACAGCCGGTGGAGTTCATGGGCCTCGGCGTCGATCCGCAGAACGGCGAGAAGCTCCGCGCCGGCGGCGTGGACGGAATGGTGTGGGAGAGCGAGGACGCGGGCGACACGTGGACGCCGTTCGGCGTGCTCGAAGGCGCGCCGGGCTACTACCGCTTCATCTTCGATCCCGCGAATCTCGATCACGTCGTGGTGGGCACGGTGTCGAACGGCGCGTTCGTCTCACACGACGGCGGCAAGACGTGGACGATGTCGACGGGTCTCGGAGAGCGCTACGCGAATGTCTTCACTTTCGCGATCTCGCCGGTCGACGGAAATCGCGTGTGGGCGATGGGGATCGATGTCGACAACACGAACGACGCCGCGCACGGACGCCACATCTATCAGTCGGACGACGGCGGCGCTTCGTACCACCCGGTGGTGAACGAGGCGCCGGGCGTGAAGCTGATCAATGGTCCGGTGATGGCCGCGCACCCGACGAATCGCGACGTGCTGTACTTCATCTTCGGCACGCACGTGTACCAGTACGGGACGGACGTCTTCCGCTACGACGCGAGCGACCGCTCGCTGCGAGTCGAGCACAACGATCAGAATGACGTGAACGCGATCGCGTTCTCGCGGAAAGACCCGAGCGTGATGTACCTCGGGCTGGAAAAGATCGACTAGCCGTCGCCGCACTCCTAAACCGTGGCTCGATCATAGCGACTTGACGTTTGGCCGCCGCGAGCTTATGTTTTGAACATGTTCAGAAACGCATTGATCCTCGCGGGAATCGCCCAACTCGGGATCGCCTTTTCGAGCCTTCTCATCCCCCGGTTCCTCGGCTGGCGCGAGGAGACTGCGCGGCTCAAACCGTTGACGCGGCAGGTGTTCTGGACGTACGCGAGCTACATCCTCGGCTTCCACATCGCGTTCGGGCTGCTGTCTCTGCTCGCGCCGTCGTCGCTGCTCGACGGCTCGTTGCTGGCGCGTGCGGTGAGCGGCTTCATCGCCGTCTACTGGCTGGTGCGGTTGACGCTGCAGTTCGTCGCCTTCGACCGCAGCGTGGCGGCGGGACGCCCGCTGTTCCGGTTCGCGGAGGCGGCGTACGTCTCCACGTTCGCGTACCTCGTGCTCGTGTACGGCGCGACGGCGGTGCGATGAACGCTCTCTCCGCGATCGAACGGATGATCGTGATCATCGCTGTGACGTTCGTGACGATGAAGATCGTCGTCGTCGCGTTTACGCGGACGCGCCTGACGTTCACGCAGTGGCTCGCGTTCCTCGGCTGGTTCGGCATGCGCCCCGAGGTGTTCGCGCGGCCTCGGACCGCCGGCTTCCAGCCGGCCGGACCGCCGGCTTCCTACCGGCGCGGTCTGCTCGCGATCACCGCGGGTCTCACCCTCCTCGCAATCGCGCGCCTCCTCGCAACGACGCCCTTCGATCTCACCGCGAAACGCATCGCCGTTTCTGTGATCGCGCTGCCCGCGCTCTCGTTGATCCTCCACTTCGGCATCATCGACGTCGTCACCGGTCTCTATCACCGCGGCGGCTGGCCGGTGAGTGAGCCGTTCCGCAATCCGCTCGCGTCGCGCAGCCTCGCGGAATTCTGGAGCCGCAGGTGGAACGTCGGCTTCTCGGAGATGATCAGCGTCGCCGTGCACCGCCCCGTGCGCCGCTATGCGGGCGAGACCGCAGGACTGCTCGCGTCGTTCCTGGCTTCCGGCGCCCTGCACGAACTCGCGATCAGCGTTCCCGTCGGCGCCGGCTTCGGACTCCCCACGCTCTACTTCGTGCTGCACGGTGCGCTCGTCGGGTTGGAGAGACGAACGCCCCGCATCGCAAGCCGCGCATGGACGCTGTTCTGGCTCATCGCACCGCTGCCGTTGCTCTTCCATCCGCCGTTCCTGCGCGGCGTCGTGTGGCCGCTGGTGGGATTGGGATAAAGCGTGCGCCTCAGAATTCCGCCCACATGAATCGTGCCCCGGTGTCGGACACGTTCTCGAAATAGAGCAGCGTCCATTGTTTCGTGCGATCGAGGAGCAGGCGGCGGTGATTCGCGTTGTCTCTCTTGAACAATGCATCCGCGGCTGGATTCTTGTAGCGATCCGGATCGCGATCGGATTTGTTGAACTGAACCATCCGCACGTCGTCCCAGCCGCTCGAGTACGTCCCCGTGGCGACGTACCAAACCGCGAGGCCGTTCTCCGGAAGCTCGCCGTCGTAGCCGTCCGCATCGAGCTTGTTCCGGTATTCGGCGACCCAGTACTCGAGCACCCCGGTCGCTTTGCGCAACTCTTTCGGCGGAACGACGATCAACGCATCGCTGTGTAGCTCGGACGCGCGGAATTGCAGGCAGCGTCCGTCGTGAGCGTCGAGGATCTTCGGCTTGATCCAGCCGATCTTGATGCGATCGGGCATGGTGAACATCGTCCAGGTGTACGTGGTGGCCATGATGTCGTAGCTGCCGGTGCCGCTTTCGTCGCCGTAGCGATCCGGGAGGTTGAAGAACGCATGCGCGAGCTCGTGGGCGAGAGCCTGCCGCGAGCGGATCGGCTCACTGGCGCTGGCCGGGTCGGCCGTTGCCTTGACGCTGAAGTAGACGATGCGGCGGTCGCCGAAATCGAACGTGCCGTCCGGCGTCTTCACGCTTCCGATCGAGACCGTGCGTACGCTCGCGAAACCCGAAGTGGGCATCGCGTTCGGGATCAGGACCACGATCTGCGCCGCGGCGTCCGCAATCTTGCCGTTGTCGTTCGCATCGATAGCGCTCCAGTTGACGTCTGCGAGCTTCAGTACGTCTCGCATGTATTCGGTGTTGTCCTCGATGCCGTTCTGATAGTCGTCGAGTTTCTTGGGAACGGTGATCCATCCCGGCGTCGCGCCCTCGGTGATGAGGAACTGCGCGTACGAGTTGTAGCGGAAGTATTCGCGCATCGTCTTCGACGTGGACTCATCGAAGAACACGCTGTCGACGTAGTCGCGAGTCACGGCGGAATTCGATTCCCATTCGGGCGATGCCGCGCGGATGACGACGACTTTGCCCGAGGGATATTCCGAATGCTTCTTCCCGATGATCTTGCCGGAATCGAAGATCTCGTCTTTCAGTGACTGAGAAATACCGCTGTCGTCGAGATCATCGACGTCGAAGCCTGACGTGCAGGGACTCGGCGACGAAGCACATGCCGCCGCAAACAGGACAAAGGCGAATGTGAAGCCGGCCTTCATGGGCGGAAGATTAGAGGAAACGAAACGAAAAGGGCGAGCCTTTCGGCTCGCCCTTGGTCACTCGATGGAGTGAGTCTTAGTACATGCCGCCCATGCCGCCGCCCATGCCGGCTGCCGGGTTTCCGCCGCCGCCCTTCTCCTCTTCCTTGATCTCGGAGATGAGCGCCTCGGTGGTGAGCATCAGGCCTGCGATCGACGACGCATTGACGAGCGCCTGCTTGGTGACCTTGGCGGGATCGATGATGCCTTCCGCGATCATGTCGACCGGGTCCTTGGCGTCTTTGCGGACGTCAAATCCCCACGAGCCGCCCTTCGAGCGCACGAGGTTCAGCAGGACCGAACCTTCGAGACCGGCGTTGGCGACGATCTGGCGGAACGGCTCTTCGAGCGCGCGCTTGATGACGTTCACGCCGACCTTCACGTCGCCCTCGGCAACGACCTTGTCGACGGCTTCGACCGCGCGGAGCAGCGCGATGCCGCCACCCGGAACGATGCCTTCCTCGACCGCGGCCTTGGTCGCGTGCATGGCGTCCTCGACGCGGGCCTTCTTCTCTTTCATCTCGGTCTCGGTGGCAGCACCGACCTTGATGACGGCGACGCCGCCGACGAGCTTCGCGAGACGCTCCTGCAGCTTCTCACGATCGTAGTCCGAGGTCGTGTCTTCGACCTGCGTGCGGATCTGCTTGACGCGTCCGGCGATGGTCTCCTTGCGAGACTTGTCGTCGGTGTCGGTGACCAGGGTGGTGGTGTCCTTGTCGATGCTGACGCGCTTCGCGTCGCCGAGGTCTTCCCACTTCACGTTCTCGAGCTTCACACCGATGTCCTCGGAGATCAGCTTGCCGCCCGTGAGGATGGCGATGTCTTCGAGCATGGCCTTGCGGCGGTCGCCGAAGCCAGGCGCCTTGACGGCGGCGACGTTGAGCGTGCCGCGCAGCTTGTTCACGACGAGCGTCGCGAGCGCTTCACCCTCGACGTCCTCGGCGATGATGAGGAACGGCTTGCCCTGACGGGCGACCTGCTCGAGGATCGGCAGGAGGTCCTTCATCGACGAGATCTTCTTCTCATAGATGAGGATCTTGGCGTTCTCGAGGACCGATTCCATCCGCTCCGGATCGGTGACGAAGTACGGCGAGAGATAGCCGCGGTCGAACTGCATGCCCTCGACCACTTCGAGGACCGTGTCGAGACCACGCGCTTCTTCGACGGTGATGACGCCGTCCTTGCCGACCTTCTCCATCGCGCTGGCGATGATCGAGCCGATCTCCTCGTCGTTGTTGGCCGAGATCGTTCCGATGTGCTGGATGTCCTTGCCTTCGACCGGACGAGCCATCTTCTCGATGTAGTCGACGGCCGCGCGCACCGCGATCTCGATGCCCTTCTTGATGTCCATCGGGTTCGCGCCGGCGGTGACGTTCTTCACGCCTTCGCGGAAGATGGCCTGCGCGAGCACTGTGGCCGTCGTGGTGCCGTCGCCGGCGATGTCGGAGGTCTTCGAAGCAACCTCGCGGACCATCTGGGCGCCGGCATTCTCGAGCTCGTCCTTGAGCTCGATCTCCTTGGCGACGGTGACGCCGTCCTTGGTGATCGTCGGCGAGCCGAACTTCTTCTCGATGACGACGTTGCGGCCTTTGGGGCCGAGGGTCACCTTGACCGCGTCGGCGAGCTTGTTGACGCCGCGCAGGATTGCCTGGCGGGCGTCTTCACTGTAGGTAATTCGCTTTGCCATGTGGGTTATCTCCTTATCCTTCGACGATCGCGAGCACTTCGTCTTCGCGAAGAATCGTGTACTCGACGTCATCGATCTTGATCTCGGTGCCGGAGTACTTGCCGATGAGAACCGTGTCGCCCTTCTTGACGTCGAGCTTCATGCGGTTGCCCTGTTCGTTGAACTTGCCCTCGCCGACGGCGACGACTTCAGCCTCCTGGGGCTTCTCTTTGGCGGTGTCGGGGATGTAGAGGCCGCCCCGCATCTGCTCTTTGGACTCCTTGCGCCGGACGACGATGCGGTCGTACAACGGGCGGAGCTTGGTTTCGGTTGCTACTGCCATGTATGTATCTCCTTTCGATTGAGTACATTGCGGCCATTGGCCGCGTGGTGATTACGTGAAGGGGAGGCGCGAGCGACTAGCACTCGCGCCTCAGGAGTGCTAACAGTATTGCCGCCGCAAAATTCTGTCAAGAGGAGGGGTTGGGTGCGTTCACAACCGGTGCCGCCGGTGCTTCCGCGGCGCGGTGATCCACCCACTTCGCCAGAACCACCCGAGCATCAACACGGCGACCGCAACCATGAGGCCGATCGCGAATGGATAGCCGTGCAGCCACTTCAGCTCCGGCATGTGCTCGAAGTTCATCCCGTAGATGCCGGCGATGAGAGTGAGCGGCAGCATGACTGCGGAGAAGATGGTCAGCACTTTCATCGTCTCGTTGGTGCGGTTGGCGACGACGGAGAGGTACGCGTCCATGGTGCCGGTCATCTGGTCGCGGTCGACGTCGATGGTCTCGCTGATCCGGAACATGTGGTCGTAGACGTCGCGGAAGTAGATGAGGTGCTCGCGCTTGACGAAGCGCGCGTCGCCGCGCGAGATCTGGTTGAGCAGCTCGCGCTGCGGGAGCGCCTGGCGGCGCAGCACGTTGACGTCGCGTTTGAGATGCAGGAGCTCGTCGAGGTGGATGGGGTCCGCCTGTTCGAAGATGCGGTCCTGCAGGTCGTCCACGGCTTCTTCGATCGTCTCGAGGAGCGGAAAGTAGGAATCGACCATCTCATCCACGATCGAGTAGAGGAGGAAGTCCGGTCCCCGCTCGAGCATGCGCCGGTCGCCCTTCAAACGATTGCAGACGTCGTCGACGGTCTGCATCTGACGATGCGCGGTGAAGAGAAATTTCTCGCCGAGGAACGCTCCGATCTTGAAGGTCTCCGACTTGTGCTCGGAGACATTCACGTCGACGGTGCGAAAGATGAAGAAGTCGTAGTGGGCGAAGGAGTCGTATTTCGGGAGTGTGTTCGGCGAAAGCGTGTCTTCCGCGGCCAGCTCGTGAAACCCGAAACGCTCCTCGAGCAGCGGCTCGATCACTTCCTGCACGGGGTCCTGGATGTCGACCCACAGCAGGTCCGCCGTGTCGCGACGCCAATCGTCGATGAGCGACACGTCGCCCTGACGAAGGGTGTCGCCCTGGAGCAGTGAGACGCGGATGGTGGTCATAGTGAAGTTGGCAGTTGACAGTTGGCAGTTTGCAGGAGCGACGGTTTAGCTCCTGTCAACTGCGTACTGCCAACTGCCAACTGGTTCAAAGCAGATCCGCGAGTGCCGTGTACTTGCGCGACTGGCTCGTGGCCACCGCCTCGTACGTGATCTCGCCCTGGTACACGTTCACGCCTTCGGCGAGGCCTTCATTGCCGCGCACGGCTTTGTCGAAGCCGAGGTTCGCGAGCATGCGTGTGTAGGGGAGGGTGGCGTTCGTCAGTGCGATCGTCGACGTGCGCGGCACTGCGCCGGGCATGTTCGCGACGCAGTAGTGCACGACGCCGTCGACCTCGTACACGGGATCGGAGTGCGTCGTCGCATGCGCGGTCTCGACGCAGCCGCCCTGATCGATCGCCACGTCGACGATCACCGAGCCCTTCTTCATCTGGCTGATCATGTCGCGCGTGACGAGCTTCGGCGCCGCGGCGCCGGGGATGAGCACGCCGCCGATGAGAAGATCGGCGCGGCGCACGGCGTCTTCGAGATGCGCGCGGCTCGATGCGAGCGTCTGCACTTCGCCGCGGAAGATGTCGTCGAGCTGGCGAAGGCGATCGAGACTCACGTCGAGGATCGTCACGCGCGCACCGAGGCCCACGGCCATCTTCGCCGCGTTCGTGCCGACCACGCCGCCGCCGATGATCATGACGTCCGCGGGCAGGACGCCCGGCACGCCGCCGAGGAGCACGCCGCGGCCTTTGTTCGGCTTGTGCAGGTAATACGCGCCGACGTGCACGGACATGCGTCCCGCGACTTCGGACATTGGCGTGAGCAGCGGAAGACTTCGTTTCCGCTCATCGGTGATCGTCTCGTACGCGACGCCGGTGATCTTCTTCTTCAGAAGCGTCTCGGTGAGGTCGGGAACGGGCGCGAGATGCAGGTAGGTGAAGAGCAGCTGACCGTCCTTCATCCGCTGAAGGTCCGGGCCGACCGGCTCCTTCACCTTCACGATCATGTCCGCTTCGTTGTAGACCGCGTCGGCGTCGGGAAGGATCTTCGCGCCGGCAGCTTCGTACTCTTCGTCGCCGAACCCGCTGCCGTTGCCTGCGCCTTTCTGTACGAGCACCTGGTGGCCGTCGGCCGCCAGGTCGCGCGCGCCCGCGGGCGTCATGCCCACGCGATATTCGTTGTCTTTGATCTCGGTCGGTACGCCGATCCGCATGTTTCTCTCCCCAGTCAAAAAAGTCGGGGCGAATCTTATCCGAACGCGGGAGCTTACGGACGAGCCGAGCGGCGGCGCGACGGATAGGTCGGCGGCGGGACGTTGAAGCGCCCCGGCGCGACGTACTGCGCGGCTGCGAGCGCGTCGACGATGCCCCAGGCGGTCTCGTAATCCCAGCCCCGCTTCGACGTGTCGTGCGCGGTGTGGCGCAACACGGACTCGATCTCGGTCGGATTCATCGTCGGATCGAGCGAGAGCAGCAGCGCGGCGATTCCGGCGACGTGCGGCGTCGCCATCGACGTGCCGCTGAGACGTCCGTAACGGGCCTGCAGGAAGGCGATCGTGCCGTTTTGCTGTCCCTGTGCGACGAGCGCCAGACCGTCCGCGTTCGAGATGCCGACCGTGAGCGGGAACGGATAGTCCTTCCACTCCGCCTCGCAGTTGTTCTCGCCGGGGCCGCAGCCCTTCGGAGTCAGCGTCCAGAGAGGCGTGCCGGGAACGTTCTCGTGATTCCAGATGATCACCGCGGACGCTCCCGCGTTCTTTGCGTTGCGCGCTTTCTCGCGGAAGCTCAGATCGCCGCGCTGAATGAGCGCGATGTTGCCCGCGACCGCCGCCGGGAAGTGCTGCGGCGCGCCGGTGCCCGAGGGAACGATCTTGCCGGTGAATGTGCCGTAAGGCGATCCGATCAGGCCGCGTGCTTCGGTGAGCGTGGCACCGGCGGGACCCGTCGCGACTTCTCCGATCACCTCGATGCCTTCGATCATCGTCGACTGCACGAGCACTCCCGGCGCGACGACGGGCATGCCGTATCCGTAGCTCGAGAACGACGCCCTCTCCCCATCCTCGCCGACGGCGCCCACTGCGATCACGCCCGGGTATGCCGCGGGAAAATCGAGGAAGTCCGCATTGCGATTACCCGCTGCCGCGACGAGGATGATGCCGGCGTCGAAAGCGCGTTCGACCGCCTTACGTTCCAGCTTCCCGCCCTCGACGGCTGCTCCGAGGGACATGTTGATGACCCAGCGTCCGCCGAACTGACGCTGATGCTCGACGACCCAGTCGATGCCGGCGGCGGTGTACTCGTCGTAGCCCTTGCCCTCGATGTCGAGGACCTTCACGTTCCACAGCTTCACGCCGGGCGCGACGCCGACGACGCCGAAGCCGTTCTGCGCGGCCGCGATGATTCCGGCGACGTGCGTGCCGTGCTTGTTGTCATCGATGGGCAGCTTGGTTTCGTCGAGGATGTTGATCCCGCCGACGTAGGCGTCTTTGAGATCGGGATGGTTCCAGTCGACGCCCGTATCGAGCACCGCGACGTTGATGCCTTCGCCGCGTGTGACCGGCCACACCTGGTCCGCGCGCACGACCGGCACGCCCCACGGCGTGACCTGTGGTTCGTAGCGCTCGTAGTTCGGAACAATCTTCCCCGGGACGACGCCCGAGGCCCAGCGCTCGACGACCGGCTCGACCGCGTCGACACCCGCAGTGTTCCGCAGCGCGGCGGCTTCTTCGGCGGTCAGATCGAGCGCGAAACCGGAGATGTTCTTGTAGGTGCGGACGCGGTGCGCGGCCTTCTCCGCGGAGTCGGACGTGAGTCGGCGCACCGCGTGAGCGCGCGGCGTATTGGAATTCGTGACGACGGTGTAGCGCTGCCGGGTCTCGGCGATCAAGGGCATCGCCGTAACGAGCGCTACAAATACAACAAGTCTACGAAACATACTTTTACGGTTCCGATCGGCGTCCTGTGAGGACGAAAGTGAAGTTATTGTACATTATCGTCTCAGGAAGCGACGACCGGTCCGCACCGCCGGCTGTGTCCAGCCGATGTCCATGAGCTGAAAGATCGACAGATCGAGACTGTCCTCCAGATCGGGGTTGATGAACGGCTCCATCAGCAGACTGGGCGAGGCCGAGACATCCCAGTGGTGCTTCGAGGAGCCTCCCGCGACTTCGCACGGCGCGTAGAGGAGCACGTATCCCTGATCCGATGCACCGGCGAGGCGGCTGGGATCGACGCGGATCCCTCCGCGGATTTCCTCGCTTTGCGCGCGCAGCGCGATGCCGTCGTTCTGACTGATGCTGATCACGGGGATCAGCACGTCGGAAGCAGGTCCCGATGCACCCATGGCCGGCGGCACGCAGGCAGTGCGGTTGTCGGCGATGATCACTCCGACCGCCCCGGCGGCCTGCGCGTTCTTCGCCTTTTCGACGAAAGAGCATGTGCCGCGGTCGATGAGAGCGATGTTGCCGCTGATGCTGGCCGCGTTCGTCAGCGCCGTGCAACCATCAGTCGTCGCGGGTCCGGTCTCGTTCGGATCATCCGCCGCCTGCACGATCCGGCCGCTCATCGGTGTTCCACTCACGGACGGTCCGAACGTCGCCGTGCCGAAGGGATAGTTGCGCGAGACGGGGGATGGCTGCGTGACCGTGAACACGGTCGCGTTCTGCAGGAAAAGCGCGGCCCTGCTCGTCACGTTGTCGCCGTCCCACGCGAGATGGCCCGAGTTCGTGACCGAGACCTCGCGCTGCTGCTGGGTCATCTGATCCCAGCGCAAACCGATCGTGGTGTCGAGCGTGTGCAGATCGAAAACGCTCGGCCGGTTCTGAAAATACTCGGTCATCGCGCGGCTGGACATGCCGAGGCCGTGCGCGATCTCGTGGAGAACGACGTGGTACAGCGAGTCGTCGTTGCCTTCGTTGCCGTCGAAGCCGTAATACCAGGAGCGATTGCCGAGGCACGTACCGTTGTCGATGGCCGAGTTGAACTGGATGAACATGTCGTCCTGCGCCGACGTGAGATCGCTGCCGGCGAACTTGTTCGCCAGCGCGGCCGGATACCAGATGTCCGTGCGCGGCGCGTTCGGGAAGTTCGCGCTCCACGACAAAACCGAGGTCTGTCCGAGGACCGCTCCGGTCTCGCTGCACTCTAGATCGGCCCAGCTGCCGCGCACGCGAATGTCGACGTTCGTGTCGAGCGCTGCCGACCACCGATCGGCAGCTTTGACGTACACGTTGAAGCGTTGCTGGCCGAGAGTCACACCCGGATTTCCACCGACCGGCTCGACGCGCGACGCATCGTTGAAACCGACGCCGGGGAGGTCCGCGTTGACGATGACCACGCGACCGGTGCCGGCGAAGAGGTTCGATCCGAGAAGGAGAGAAGCGGCGAGGAGGATCGTGCGGCGCATGATCAGTGCTCCTTCGCCTGACGCGTGTCGATCTTCTCGATCGGCGCGTCGAGGAAACGTCGCGCGGCCGCCTCGTTGTCGACGCACGCGGTGACGAGCTTCCCGTCGGCGTCGATGCGGGCGACGAGCACGTTCACCGCAAAGGCCCCGACCGTGATTCCATTCGCTCCTTCGGAAATCACGCCGGGAGCTTGATCGAACAGCGCGCGCAACTCCAGCCGGCGCTCTTCGAGAGGCAGCGCAGTCTCGCGTGTGGGTGCGGAATCGGCCGCGTGCGCGGACGCGGTCATGAGTGCAGCAGCAACAGCAACGACGACGAAGGTGCGTCGGATCATTGATTCCTCCTGGATTCGGGTCAGTGGCGTTTGAGGAAGCGGCGGCCGGACTTGCCGGACGGTGGCGGCACGTCGTCGAACGCTCCGGGTGCGAGCATCTTCGCCGCGGCAAAGACGTCGATCAGGCCGTAGCCAAACGTGTCGTCCTTGCCCGGGGTACCGAGGTCTTTCGCGGTGCTGACGAGCGCGTTGAGGATCTGCGCGGGCGTCGCGTCCGGCGCGAGACCCCACAGCAGCGCGACGGCCCCCGTGACGTGAGGCGTCGCCATCGACGTGCCGGTCTTGGCCGAGTAGTCGTCCGGGTCGTAGCCGATGGTGACGCGGCCGCCGCCTTTCGCGACGAGCGCCTCGCCGTCGGCGCGAGTCAGCGCGATGGTGATCGGCCAGGGATAGTTCTGCGCGTCCGGATCGTCGTCGGAGAAAAGGGTCCAGACGATGCCGGTGTCGTTGTTGTTGTAGATCGCCACCGCCGCGGCGCCCGCCTCTCTCGCGCGACGGGCCTTGTCGCCGAACGTGTCACCGCCGCGCTGGATCAGCGCGATCTTCCCTTTGACCGCAGGGGTGAAGTCGCTCGCTGTGCCCAGGCCGCAGTTCACGTACTCCGCGGTGATCCCTTTCTCTTTCGAGCCGTTCAGGTGGCGCGTGACGAGGATCTTGTTGTCCTCGGTGCGGATATACGAGAGGAACTTGTCGTCGTGAAGGTCGGTGGAGATGACTTTCACGCCGGGCGCGACGAACTCGAGCTCCGGCCCCTGGTTGGAGGTCGGCCAGTGCCCGCTGAGCTCGTTCACCGCACCGACGGAGATCACGCCGGGATAAGCGGACGGATACGACACGGGCGCGGGAGTGCCGGCGGAGTTGTTGCCGCTCGCGGCGACGGCGATCACGCCGTCGGCGATCGCGCGCGCGAAGGCCTCGCGCTCGGGAGTGGCGGCGTCGGGTCCGCCCAAAGAGAGGTTGACGACCCAGCGGCCGCCTTCACTCTTTTTCTTTTCGAGGACCCACTCGAGTCCCTTCACGACGTCTTCCATCGTGCCTTCGCCGTTGTCGTCGACGGCTTTGACGCCCCAGAGGCGTACGTTCGACGCGACGCCGACGACGCCGATGTTGTTGTCGCCGGCCGCGATCGTGCCCGCGACGTGCGTGCCGTGTCCGACGCCGTCCATCGCAAATTCGGAATCGGGATCGAGGACGTTGTAGCCGCCCGCCCACGCGCCGCGAAGCTCGGAGTGGCGGTGGTCGACGCCGGAGTCGATGACGGCGACATTGACTGCGACAGATACGCGGCCTTCCCAGGTCTGCGGCGCTTTCACGAGCGCGATGCCGTACGGCACCATCTGCTCGCCGGGCTTGGAGACGTTGGCCATGAGATGCCGCGGTACGACTTTCTCGACGTACCGGACATCGGGCGATGTGCGAAGGCTCGCCGCCTCTTCCGCGGTGAGGTTGGCGGCGAAGCCGTTGACGATCGTGAACGTCGAGATGCGGCGTTCGGCGGGATCGCGGAGCTCACGGGCGACGGAGGTCACGCCGACCTCGCGAAGGGGGCGGCGGGTGGCGACGAAGTACCGCTCCGTCTCCGCCGCGAAGGAAACCGTGGCCATCAAAACGAGGACTGCCCCTGGGACGATACGCTTCATGAATTCTCCGGCTCCGTGTTGGACGAACCAAAGACTACTACTGAATAACAAATTCCGACACTCCGGAAACGTTTGGTAAGGTACGCGCCCATGACAGACTGGAAAGAGAACCTGATCACCGACTCCCGCGGGATCGCCGCCATGCTCGAGGACACGAGAACGATCGCCGTCCTCGGCATCAAGCCGGAGTCGCGCGCCTCGCAGGCCGCCCACTACGTGCCCGCGCACATGCTCTCGGCGGGGTACGACGTGATCCCCGTCCCGACGTACTACCCCGAAGTGACGGAGATCCTGAGCCGCCCGGTCTTCCGCACGCTCGCCGCGATCGGCCGTCCGATCGACATGGTGAACGTGTTCCGCCGCCCTGTGGATATCCCTCCCCACGTCGAGGACATCCTCGCGGCAAAACCGAAGTACGTCTGGTTCCAACTCGGCATCCGCAACGACGAGGCCGCGCAAAAGCTCGCGGAAGCAGGGATCAAGGTGGTGCAGGACCGCTGTCTGATGGTGGAAGAAGGACGCCACCGAAGCTAGATTCGGAGCGCCGGCTTCCAGCCGGCAGGGATGATTACAACGTTGGCGCAGATCCGCGCGAATGATGCCAGACGGCGAGCACCTGGATCGTGCCGCCCGTCGCGATGCGGTAGTAGAGGTAGTACCCGATTCGCCGTAGGAACAATCGACGAACGCCCGGTTTTTCCGGTACTCGCTCGCCGAGCAACGGGTGTTCCGCGATCGTGTTCAGGCCGCGCGTGATGTCTTCCTCGAATGCGCCTGGAACCTTATCGCGGTGATCCAGCCACCACGTCGATGCCGCGATCAACTGCTGCCGCGCGCGCGGCGTGATTACGACGACGTTGTGCATCACCCGCGTCGACCGACGCGCTCGTCGCGCATCGCACGAAGCTCACGCAGAACCTCGTCAGCCGAGATCCCTTCGCCGCGATCCGCTTCCGCGATCGCTGCATCCAGTTCCGCGAGATCTTCGGGTGTAAGCCGAACCTCGCGCTCGTCGCCGGAGTAGCACACTGCGACTTCCGTCCCTTCCGGCAGCTCCACATCCTGGATCTCGATGCGGCCATTCACGACCTTGCCAGGCACGATCGTCATATCGCCATCCTACCCTCGTTTTCCGCGAGCAACCGCGTGAGCCAGAGGTTGGTCAGCTTCTCCAGAACCGTGTTCTGCCGCAGGCGGGCGCGGAGGTTCGTGAAGTCGACTTCGTCGAGGGGCTGGTCCTGGTTGAAGCAGGAGAAGACGAACGATTCCTTGCCGGTCTTCGGGTCGACGTGGCGCTGCAGGCATTGCGCGCAGACCTGCTTCATCATGCACTGCATCGGCGAGTTGATCGAGCCGATGCCGACGTGAGCGGGATCGAGATGCGGCGCGAGCACGCCGTGCCTTGCATCCTTGACCGCGCGCATCATTCCGTCCGAGCCGATGGCGATGATCCGCTGCACGACGCTCAGGTCGTTCGACTGCGCGTACCAGAGCATCGCCTGCACGATGTTGCCGACGAACGCCAGGTCTTGCGGGCGCCGCGGCGGAATCGGATCGCCCGCATCGACGGACCAGACCACCTGATGCGTTCCCGCCTCGATCTCGTCGCGCTTGAAGACGTCCGCGCCTTTCTTGTAGCCCGCGAAGTAGATGACACGGCAGCCGTTGTCCTTCAGCGCGCGCGCGATCGAGAACAGCACCGCGTTGCCGAGACCTCCGCCCGCGAGCAGCACCGTCTCGTCGCGCGGAATGTCCGTCGGTGCGCCGGTCGGTCCCATCAGCACCACCGGCTCGTCCTTCTGCAGCATCGCGCAGAGACGCGACGACCCACCCATCTCCAGCACGATCACCGACAGCAGGCCCTGCGCTGCGTCCATCGACGCACCCGTCAGCGCGAGACCCTCCATCGCCAGCTTCGTTCCGTTCAACGACGGCGCGAACGCCTCGAAGTTCTGCAGACGGAAGAACTGTCCGGGAAGGAAGTGCCGCGCGGCAAACGGCGCGCGCACGACGACCTCCACGATCGTCGGCGTCAGGCGATTTACCTCGTGCACTCGTGCGACGAGTCCGTCGTCGAGTTTCGCGACGAGGGACTTCCACTGCTCGTCGTTTGCAGGCGCTGCGTCGTTCGCGAAGATCGACACCACCTGCGGATAACCGAACTTCGCCGAAGCCATCGCCTTCACGACGTTGCCCGCGTACTTCGGATGGTTGTCGCCGTAGAACGAGATCAACTTCTCGCGTCGCGACGGATGCTGATACGAAGTGAAGAAGCCGCGGTCGCGCGAGGCCTCGTCGTCCTCGATCAACTCGTTGTTCGGCCCCAGCGAATGCGACTGGAAGAACTGCTTCCACTGGTCGAGCTTGAACGTTCCGGGATGTTCCTTCTCGTAAATCACATTCGGCGCCGTGCCCGCCGCGATCATCACCGTCCTCGCGGCAAGCTCGATGATCTCGCCGGAGTCCTTCCACCGCCCGTCCTCGACGACCTGCTTCTCGAAAAGCAGCGACTTCACGTGCCCGTACTCGTCCGCGACCGCCTCGACCGGCGAGAGCATCTCCGCGTACGCGATCCCTTCCTCGAACGCCTTCTCGATCTCCTCGAAGTTGAGGCGGTACGCGGGAGAGTCGAGCATCGACTTGCGATACGCGATTGTCACGCCCCCCCAGCCGCGCACGAGGGGAATGAAGTCCGGCGGCTCGCCTGCGGCCGCGGCGCGAGCGCGCTCGTCGCGCACCGCGCGCCCATGTCCGAGGAATTCGTCGAGGATCGACAACTCCTCGGCGTCGTATCCGCCGCGCACGCGCTCCTCCGACAACTCCGCGCACATCGACTCGTAGCGCTCGAGCACCTTCTCGACCTGCACGGGGTAATACGCGAACAGCTCCGTCGCCGTGTCGATTGCGGTGAGCCCGCCGCCGATGACGAGGGCCGGCAAACGCACCTGCAGGTTCGCCAGCGAGTTTTTCTTGAACGCACCCGTGAGCTGCAGCGCCATCAGGAAGTCCGACGCCTGACGCATCCCGCGCACGAGGTTGTTCTTCATCCGCACGATCGTCGGCGTGCCAGCGCCCGCGGCGACGGCGATGTGATCGAACCCGAGCTCGTTGAACGCCTCTTCGATCGTCAGCGTCCCGCCGAAACGCACGCCGCCGTACATGCGAAGGTTCTGCTTCCGCTCGAGCGCGATGCGGATGACCTTCAGAAAGTTCTTGTCCCAGCGGACGGTGATTCCGTACTCGGAAACGCCGCCGAAACCCGCGAGCACGCGATCGTCGAGGTCTTCCCAGAGCGAGCGCGCGTCGCGAATCGGTTCGCGCAACCACGTGTCATCGATCGGTTCAATTTTCAAACCATCGATCGCGACGACGCCGAAGCCTTCGTTCGCGAGGTAGTGCGCGAGCGTGTATCCCGCCGGCCCCAGTCCGACGACGAGCACGTTCTTTCCGTTGTACGGCAGCGCGACGGGACGCCGCACGTTCAGCGGATTCCACATCGTCAGCAGCGAATAGATCTCGAAGCCGTACGGCAGAAAAAGGACGTCCGTCAGCGCGCCGGTCTCGATCTGCGGGATGTTCACCGGGTCCTGCTTCTGAAAGATGCAGGCGCGCATGCAGTCGTTGCAGATGCGATGTCCCGTGCCGGGACACATCGGATTGTCGATCATCACCAGCGCGAGCGCGCCGATCGCGTCGCCGTCCGCGCGGAGGAAGTTCATCTCGCCGATCTTCTCGTCGAGTGGACACCCTTCCAGCGCCATCCCCAGCGGGTTCGGTTTGTACGTGTTGTTCGGCTGCAGAAAGCCTCTTGAGCAGGAGTCCTTCTTCCGCTCGTGGCAATAGATGCAGTAGTGCGCCTCGTCGGTGATCTCGCGCGGCGTCATGCGCGCATCGGTGAGATGGAACGCGTCGCGCCGGCGGAATTCCTCGTGCTCGCCGCCGAAGCGAACGTCGTCGACGTGCTCCGTCGGCACGAGGCGGTCGAAGTGGAGCGGTTGCGGAAGGCGGAACGACGTCCACCCTTCGAAGCGCCCTTCCTTCCAACGCGCCGCCGTCCAGTTCACGAGCAGGTCGGTCAGTTCGTGCAGCGCCGCAGCCTCGCGTGCGATCGACTCCGCCGACAACACGCGATCGCGCCGCGAGACGGTTTCGCTGAATCCTGTTCCGAGGCGCTCGCGGAGTTGGTCGAGCGCGGCACGTGCGTCGGCGGAGGGAGCGAGGTCCTTCGCGCCGCGGGGATAGTCGCGCTCGAGATCGAGCAGGCGGTTGGCGGTGATGGCCAGCGCGAGCTCGGAATCTGCCGCGCCCGGCGCCAGCGTCGCGATCAGCACCTCGGCCTCGGGCGCGGGAGTCGGGCTCGCGACCTTCGCGACGCGCTTCGTCACGAACTCGCGCTTGAATCGCGCGACCTCGGCATCGCGCTCGGCGCGCGTGCGTAACGCCGCGGCGCCCGGCTCGACGTGAAAGAGCCGCGTCACGAACTGCGAGAGATACCGGCCGACGGCGATCAGCAGCGCCGACTCTTCCGGCGACGGCAATCCGCCGCTCGCGACGCCGTTCTGCATCGCGTTCCGATAGACGTCGAAGCGCTTGAACAACTCCGCGTCGTGCTCTTCGACGTAGCGGTCGAACGCGAGGGCGAGGTCGCGGAGCCGGGAGAGGTCGTGAAGGTCTTTGTATTCGAAGCCGTCGATCCCGAGGTTCATATCTTTCTTTTCACGTAGATCACCTTCTCGACGCTCGCGTGCACCACGCCCTCCCCGTCGAGGAGATCGACATTGTAGGTGCGATCGACGGGCTGGCCTGTGGCCGTTGCGGTACGAATGGCGTCGAGCTCGGCGTCGTCGAGGTGAAACGTCGCGAAGAGCGTCGAACGTCCCGGCTTGCGGAAACGGATCGAGGCGGTCTTGTCCCAGACCACGTAGTCTCGCCCGAGGCAGTGCATCAGCATGATCATGTAGATCGGGTCGACCGCCGCGTACATCGAGCCGCCGAAGATCGTCCCCACCGCGTTGCGCGAGCGCCACGTGAGCGGCAGTTTGATCTTCACCTCGCGAAAATCAGCCGCGATGTACGTCACTCGCGCTCCGCTCCCCCGGTAGGCCGGGAAGAGGTTGAACTTCCACCGGAGCAGTCGCGACTCGAACGATTCGGTCATTGCCTCTCCATGCCCACACTGCGGCGGCTGCCGCGAACAAGACCAGCACCAGTGCGTTCGCGAGCAGATCGGGACGGCTGTTCTGCGCCAGCGATGCCGCAGTCTGCAGCGTCGTACCGATGAAGACGAACAGCGGCCACGCGAGCGGATTTGCGTCGAGCACGTAGCGCGCGAGACCCCACACGATCAGCGCGACCACCAATCCGCGCGCGAGCATCAGCGGCGCCTGCTGCGGCGTGACCGACGGATCGAGCGTCACGAAGAACACCGCAACGATCGTGATCGCCGCGGTCCAGCGGCGCAGCGTGATCGCGTACAACGCGACGACGCCCGAAAGCACGATCGAGCCCATGATTGCGAGGCCGCTCTCCGTCAGCGCCGGCAGCGGCGTGGCCACTTCGCCCGGAACGCTGATCATGACTTCGCCGGACGACGGAACGGCGTGCGCGACGAAGCGCGCACCGACATCGACGATGACGATGACCGCGATCGCGGTGAGCGCCGCGATCACCGCGCTTTTCCCGAACCGCGCCCGCCCCTCGGCCGTCACGACGCTGAGCGCGTACGGCACCGCGGCCTCGAGTCCCGCCAGCGCGAGGAAGATCAGCCCGACCTGCATTCCGACCTCGAACACGAAGTTCGTGAGCAGGCTGACTCGGAATGTCTCCCACGCCACGCTCGTCGAATACCCGAATAGCTGCGACTCGTAGCGCGCCGCGTAGCTCGCGATCGGAATGATCGACAACACGAGCGTCCAGCGCAGCGCACGACGCCACGGCAGTCCGTGCTTTCGGCTCGCGATCACCAGTCCGGCGATGACGATCGCCAGGAGCGCGACCGCGCCGACGACCTGCAACAGAGACAGAATGACATTGAGCAGGGTCTGCGTCGCCGCGTCGCGATAGACGCTCTCCGGCACTTTGATGGTCTTGTTGAACTGCGTCACCTCGGCGCCCGCGACGCGCACGGTCACGCGCCGGAACGCCTCCGGCGCGAGCGGCTTGCGCTCGTCGAAGTGGAACAGCCAGTCCAGGCGTCGCGGCTGCAGGTAGGAGAGCGATTCCTTCAGCTCGAACGCGGCTGGATCGAGGCCGTACCTGCGGAACGCCTGGCTCGCCATCACGAGCGCCTGCGGCTGCGCGAGCGATGGGCCGGCATTCTCCTCGTTCTGATACTTGTGATAGCCGACGACTTTCGACGTGCGCGGGTCGACCTCCACGAAGACTTCCTCTTTCTTCATTGGCGTGAAGAAGCGGACCATCCACGTTCCGGCCTCGATCTTCCCGCGGAAGATCCTCGTCAGGTCGGGGATGGAGACGCCGTTCTGCACGAGCCAGGTCGCGGCGATGCCGTCGAAACCGCCTGGCGCGCCGCCATCTTCGCGGCTGTCCCCGCGATCCCATGAGCGGAAGCCATCGACCGGCAACGCAATGATCGACGCGAACGGGCGCTGCACGTGCCAGGTCGCGATCGTCTTCGCCTGCTCCTTGGTGATGCGATAGTCGATCGCGTCGGAGGGAGAGCCGGGCCGGAAGACGATTGCTGTGGCGGCGACAAGGACGAGCGCGATGCAGGCGTACACGCGTGCTCTCGTCAGCCGCATCGCATCGCCGAACTGCGCGGCCACGGCCGCAGTCTCGATCGCCGGCGGCGGCGATGTCGGCAGCGTCGCGTTGGTCAGATCATCGTCGGGAACGAAGCCGCGATTGCGCACATACAACACGATCGACGCGACCAGCGGCACCGCGAAGATGAGGCTCGAGATCGCGGCGGAGACGATGTAGTACGTGTTGCCCGATGCGAACAGCAGCGTGGCCGTGTACACCGCGTCGATCGTGTAGTGCCAGATCAGCAGCGGCAGCAGACCGAAACGGTCCATGAGGAATCCCGCGACGATCCCGGCCAGTCCCACTTCCACGCCGCGGATCCAGAACGGCTGATTCGGATAGCCCGAGTGTCCGAATCCCCAGATGAAGCCCGCGAGCACGATCGCGAAGATGCGCGAGCGGACGACGCGCTGAAGGAAGGGGATCGTGAATGCGCGCGAGAGGAACTCTTCACTGAACGCGGGAAAGAATCCCGCGAACAGCACCGCCGCCCACGGCAGCGCGGTGTTCAACATCTCGTCGTACGGCACCTCGGCCGGCGCCCATGCGCCGAAGCGGCGCGCGACGAGATAGAAGACGACCTGGTAAGCGATGAACAGCGGCACGAGCGTGTAGCCGAGGACGAGCGAGAGGAACACTCGCTTCGACGCGAGTGCCTTGCGCGTCCAGAGCCGCGGCATCGCGAGCTGATTCGGCAGGCGCTCGCGATACAGGACCTCGCCCGCGCCGCAGATCACCATCAGAAAGATCGCCGTCCCGAGACACGGGATGACGCCGCGTTTGAAAATCAGGTTGGCAATGAACGCCGCGTAGGACTCGGTCGTGTCGTACCAGGCCAGGTCGGACGGCATCTGATTGAGGACGACGAATGCCGTGAGGATGACCGAGGCGACGCCGATCGCGAGGACGAAACGGATCGGAATGTCGCCGCGCCACAACCGCACGATGAAGATCACGACTGCCGCGATGATCGTGACGATCATCAGGATCCAGTCCACCGAGCCCGCGGCCGCGTTCTTCGAGCGCAGCTCGCGATACGAGCGCTGCCATGCGTCCGGCACCTTCAACTGCTGCGAGTAGCCGGTGACGATGTCGCCGTCGATGGTGACGGTGTGGCGGTACACCGCGCCCGCGGGGCGGGTGCGGGCCGACTCGAACGTGTAGATTCTTTGGATGCGCTTCGGCAGCTTGCGCTCGCTGCTCGAGACGAGGATCAGTCGGTCGCGGATGCCGATGGAATCGAGAAACCCCAGCGAGTCTCCCGTTCCCGATGCGGCCCGAGTCTCCGGCAGTTTGTGCGAGTAGCCGACGATCTCGCCGGTCGGCGCGACGTCGACGCTCACCTCTTCCTCGACGAGCGGCTGGAACCAGCGGTGATGCCAGGACCAGACCCGCACTTCATCGCGGAGGATGCGCTGGGTGCGCTCGAGGCCGAGGGTGCGCTCGAGGAAGATGCGTGCCTGCGTGTCCGCGTCGAAGCGCACCGCGTGCTTCATGTCGCGGACACTCACACGCTGCGCCGCGAGCAGTTTCTCCGCGATCGGACGCGAAGAATTGCGGTCGACCTTGAAGTCGATGCTCGCTTCGGGAAACGCGGAATCGAAGTAGCGGGCGACGATGCCGACGCAGATCGCCGCGATCGCGAGACAGATCGCGATGAGGAGCCAGTCGCGCGACGTGAGGCGTTGTGCGTTTCTCGTTGCTGGTTGCTCGGACGTCATCGTGTCGGCGGCCATGCTGCCCTAGCAACGAGCCACGAGCAACGAACAACGTGTCACAACAGTCCCGTCAAAATCAGGTCCGCCACCTGCTCGCTCTGCGCGGCGAGATCGTAGTCCTTCTCGGAGAGCATCCACGAGGTCACCATCTCGTCGAGCACGCCGAAGATCGCTTTCGCGGCGAGTTGAGGATGCACGTTGCGGCGGAACACGGCCTCCTCCTGCCCGTGCTCGACGATCTTGCGGATCACGTTCAGGTAGTCGGCGACCTCCTGCTGCGAGAAGAGGCTGAGGAACTTGAGGCTGTGCCGCAGCTCGACCTGCGATACGACCGCGAGCGCGCGGTCGCGTCCGAGGGTCTCGAGGTGGTGGCGTACCGCGGTCCGCAGGCGGTCCTCGGCGCGATTGATGTTCGCCATCGCCTGTTCGAGCGTGCGCAGGTAGTTGCGTGTGTGCTCGCGGAAGATCGTGATGAGCACGTCTTCCTTGCCGTCGAAGTAGAGATAGATCGTCCCGTCCGCGACTCCCGCGGCCTTCGCGATCTGTGCGACCTTCGCGTTGAAGTACCCGTGTTCGGCGAAGACGTCGACGGCGGCGCGGAGGATCCGCTCGCGCTTGGAGGTCCCGCGGAAAGCGTCGCTCTCATTGGTGGGTGCGGTGGGAGCAGTGGGTATCGGCTGACGCGCCATAAGCGGCTGAATCGTCATTCAGCGCGGCGGCAGAGTCAAGCGTCCTTCGAAAGCCGCGAAGACCTCCTCGCGCGTAGCCTCGGACGAAAACGGGTAAAGATGCACGTGCAGATGCGGCGTCTGGATGCCGAGCTTCATCACCATGACTCGGTCCGCCTTGGTCTCTTCGCGCAGTCGCCGCTCCGCGCGGTGCCACACGCGCGCGAGGTGCAGCCATTCCTCTTCGTCGAGATCGGACACGTTTTCCGCGTGCCTCTTCGCGACGATCATGACCTGCCCTTGCGGATGCCGCACGACCCAGCTGCGCTCGTCCTCGGACAACACTTCGCCCGATTGGTTGACGTCGGTGCAGAAGACACAGCTCATCACGGCATGGCCTCCGCGACCTCGCTCTGCTCCCGCCACATCCGGGAGTAAAGACCGGCCTGCGCGAGCAGTTCGGCGTGCGTGCCGCTCTCGACGATCTGCCCGTGCTCGAGCACGTGGATGCGGTCCGCGCCCGCGACGGTGCCGAGGCGGTGTGCGATCAACAGCGTGATCCGCGACCGCTCGCTCACCGCGACCTCGCGGATCGTGTCGCTGACCGCGCGCTCGGTGAGCGAGTCGAGATTGCTCGTCGCCTCGTCGAAGATCAGCAATTCCGGAGCGCGCAGCAGCGCCCGGGCGATCGCGATGCGCTGGCGTTCGCCGCCGGAGAGCTTGAGCCCTCCCTCGCCGATGCGCGTGTCGAGTCCCTTTCCGCCGTGCGCGAGGATTGGCGACGCCGCCGCGCGTTCGATCGCTGCGAGACAGGCGGCGTCGTTCGCGTCGGGAGCACCGATGTGCAGGTTCTCGCGCACGGTGCCGGCGAACAGGTGCGTGTCGTGCGTGACCAGGCCGATGCGGCGGCGGAGGTCGTCGTGATCGACGAGCGCGCTGTCGATGCCGTTGAACAGGAGCGCACCTTCGCTCGGTGGGTAGAGCCCGACCAGCAGTTTCACGATGCTCGATTTCCCCGACCCGGACCGCCCGGCGAACGCGATCGTCTCCCCCGCCCGCAACTCGAAACTGACGTCCCGCAGCGCGAACCCTCCGTTCGGATAGGTGAGGCTGACGCCATCGAAACGGATGTTCGTCAGCGTCTCCAGCCGGACGGCCGCATCGCTCGTGGTCTCGGTCGGAATGCTCAGCACTTCGTCGAGCTGCCCGAACGTCGCGCGGGCCTGCTGGTAGCGCATGACGATATTGCCCAGCTCGACCAGCGGCGCGAACGCGGCCGCCGAAAGGTAGAGGAACATCGTCAGGAACTCGCCGACGCTGATGGCTCGCTGGTAGACGAGCCAGAGCATCACCAGCATCACCGAGGCCCGCGCGGCGTTCATCGCCGAGCCTTCGATGAAGGTGAAGATGCGCATCAGACGCAGTTTCCGCTCCTCGAGCTTCAGGATCTGATCGTTGAGGCGGTGCAGCCGGCGGATCTCCTGCTCCTCGATGCCGAAGCTCTTGACCATCTCGACGTTGCGCATCGTCTCGCTCGTCGTTCCCGCCTCGGACACGATCTCGGCGGAGATGTGCTGCTGATGACGAAGGATGGGACTCGAGACGAAGAGTGTGAAGATCGTCAGGATCGCGATCAGGCCGACTTGCAGCGCGCCGAGGAGCGGGTGAACGTAGAACGCATAGCAGGTGACCGCGACCATGCCGAGGCCGCCGATGTAGAGGCGCACCGCGGAGGTGACGGATTGTTCGGCGTCGAGACGCGCGCGCTGCATCGTGTGCAGCAACTCGCCGGAACGCCGGTCTTCGTACACGCGGAAAGGCAGCAGCAGCGAGTGCGCGAGGCTCGACGCATAAAGCTGCCAGCCGATGCGTCGCGCGATGAGGTCGATCGTATAGTCCTGAAGATTGCGGGCGATTCGGGCCAGCATCGCGATTGCCACGGACGCCGCAACGAGCCAGAGCACGCCGCGGATGAACGTCTCACGCGGCAGCTCGGCCATGTGCATCACGTAACGGTCGACGATCATGCGCAGGATCTGCGGATCGGCGAGGAGCAGCAGCTGGTTGATGGTCGCCAACGCAAACGCCCCCGCGAGCGCGCGCCAGTGACGCAGGGAGTGCTTGATGAGGAGCTTCATCGCGATTGGAACCGTTTCTTCCAGCGATACACGCGATGCAACGGTCCCGCGAGGATGCGCGAGTCGAGCAGCTTTGAGAGCACAGCGGATCGAGGGCGGGTCACTTCTGTCTGCGCATAGAGGTGATGCCCGACTTTGCTCAGCGTCGCGGAGATGCCGGCGAGGTCGTCCTCCGGCGCGACGCGCACCGGATCGGCGAGGATCTCGTCGTACAGGGAGATGAACTGCTCGGCGATGAGGTCCGCGCTGTTCGACGCGCGGATACGATCGGCGACCGCGCTCGCGTCGGCGGGGTCGTAGCGGTCGATCTCGCGGAGGAGATTCTCACGCGTGAGCGGCAACTGCAGCGTGCGCGCGCCGAAATTCAGAAGGCGCAGCTCTTCGAGGCGCGTCGTCGTCAACATGCCGGACATGCCGCGCGCGTCGCAGCCGATGACGGCGGCACCCATGGCCGCGGCCTCGATCGCGCAACGCGCTCTCCCGAACACGAGGTCGTACCGCGCCAGGATCTCCTCGGGATGATCGACCGCATTCCCCGAGGCGAGACCGATCACGTCGACTTCGATGTCGCGCTCCGCGCACGCGGCGCGGATCGGTGCGACAAGGTTGTACTGGAGCGCGTCATTGTTGAAGACGAGAGCGCGACGCGGCTTCGGCGGCAGCGGATCGCGGCGCGCGAAGCGCTGGAGGTCGACGGGGTTCGTCAGCACGCGCACCGATTCCTCGGGGATGCCATGCTCGAGCACCATCCGGTCGCGGCAGTTGCGATCGACCGCGACGTACGCGCGAATGCCCGGCATCCGCGGCGGCATCGAGTGCCAGGCGAGCGAGTCATGGCAGACGAAGACCGCCGGCACGTTCGGGAAGCGCGCCATCGCTGCAAGCGTCTCCAGGACGTGATGGCCGTGAATGACGTCCGGCGGCGCACCGAGCTGCGCGGGATCGGTAACGACGGAGATCGTGGCCGTGCGCAGCAACGTGGCCTGCGATCCGGCGACAGAGGTGTACACGATCGGCGTCCATCCGTGCCGGAGCAATGCCAGCGCGAGGTCGCGGGTGTAGGTGACGGTGCCGCTGGCGGCGGTCATGCTCAGGTTGGCGATCAAAACGCGGCGGGGCTCGGGAGCGCTCATGACAGAACCGGCACCGCGCTGCGTACCGTCTCGACGAGCGCTTCCACGAACGGCGCGAGGTGATCGCGATAGCGGAGCACGACGTCGTAACGGCCCGCCGCGACTTGTTGCTCCCCGCGTGTTTCGTAGAACGGTTTGCCGCTCGTGACTGGCGGGCTCGCGGGACGCAGGACCTCGAGCCGGAGCTGATCCGCGCCCGCGATGTGCAGCATCTCGTCGACGTCGCTGCGCAACTCGGTATACGCGTAGGCGGCGGCGATCTTCCGTTCCACCGCGGCTTCGTCGAGACGGATGACGATCTCGCCCGCGTCGCCGGAAACCTCGAAAGGTTGGACGACCGGGTACTCGTAGAGCGGAATCGTGCGGCCGGCGAGTAACGAAGCGCGTTCGGTCGCGAGCTCTCCGAGGATGCGGCAGACGTCGTGTGCGGGGTTGTAGCCCTCCCATGAGTCGGTCACGACAAACTCGGCGTCGACGCACGCTTCGGCGAGACGAAGCGTCGCTGCCGCGACGTTGGTCGTGTCGCGACGGAGGATCGCGTCATAGATCTGAGCATCCGTGAACGGAGCGACCATCGAGCCCGCGCGGGCCCCGACATTCGCGAGCACGGCATGCGTCGACGGAACGCGCGAGGTGCCAGCGCTCCCCGAGCCGTCAGTGAGGACGAAGAGCGACGGTCGCGCGAGCTCGAGCCACCGGTGAAGGCGAAGCTCGTGACCGGGATGTGCAACCAGGAGATAGGGGACACGTTTCATTGTGGGATTCTCGACGGGGGCGGATTGTATGGCGATGCCATAATTCGCCGCCATGAGAAACGTTCGCTTCGGCCGTACGAACGTCGACGTCCCGGCGATCAGCCTCGGCACGTGGGGGCACGGCGGGCCTCGCGTCACGGACGACGGTGCTTCCGTCGGCTGGTCCGGGCACGATGACGCGAAGGCGAAGGAAGCGCTCGCCGCGGCGTATCGCGCGGGGATCACGCATTGGGACACCGCGGACGTCTACGGCGATGGTCACGCGGAAACGCTCATCGGCGAGTCGTGGGGCGAGGTGCCGCGCGGCGAGATCTTTCTCGCCACGAAGTTCGGATGGGACTACGGTCCCGCGAAGCATCCGTACGATCCCGCGTTCATGCGCGAGCGCGCTGAGCGCTCGCTGCGCAACCTGCGCACGGATGTGATCGACCTCTATTACTTTCATCACTGCGATTTCGGTCCGGACGGCCGCTACCTCGACGGCGCGCTGGAGGTCATGCATCGGCTTCGCGACGAGGGGAAGGTGCGTTTCGTCGGCCTCTCCGATTGGGACGGGTCGAAGATCATGCGCTTCATCGAGCGCGCTGATCCCGACGTCGTGCAGCCGTATCGCAATCTCGTCGACGACGGCTACGAGTCGAGCGGATTGAAGGCGTACGTCGACGCGCACGATCTCGGCGTCGCGTTCTTCTCGCCGCTCAAGCACGGACTGCTCCTCGGCAAGTACGACGCGCCGGTGGAGTACCCCGAAGGGGATTTCCGCAGCGGCATCGCTGACTTTCGCGACCCCGCGGCCATCGCGCGCTACAAACGCGCCGCCGCGACCTTGAGCGCGCGGATGCCGGTTCTGAACGCCGTGACCGGCGCCTTGTTGACCGTCAATCCCACCGCGTGCGTCCTCCTCGGCCAACGCAACGTGAAGCAGGTGGAGGCAGCGGCAGGGGCGGGGGAGGCGCTGAGTCCCGAGGACGCCGCGTGGGTGCGCTCGCTGTACAACGCTTAACGCAGCTCACTGTTTCTCTGAAACGATCGTTCTGCGGATGTGCACCGGGTGAAGCGGGTCGAAATCGTTGTCGGTCGTAATGAGATGTGCGCCAGTGGCCGCTGCCGTGGCGGCGATCCACAGATCGTTATGCGCGAGGGCCCACCCGTGCGACCTCGTCCACGCGTGAAATTCGCCGAATCGCTCCAGGATCGGACGCGAGTCGATGGGAACGATCACCAGTTCACGAAGTAGGATCTCCATCGCCTCGACTTTGTGTGCGCCCCACGCAAACTGTCGCGCCAGAGACAGACATTCACCGACAGTGACCACAGAGATCAGCGGCCGGTCCGCGCGATGCCGGATCTGAAAGGTCGCGTCGACGCGTTTTCCGATCTCGTTGTCGCGGATCAGGTGAATGACGATGTTCGTATCGAGGAGTAAGAGGTCGCTTCGTCCGGTCACGACAACTCCCTGAGCGCGGCCGCGACTTCTTCCTCGCTTTCCTCGCCGGGCCAGCGGCCGATCAGTGCGTTCACACCGGAGCGCGGTCCCTGCGGCAGCCGTAGAGTCGCCGCTTCGAGATCGCGGAAGAGCGGCGTCGGAATGCGCGACCAGATTGCGGCATCGGCTCCCGCTGCGTCGATCGCGTCCGCTTCGATCCGTAGCAGTGCACCGGAGGGACGGAAGACCGCGGTGCCGGCCACGACCACCCTCTGGCCGAATAGGCCGGCGAGCTGCTCAGCTGCTACCCCTTCGGCGATGCCTTTCGCCGCCTTTCCGTCGTCCATGAGCAGCGTGAACATGCGGTCGCTATGGCGGATCGTGTCGAGTGTTCCCGACAGGCGCGTCCGCTGCGGCTGTGGCGTCGTGCGGATCAAACGCTCCACGGTCGCCACGGAATCGCGATTCACGATGACGCGGGGCGCATTCTTCCTTCCGTTGGTCAATTCGATCGAAACGAAGCCGGACGCGAGAACACGCTCGAATCTCCGGAACGTAGAGAGCAACGGCTGGTCGAAAAGGACAGAATCTGACCGTTCGCCGACCGCGGCGCAAAGCGTCTGCTCCATGACGCCGAACGCAGAGTCACTGGAATCGATTGGCTCGAAGAGCTCCTGCTGCCCAAAGAGTCCCGGCGCCGCCTCGGACAAAGTGGGTGCCTCAAGGACGAGCACCGTGCTGCCGGTCTCGATGCCGACGACCTCGAAATCGGCCGCCAAGCGGAGCCATGTTGGCAAACTCCCGGGAGCAGTGCTTTTTCCCTCGACGCGCAGGCGCAGCGCTCCCCGAGTCGCGTCCAGCAACACCGACGTGAGCTCGCCGAGAACGCTGCCCGCGATACGTGCGCCTCGCGCATTGTCGCCACTGAGTCGGACGGTATGCCGTTTCGTGGTCGGTTCCTCCGCGTCGAGTTTACCTCGGCGATGAGGTGTAGCCTCAATACGCCAACAACAACCGCGCGGCCCGCTCGACCTGCTCCTCGCTAGGCAGGAACACCTCTTCGAGCGGAGGCGAGTACGGCACGGGCGTATCGAGCGCGCCGAGGATGCGCACCGGCGCGTCGAGATACTCGAACGCTTCTTCCTGAATGATCGCCGCGACCGATTCTCCGATGGATCCCGTGCGCGTGTCCTCGTGCACGATCATCACGCGATTGCAGTGACGCGCGACCGCGAGGATCGTTGCGCGATCGAGCGGAGCGAGCGTGCGCAGATCGAGCACCGCGCATTCGACGCCCTCGCGCGAGAGCGTTTCCGCGACGCGCATCGCGACATGCACGTACGCGCCGTACGACACGATCGCCATCGCGTCGCCCGCGCGCCGCAGCGCGGCCTTGCCGATCGGCAGCGGTGCGGGTGCGTCGTCGCCGAGGAGCTGCTTGATCTTCGGATCGCGA
>Ga0075421_100000053_pt1 | contig 82719 bp, 71 predicted proteins | sample SoiMetdeltSBSDD5_FD_75292 | JGI IMG/M metagenome (GOLD analysis project Ga0075421, IMG submission 75292) | Bulk soil microbial communities from a Populus tree surrounding site in Tennessee, USA - Soil MetaG P. deltoides SBSDD5 | ecosystem: Environmental > Terrestrial > Soil > Tree plantation... | reverse complement strand
GACGCACCCGCGGGGCAAGACTCGGCCGCCAATACTGCGCATCGCGAGGAGCTTGAACAAATAATCGTGACTGGTACACGGCTCAAAACAACTCTCGGCGATCGTCCTGCATCGGTGATTACGATGGACGAGGCGGATTTTCGCCAACTAGGGTTGACCACCGTAGCGCAGGTCTTCAGCTATCTGCCGCAGCAGTCGTTTGCAGTGGGAGAACAAAACAATTTCGGCGGCGCGCGGATGGTACGTCTGCGCGGCCTGGGTCTGGGAACAACGCTGGTTCTGATTGACGGCCAAAGAACGGTCACGTCTGCATTACAAAGCGCGGGCAATGTATTCGATTTGAACGACATTCCGCTGCCGGCCGTCGATCGAATCGAAGTGCTGACAAACTCGGCGTCGGCTGTTTACGGAGCTGACGCGGTTGGCGGGGTTGTGAATGTGATTCTCAAGAAGAACATAGAACGACCCGCGCTGGACCTCTATGTCGGCAGCGCGGACGGCGGTGCAGATGAGCGTCGAGCTTCTCTGGCCTTCGGCACTGAAACGGATCGCATCCGTGCATCGGCTGTCCTCGATGTCTTCGATCGTAAGTTTCTGCGTGGTGACGAACGTACCTTGTACGCGAATCAGGATTTCACAAGATACGGCAGCTCCGACCTGCGAAGCTCATTCTCAAACCCAGGTACTGTTTATTCGCTCTCCGGTGCAGACTTGCCCGGCGTTGGAGCTCCATCCGCGGCAGTCCCGCGCGGCCAAGGAGATGCGCCAACTCAAGGTGACTTCGCAGCGACGGCCGGAATGACAAATCTTGAGAGTCTCAATCGCTTTTCATCTGTCATTCCGGAGGCGGAGAGATACAGCGCGACAGTGACTGGAGAGATTTCCGTTGCTGAGCAAGTGGACGTCTTTGGTGAGTTCATCTACTCCAATCGCGATGAGACGCGCGCCAACACGCCGTCGATCATCAGTCAGTTCGCATATGTGGTGCCGGCAACAAATCCTTTTAATCCGTTTGGAGAGGATGTTGCCGTCGATTACCTTCTCAGTGCTCTAGGTCCTGAAGAGGAGCGCTCGAAGATCGAGACCTTACGAAGCGTGCTCGGCCTGAAGGGTACTGCCGGCTCTTGGGACTGGCAGCTTTCGCTGCTGCGAATCGACGACGAGGGCGAGAATTGGACTGAGAATCGAGCGGATCCGCTGCAGGTCCAAGCTGCACTTGCCTCGGCTGATCCGAGCACTGCCCTCAATGTTTTCAGTGACGGACCTGGCGGATCTGACGAACTGCTGCGCTCCCTGGTCGCAGCTCCGATAGTGGACGACTACCGCTCAGATGCGACGCAGGTCGGTGGCTACTTCACAGGACCGCTGCTGTCGCTCCCAGCCGGAAGTCTGGATTTTGTACTCGGCTTCGAGGCGCGAAAGGAGCAAATCGAGTGGGATGCACCAAGCATTGGCACTGCATTCTCCGTGGACCGCAAAAGCGAAGCGGTGTACTCCGAATTCCGCCTTCCGATCACACGTTCACTCAAGGCGACGATCGCGGCACGATATGACGACTACGACGATTTCGGAGGGACCTTCAATCCTCAGTACGAACTGACCTGGAGGCCAGTCGACAGTCTCGCCCTGACAGCCTCATATGGCACAAGCTTCAGGCCGCCCTCGCTCTATGAATTGCACCAGCCCGAATTCACCTTTTCGTCATTCGTGATAGACGCAAAGCGCAATGACGAATTTGCACCGGTAACGTTTCAGTTGAGCGGAAATCCGGATCTGGAACCGGAGGAGTCGAATTCGACGACATTTGGCTTCCTGTACACGCCAGACTGGAATGGATTCAAGTTCGGCGCTACATATTGGGATATTCGACAGGATCAAAGGGTTCAAAGCGTTCCGTTCTCGCTCATTCTTCCGAATGAAGCCTTGTTCCCCGATCGCTTTGTTCGTGCGGAGCCTTCGCCCGCTGATATAGCAGCGGGGCTGCCGGGGCCGCTAGTAAGTATCGATTTGTCTACGGTCAACTTCGGCAAGCTTGAGACTCAAGGCATCGACCTGCAGCTCGGTGTGCAAGTCGATTCCGGAATCGGCCGATTCGCTCCTGAGCTTCTGGCAACCTGGGTGTCCAAGTACGAGGCGCGCGACCTTCCCGGCATACCTCCGGTAGAGCGGATCGGAGTCGCAAATGTCCAGGGAACGATTCCTCGCTGGAGAGCAACGCTGATTCTGCCTCTAGCGTGGCGGGTGGGCGGATTGTCGACGGCAGTTCGGTACACGCCGTCATACGATGACGTGACTATTGCGAGCGAGCCAAATGGCCGCATTATCGACCAGCAAGCACTTGTTGATCTGCAAGCTTGGCTGGATATCGGGAAACTTACACCACAACTAAGTTTCTTGCGGGATACTCAGATACGCATTGGCGTGAACAACCTGTTCGACTCGGAGCCCCAGTTCTCTGAATCCGCCGGAACCCTTGGCTATGACATGACGCAGGCGGACCTTCGGCAACGATTCGCTTACCTGTCCATATCGAAGACCTTCTAGGAGCATCGTTTAGCTGAGATGCGCGTGGTGAGGCACGTTGCGTATGCGTTAGCGCTAATCGGTGCTTTCAGCGAAGCCGCCCCGGCTGATTCGATTGAACAGGTCCCGCTGACCGTTGCGAACGCGCTGCAAACGACGCGCTTGGTCGGCACAATAGTTGGCTGGCAGCAGCGCGGCAGCGGAACGCTGGCTCCGATCGTTCGGGATGTTCTCGTCTCACCGAATGGCAAGCGATATGTGACGATGCTTGTCAGAGGAGACCTGGAGCGCAACGGTAACTGGATCGAGTTAGCCGGTGGCGAGTTAACGTCACTGAAGACCGCGAGCCATGTCTCAATCCTGGCGCGGTTTTTCACAAGTTCGTACGGTTCAGTACACGGATACGGCTTGAGTGCGCTGACCAGCGCGCAGTTCAATCCAATTACTTGGGTTGACGAAGGTGAAAAGGTCGCCTTGCTTTTGGGCGATGGACAGGATCGTGCCCAGGTTGCTGTTGTCAACGTCTTGACCGGCGATGTGCAATTCGTCACGACTCACCCCACTGACGTCCGATCGTTCTCTGTTGGTCCCGATGGAGCAATCGCGTTCAGCGCCACGGTTCCTCATGCAGATGTCCCAGCTGCAGAGTTCATGCGCCGCGGGTTCGTTGTCACGAACACAGATGCCTTCAGTTTCCTGCGCGGGGAGTTCGACGGCTATGGCACGCTTGACCGGATGTGGAATACGCAAACGTTCATCACTACAAAAGAACGCAGCGACCCGCGAATGATCGTCACGAACAGGCGCGGCTATGACCTTTGGGCACCGCATCTGGATCCAAAGTTTTCACCCGACGGGCGATTCGTCATCGTCGACGGCACGCCCGACGAAATTCCCGAGAGCTGGAATCGGTATGACAGCCCAACCTTTGAAATGATGATGCGAGATGCCCGTCACAATCGCAGCAATTTCAACGCGCGCTTCATAAAGACGCTTTTTGTCTTCGATGTTCATAACGGCACTACGCGGCAGTTGTGGGATGTGCCGAATGCAATGCGAATTGATGCGGCATGGTCGAGCGACAGCCGCCGGGTCCTTCTCGGTCCAACCTTTCTTCCGTCGCATGCAGAGGCAGGGCGCAGTGGAGACGCGATAGCTGAGCTGGATGTTGCAACTGGTCAGTTTTGGCAGGTACCGGTGCGCGCCGGCTCGTCGGTGCGCTTCGAATGGCTCTCCCTCGACGTGATCGGAGTCGACACCGGAGTAGAAGAGGCAAAGTTCAAGAAAGTGCGCGGCGAGTGGATCCGGATAGGGCCGTGGGAGCCGGGATCAGTCGCCCCGAAGTCGCGCATAGCAATGGAGCTGCGCCAGGATATCAACGAGCCACCTGTACTATTCGCAGTGGACACGCGAACAGGGCGGGCTGTGAAAGCGCTGGATCTCAATCCGCAGCTGCGCAAGTTCACGCTTGGTCAAGTGGAAAACTTCGAGTGGTCCGACTCCGAAGGCCGAGTTTGGCGCGGCCTTCTCTATTATCCAGTGCACTTTACGAAGAATCGTTCATTCCCTCTGGTGATTCAGGCGCATGATCATGCGCATGGCCAATTCTTTTCACTCTATGGCCCAGGCTTTCCCTTCCCCACTCTCGGTCCGGGCTATTCGATATATTCTGCACAGGCACTGGCGAATCGTGACATCGCCGTACTCGAAATGGAGGAAAAGGACATTCCCGGGACGACCCTTTCTCCACGCGAGCCCGAACTCTATTCAAAAGCGTACGAAGCTGCAGTCCGACAGCTTGTTGCGATGAAGGTAGTGAATCCCAAAAAGGTGGGCTTGTCTGGATTCAGCAGAGCGGGGTGGTACGTGGAATACGCCTTGACGCATTCCGATGTCCCATATGCGGCGGCTATCACATCAGACAATTTCGACGGCGGTTATCTGCAGTCACTCTTGAGTAATGCAGATCAAGAATTCGATCAGGTCAATGGTGCGGCCCCGTTCGGTGAAGGACTGCAGGCATGGTTCCAGAGAGCACCCGGCTTCAACGCGGAACGTATTCGCACTCCGCTGAGGTTACAGGTGGAGTCAGGAGGCTTGTCATACGCCCTTTCCAAATGGGAAATGTTCGTAAGGTTGCGCCGCCTCGGCAAGCCCGTGGAGCTATACATCATCCCAGAGATCGAACGCGGCAGTCATGCGTTGCAGAATCCGAAGCAATGCCAGGCGGCACAGGAGGGAGCAGTGGACTGGTTCGACTTCTGGCTAAACGATCACGAAGATGCAAGCGAGAAGAAGGACGATCAGTATGTGCGCTGGCGTGCGCTTCGAGACCTGAAGCGCGACAAGGTCGGCTAAGCCACTGCACGGACTGCGGGCGTTTTCCAGGATCGGATCCAACTTTCGATCAACAGCATCTCAAATATCTCGAGCGCATGACTCGAGGAACGCGTCGGTCTGCCGGACAGCGCTTCGCCGAGACCCTTTCCGTCAAGCAGTCCGTCGCTCAAAAGCACGCCGCCGAGAAGGAGCTCTCGGGCAATCACGATGTTGTGCTTGACGATATCCTGGGCCAAGCGTCCGCCCGAGCCCTTCCAATAGCGTGTGCGTATTTCGCGCGGAATCATGGCGGCGAACGCATGACGAGCCAAGCCACGGTCATGATGCCCGTAAAGGTGCACGTAGGTAGGAATTCTGAGGCAGGTCTCGACGAGCGGTTGGGATTGAAGCGGGCTGATCTCTTCCGGGTCGTCAGGCTGACAGAACGGCGGATAGAACAGCTCGGAATAGCCGAGTGTGGCTCGAACTTGCAGCAGTTTTCCCGGCGGTATGTCCGCCGAAGGGCGGAACCATGGATGAATGTACTGCTCTTGCCGAGACTGTTCCTGCATCAGGTCCTTGTGGACGAGGGTCCTGTTCGTGATCAACCCTTTGCCTGGTTCGGGGTTTCGAGTGATCAGGCCATCGCGCACAGCCAGCTTGAGAACTTTCCAGATTGACATTCCAACCAGTGGTGCGACGCCGGCAGCGAGGCTCAAGAATGCTGCCGTCGCGCCATGACGTCGAACGTAATCTACGACGGCCAACTGCATCTCATGACGACAAAACAACGAATCTCCCGGATCGCCATTGAAAACGGCCGTGGCACTACGATCCGCGGCCAGTTGCCGCTCATGCGGCGAGATCTCGAGGTGAGCGAGATGGCGGAACGGATTGACTGATGGGGGAAGGTTGCAGAGTAATTCGAGGCTTACGGCATCGGCACTACGCTGGCGCTCCACCAGCTCGCAATTGGCACGTGCGGCGGCCAAGCGTGCGAAGCGTCGTTCGTCCCCGGAGTTCCAGCTCGGAGCATAAAAGTTCACGCAGGTGATTTGAGGGCTTGTTGGCGCCTGCTTTAGACATCCAAGCACTATCGATGAGTCCAGTCCGCCCGACAATCTATGCAAGACCGAGTCATGACAAGATGCCCACGCCGCAACGCAGGCCGCGCCGACCTGCCGCAGCTCAGTGGCAGCATGCTCGACACCCTCGATGCCGCCGCTTCGGATGACGTCGAAGGGATGCCACACGAAGTACCGTCGACTTTTCGAGTTTGCGAACTCCAAGCATTCGCCGTTACGAAGCTCTCGGACTTCGGAGAGCGCTGTGTCCTCAGCATCGCCGGGTCCAAATGCCAAACGAGCACGAATGTGAGCCCAGTTGATGGAAAACGAACGCAGATGTAGGTCCAGGCAGTCCTGTATGAGCGAGAAGAGAATCAAGACCCCATCTACATCTGTCATGTAGCATGGCAGGCCACCGGTTGGACTCTTCAGAATCCAGACATGCTGAGCCGCATCATCCGCGAACAGTGCGACGTATCGGCCCCAGAATTCATGCACCAAGTGACGGCCGCCTGAGAGCACAACCTTTGACGAATCGTCTGCTGACAGCCGTCCTTGCAACGGCTTGGATTGGCCAACAGCGGTCCGACCGCTGGCGAATAGCGTGCCCAGAATCACGCCCGCGCTGCCAGACAGCGGCAGTGGTTGGCTCGCACGCTGGCGCATACCCTTGCAGAAGACCCGCAATCCAATTGAGTTTGTGACTTCGCACCATTGCGACCCAGGCCAATTGATGCGAGATGCGATTGCGGCAGCCGTGCGGGCTGCCGCCCCATTTGAGGGGTTGTGTACCAGCGCTAGAAATCGAAACATGTTCGGATCCCAGCCTCAGACTGCGTGGATAGGCGTGAACGAGTAGACTTCATCGAAATAGTCGTCGAACACGATGCCTTCGTGCTGAACCCAGCTGTGAGCGGCAAACGGATCCATCCGCACTCCAATGACCCATGTCGCAAATTGTCCGTAGAACGCGAGGAAATCGGTTAGTGTGAGTGCGTGGAAGAGACAGTGATCTTTTCCAGTGTAGATGTAGGGGCGAATGCGATTGAAGATCTGAACCAGCCGTCGCACTTCTGACTCAGAAGCCAGGCATGCTTGGCGTTGGGCGGCTCGTGATTTACGAGTACGAACACTCTCAGAGATCGAATACAGTGAGCGAGTTCGGAGGCTGAATGCGGTTCGCGCGCAGGATAGCAAGCAAACGGCAACATTGGCCGCGCTGACGTGAGCAGGGTTATCCGACTCATGCTCGTTCTCAAGCGGTATATCTTCGAGCGCCGCGATCTGGACGGGGTCGGCGGGTTTTCCGTTCGCAGAACTCGTTGTGAACAGCTCCTCCTTCACTAGACGCTCGCACGCATCTGTTGCCTCCCGAAGGTAAGTCGTCGACGGTTTAGAGCCCTCGGCAGCAGCAGGCCAGCCCTCGACGAAAAGCCGCAAGTTGGGTAGGTCATCTCCTCCAAGGCCCACGTATCGATCTTTCTTCAAATCGAGAAACACGATGCCCTCGGGCGTGCAGCAGAGGTGCACATGAGGCTCCAGCCAATACTGGGCACTGATCGGAGCATGCGTGAGTTGCTCTTGCACCATCTCATCTCCGATAACGCCAAATACCCTCACGGATTGCGCGGATAGAGCATGGCCTCTAAAGGCGGGTATTTGCCGAGAGTTTGCGTGACTATCTTCGCGTCGCCGAGATCGATGAGAGTCATGCAGTGTGTCCTCGATGTCATGAGGAAATGGAGCGTGCCGAGTGATCGGCACGCCCCTTCACTTCCAGTGAAACTGGAAGAATCTCACTTACGGTGCCCGGGGAACCTGCAGCGAGTCGATCGGAAAGTTCTTGACGGGCGTCTTTGTTTCCACAGAGGCCTTGCCCAGCACTACGAGTTCCATGTGAGTCTCCTTAGGTTTGCGTTGATGCAAGTACCAACCGCGCGCGGTGGTGATGCAACGCTGCTAGTACGAGTAACTGGGGTCAAGTCTGAAGCGTGGCTGTGCACGTTGCCTGCGGCTGCCTGCTAGAGCCCGGCGGCTATGCATGCGAGAGCGAGTTGCCAACAACCGGAGGAATTCCCCTCTGAGAATCAGTGGCTAAGCACTCTCAGTGAATGGTCCTCGTGATGAGCCCACTGTGCGGACGTCGGCGCGCGCGTCACGCGGCTGGAGTCGTGTGTCAGAGTTGGTCTATTGAGCTTCGAAGCGGTTGTGTGTTCTGCACCGCACGCCTGCACATTCTTTCCAGAATGCCAAGTCTGTCACTTGCTTCATGTTGCCGACCACGGCTCATTTGGGCCTTTGCCGGCAGGCTCTTTTCTTCTTCAGACGACATGAAGGGTAATGCTTGGATGCCGACGCTTGACTGCTTCTGTCGCGTGCTGAAAAGTTATTCGACGGTTCCAAGTGTGCGCACGGAAAGGCGCGGGGCATACTCGTGGACGAACATCATTCCTCAAGCAAAGCCAGTTCAGAAAAGCGCAATTCGCTACTGATCGTCCGAGAATCGCTACGACTGTTCTGGATCGCAGCAGACGGCTTTGTGAAAAAGCGTCTCGCGCTGGCGCTAGCAACGGTGACGCTTGGCGCGCTCCTCGCGGCTGCTGGGCCCGTTGCGCTCAAGCTGCTGGTCGATTCGCTGGCCCAGCTCCGTTCGATGGCTTCCGACTTCGTCTTCGCGCCGTTCGCTTTCGTAGCGTTCTACGTCGTTGGTCAGTATCTGCTCCGCTGTTCCAATGAGATGCGCGTCATGCTGCACGGTCATGCTGAGCAGCGACTTCGGCGTCGAATCGGGGGATACCTGTTCGAGCATCTGGTAAGGCTTCCATTGCGTTTCCACCTTGAACGTAAGGTCGGGGCAGTGGGCGAGACGGTAGAACAGGGGCTGAGGGGCTACGATCTCATAACGCAACATGTCGTCTACTCCATAGTGCCGGTGACGATCGAGTTCGTCGCCATTGCGACAATTCTGATCCGCCTCGATCGACCGAAGTACCTTTTGATCCTCGGCGTTTCCGCAATCGCGTACTTGTTAGCATTCCATCGGTGGGCAACTCGGATCTACGAGCCCTCTGAGTATGTTTCGAAGTCCCACATCGAATCTCACGGCGTGCTGACTGACAGCCTCGCGAATCAGGAAGCGATTAAGTATTTCGATGCTGAGCGGCGGATCTGCGAACGCTATGACATCGTGCTGGGTCGAAAGGAAACCGCGTGGCGCCGCTTCTTCAATGAATATGCGGCCAATGGGGTGATTGTTTCCACCATCTTTGGACTGTCCCTCGGGCTTTCGCTTGTGTGCGGTACGCAGGATGTCTCCCGCGGGAATATGACCCTTGGCGACTTCGTCCTGGTCAATGCATACGTCATGCGCCTCGTTCAGCCTCTCGAAATGCTTGGATTCGCGGTCCGGGATATCTCGCAGGGTCTGGCATTCCTGCGAAGCATGTTGTCGGTTCTCAGGGAGGAAACGGAACTCTGTGGCAGCTCCGTCACGGGCGATTGCATGGGAGCGCGCGTGGGTGAACTCAATTTCGAGAACATCAGCTTCTCCTACAGCGATCGACGAACGATTTTGCGAAACGTGAGTTTCAAAGTTCCAGCGCGGCGTTGCGTGGCGATAGTCGGTGCCAGCGGCTCCGGCAAGTCTTCATTGATCCGGTTACTGTTCCGTCTCTACGAACCTGACAGCGGGCGTATTCTCATTGATGGCATGCCGATCTCGCAGATGCCGCTGTCTGATGTTCGAGGTTCGATCGCAGTCGTCAACCAGGATGCCGTACTCTTCCACGACACGATTGCGAACAACATCGCATTCGGCAAGTTCGGCGCCACTCAGGCAGATATCGAAGGCGCGGCGCGGCTTGCCAATCTGCACGAGGCGATCATGTCCATGCCGGAGAAATACGAGACCATAGTGGGGGAGCGTGGCCTCAAACTCTCTGGTGGTGAACGACAGCGCGTCGCTATTGCGCGTGCGGCACTGAAGAAACCACTGATTGCGGTCTTTGATGAAGCGACGAGCAGCCTCGATTCACGTACTGAAGCCGAGATACTCAAGAATCTTGCGACGCTCTCAGAGCAATGCACCACGTTGGTGATCGCGCATCGCCTCTCCACGATAATTCATGCGGACGAGATTTTGGTATTGCACAGTGGTGCTGTGGTGGAGCGCGGCAGTCACGATGAACTCATCGAACGTAACGGGCAATACGCCGCGCTTTGGCGAGCGCAGCACTCTGGGATCCGCCCCAGCCGTGAAGCTCATACCTCAGCGGCCTAGCGTCGAGCGGTCGACGGGGAAGCCTTGCGCGCCCAGCCGCCCACCAGGGATCCGGTCCTGCTGCGAGCCCGGCGCGGGCGCAAACTCGCTTCTGATACACCGGTCATCGCAGGGGCACCACACGGCTGAACCGCCATTCCAGCCCCACGCCGTCGATTTGCAACTCCCCCCGCGCCCCTTTAGCATTCGCTCCCCCGGTTCGGGACGTGGCGCAGCCTGGTAGCGCACTTGCATGGGGTGCAAGGGGTCGCGAGTTCGAATCTCGCCGTCCCGACCAATCACTTATATAAGTATCCGCAGGCGTGGCCCCCGCTGCACCCTGCGGCCTGGCCCCCTCCGTATTCTTCTGCAGAGGACCGGGCATTTCCGCACCGGTCCCGGACAGGAGAGCCCCATGAATCTGCGTTCCCTTCCCGTGGCCGGGTTCCTCGCCGGCTGCCTGGCGGCCGGCCTGGTCATGCCGCTGCGGGCGGTTGCCGCCGAGCACGCCGGCCAGCTCAAGCTGCCTTCCTTCTCTCATCTGCAGTCGAAGGCCACCGAGGTGGTCGACCTCACGCTCGGTGCCTGGCCGCTGGCCCTCGCCAGCCATTTCATGGAAGCGGATGATGCCGAAGACGCCGAAGTCAAGAAGCTCATTTCCGGAATCAAATCGATTGCCGTACGCAGCTACGAGTTCGACACCGACTTCGCTTACTCGCAGCAGGATATCGACGAGGTGCGTGCGCAGCTCGCTGCGCCGGGCTGGACGCAGCTTGCGCAGGTCCGCAAGCGCGGCAGGGAACAGGAGGTCGACGTCTACGTCGCGCTCGACGCGGACCAGGCGCGCGGCTTTGCGATCGTTGCGAGCGAGCCGCGCAAGTTCACGATCCTCAACATCGTCGGCGCGATCGACCTCGCGCAAGTTGCGAAGCTGCAGCACCACATGGACCTGCACGTCGACCTCGACGACGCCGACCTGGACGACGCCTTGGAATCCGCGCCGTAGCCGCGCAGCGACGTGAAAGCGAGCGAGGCATGGTCGCCGGACGAGTTGTTGACCCGCGCCAGCGCCGGCGAATCGGCTGCGTTCGCCGCGCTGGTCCGACGTTACCAGCGCACCGTGTATAGCATCGCACTACGCATGTTGAGCGATCGGCAGCGGGCCGAAGATCTCGCGCAGGAAGTGTTCCTGCAGCTGTATCGCTCGATGGACAGCATCGACTCCGACTCGCACCTCGCATTCTGGTTGCGCAAAGTCGCGGTGAATCGCGCGATCGACCGGATCCGTCAGGAGGCGCGCCACGACAGCGAGCCGCTGACAGAAGCCGCGGCAGTTGTCGGCGAGGTCGGTGATGCCGATCCGCTCCTGCAACGGCGTATGGCCGAGCTCGTGTCGCAGCTGACGCCGGCGGCACGCGCTGTGGTGGTCCTGCGATACCAGGAAGACCTCGATCCGGTCGACATCGCGAGCACCCTCGACATGCCGATCAATACCGTCAAGAGTCATCTCAAGCGATCGTTGACGATCCTGCGCGCCCGCGTCCTGGGCGCAGCAATCGTCGACGATGTTCAGCCGAGCATGAGTGAACGTTCTCCATGAGCAAAGACTTCGAACAGCAGCTGCGCGACGCCTTGCGGCCCGTCGACCCGGAAGAGGGCTTCGAGCAGCGCGTGATGGCACGTGTCGCACGCGAACCGGCTGGTTTGCGCTCGAAGATCAAACGTTGGACGGCAACGCTCGCGATCGCAGCATCTTTGGCGTTCGTCGCGATACTCGGCGCATATCAGTGGCAGGAGCGTCGCGAGCAGCAGGGACTCGAGGCGCGCAGGCAGTTGCTGGAAGCACTGCGGGTGACCGGGGAGAAGCTGGATGTCGCATACCAGGCGGTGAATCGCGAGTCGCCGCCGCCGACAGACGACGGGAGCGGTGCCTGATCATGAATGCACTCTTCAAGCACTCGATCGCAATCCTTTGTGGAGCGTTCCTGCTGTGCGCGAGCGCTGCGACATTCGCCGCCAACGGTCAGCTGAAGCTGCCGAACTTCGACAGCCTGACGGACAAGGCGAGCGAAAGCGTCACGATCACGCTCGACGCCGCGCTGCTCGGCATGGCAACGCGATTCCTGGACGCTTCGGATCCGGAGGATGCAGCCGCGATAGAGGCGATCAAGGGCATCAAGGGCATCTACGTGAGGAAGTACACGTTCGACGATGACTTTGCCTATCCCAAGTCCGACGTCGACATGGTGCGCAAGCAGCTCAGCGCACCGGGCTGGCAACAGCTGGTGCAGGTCAAGAGCCGCAAGGAACAGCAGAACGTCGAAATCTACATCCTGGTCGAGCAGGAGCGCGCCAACGGTCTCGCGATCATCGCCAGCCAGCCGCGCGAGTTCACTATCGTGAACATCGTCGGCTCGATCGACATGCGCAAGCTGCACGAGCTGGAAGGGCAGTTCGGCATTCCGAAGCTGGAGCTCGAGCAGAAGAAGCAGTAGGCGTCAGTTCTTCGCGACCTGGCGCACCGAGCGCTGAACCTCTTTGGCGATCTTCGTTGCATCGAAAATCGGCAGCGAACACGTACTGTCCGTGCAGATGAAGGCTGCGGCGCGCGGCAGCTGCGGATAGCGCACGTCGGGATTCGGCATGTTGCCTTCGCGGCGGTCCCACCACTCGACTCGACGGTACACGGCAGCGTAACGAATTGCGGATTCGAACAGCGCGATCGCCGCGGCGTCGTCTTTGCCGCCGACGATCGTGATGTGCAGCGGATCGTTCGCGGACTCGAAAGCAGCCAGCAAGATTCCCGGCGCGGTGAGCTGCGAATCCGCGACCTGCTCAGTCACGAGCATGCGCAACGCATAGTCGCTCATAGCTCGATAGTGCGCGTTCCCGGTATAGCGGTGGAGCAGGTTGGCAAACCGCGCCAGCCGAATGTTCTCGTCGATATTCGACTTCGACTGCAGGCGCGACGCGGTGCGCGGCGCACTCGTTACGTAGCCGGGCTGCGAACCGCGAAAGCGCTGCTCGATGAAACTTGCTGCGGACTCAGCGTGCGCGAGCCATTCACGTGCGCCGGTCGCAGTGTAGAGCGCCAGGAATCCTTCGCCCATCGCCAGAGTGTCTTCCAGATACGGACCTGCGGCGTCGCGCTCATCGTGGCGGAACCCGCCGCCTGGCAGCGAGCGATTTGCAACGATCCAGCGTGCGGCGCGCTGTGCGTCGTCGCGATAGACGCGATCACCCGTCACGGTGTATGCGGTGGCGAGCGCGTGAATCATCCAGCCGTTCTCACGCGCATAGCGATGCTTGTCGACGACTGGAACGCCGAGCTTCCTGCGAGCCGCATCGTCGAGCGAAAAATACTCTCCCGAGTGTTGACCCTTGACGAGATCAGCGTCCTGGCTGGTGTAGAACGAGCCTTCCGGGCTACGCAGGAACGACGCGACGTATCGATGAATGTCGCGGACTGCCTGCAGGTATCGTGCGTCGCCGAACTGCCCATACGCCAGCGCATACAAGCGCAGAGGCTCGGCCTGCATCGCCATGATCTTCTCGTAGTGCGGATGATCCCAATCGGAATCCGTCGAATACTGATAGACGCCGCCCCAGGCCGGATCGACCAGCTTGAGCGCAGCCGTCAGCGTGCGTCGGTTCATGGCTCCGGCCCGGTCATCGCCCTGGCTCGCACGCAGCAATCCGTACTCGACCGTGTCGTGATCGATGAACTTCTGGAACTGCTTCAAGCCGCCGAGGTGCGGGTCGTGCGTGTCGTAGAACGCGCGCTGCAGCGCCTGGCGCAGTTGCGGAGTCAGCAGCGGGTTGTCGGCGAACTTCGCGATCGGCTGGTCATCGCCGTAGTCGACCGGGCTCGGGTCGACGATGATCTCCTCCAGCATCGAGGTCATGACGGGCGGCGCCAGGTAGCCGCGCCGCTTCACGATCTCGTCGCCCTCGGCGTTGAACACGACTGTCGCCGGCCAGCCGTAATTCTCGTAGCGGCGCGAAATGTCCGGGCGCGAGTCCTGGTCGACGCGGACCGGGATGTAGCGCGACTGGATGAGCTCGACGACCTTCGGATCGCGATAGGTCACCTCGTCCATCACGTGACACCAGTGACACCACACTGCTTCGAGGTCGAGCAGCACGAACCGATGCTCGCGCGCAGCGCGCTCGAATACGGCGTCGGACCACGGCTGCCAGTCGATCCGGGCACCCGGCGAGTCGGCGGTGTGGCCCTGGGCGGTCCACAGGGTCAGGAACAGTAGTGGGGCGGCGAACAGCCTGCGCATTCGAGTTCTCCTCACGTCCTGCCCCCACTACGCAGAAATCGGGGATTCGGATGAGCATCCGCCCAGGCGTGACGCGAAATCCGTTAACGGCGTCTATATAGTATGTATGTGTCCGGCGCGAGCGCGACCCATGGAAATCAACGGCATCGCTCACATCCAGCTCACCGTCAACGACCTGCAGCGGGCCATGCCTTTCTACGAGGAAGTGCTCGCCTTCATGGGCATGCACGCCGTCGTCAAGAACCCCGAGTTCCTCTATATGATCGGAGGACGGACCGCGGTAGCCGTCGCCCGGTCTTCGGCGGAGAACCGCGCTGCGGTGTTCGATCAACGCCGCATCGGCTTGCATCACGTCTGCTTTCGCGCCCGCTCGCGCGAGGACGTGGACGCGCTGTATGCGTTCCTGCGCGAGCGCGATGTGAAGATCGTGCGTCCGCCCGAGGAGGGGACGTGGGCGCCGGGCTACTACTCGCTGCTCTTCGAAGATCCCGAGGGAATTCGTCTCGAAGTGAACTACGTCCCAGGCAAGGGTCACCTTGAAGATCTGCAGCGGCTCCCCCTGAGTCGCCTGCCATGAATGGACGAGCGCACACGCGCGTCGCGTGGACGCTCGGTTTTTGCATCATGCTCGCCGCTGTCACCGCGCGGGCTCAGGAGCATTCACCGGCGGAGCACTTCGGCTCCGCGCATCTTGCGACCTCGTGCAGCGCGGAGGTTCAGCCTCAGTTCGACCAAGCGGTCGCAATGCTGCACTCCTTCTTCTTTCCCGAGACGGTGCAGGCCTTCAGCGCGATTGCGGCAGCGGAGCCGACGTGCGCGATGGCGTACTGGGGTATCGCGATGAGTCAGCGACCCAATCCGCTGGTGCCGCCGTTCTCGAAAGAGCTGCTGCAAGCGGGCTGGCAGGCGATCCAGAAAGCACGCGCGGCGCATGCACCGACGGAACGCGAACGCCAGTGGATCGAGGCAGTCGCGCTCTTCTACGAAGGCTATGACACCGTCGACCAGAAGACGCGCACGGCTCGCTACGAACGCGCGATGAGCAATCTGCACGAGCGCTACGCCGACGATACCGAGATCGCAGTGTTCTACGCACTGGCGTTGAACGAAGCGGTCGACCTGACGGACAAGTCGTACTACCGCCAGCTCAAAGCCGCCGCGATCCTGGAGCCGTTGGCGCTGAAGCTGCCCGATCATCCTGGTATCGCGCACCTCATCATCCACAGCTACGACTACGCTCCGATTGCAGCGCGCGGCTTACCGGCTGCGCGTCGCTATGCGGCCCTTGCGCCGTCTGCGCCGCATGCTCTGCACATGCCGTCACACATCTTTTCCACACTCGGCATGTGGCACGAAGCGATCGACGCCGACCTTGCATCCGACGCCGCAACGCGAGCCTATGCGGCACGCTCCGCGACGGGATCCGCGAACGTCGCAGCCAATCCAGCGCGCTATCACTCGCTGGACTTCCTGATGAACGCCTACCTGCAGCTCGGGCAGGACCAGCGGGCGAAGGCGATCGTCGACGAGCGCAATTCGGTGAGGGAGCTGCCGGGCGACTATCGACTCTCCGGTCATACTGCTTTCGCGGCGATTCCGGTGCGATACGCGATCGAGCGAGGACAATGGGCGGAAGCGGCCGCCCTGATGCCGCCGCCCTCGCCGTATCCGCAGGTGCAGGCTGTTACCTTGTTCGGTCGCGCGCTCGGTGCTGCGCGTTCCGGTGATCCAGCTGCGGCACGACGCAGCGTCGCCGAGCTGGCGCCTCTGCGCGCCAAGCTCATGGCTGCGAACGAGACATACTGGGCTGCGCAGCTCGACATCTACACGCTGGCGGCCGAGGGATGGATCGCGCACGCCGAACGCAAATCACGCAAGGCAATTGCATCCATGCGCGCGGCCGCAGATCAGGAGGATCGCGAAGAGAAGAACGTCGCGATGGAGAACCGGTTGTCGCCGATGCGCGAGCTGCTCGGTGAGCTGCTGCTCGAGGCCGGCCAGCCAGCGCAGGCTCAGCGGGAGTTCGCGGCCTCGTTGCAAATTGTGCCGAATCGATTCCGTTCGCTGGCAGGCGCTGCGCGCGCAGCAGAGTTGCTCAAGCATGAAGAAGATGCACGCGCGTACCACGAGCAGCTGCTCGCGCTGACGCAAGATGCCGACACCGAGCGGCCAGCAATAGCAGCGGCACGAGCGTATCTCGCAAGGCGCGCGTCGCCACCTTGAATGCACGAGCGCTACAATCGGCGGTGGGACCAAAGCGTACAGGAGATCTCTCGATGGCCAATCTCAAGACCACGGGCATGGCGCTGGCGACGGCTGCGGCGCTGCTGTTCGGCACGGTAGCGGTGACACCGGCCCACGCCGAAGACGCGAAGGTGAAGTGCCAGGGCGCGAATTCGTGCAAAGGCAAGTCGGCGTGCGCGACTGCGACGAGCTCTTGCCAGGGCCAGAACAGCTGCAAGGGCAAGGGCTACGTGATGCTGACGAAGGCGGAGTGCGACGCCGCGAAGAAGAAGAACGAGTCGGAGAAGACGCCGAGCTGATCGGGGAGTCAGGCTGAAGCCTGACCTGCAGTGTGGTGTAGGTCGGGCTTCAGCCCGACAGCTCGACGAACTGCTGGATGTGAAAGTCGGTGTCGCCGAACGTCAGGTCGATCGCCGTGAGGCGCTTGAAGTAGTGGCTGACGATCAGCTCGTCGGTCATGCCCATGCCGCCGTGCAGCTGAATTGCCTGCTGTCCGACGAATCGCCCCGCCTGACCGATCGCGACTTTCGCGGCTGACAGCGAGCGCCGGCGCTCGCCCGCATCGGGGTCGACGCACTTGATCGCGGCCAGATAGCTCATCGACGTGGCCTGCTCGGCATTCAGGAACATGTCGGCCATCCGGTGCTGCAGCACCTGGAACTTCGCGATCGGCTGGCCGAACTGCTTGCGGTTCTTCGTGTACTCGAGCGTCGCGGCATTCAAGGCTTTCATGATGCCCACGGCCTCGGCGCAGATCGCGCTCAGCCCGAGATCGTGCGCCGCTTCGATCGCGGCGAACGCGGCACCTTCCGCGCCGACGAGCGCCGTCGCCGGCACCTTCACCTTGGTCAGCTCGATATCGGCCGCCTGCTGTTCGTCCATCGTGCGATACGCCTTGACCTTCACTCCGCTCGCGCCGGGTGCGACACGGAATATCGAGATGCCGTCGCGATCGCCGGGCTTGCCGCCGGTGCGTGCGCTGATGAGCAGCTCGTCTGCGGCGCCACCGTGCATCACCACGCTCTTGTGGCCATCGAGCACGTAACTGTCACCGCTTTTTTCGGCGCGCGTCGCGACATGATTGAGCTCGCCGCGAGTCTTCGGCTCCTGGTGTGCAACGATGACGATGCGCTCGCCGGCCGCGATCGCAGGCAGGAGCTCCGCTGCAGCCTTCGCATCGTTGATGCGGCTGAGCAGTGCTGGAGCAATCACTGCGGCGCTCAGGTACGGCGCCAGCACCAGTCCTTCGCCGAGCGCATTCATCACGAGCATCGTTTCGATCGGGCCCGCGCCGAGTCCACCGTGCTCTTCGGGCACGTTCAACGCAGTGAGGCCGAGACCGGCGAGCTGCTGCCACAGGTCGCGGCTCCAGCCCTCCGGTGTCTGCAAAATCTCGCGCCGCGCTTCGAACGAATAGTGCTCACGCACGAATCTGCGCACGGTGTCGGCGAGCAGCTGCTGTTCTTCGGTGAAATTGAAATCCATGATTGACCTATAAACCCTGGAACCTCACAGCCCCAGGATCATCTGCGAGATGATGTTGCGCTGGATCTCGTTCGAGCCGCCGTAGATCGAGACCTTGCGATAATTGCAGTACGTGGCTGCGAGCGGCGCCGCGTACGCCGGGCCGGCGATGCTGCGCAGGTCGCCTTCTTCGCGTGAGCCGCGCTCGAAGGGCAGGGCATAGGGGCCGACGGCATACATCATCAGCTCACTCAATGCTTGCTGCACTTCCGTGCCTTTGATCTTCAGGATCGACGCTTCCGGACCGGGTGCGCGCTTCTGCGCTTCCGCCGACAGCACGCGCAGCTGCGTCATTTCCAGTGCCAGCAGATCGATCTCGACCTGAGCGATGCGCGCTGCGAACAGCGGGTCCTCGATCAGCGGCCGGCCGTTCTTGATTTCCTGCCGCGCGATGTCCTTCAGTCGGTGCAGCTCGCGCTTCGACGCGCCGACGCCCGCGATGTTGGTGCGCTCGTGGCCGAGCAGGAACTTCGCATAGGTCCAGCCCTTGTTCTCTTCGCCGATGCGGTTCTCGACCGGCACCTTCACGTTCTCCAGCCAGACCTCGTTGACCTCGTGCGCACCTTCCATGGTGATGATCGGCCGCACGGTGATGCCCGGCGACTTCATGTCGATCAACAGGAAAGAGATGCCCTGCTGCTGCTTCGGCGCGTTCGGATCGGTACGCACCAGGCAGAAGATCCAGTCTGCGTACTGGCCGAGCGTATTCCAGGTCTTCTGGCCGTTGACGATGTAGTGATCGCCCTGGCGTTCGGCGCGCGTCTTGAGCGAAGCGAGGTCCGAGCCCGCGCCCGGCTCCGAGTAACCCTGGCACCACCAGTCCTCGCCGTTGACGATGCGCGGCAGCCAGCGTTGCTGCTGCGTCTGATTGCCAAACGCCATGATCACAGGTCCGACCATCTTCAGACCGAACGGAATCGTGCGCGGCGCGCCGGCCGCGGCGGACTCCTCGTCGAAGATATGCAGCTGCACCGGATTCCAGCCGGTGCCGCCGAATTGCTTCGGCCACGTCGGCGCGCCCCAGCCGCGCTTGAACAGCAGCTTCTGCCAGCGCGTGTAGTCCTCCGCGCGGATCGACAAGCCGCTCTTGATCCGCTGCGCGATGTCGGCAGGCAGTTGCTCGCGCAGAAACGCGCGCACTTCGTCGCGGAATGCCAGCTCTTCCGAAGTGAAGTTCAGATCCATGGGAAATCCAGCCTTTTCAGTTCGAGTGGAGTCAGACGCCCGCGATGCAGAATCTTCTCTCTCACAGTGGACCGGGATAATAGGGGCGCCGCCCGGTGGCGGCAACCTCGCTCAACCCCTCGGCGAGTTAGGTTAAGTCCCTGAACCGTAGTCGGTTGGCGCAAACGGGTTATATCGACGATTCGTTGCATACAAGACTTGGTTGCGCCCTGCGAGATGTGTTAGCTTCGTCGGCAGAATAAGCGCCCGCATTGTGGAATCTCACTTCGGCGCTGAAATTCCATCGCTGGCGCAAGGGGGAGCCGCGGAGTCATGTCCCGCAAGTATTTCGAGTTCTGGCCCAAGGCACTGCCGCACGATCTTACCGTGCCGGCGACCAACCTGTTCTACAACGCGACGGTTGCAGCGACGCGTTACCCGGACAAGCCGTTCGTGGTGTTCTTCGAAGGCACGCTGACCTTCGCGCAGTTCCGACAGCAGTGCGAGCAGCTCGCTGGCTACCTGCAGCACGACTGCGGTGTGCAACAGGGCGATCGCGTACTGCTCGTGATGCAGAACAGCCCGCAGTTCATCGTTGCGTACTACGCAATCCTGCGCGCCAACGCGATCGTCGTGCCGGTCAACCCAATGAGCGTGACCGCCGAGCTCGAGCACTACGTGCAGGATAGCGGCGCGAAGGTCGCGCTCGTCGCACAGGAGGTCTATCCACAGCTCAAGCCGCTGCTCGGCTCGAAGCTCGATCGTGCGATCGTCGCCGCGTACAGCGACTACATCAAACCAGCGACGCAGCTGCGCATGCCTGAGGTCGTGGCCGCGCCGCGGCAGTCGATCGCGGATTCCGGCGTGACGCTGTGGAGCGCCGCGCTCGCCGCGGAGCGCAAGCCGGGTGAGTTGCGCATGGGCCCGGATGATCTGTGCGTCATTCCGTACAGCTCCGGCACCACCGGTCGGCCGAAGGGCTGCATGCTCACACATCGCAATGTGATGCATACGCTGGTTGTGAACACTGTCTGGTTCGACGGTATCCAGGACAGCAGCCAGCTCGTCGTGTTGCCGTTCTTCCACGTCACCAGCATGCAAGGCGGCATGAACGCGCCTATCTACCAGGGCAGCACGATCGTACTGATGTGCCGCTGGGATCGCGACGTGGCGGCGGAGCTCATCCAGAAGTACCGGCTGATCTCCTGGACTGCGATCTCGACGATGGTGATCGACTTCCTCGCGAACCCGCGCCTCGCCGAGTACGACCTCTCTTCACTGCAGCGCATGTCGGGCGGCGGTGCGGCGATGCCCGCTGCAGTCGGCGAGCGACTGCAGCAGTTGATCGGCTCGCCGTACGTCGAAGGCTACGGCCTGACGGAGACCATCGCGCCGACGCACATCAATCCACCGGACCGTCCGAAGCGGCAGTGCCTCGGCATCCCGGTCTGCAACACCGACTCGCGCGTGATCGATCCCGACACTCTCAAGGAGCTGCCGGAAGGGCAGATCGGCGAGATCGTGTCGCACGGTCCGCAGATCTTCCGCGGCTACTGGCGCAACGACGAGGCGACGCGCGCGGCGTTCATCGAGCTCGACGGCAAGCGCTTCTTCCGCACCGGCGACCTCGGCTACGTCGATGAGGACGGCTATTTCTTCCTGGTCGACCGCCTCAAGCGAATGATCAACGCGTCCGGCTACAAGGTGTGGCCGGCGGAAGTGGAAGCGCAGATGTACCAGCATCCGGCGATCCAGGAAGCCTGCGTGATCGCGGCCCGGGACGTGCATCGCGGCGAGACGGTCAAGGCCGTCGTCGTGCTGCGGCCGGGGCACAAGGGCAAGGTCAGCGAGAGCGACATCATCGAATGGACGCGCCAGAACATGGCCGTCTACAAGCACCCGCGCGTGATCGAGTTCGTCGACGCGCTGCCGAAGTCGGCAACTGGCAAAGTCCAGTGGCGGGCGCTGCAGGAAGCGGAGAGCTCGCGCGCGAGCGCCGCACGCACCGGTTGAGCAACGAAGGGCCAGATTCATCAGCGATTGAACAAAGGGCGGATACCGTTATGGCGACGAGACCCTCAGATACGACCCGGATGATCGAAAGCGCCAGCGCCGGCGCCAACGTTATGGCGCGGCCGCGCGTCGGCAAGCAGGACCGGCATTTCGTCACGGCCTTGTCGCGCGGGCTCGATGTGCTGTCCTGCTTCCGCAGCGGCAGCCGGCTGCTCGGCAACCAGGACATCTCCGAGCGCTGTCGCTTGCCGAAGTCGACGGTCTCGCGGCTCACGTACACGCTGACCAAGCTGGGCTACCTGCACTACGTGAAAGAGTCGGGCAAGTATCGGCTCGGCACTGCGACGCTCGCGCTCGGCAGCGCCGTGCTCGGTCGTTTCGAAGTGCGTGACCTGGCGCGTCCACTGATGCAGGAACTCGCGGATGCGACCGGCACCTCCGTCGCGCTCGGCGCGCGTCAACGGCTGAGCATGGTGTGCATCGAAGTCTGCAAAGGCAACGCCGTACTGTCGCTCAACATGGAAGTCGGCATGCGACTGCAACTCGGGACGGCGGCCATCGGTCGCGCATACCTCGCGGTCTGCGGCGACACCGAGCGCACTGATCTGCTCGACCAGTTGAAGGAGCTCGATCACGTCGCGTGGCCTGCGTTGAAGCAGGGCATCGACAAGTCGCTCGCGATGTACCAGGAGCTCGGCGTGTGCGCCTCGTTCGGCGAATGGCAGCCTGACGTCAACGGCATCGCGGTCGGCTTCCGACCCGGCAACGGTCTGCCGCCGATGGCGATCAATTGCGGCGCACCCGCGTTCAAGGTCTCCTCGAGCTTCCTGCTGAACGATGTGCGGCCGCGCCTCATCGAGCTCGTGCACAAAATAGAAGAAGGATTGGGGCAACGCGCGCCGGAAATGGCGCGCTGAGCACACCGCCTCCGAGACTTTCCTACAAACGAAGCGCGCATCGGGATCGATGCGCGCTTTTTCTTTGCGCGCCTGACGTCGGCAGAGAGCAACAGGTTTTCAACGTTGACTCATCAGGCCAACATGCGTCCCGCGAACGCGCTGTTGCCCGAGGAACTTTTACGCCGCGGGGCAGTTAGTCAGCTGTTGTTTTCAGCCACGTCGACGAGTTCATGCGCGAATCAATGCATGTGAAGGGTATTCGCGCACCAGCGTACGCAAGCAGCGTGGCCCGTCCCGTGTATCGCCGCATCGAACGCATTCAGCGAGGAACGGCCGAACCCCCGTCGGTCGCTCTGCTGCGGCACATCCTGAATCCGACAGTCATCGTCGCGACGTTGTTGCTGACGGTGCTGGCGTACGGCTTGCCGCTGTCGCAGCACTATCTGGCGCTCGCGGCCCTGGCGTTCCTGATTTCCTCGCAGGTCGTGAGCGACCCGGTGCTCGACAGCTCGGGCAATCGCGGCATCGCGATGCTGCTCAACCACCGCATCTTCAGCGAGTGGCTGCTCGTGTCGGCGGCGCTACTGCTGCTCGCGTTCGCGCTGAAGGTGACCGAGTTGTTCTCGCGTAGGGTAATCCTTACGTGGTTCGCGATTACTCCGTTTGTTGTCGTGGCGGCACAGGTCGGCTTCCGTCGCTACGCTGCATTCTCGGCGATGCGGGGAAAGATCCTACAGAGTCACGTCATCGTCGGAGCGAACGACGTCGGCTCGCGTCTCGCGCGCCGCCTGCGCGCCAATCCGCATCTGGGTACGTTCCGCGGGTTCTTCGATGACCGCCACAGCGAGCGGCTGCCGGGGCTGCCCGAAGAGCAATTGCTGGGCGGCACGACCGACATCGCCGACTACGTGCGGCTCAACAGCGTGAGCAGTATTTACATCTGTCTGCCGATGCGGCCGGACGAGCGCGTCACGCGCCTGCTCGAAGAGCTGAAGGACACGACCGCGTCCGTATACTTCGTGCCGGACCTGTACGCGTTCGACACGATGCAGGCACAGGTTTGCGACCTGGACGGCATTCCGCTGTTCGCAGTTCGCGAGACGCCGTTCTCCGGCATGAACGGCGTGCTCAAGCGCGGCAGCGATATCGTCTTCGCGACGGGCATCCTGACGGTGATCTGGCCGGTGCTGCTGGCACTCGCCATCGGCGTGCGCTTGAGCTCGCCCGGGCCGATCCTGTTCCGTCAACGTCGCTACGGGCTGTATGGCGAGTCCATCAATGTCTACAAATTCCGCACCATGCGCGTCTGCGAGGACGGCCGGACGATCACGCAGGCACAGCGCAACGATCCGCGCGTGACGCGCTTCGGCGGCTTCCTGCGCCGTACATCGCTCGACGAGCTGCCGCAGTTGTTCAACGTGCTGAGGGGCACGATGAGCCTGGTCGGTCCGCGCCCGCATGCGGTCAGCCACAACGAGGAATACCGCAAGGTCATCGCCGGCTACATGCTGCGGCACAAAGTCCGACCGGGCATCACCGGTTGGGCGCAGGTGAACGGCTATCGCGGCGAGACCGAGACGGTCGAGAAGATGCAGAAGCGCGTCGAGTACGACCTCGATTACCTGCGCAACTGGTCGCTGCGCCTGGATCTGAACATTCTCGCCAGAACTGCGTTATTGGTCTGGCGCGACCGGAATGCTTACTGACCGGCGCGCCGCACGGAGACCTTCATGCGCAAAACCCAGCTGCATACGTGGATCACCATGCTCTTCTGCGTGCTTGCAGTAGCCGCCGAGGCGTTGAAGAGCGGCGCGATCCACCTGCCGTTCTGAGGCAAAGGCGGGAGCCGATGCAGAGCTCGCCCGCGCCCGCCGCGGCCCTGTTCCGATTCTTCGACGACCAGTCCCTCACTTATTGCGTGCTCGGAGCCGCGACGGCTGAGCGGCTCCAGCTGGTCGTTGCGCAGGATGCACTGGACCGCATGCCGTGGCTGCTGCGCGCTTTCGCGTCCCGCAACGAGCTCGAAGTAATCGATCATCGGCAGGCGCACGAGGGCGTTCATGTCTATCGGCTGGGCAGTGTCAGTCACGAGGAGCATCCGCGCTTCGCGACCGTCGAGGTACGCGCCGATTACACACGCTGTGGACACGTCGTCTTCACTGCCGATGAGTTGCTCAGCGATCGTGTACGAGCTACGCGTCGCATCGCGCCGGCCCGGGAGTTCCTGTGTCGCCTGCTGCGCTGCGTGGATGCCGGCGCAATCACCAAGCACGATGGCGAGCAGCTGAGCGCGCTGTGGCGGCTCGATTCGCAGGGCACTACGAAGCAAATCGAGCGATTCTGGCGCGCCGATCGCGAGGCCGGGGTGATCGCACGTGCGGCGGCGTCGGGCGACTGGCAGGCCGCGCAGGACTGCGTGCGGCCGCTGCAGAGCGCGCTGCATTTCCGCAATATCGTTCCGCCCGTGGCGTGGCTTCGTGAAGAGCGCACCCGGCTGCGCAACTGGTTTCGTCCAGGCGGCCTGCTGATCGCATGCCTCGGCCCGCCAGGCAGCGGCAAGGGCGCCGTGATCGAGGCACTGAGCCAGCGACCGCTCGAAGTGTTCGAGCACGCGCACACGATGGAGCTGCGCCCCGGCGTGATGCGCGCAGGCACGGTCAAGGCAACCCGTTCGACGCGCCAGCGCGAGCCGCGCGGTCGCTTCACGACGATCGTCAAGCTGATGATGTTCGTCGCGGACTACTGGCTCGGTTACTGGCTGTGGATCCGCCCGAAGCTGGTGCGCTCGACGCTGGTCGTCTCCAATCGCTACTTCGACGACGTGCTGGTCGATCCGCGCCGCTATCGCATCGACCACGCGCTGGCCTTCGCGAAGCTGTTGCTGCGCTGGGTGCCGCGCCCCGAGCTGTGGCTGGTGTTCGACATTCCATCGCAGGTGCTGCAGGAACGACAGGGCGAGCGCGGTGAGCTGGGCGAGGAGGAGGCGACGCGCCAGCGCGGCGAATATCGGCGCCTGCTCGGCGGCCACGAGGGGGTCGTCGTGCTCGATGCGGATCAGCCGCTCGATCAGCTCGTGGCGCAGGCCGAATGCGCCATCGCGTCGCAGCTGGCACGCCGCACGGCCCAGCGCCTCGGTCTGCCGGAAGACCGCAGCCGCAACCCAACCCAGACGAAGATCCTGCTGTTCTTCAGCCGGCGCTCGATTCCGCTGATCAGCCGGTTCGTGCGAGTGCTGTTCAACAGCGACATCCAGAGCCGCCTGCCGCCCGACGTCCTGCTGCCGCATCCCTACGGCATCATCGTGCACCCGCAGGCAGTCATCGGCCGGCGTGTGACGCTGATGCAGCAGGTCACCATTGGCGGCCGCGATCATCTCGAGAACATCGCGCCGCTCATCGGCGACGACGTTTACATCGGAGCTGGCGCGCGCGTGTTGGGCGACGTGCGCATCGGCCAAGGCGTCGTGATCGGCGCCAACGCCGTCGTGACGCGCGACATCCCGCCCGGCGTCACGGTGGTCGGCGTCAACCGCATCGTTCCGACGCCGCGTCCTGCCCGTGCTGACGATTCGACCGACGACGTCTCAGTCGCTCAGTTCCCTGGCGTGCACCACGGCCCGCGAGCAGGCAGCAGCACGTAGCCCCGCACCCGGCCAGCCGTCCGGCTGGAGGAAATGAGGATCGTCCCCATTTCGGCTACACTAGCCGGCCTTTGAGCGGGCTGGCAGCGGCCTTCTTCTCTAGATAAGACAGGAACTTGCGAGCGCAATGAGCGACTCTTTACGAGCCTTGCTCGACTCCACGCCGCTATCGGGCGGCAATGCCCCGTACGTCGAATCTCTCTACGAGCAGTTTCTTGCGGACCCGACTTCGGTCGAGCCGGCCTGGCGCGAGTATTTCAAGAGCTTCGGCGGCGGCAATGAGGCGGCGCACGGGCCGATTCGCGAGGCCCTCGCACAACGCGCGGCGCGGCCGGCGATCGCAGCTCCGGCAGCCGCTGCGGCCGCCTCGATCACAGGGGATGTCTCCGCCAAACAGGCGTCGGTCGCGCGACTCGTGCAGGTGTATGCGAACCGCGGTCATCTGCTCGCCGACATCGATCCGCTCGGCCTGATGAAGCGCCCGGTGCCCGAGGTGCTCGAGCTCGGGCACTTCGGTCTGAGCGAAGCGGATCTCGACACCGAGTTCTATACCGGCAGCCGCACCGAGGCGATCGCGAAGCGCATGAAGCTGCGCGACATCGTGGCGCAGCTGCGCCACATCTACTGCGGCACGATCGGCGCCGAGTTCGCGCACGTGTCGGATTCAAAGGAGCGGTTGTGGCTGCAGAACCGCTTCCAGGAAGGTCGCGTCCAGCATCGCTTCTCGGCCGACGAGCGCCGCACGTTGCTGCGCCACCTGACGGCGGCCGAAGGTCTCGAGCGCTATCTCGCCACGAAGTATCCGGCGCAGAAGCGCTTCTCGCTCGAAGGCGGCGATGCGCTCATCGCGCTGCTCGACGATCTGATCCAGCAGGGCGGCCAGCGCGGCATCGAGGAGTTCGTGATCGGCATGGCGCATCGCGGCCGCCTCAACGTGCTGGTCAACGTCGTCGGCAAGTCGCCGCAGCAGCTGTTCTCGGAGTTCGAGGGCAAGTACGACGCGAACCACATGCGCGGCTCGGGCGACGTGAAGTATCACAAGGGCTTCTCGACCGACATCCGCACGCCCGCCGGCAACGTGCACGTCGCGCTGGCGTTCAATCCTTCGCACCTCGAAGTCGTCAACCCGGTCGTCGAAGGCTCGGTGCGCGCGCGCCAGCAGCGCTGCAACGATGCGAAGGGCGACAAGGTCGCACCAGTGCTGATCCATGGCGACGCGGCGTTTGCCGGCCAGGGCGTCGTGATGGAGACGCTGCAGATGTCGCAGGCGCGCGGCTTCTATACCGGCGGCACGGTGCACGTGATCATCAACAACCAGGTCGGCTTCACGATCTCCGATCCGCGCGACGCGCGCTCGACGCTCTACTGCAGCGACGTCGCAAAGATGATCGAAGCGCCGATCTTCCACGTAAACGGCGATGACGTCGAAGCGGTCGTGTTCGTGACGCGCCTGGCGCTCGACTACCGCATGACATTCCACAAGGACGCGGTCATCGACCTGGTGTGCTATCGCCGGCTTGGCCACAACGAGGCCGACGAGCCGGCGGCGACGCAGCCGCTCATGTATCAGAAGATCCGCAGCCAGGAGACGCCGCGCCAGATCTACGCCAGCCGCCTGACGAATGAAGGCGTGCTGACGATGGCGGATGCCGACGCGATGGTGGAGCAGTATCGCCGCGAGCTCGACGAGGGCAAATCGCAGGCGAAGCACGCGCTCGGCCTGATCGGCAACAAGCACACCGTCGACTGGAGCAAGTACCAGAACACGAACTGGAACGAGCCCGTGCCGACCGGCGTGCGCGTCGAGCAGCTGCGCGAGCTCGCGACCAAGCTGACGACGCTGCCCGCGAACCTCACGCTGCATCGGCAGGTCGCGCGCATCGTGCAGGATCGCGAAAAAATGGCGGCCGGACAGCTGCCGCTCGACTGGGGCTTCGCCGAGACGCTGGCCTACGCCACGCTGCTGACCGAGGGATTCGAGGTGCGCCTGGTGGGCCAGGACAGCGGTCGCGGCACCTTCTTCCATCGTCACGCCGTCTGGCACTGCCAGACCTCCGGCCAACCGTACGTGCCGCTGAAGAACCTGTCGCCGAGCCAGCCACGCTTCACCGTGATCGACTCGCTCCTGTCCGAGGAAGCGGTCGTCGGCTTCGAATACGGCTTCTCCACCACCGAACCGAATTGCCTGACGCTGTGGGAAGCGCAGTTCGGCGACTTCGTGAACGGCGCGCAGGTCATCATCGATCAGTTCATCAGCTCGGGCGAAGCGAAATGGGGCCGCCTGTGCGGCCTGACGATGCTGCTGCCGCACGGTTACGAAGGGCAGGGGCCCGAGCATTCCTCGGCACGGCTCGAGCGCTTCCTGCAGCTGTGCGCCGAGCACAACATGCAGGTGTGCGTGCCTTCCACGCCGGCGCAGATGTTCCACATGCTGCGGCGGCAGATGCGCCAGGACTTCCGCAAGCCGCTCATCGTCATGACGCCGAAGAGCCTGCTGCGCCACAAGCTGTCGGTTTCGCCGCTCGAAGACCTGACGCGCGGCAGTTTCCGTCGCCTCATCGACGAGGTCGACGACGTGCAACCGGCCAAGGTGACGCGCGTCGTCTTCTGCTCGGGCAAGGTGTACTTCGATCTGCTGGAGTCGCGCCGCACCGACGGGCTGCATAACGTCGCAATCGTGCGCGTGGAGCAGCTGTATCCGTTCCCCGGCGAGGAATATGCGGCTGCGATCCGCAAGTATTCGCAGGCGCGTGAGATCGTCTGGTGCCAGGAAGAGCCGCAGAACCAGGGCGCGTGGTACCAGATCCGCCACCGCCTCAACGAGCCGCTGACGCGCGAGCATCGCCTGCTTTATGCCGGGCGCGCGCCGGCTGCGGCACCGGCAACCGGTATCGCCCAGATGCACATGGATCAACAGAAACAACTCGTCGATGCAGCGCTGCGCTCCACGAGCGCCGAAGAAACGTTGCAACAGACCAGCCGGCTGCGCGCGGCCGGTGAGAAGTAGGAAGAAGAATGAGTATCGAAGTCAAAGTTCCGCAGCTGCCCGAGTCCGTTACCGATGCGACGCTGGTCGCCTGGCACAAGAAGGCCGGCGAGGCAGTCAGTCGCGATGAGAATCTCGTCGACCTCGAGACCGACAAGGTCGTGCTCGAAGTGCCGGCGCCGTCGGCTGGCGTGATCAAGGAGCTCAAGGTCGAGAACGGTGCGACGGTTACGAGCGGCCAGGTACTCGCGATTCTCGAGGAAGGTGCCAGCACAGCTGCGGCGAAGCCTGCAGCCGCAGCGTCCGAGCCGAAGGCAGCGGCAGAGCAGAAGACCGCCGCGGCAGCAAAGCTCGCGCCAGCCGCCAAGCGCATGGTCGAAGAGCACAAGCTCGACGCCGGTCAGATCTCCGGCAGCGGTCGCGACGGTCGAATCAGCAAAGGCGATGTCATCCAGCACATGGCCGGTAAAGAACCTGCGCCGGCGAAGGCCGCGAAGCCGACACCTGCCGTGAAGCTTCCCGCGCCGACCGGCGCGCGGACCGAGCAGCGCGTGCCGATGACGCGGCTGCGTGCACGCATCGCCGAACGCCTGGTGCAGGCTCAATCGACCGCGGCGATGCTGACGACGTTCAACGAAGTCGATCTGACGGCGATCAACGAGATTCGTGCCCGCTACAAGGAGAAGTTCGAGAAGACGCACGGCGTGAAGCTCGGCTTCATGTCGTTCTTCGTCAAGGCATCGATCGAGGCCCTGCGGCGCTTCCCGGCCGTCAATGCTTCGCTCGACGGCAACGACATCGTCTATCACGAGTTCTACGACATCGGCGTCGCGGTCTCGACCGACCGCGGCCTGATGGTGCCGGTGCTGCGCAACGCGGAGATGATGAGCTTCGCGGAGATCGAGGTCGCGGTCGGTGCGTACGCGCAGAAGGCGCGCGACGGCTCCATCACGCTCGAAGAGCTGACCGGCGGCACGTTCACACTCACCAACGGCGGTGTGTTCGGCTCCCTGATGTCGACGCCCATCCTCAACCCGCCGCAGGTCGCGATCCTCGGCATGCACAAGATCCAGGAGCGGCCGATGGTCGTCGACGGCCAGGTCAAGGTGCGGCCGATGATGTACCTCGCGCTGACCTACGATCACCGCATCGTCGACGGCCGCGAGTCGGTGCAGTTCCTGGTCGCGATCAAGGACGCGCTGGAAGATCCGGCGCGGCTGTTGCTGCAACTTTAGGTTGGGCTCCCGTAGGTCGGGGCTTCCGCCCCGACACCACCATGAGTCGGGCTAAAGCCCGCCCTACAGGTTCCACGAATCAACAAGGTTCTCTAATGACATCCCAGTACGACGTCATCGTCATCGGCGGCGGTCCCGCCGGCTATCCCTGCGCGATTCGCGCCGGCCAGAACAAGCTCAAGGTCGCCTGCATCGACGAGTGGCAGAACAAGGACGGCTCCTACGCGTTCGGCGGCACCTGCCTCAACGCGGGCTGCATTCCCTCGAAGGCGATGCTCGAATCCTCCGAGCTGTTCCATCGGGCGCAGCACGAGCTCGGGGTGCACGGTGTGAAAGTCGGCAACGTCGAGCTCGACCTCGCGGCCATGCAGAAGCGCCGCGCGCAGATCGTCAAGCAATCGACGCTCGGCATCGCGGGCCTGTTCAAGGGCGCGGGCGTGACCGGCCTGCAAGGGCACGGCAAGCTGCTGAGTGGCAACCGCGTCGAATTCACGGGCAAGGACGGCAAGAAAGAAGAGCTGACGGCGAAGCACGTGGTGCTCGCAGCCGGCTCCGCGCCGATCGAGCTCAAGAGCCTGTCGTTCGACGGCAAGCAGATCGTGGACTCGTGGGGTGCGCTTGAATTCGACGCCGTGCCGAAGCGTCTCGGCGTGATCGGTGCCGGCATCATCGGCCTGGAGCTCGGCAGCGTGTGGCGCCGCCTCGGCGCCGAAGTGGTCGTACTCGAAGCGCTCGAAGCGTTCCTGCCGGCCGCGGACGGCGCCGTCTCCAAGGAAGCGCTCAAGCACTTCAAGAAGCTCGGTCTCGACGTCCGGCTCGGCGCGAAAGTCACCGGCGCGGACAAGGCCGCGGGCGGCGTGAAGCTCAAGTACACCGACGCCAAGGGCGAGCAGAGCATCGAGGTCGACCAGGTCGTCGTCGCGATCGGACGCCGTCCGTACTCCAAGGACCTGCTCGGCGAAGGCACGGGCGTCCAGGTCGACGAGCGCGGCTTCGTCATCGTCGATCACGAGTGCCGGACCGGTGCAGCGAACGTCTGGGCCGTCGGCGACCTGGTGCGCGGACCGATGCTGGCGCACAAGGGCAAAGAGGAAGGCGTGATGGTCGCCGACCTGATCGCCGGCAAGATCGCCGAAGTGAACTACAAGGCGATTCCGTCGGTGATCTACACCGCGCCGGAGATCGCCTGGGTCGGGCTCACCGAAGAAGAGGTCAAAAAGAGCGGGCGGCCGTACAAGACCGGCTCGTTCCCGTTCCTGGCGAGCGGCCGCGCCCGCGCCATGGAAGCGACCGCCGGCTTCTGCAAGGTCGTCTCGGCGAGCGACGACGACGAGATTCTCGGCGTGCACATCATCGGGCCGATGGCCGGCGAGCTGATCGCCGAAGCGGTGCTGGCGATGGAGTACTCGGCGAGCACCGAGGACCTGCAGCGGACGATGCATGCGCATCCGACACTATCGGAGGCGTTGCACGAGGCTGCGCTGAACGTGGACAAGATCGCGATCGATTTTCCCAATAAATAGAACAAAAGTGACGACGGTCACGTAAGTCACGCCGGTCACGAGAGTGACTTGCTCTGCGTGACCCTCGTGACTTTCGCCACTCTCTGTGTGACGCTTCGCGGCGCTGTCACGCGGAGGTCTCAATGCTCAAAATTTACGGTCATCCCGGCTCGCGCGCCGCACGCCCCCTCTGGGTCTGTCGCGAGCTCGGCCTGCAATTCGAGCACGTTCCGACACACTTTGCGGACGGCGGCACGAAGTCGGCAGAGTTCCTGGCGATCAATCCCGCCGGCCGCATCCCGGCCATCGACGACGACGGCTTCCGGCTCGCCGAGTCGATGGCGATCAACATCTACCTCGCGAAAAAGCATGGCGGCGCGCTCGCACCGCAGAGCCTGGAAGACGAGGCGCGCATGCTGCAGTGGTCGTTCTGGGCGATGACCGAGGTCGAGAAGCCCTTGTTGGCGATCTTCATGCAGCGCGCGGAGCTGCCGCCGGGGAGCGAGATCGAGAAGTACTTCCGTGAGCGCAGCCCGAAGGATCCCGCCGTCGAGCAAGCCGCGCTCAAGGCGCTGGAGCATCCGCTAGCGGTGCTGAACGCTCACCTGGCGGATCGCGAATACCTGCTCGGCGCCGGCTTCACGCTCGCGGACCTGAACGTCGCCTCGGTGCTGTCGATGGGCCTCGCGGCGAAAGTCGACTTCAGCGCGTACCCGAATGTTCAGCAGTGGCTGGGCCGCTGTGTCTCGCGTCCCGCGGCCCGGCCGCCGAAGAAATCATGAGCGGCGCGCAACCCAGCGGACCGGCCGGCGGTCAGGCCGGCAGCAACCCGGATGCACTCCTGTCGCGGGAGCTCGGCGTCCGCCAGTTCGCCGCCAACATCTTCAACTACACGGTCGGCAGCGGCATCTTCTCGCTTCCCGCGTTCGCCGTGCTGGGCCTGGGCGGCGCCGCGCCGCTCGCCTACGTCGCGTGTGCGATCGTGATCGCGCTGGTCGTGTTGTGTTTCGCGGAGTCCGGCAGCCGCGTTTCATCGACGGGCGGCGCGTATGCATACGTCGAAACGGCGCTCGGCCCGATGGCTGGGTTTGTGGCTGGTTGCCTCGTGTTCACGACGGGCTGGTTCGCGGCGGCAGCAGCTATCACTGCGGTCGTTCGCTCACTCCTCGCGCTGACGAGCGGTGCACCGGGCTGGGTCACGCAAGTGTTGATGGTAGCCGTCGTGGTGATTCTGGTGTCGCTCAACATGCGCGGAGTGCGCAGCGGCGCGCGCTTGCTCCAGACGATCACCGTCGTGAAGCTGGTGCCGTTGCTGGTATTCGTCGGCATCGGCGTGTTTTTCATCGACACCAGCAATCTCGCTTGGGCGAGCGTGCCAACCGCCGGCACAGTGCTAAACACCGCCGGCATCATGATCTACGCATTCTCAGGCATCGAAGGTGCAACTGTACCGAGCGGCGAAGTGAAGAATCCCGCGCGCACCGTGCCGCGGGCGATCTTGCTGGCGCTCGGCGCCGCGACCGTCATGTATCTCGCGATTCAGTACGTGGCGCTCGGCATCATGGGACCTGCGCTGGCAAATACCGGTAACACCCCGCTCGCCGAAGCTGCGGGAGTGGCGCTCGGTCCCGTTGCGCGCACGATCATGATTGTCGCTGCGGTGGTCTCGATGTTCGGCTACCTGAGTGCCAACGTGCTGTCCGAGCCGCGTGGATTGTTCGCCATGAGTCGCGACGGCTTCCTGCCGCGAGTGCTGACGTCGGTTCATCCGCATTTCCGCACTCCGAACCGCGCGATCGCCATCTATGGCGTGATGGTTGTCACGGTTGCACTCGTCGGCAGCCTGATGACAGAAATCGACGGTTTCAAGTGGCTCACCGTGTTCGCGAACCTGGCTGCGCTGGCGCTGTACTTCCTGTGCGCCATCGCGACTCTCGTGCTGCGCAAGCGCGACGTGCGCATGGATGGCCAGCCGTTCGTGATTCCTGGCGGACCGGTGGTGCCGATCGCTGCATGCGGCGCGATCGTGTGGCTGTTCTACGAGACGGTTACCGGCAAGGACGGTGGCGATCAGCTCAAGGGCATGATCATCGCGCTCGCGGTGATCTTCGCGCTGTACGGTTTGCGCGCGCTGCGCTTCAAGTTCTGGCCGCCCTCGACCGTCCCGGCCAAATAGGATCGACCAGCATGCTGCAGCAGCATCCGCTGCTTCTGGCGGAGTGGCTCGCGGCTCGCAATCTCCGCGCGCGAGCGCGGGCGCACGCGCTCAAGATCATCGCCGGGGGCGGCGCCGCTCTCGGCGCTGCCGCATTCGTGCTGGTGACACTGCGGCAGCAGTTTCCCGCCATGTTCGAGTGGCTGCTAGCGTATCGCGTGCTGATGCTGGTCGCTGTTGCTGCCTATGCGCTCTTCGCAGTCGGACGCCAGCGACGCAGCGCCGAAGTGCGCTACACGCAATTCTGGCTCGCGGCTGCGCCAGTCCGGCAATACAGCCGCAGTCTTGCGATTCTCGTGGTCAGCCTGTTGCCTCTCGCGGCGCAGCTGCTTGCTGCCAGCGTGCTGCTCGCGGCGATGGGCATCGTGGCCGGCGTCGCTGCTGCAACCGTCGCCGCATCGCTGCTCTGGATCGCCGGAGGCGCAGCTATTGGCGCGACGATTGGATGGTGGTCAGCGCGGCGGTCGCATGCCGACGCGCTGGAGGGTTCGCGTTACGTGCGCCAGGTCAAGGCGCGCACAGACACCGTGCCTTCGGCCGCAGCACTCTCCGGTTGGCCGCTGGCCCAGGTTCGCGCGTGGGGCAGGCCGGACAATCTGCGGATCCTGCTAATGGTCGGAATGCTCGCCGTCCAGGCCGGCTCTTCCGCGCTCGTCGGCCTGAGCGTCGTCGCGATGTGGTTGCTCGGCGGCTATCTGGCGGGCCTGCTGACCGCGGTGCTGCAGACCGCGAGCATGGCGTCGCACTGGCTGCGGTCGACGCCGCTGCCGTTTGCGCACTTCGCCTGGGCGGTCTGCCGGCGCGCACTGCTGTACCAGATTGTGGGCACTATGCTCGCGATCGCGCTGATGGTGATTCTCGGCTCGCCGGTGTTGAGCGCGCTGTACGTCGGCGGCTTGTGGCTGTCGATAGTGGTGCTCGCATGCAGCATCGGTGTGGCTGACAGCTACCGCGCGCGGCGACCGTTCCTCAAGCTGGCAGTGTCGTTTGCAGCCCTGGCGATTGTCGAGGCGCGCGAGCACGGCTGGTCGATCCCGATCGCGGCGGTACTGGCCGCCTGGCAGCTGCGGGCTGGAGCAAAGACATGACTTCCATCGTGCTGGACGTTCGCGACGTGCATGCGCGCTACGGCAAGAGCGAGGTGTTGCGCGGAGTCACGCTGCAGATCCGCACGGGCCAGTGGTTCTGCCTGCTCGGACCGAACGGTGTTGGCAAGAGCACGCTGCTTCACTGTGTCGCTGCTCGGCTCGCGCCGACAGCCGGCGATATCGCGGTGTGCGGTCATTCGGTGCGCACGCAGACGATCGAGGCGAAGCGCAAGCTCGGATTCGGCTGCGCGCCGGAGCAGTTGCCGGGTCTCCTCACCGGCAGGCAGTGCCTCGAGGTTTACGCCAACGCTAAGGGGCTCGAGCGCATCGATCCGGACGTCGTCGAGCTTGGCACAGCGTTGCGGTTCGACGCCTACCTCGACCGGTTCGTCGACACGTATTCGCTCGGCACGCGGCAGAAGCTCTGTGTCCTGCTGGCACTGCTCGGCGAGCCTGCCCTCATTGTGCTCGACGAGGCCTTCAACGGACTCGATCCCGGCAGCGCCCTGGTCGTGAAGCGTCACTTGCAGCAGCGCCTCGCTGCGAATCGCTGCGGCGTCTTGCTCGCCACGCATTCGCTCGACATCGTCGAGCACTATGCCGACAAGGCGGCGCTGCTGCTCGACGGACGCATCGTGCGCGAGTGGAGCGACAGCGAGATCGCAGCAGTCCGGGAGCAGGGCGCAAATCGCTTCGAAGAGCTGCTGGCGATGGAGACCGGGGCGGGCAGCTAGGCCTTTCTTCTCGCGCTGACGATATTCGGCAGTCCCTGAATCCGTCCCAGCACGCGCGACAGCTCTTCCAGGTCGCGCACGCTGATGCGCAGCGCGATCTCGGCAGCGCCCTCGCGCTCGTCCGTGGTCACGTTCATGCCCTGAATGTTGATCTTCGAATCGGCCAGCACCGCACTGATGTCCCGCACCAGCCCGCGGCGATCGAACGCGCGCACGATCACATCGATCGGGAAGGCACGTTCGCCGGCCTTGCCCCATTCGACCGCGATCACGCGCTCCGGATGCGACGCCTGGAGCCTGCGGAAACTCGCGCAGTCTTCGCGGTGAATGCTGACGCCCCGGCCCAGGGTGATGTAGCCCGCGATGCTTTCCGGCGGGACGGGCCCGCAGCAACGCGCGAACGTCGACAGTAGATCGCCGACGCCTTCGATCGTGATGCCGGAGGTCTCCTTGGCTCTCGCCACCGGCCGGCGCGGCACCGGTGAGGGCAGCTCCTGCGGCCTGGCGCGGCGCTGAATGGCGCCGCTGATCTGCGCCATGTTGATCTCGCCTTCGCCGATCGCAAGGTAGAGCTGCTCGGCGTTCGGCAGATTGAACTCGCCGATCAGCTCCGGCAGCGTGACGCTGTGGATCGCCAGCCGCTGCAGCTCGCGCTCCAGGATCTGCTTGCCCTGCTGCCGATTCTGTTCCTCGTCGAGCTTGCGGAACCACGCGCGCACCTTGCTGCGATTGCGGGGCGAGACGAGGTAGCCGAGCGAGGGCACGAGCCAGTCGCGACTCGGATTCAGCTGCTTGCCGGTGACGATCTCGACCTGGTCGCCGTTCGCCAGCACGGTGTTGAGCGGCACCATGCGGCCGTTGACCTTGGCACCGCGGCAGCGATGACCGAGATCGGTGTGCACGTGGTAAGCGAAGTCGAGCGGCGTTGCGCCCCGTTGCAGCTCGATCACTTCGCCGCGCGGCGACAGCGCGTAAACGCGATCCTCGAACACTTCCGAGCGCACGCGTTCGAGGAAATCGCCCTCGGTCTCCTGGCGCTCGCCGGGCTCGAGCAGCTGGCGCAGCCAGACGATCTTCTGCTCGTAGGCCGGATTGGGGCGGCCGCCCTCCTTGTAGCGCCAGTGCGCGGCGACACCCAGCTCAGCGTGCTCGTGCATCTCGTGTGTGCGGATCTGGATTTCCAGCGGCAGCTTGCCCGGGCCGATCACGGCGGTGTGCAGCGAGCGGTATGCATTGTCCTTCGGGGTGGCGATGTAGTCGTCGAACTCGCCCGGAATGTAGTGCCACAGCCCGTGCACCACACCCAGCGCGGCATAACAGTCTGCGATGCTGGCGACCAGCACGCGCACGGCGCGCACATCGAACACCTGGTCGAACGACAAGCCCTTGCGCTGCGCCTTGCGCCAGATGCTGTAGATGTGTTTCGGGCGCCCGGCAATGTCGGCAACGATCTGCACCTTCGCGAGCTCCGCGCGCAGCGTCGCGATGACGTCCTCGATGTAGCGCTCGCGATCGCCGCGCTTGGCGGCGAGCCAGCTTGCGACGCGCTTGTAGTTGTCGGGCTCGAGGTAGCGGAAGCTCCAGTCTTCGAGCTGCCACTTGATCTGCCAGACGCCCAGGCGGTTGGCGAGCGGCGCATAGACTTGCCGCGTCTCGTAGGCGAGCCGTTGCCGCTCGGTGCCCGGCGCGTCCTTGCTCTCGCGCAGCTTGTGCAGCTGCGCGGCAAGCTTGATCAGCACCAGTCGCGGATCGGTGACGATCGCGAGCAGCATCTTGCGCAGCCCTTCCGACTGGTTGCCGGACGGCGACGCCGACGCGCCGGCAGGCGCTGCGATATTGAGAGAGCCGAGCCGTAGCAGCTCAGTGGCGATGCGCGCCGCCGCAGGCCCGGCCAGCGCCTCGGCGCGCTCGGCGGGCAACGCGTGCGCTTCGAGCAGCGCGAACAGCATCGCGCCCGTCAGGATGTCCTGGTCCTCCGTCAGCTCCGTGACGATGTCGACGATCGCGCGGCCATTCGCGACGGCGCGCTCGTCAGTAGCGTGCTCAGCAATGCGTTCGACGGATGACATGCCACTGAATCGGCTGCAAAAAACTCTGCGATCAGCGTGTCGGTTTGCAGCCGTTGCCGCTATCATACGGCACCGACAATCAGGCCGTAGCGGAGGAATCCTTGCGTAGGCTCAGGCGCCCGCAGAGTCTCGCCGAGCTGGCGCTGCCGCAGCGCCCCGGCGCGCTGCCCGCGCAGGTGCGGATCCTCGGTCTCGACCCCGGATCGCAGCGCACCGGCTACGCAATCGTCGAAACGCAGGCCACGCGCGTGGCCTACATCGTCAGCGGCGCGATCCGCACCCGCGGCGAGTCGCTGGCCGAGCGCCTGCAGGAGATCTTCATCGGCGTCGAGGCACTCGCGAGCGAGTTTCGTCCCGACGAGGTCGCGATCGAGCGGGTCTTCATGCACCGGAACGCTGACAGCGCGCTGAAGCTCGGTCAGGCGCGCGGCGCGGCGCTGAGCGCAACGTTTGCGATGCGCCCACGGGTGTTCGAGTACGCGCCGCGCGAGGTGAAGCTCGCGGTCGTTGGCACGGGCGGCGCACAGAAGGAACAGGTTCAGTTGATGGTCAAACGTCTGCTCAACATCGCCGGCCCGCTGGCCGAGGACGCCGCCGACGCCCTGGCGATCGCCATGTGTCACGCGCATTCCCGGCGCCTGCAGGGACTCGTGTCGCTGGCGGTGGGCGCGGTTCGATGATCGGTTTCCTGCGCGGGCGCCTGGCCGCGAAACAACCGCCGCAGCTGGTGATCGAGGTCGGCGGAGTAGGCTACGAAGTGGAGGCGCCGCTGCCGGTGTTCTACGACCTGCCGCCGACCGGCAGCGAGATCACGCTGTTCACCCAGCTGATCGTCCGTGAGGATGCGCACATCCTGTTCGGCTTCCGCACCGAGCGCGAGCGGCGCCTGTTCCGCGAGCTGCTCAAGGTTTCGAACGTGGGACCGAAGCTGGCGCTCGCGTTGCTGTCCGGCATGAACGTCGACAACTTCCTCAGGTGCATCGAGACGGAAGACGTCGACACGCTGGTGCGGATTCCCGGCGTCGGACGCAAGACTGCCGAGCGCCTGGTGGTCGAAATGCGCGACCGGGTGAAGGCATTCGGGGAATTTGCGGCCGTTGCCACGGTTGGCGGCGGAACCCAGCAGACGGCGGCTGGTCCACAAGCGGAGGCGTTCAGTGCGCTGGTGGCGCTCGGCTACAAGCCCGCTGAGGTCACCCGCCTGCTGAAGGCGGTCGACGCCTCGGTGCAGACGACCGAAGAACTGATCCGTGGGGCGTTGCAGGCAGCGGCGGCGAAATGATCGAGCAGGACCGCATCGTATCGGCAGGCACACAGGGCGACGAAGCCGCCTTCGATCGCGCCGTGCGCCCGAAGAAGCTCGCGGACTACGTCGGCCAGCAGGCCGTCAAGACGCAGATGGAGATCTTCATCCAGGCCGCGCGCAACCGCCGTGAAGCGCTGGATCACGTATTGATCTTCGGTCCGCCGGGGCTGGGCAAGACGACGTTGGCCCACATCGTCGCGAACGAGCTCGGTGTGAATCTGCGCCAGACCTCGGGGCCGGTGATCGAGCGCCCGGGCGATCTTGCGGCGCTGTTGACGAATCTGCAGGCGAACGACGTGCTGTTCGTCGACGAGATCCATCGGCTGAGCCCGGTCGTCGAGGAGATCCTGTATCCGGCGATGGAGGACTTTCAGCTCGACATCATGATCGGCGAAGGTCCCGGCGCACGCTCGATCAAGCTCGACCTGCCGCCGTTCACGCTGGTCGGCGCGACGACCCGGGCGGGGCTGCTGACCTCGCCGCTGCGCGACCGCTTCGGCATCGTGCAGCGGCTGGAGTTCTACGACCAGGCGGAGCTGCAGCGGATCGTCACACGCTCGGCCGCGATCCTCGGCGTCGCCACCGACGCCGGCGGCGCAGCCCGCATCGCGCAGCGCTCGCGCGGAACTCCGCGTATCGCCAATCGATTGCTACGGCGCGTGCGGGACTACGCCGAGGTCAAGGCCGGCGGGCGCATCACCGACGAAGTCGCGCAGGCGGCGCTCGACATGCTCGACGTCGACCCGCTCGGCTTCGACGTCATGGACCGCAAGCTCCTGCTGACGATCATCGAGAAATTCGACGGCGGCCCGGTCGGCGTCGAGAGCCTCGCGGCGGCGCTCGGCGAGGAGCGCGGCACGATCGAGGACGTGATCGAGCCGTTCCTGATCCAGCAGGGCTTCGTCATGCGCACCGCGCGCGGCCGCGTGGCGACGCGCCTCGCGTACCAGCATTTCGGCCTGAAAGTGCCGGAGCGCGCGAGCGGCAACCTGGAGCTGTTCAGGGGGAGCGAGTGACGAGGGTCACGAGGGTCACGAGGGTGACGCAGCCAACCGACCACGAGGTTTCCTCGCTCACGTGACCCACCTGACTCCCTTCTCCTGGCCCGTACGCGTCTATTGGGAAGACACGGACGCCGGCGGCATCGTGTACTACGCGAACTACATGAAGTTCATGGAACGCGCGCGCACGGAGTGGTTGCGGGCGCTCGGCATCGACCAGGTGCGGCTGAAAGAGGAGCACGGCCTGATGTTCGTCGTCGTCGACGTCGAGGCGCACTATCGCAAACCGGCGCGCTACGGCGACCAGCTGCAGGTGACGTGCACGGTGCGCGAGACCACGCGTGCCAGCCTGACGTTGGACCAGGAGGTCTATCTCGATGCGGTCGGCGGCGAGTTGCTGCTCGACGGGCGCGTGCGCGCCGCGTGCCTCGACGCCGTGAGATACCGCCCGCGGCGGTTGCCGCCGGAGCTGTGGACGCAGATCAATGCAGGAGATCGCTGAATGATGTCCGAAGGCCTCAATCCCTGGCTGCTCGTGCGCGACGCGAGCCTCATCGTGCAGATCGTGATGGCGCTGCTGCTGCTCGCCTCGATCATTTCCTGGTCGATCATGTTGCGCAAACGCTCCGAGCTGCGTCGCGCCCGCTCCGATGCCGACCGCTTCGAGGAAGTGTTCTGGTCGGGCGGCGATCTGACGGCGATGTTCCGCGCCATCGACCAGGGCCGGCGCGTCACCAAGGGCATGGAGGCGATCTTCGAGCAGGGCTTCCGCGAGTTCTCGCGCATGCGCCAGCAGGGCGGGTTCGCTTCGGCGCAGCTGATCGAAGGCTCACGCCGCGGTATGCGCGTCGCGCTGCTCAAGGAGAGCGATCGGCTCGAGCACAGCCTGTCGATGCTCGCGACCGTCGGCTCGACCAGCCCGTACGTCGGCCTGTTCGGCACCGTGTGGGGCATCATGAACGCCTTCCACGGGCTCGGTAACGTCCAGCAGGCGACGCTGGCGATGGTGGCGCCGGGCATCGCCGAGGCGTTGATCGCGACGGCGATGGGCCTGTTCGCCGCTATCCCGGCGGTCATCGCCTACAACCGCTATGCGGACCAAGTGAGTCGGATCGAGCTGCGCTACGACACGTTCGTCGAAGAGCTGTCGACGATCCTGCAGCGGCACGCGACCGAGCGGCGCGGCGGTCAGGTAGCCGAGGCGCACGCATGAGTCCCGCGTCGTCCAACCGGCGCGGCCGCCGGCTCATGGCCGAGATCAACGTCGTGCCGTACATCGACGTGATGCTGGTGCTGCTCATCATCTTCATGGTCACGGCGCCGCTGTTGACCCAGGGCATCAAGGTCGATCTCCCGAAAGCCGGTGCGGAGCCGCTGCCGGCCGACCTCATGCGCGATCATCAGCCGCTGATCCTCAGCGTCGATGCCCGCGGCAATCTGTATCTGAATCTCGGCAAGGACGAGGAGTCGCCCGTGACCGAAGACGCAGTGATCCAGCGCGTGAGCGCCGTGCTGCGCCGGGAGCCGAAGACGCCGGTGCTCGTAAAGGCGGACCGCAGCGTGCCGTACGGGCAAGTAGTCGCCGGCATGGTGTTGCTGCAGCAAGCCGGTGCAGAGAAGGTCGGCTTCATCACCGACCCGGCGGACACCAAACGGCGCCCGCAACGCTGACCGGCGATGGCGGAGTTCCTGCGCAACCACTGGGCGTATCTGATCGGAGCCGTGCTCGTGCACGTCGTGTTCGCCGCTATTTTCGGCCTCACGATGATCACGATGATGCGCCAGCCGCAGCCCGCCGCGCTGGCGATTCAGGCAGTCGTCGTCGACCGGTCGGTGATCGACCGGGCGGCCCGCCAACAGCAGCGCGACCGGACCCAGGAGCGGGAACGGGAGCAGGAGCGACAGCGACAGGAAGCTGAACAGCGCAAGCAGCAGCAGGAACGCCGCGACGCGGAACAGCGGGCCGAGCAGGAGCGTCAGCAGGAGCAGAAGGAACGCGAACAGGAGCAGCAGCGCAAGCAAGCTGAAGAGCAGCAACTGCGTGAGCGGCAGGAGGCCGATCGCAAGGCCCAGGCGGAGGCGGAGCGGCAGCAGAGAGCCGAAGCGGAACGCAAGCGCGTCGCCGAGATCGAACGCAAGCAGAAGGAAGAGGCCGAGCGCCGCAAGGCTGCAGAAGATGCTCGGGACAAGGAGCAGCGCGAGTCGGACCTGCGCAAGCAGCTCGAGGAGGAGGAGGGTCGGTCGCAGGCCGAGAACGCGGGCCTGCTGAACGAGTACATTGCGTTGATCGAGCAGCGCATCGTTCGCAACTGGAATCGTCCGCCGTCAGCGCGGCCTGGGCTCGAGTGCCGGGTGAAGGTCACCCAGACGCCGAGCGGCACGGTGCTGTCGGTGCAGATCGACGCGTGCAACGGCGACGCGGCCGTGAAACAGTCGATCGAAGCGGCGGTGATGCGCTCCTCGCCGCTGCCGTCGCCGCCGGACCCGCGGCTGTTCGAGCGGAATTTGGTACTGGTGTTCAAGCCGGAAGAGTAAGCAGCGGTCGGAGGAACAGAATGCTCAAGCTCGCTAGGTTGTTCGTAATCGCCGCGGTCGCGGCGCTGGCCGCGCCGCTGGCGAACGCGCAGCTCGTGATCGAGATCACGCGCGGCCAGGAGAACGCCGTGCCGATCGCCGTGGTGCCGTTCGGCTGGGAATCCGCCAACGCGGCGCCGTTCGACGTCGCCCAGGTCGTGGCCGCGGACCTGGAGCGCAGCGGCCGCTTCGATCCGCTCGACCGCAAGGACATGATCGACCGGCCGACGGCGGGCAACCAGATCCGCTTCCAGGACTGGCGCTACCTGAAGAGCGATTTCATCGTGGTCGGCAAGCTCGCACCGGACGGCGCCGATCGCTACTCGGCGGACTTCGAGCTGTTCAACGTGCTCAACGGCGAGCGCCTGGCCGGGCAGCGGATCACGGCGACGACTTCCTCGCTGCGCGCGATGTCGCACCGGATCGCCGACATCATCTTCGAGAAGCTCACCGGCGTCCGCGGCGCGTTCTCCACCCGCATCGCGTTCGTCAGCGCCGAAGGCACGCCGCCCAGCCAGCAGTACACGCTGATCGTTGCCGACTCCGACGGCGAGAGTCAGCAGAAGATCGCCAGCTCCAGCGAGCCGATCATGTCGCCGGCGTGGTCGCCGGACGGTCAGAGCCTCGCCTACGTGTCGTTCGAAAGCAAAGCCTCCGCGATTTACGTGCAGACGTTGCGCACGGGTGAGCGCAGCCGGGTCTCGGCGCGCGCCGGCATCAACGGTGCGCCGACGTGGTCGCCTGACGGCAGCACGCTGGCATTGACGCTGTCGCGCAAGGACGGCGACGTCGACGTCTACACGCTGAAGCTGTCGTCGCAGGAGCTGAAGCGCATGACCTTCGACCCGGGCATCGACACCGAGCCGACGTGGTCGGCGGACGGCCGCAAGCTCTATTTCAACTCGGATCGCGCGGGCGGGCCGCAGATCTACGAGATCGACGTCGCCCAGCCCGAGCGTGCGACGCGCGTGACATTCGAAGGGACCTACAACGCGCGCCCGCGCCTGTCGCCGGACGGCAAGCAGCTGGCCGTCGTCTGCAACGACCGCGGCAACTTCCGGATCGCGACCGTGGATCTGCAATCGCGCGCGGTGCGGGTGCTGAGCAACGGCCGGCAGGACGAGAGCCCGAGCTTCGCGCCCAACGGAGCGATGATCATTTATGCGACCCAGGACCGCGGGCGCGGCGTGCTGGCCACGGTTGCCGTCGACGGGTCGTTCCAGCAGACGCTCGCGGCGAGCAAAGGCGACGTGCGCGAGCCGGTGTGGTCGCCGTTCCCGGCCGGTCGCTGAGCGCCGTAGCAGGCTTTGTGGCAGAATTCCGCGCGATTTTTGCGTGGGTCCGTTTGTAGGAGAGGTGAATGCGCGTAACGCAACTGATGCTGATCGTGATGACTGGCTTGGCGCTGGCAAGCTGTAAGTCGAAGGCGCCGCTGCCTGACGCGAGCAATCCGCCGACGGAACAGTCGGGCGCCCAGACCGGAACGACCACCGATCGGAGCGTGGACCAGAGCGGGCTCGACGCGAACCAGAAGCTGCTGGAGGCCGCGAAGCAGACCGGCACGATCATCTACTTCGAGTACGACCGGGCCGAGATCAAGCCCGAGTTCGTGGCCATCGTCACGGCGCATGCGAAGTACCTCAATGGCAACGCCAGCAACAAGGTGCGGCTCGAAGGCCACTCTGACGAGCGCGGCTCGCGCGAGTACAACATCGGCCTGGGCGAGCGGCGCGCGCAGGCAGTGCGGCGCGCACTCATGCTGCAAGGCGTGACCGAAGCGCAGATCACCACTGTCAGCTACGGTGAGGAACGTCCGGCGGTGCAGGGCAGCGATGAGGCCGCCTATGCCAAGAACCGTCGCGTCGAGCTCGTCTACGGCCGCTAGCCCACGTCAGCAAGAGCACTCACGATGACCCTTCGATACGTGATCGTTGCCGCAGCTTGCGCCTGGCTCGCAGGCTGCGCATCGACGCCGCCGGAAGAAGACCCGGTGGTTCAGAAGCTGACCGAGCTGGACAGCCGGCTGCTGCGCATAGAGCGCGTGTTGGCGAACAACAGTCTCCTCGACCTGTCGCAGCGGATCGAAGCCGCGCAGGTCGAAGCGCGCATGATGCGCGGCGTTCTCGATGAGCTGCAGCATCAAGTCCAGCAGCAGCAGGCCCAGCAGCGCGATATGTACGGCGATCTCGATCGCCGGCTGTCGGCGCTCGAAGGCACCGGTGCCAGCGCAGCCGCTGCCGGTGCGACCGGATCGGCTTTGCCCATCCCTCAGGGCGACGACCGGCAGAACTACCAGGCCGCCTTCGATTTGCTCAAGGATGGCAAGTACAACGAGGCGATTGCCGGCTTCAACCAGTTCCTCAAGACGTTCCCGACCAGTGCACTGGCGGACAATGCGCAGTACTGGCTCGGCGAGGCGCACTACGTGAACAAGCAGTATCCCGACGCGCTGCGCGACTTCCGCACGGTGCTCGAGAAATATCCGGACTCGCGCAAGACCCCGGACGCGCTGCTCAAGATCGGTTTCTGCAACTACGAGCTGAAGAACTGGGCAGAGGCGCGCTCGTCGCTGACCCAGGTCGTACAGCGCTTCGGTGACACCACTGCCGCACGTCTCGCGAGCCAGCGCCTCGCGAAGATGGATGGGGAAGGAAGGTGAGCAGTGGCTGGCGCGCCACCATCGGCGTCTGCCCCGGCTGAGCAGTCGGCCGCCGCCCGGGTCAAGATCACCGAGATCTTCCTCTCGATCCAGGGCGAGGCCGACGCCGTCGGCTGGCCCACGGTCTTCGTCCGTCTCACCGGCTGTCCGTTGCGCTGCCAGTATTGCGATACGCAGTACGCGTTCTATGGCGGCGAGTGGCTGAGCCTCGACGACGTGCTCGGCAAAGTCGCAGCGTTCCAGACTCGGCATGTGTGCGTGACGGGCGGCGAGCCGCTGGCTCAGAAGGGCTGCTTCGACCTGCTGCAGCGGCTGTGCGATGCCGGTCACCGCGTTTCTCTCGAAACCAGTGGCGCAATGGATGTGAGCAAAGTCGATGCGCGCGTCGTGCGCGTGGTCGACGTCAAGACGCCGGGCAGCGCCGAGGCAGCGCGCAATCGGCTGGAGAACCTGGAGCTGTTGCGCCCCGAGGAGCAGATCAAGTTCGTCATCTGCAGCCGCGAGGACTTCGAGTGGTCGCGGGATCTGGTGCGCGAGCGACGGCTCACCGAGCGGTGCACTGTCTTGTTCAGCCCGAGCTACGGCCAGGTTGAGCCGCGCGACCTTGCGCAGTGGATCCTCGACGAGCGTCTGCCGGTCCGCCTGCAGATCCAGCTGCACAAGGTGCTGTGGGGCGACACGCCGGGGAAATGATGGCACGCGCAGTGGTTCTGTTGTCCGGCGGCCTCGATTCGGCCACGACGCTCGCGATCGCACGCGAGAGCGGCTGTGACTGCCACGCGCTCAGCGTCGACTACGGTCAACGCCATCGCGCCGAGCTCGATGCTGCCGCGCGCGTCGCTCGCGCGCTTGGCGCGGTCGAGCATCGGACGCTGCGGATCGACCTCGGTGGCATCGGGGGCTCGGCGCTGACGGATGCATCGATCCCCGTTCCCGAGTCGCCGCAGATCGGCATCCCGGTCACGTACGTCCCGGCACGCAACACCGTGATGCTGGCCTGTGCGCTGGGCTGGGCCGAGGTCCTGAATGCGCCGCGCATTTTCATCGGCGTGAACGCGGTCGATTACTCCGGCTATCCGGATTGCCGCCCGGCGTTCATCGCTGCGTTCGAGCGGGTCGCGAACCTGGCGACGAAGGTTGCGGTCGAGGGGCTGCTGAAGTTCGAAATCGCGACGCCGCTGATCGACCTGACGAAGGCGCAGATCATCCGCCGCGGCCTCGAGCTCGGTGTGGATTTTTCCCTGACGGTGTCCTGCTACCAAGCGGATGCGCAGGGAAGGGCCTGCGGCCGCTGCGATGCCTGTCGGCTACGCCGCGACGGTTTCAAGGCCGCCGGCGTGGCGGATCCGACGCGCTACATTTAGTGAACGGGCGCCAGCCATTCGGTATCATGCGCGCCCTCGCGCAACGCCCGTCGAATTTCGTGGGTCGGTAGCTCAGTCGGTAGAGCACTGGACTTTTAATCCATTGGTCGTGGGTTCGATTCCCACCCGACCCACCAAATCGAGTTCTACGACGCCCCTATTCTGTTCTGCTCGACCCGAACGTGCCAGACGCCAGCGATCTCCTGGGGCAAGTTGCAGACCTGCACCAGCGCACAGGAGACGCAATGAGCGCGACCCCGCGAATGAAGCGTTCCATCGCATTGGGCGGCGCATCAGTTGCAATGATGCTGGTCGCAGGGCATGCGTGCGCGGCCGAGCGGGCTGCGATCGCAACTGCCAGCGTGATCGAGGAGTTCAGCCTGAACGAAGCGGCTGTTGCCGTTCGCGAGCTTCCGGGGTGGACCAAGCCGCGGCGCATCCTGGTCGTCGAGGGACTGATTCCGGAGCTGCGGCAGGCCTTGCAACGAGCCGTACCGGGCATCGAGTTCACCGGAGCGACACCGGCCGATGCCGCGCAGCATGTCAGCGGCGTAGACGCTGTCATTGGATTGTGCACGCCGGAGATCGTCGCTGCCGGCACATCGATTCGCTGGCTGCAGCTCGTATTCGCCAGCGCCGATCGCTGTGCTGCCATCCCCGCCGTGCGCCAGCGCGAGCTGCTGATCACGAACATGCAACGAATCAGCGGGCCGGTCATCGCCGAGCATGTCATGGCCATGACACTGTCATTCACGCGCGGACTCGATCTGTTCGTGCCGGGGCAGTCGCGCGCCGAATGGCGAGCAGCATGGCGCGACGCGCCGCCGCCCGGCCGGATGACGGTACTCAAAGGCCAGACGATGCTCGTGGTCGGGTTGGGGGGCATCGGTACCGAGGTGGCCGAGCGTGCGCATGCCCTCGGCATGCGCGTCATCGCGACCCGCGCAAGCGGGCGCAACGGCCCTGGTTTCGTGAGCTACGTCGGGCTGCCCGATGAGCTGCCGGAGCTGGCCGCGCAAGCGGACGTCGTCGTCAACGCTGCGCCGCTGACGCCGCAGACTGCCCGCATGTTCGACGCGCGATTCTTCGCGCGAATGAAGCCGACGGCGTATTTCATCAATGTCGGGCGCGGCCCGAGCGTCGACACGGCTGCGCTCGCAGATGCGCTCAACAGCGGACGCATCGGCGGTGCGGGGCTGGATGTCACCGATCCCGCGCCCCTGCCGGCGGATCATCCCCTCTGGCGGGCGCGCAACGTGCTGATCACTCCGCTTGCGGCTGGGGACTCCAACCTCGGGTTCGATGCCCAGACCAGGGTCGTGATCGAGAACGTGCGGCGCTATGTGGCCGGTGAGCGGATGCTCTCGGTCGTCGATCTGCAACGCGGCTATTGATTGCGTCGCCGAGATCACGCTGATTCCGAGCGACGCGCACTGACACCTAGCGATCCCAGCAGTCGATGGGCGATCTGCCGTACCCGCTGCTACCCGCGTATGCTGAACTCGCTACCGATGATTGCGGTAGCCACCCGACCCGGCACCTCGCTCGCTGTATACCCATTTTTCTTGTGCTCCTGCAAAAGTCGGACTATTGTCCATCCAGCAGCTCGCGAATGACTCTAAACTGAAGGGGTCAGATGTATGAAAGTCAACGAGTTGCGAAGAATTGCTAAAGCTCATACATGACTGAAAATGCGGCATCTCTCGACGAGTCCGTGGGGTTCGGGCTCGCGACCGAGCCGTTCGCCGAGGCGAACGACGAAGCGTTTTTCTTTCCCAGCGACCAGCACCTGCGCGCTCTGGAGTTCATGGGCCACTCGCTGTGGACCAACGCGCGGCTCGGCGTGGTCACTGCCGAGCACGGCTGCGGCAAGAGCCTGCTGATCCGCCGCCTGCTGAACGATCTCGACGAGCGCATCGTCGCGGCTGCCATCCAGCGCGAGAACATTCCGGCGAAGGACTTCCTGCTGGAGATCCTGCGCCAGTTCGGCTTCGCGCTCGAAGAGACGGACAAGACCGACCGGCGCCGTTGCCTGGAGCGCTTCATGTCGCACCAGGCGAGCATGGGCCGCATTTGTCTGCTGGTCGTGGAGAACCCGCAGGCCATGCACCCCTCGGTGCTCGAAGAGCTGCGCACCCTCGCAGCGGCGCAAGTCGACGGCATCCGCGTGCTCAAGGTGCTGCTGCTCGGCCAGCCCTCGCTGAATCTCGTCCTCGAATCGCCCCGCATGGCCGAGCTCGTGACTGCGAACGCGCCGCGCTTCTCCCTGGGGCCGCTCACTGAAGACCAGACAGCCGCTTACGTCGCGCATCGTCTGAGAGCCGCCGGCGCGGCCAATCCGGATGCGTTGATGCCCTACACGCTGATGTCGCACATCCATGCGTGCAGCGGCGGCGTGCCGGCTAAGATCAACAAACTGTGTGCGCGAGCTCTCGCATGGGCTGCCTCCGAAGGCGCGCCGCTCGTGACCACCTCCGCGCTCGATCACGCGACCGAGGAGCTCGGATGGCAGCACCGGCGGCCGGTCATGCCCCTGACGCCGCCCGATGTCGTCGCCGCGCGCACCACACCCGCGCCCCGGGCCAAGCTCGTCATCACGATGCAGGGTCTGCCGGACCGCGAGGTCACGCTCCAGGGCGATCGCATTCTGATCGGACGCGGCGAGGATGCCGACGTCTCGATCGATTCCGTGTTCGTCAGCCGCTACCACGCCCTGATCGTGCACGACAACGGCCAGGACCTGATGCTCGACCTCGGCAGCACCAACGGGCTGGTCGTGAATTCGCGCCGCATCCTGCGCCGGGCCCTGCGGCATCGCGACCTGATCCAGGTCGGACCGGCGCGCGTCATGTACTTCAACGAGCATGCCGCGGCGACGGCACAGCCCGACCCGGGCGAGACGATCTGCTTCGCGCGCCCTGGATTTCCGCACGCTGCAGGAGAAGAGGAGGCGGGCGCCCTGCTCGCGTTCGGCCGGCTCGATACCTCGGGTTGAAGGACGTCGGGCTAAAGCCCGACCTACCGGTGGCCGTTCAGTAGGTCGGGCTTCAGCCCGGCTTCTTCTAGTCACTGCGCGCTTCCTCCGCTACAGTGTCGCCCTCCCAGCGAGCGCGTTCCCGTATGTCTGCATCCATCCCGTCGCGGTGGCATGCGCCGGACCGCAGCGGCTGCGCGGTCCTTGAGAGAGCAACAAGAGATCCTGGCAAGTGGAACGGTGGCGCGTACATAAGTTCGGCGGATCGAGCGTCGCCGATGCGGTATGCATGGAACGCGTCGCACGCATCCTCGAGCAGGATCCGCATCCGCGCCTTGGCGTCGTGCTGTCCGCTTGCCGTGGCGTCACGGACGCGCTGCTCAATCTCGTCGCGACCGCCGAGCGCCAGGAAGATGCGCTGGCCGAGCAGATCGAGACGCTGCGCCATCGCCATGAGGTGATCGCGGATACGCTGCTCACCGGCTCGGCGCGCAGCGAATTCATCACCACTCTCGCCCAGGACTGTCGCGACATCGCCGGCATCCTGAACACCGTCGCGCTGATCCGCTCGGCTGCGCAGCCGGTGCGCGACCTCATCGCCGGTTACGGCGAGATCTGGTCGACGCGGCTGTTCAGCGCCTACCTTACGTCTCGCGGCCGCCGGCTGGGCAACGTGCATTGGATCGACGCACGCGACGTCGTGTCGGTGGAATGGGGACCGCTCGGCCCCGCTGTCCGCTGGGACGTGTCGCAGGCGAACGCCGACCGCATCGCGCCGCGCGAGCCTGCCACTCTGATCATTACCGGCTTCATAGCGCGCGACCCCAAGGGCCTGCAGACCACGCTCGGCCGCAACGGCAGCGACTTCTCCGGCTCGATCTTCGGCGCGCTGCTCGATGCCGAAGAGATCCACATCTGGACCGATGTGGACGGCGTGCTCAGCGCCGACCCGCGCCTGGTGCCGGACGCGAAGGTCATCGACTCGCTGTCCTACAACGAAGCGATGGAGCTTGCGTACTTCGGCGCCAAGGTCATCCATCCGCAGACCATGGCGCCGGCGGTGCTGAAGGGCATCCCGATCTGGATCCGCAACACCTTTGCGCCCGACAAGGCCGGCACGCTGATCTGCGCCAATCCGACCTCGGAGATCGCCGTCAAAGGCATCACCTGCATTGACCGCGTCGCGCTCGTGAACCTGGAAGGCGCCGGCATGATCGGCGTGCCCGGCACCGCACATCGCCTGTTCGGCGCACTGCGCGATCACGGCATCTCCGTGATCCTGATCTCGCAAGGCAGCTCCGAGCATTCAATCTGCTTTGCGATTCCGGAAGCAGAAGCGTCGCGCGCCGAAGCGGTCGTGCGGCAGGCGTTCGATCGCGAGTTGCGGGAAGGCCAGATCCAGCAGGTTCAGGTCGATCCCGGCTGCAGCATCCTCGCCGTCGTCGGCGATGGCATGGCAGGCTCGCACGGCGTCGCCGCGAAAGTGTTCGGCGCGCTGGGCACCGCAGCCGTGAGCGTCCGCGCGATCGCGCAGGGCGCATCGGAGCGCAATATCTCCGCGGTGATCGACAGCAAGTACTCGGCACGCGCACTGCGCTCGGTGCATTCGAGCTTCTATCTTTCGCCGTATACGGTCTCGGTCGGGCTCATCGGCCCTGGCGTCGTCGGCAGCGTGCTGCTCGACCAGCTCGCGACGCAGATTCAACGCCTGTCGCGCGACCTCAAGCTGGACCTGCGCGTGCGCGGCATCATGAGCTCCAGGCGCATGCATCTCGCGGACCCGGAAGTGCAGCTGTCGCGCTGGCGTGATGCGTTCAGCAGTCGCGCGGAGCCGTCGGATCTGACGCGCTTCGCGCAGCACGTTCACGCCGAGCATCTGCCGCACGCCGTCATCATCGACTGTTCTTCGAGCGCGGACGTGGCCGATCGCTACCCCGGGTGGCTCGAAAGCGGCATCCACATCGTGACGCCGAACAAGAAGGCGAACAGTGCGGACCTCGAGTTCTATGCGCGCCTGCACGAGGCACGACGGGCGGGGAGCGCACACTATCTGTATGAGGCAACCGTCGGCGCGGGCCTGCCCGTCATTCAGACGCTGCGCGATCTGCGGGACACGGGCGACGAAATCCGCCGCATCGAGGGCATGCTTTCCGGCACGCTGTCGTACCTGTTCAACGTCTGGGATGGTTCGGAACCGTTTTCGTCGGTCGTCCGCGCGGCGAAAGCGCGTGGCTACACCGAGCCCGATCCGCGCGACGATTTGTCCGGGACCGACTTCGCACGCAAGCTGATCATCCTCGGGCGCGAGATGGGCCTGCGGCTCGAGCTGGACGACGTGCAGCTCGAAAGCCTGGTGCCGCGCGCGCTGGTGGGCTGCGGCCTGGACGAATTCCTGGAGCGCCTGCCGCAGTTCGATGGCGCGATGGCGGAGCGTCTGCAGGCCGCGCGCAGCCGCAACCGCGTCCTGCGCTACATCGGCTCGCTGGAGGCCGCGACCGGCAAGGCTTCGGTCGGCCTGGTCGAGCTGGAGCGCACGCACACCTTCGCCAACATCAATCTCACGGACAACGTCGTGCGTTTCCTGACGCAGCGTTACAACCAGAACCCGCTGGTGGTGCAGGGACCCGGTGCCGGGCCCGAAGTGACTGCCGGCGGCGTGTTCGGAGACCTGCTGCGCGTGTGCGCGTACCTCGGCGTGAAGCTCTGAAGCATGCGGCAGTCAGCCACAGCGTTTGCTCCCGCCAGCGTCGGCAACGTCGCAGTCGGCTTCGACGTGCTCGGCCACAGCTTCCAGGCGATCGGCGACCAGGTCACGGCGCGGCGGACACCCGCACCCGGTGTGAGCATCAGTGCCGTCACGGGCACGGTCGTCGACCTGCCGCGCGAACCGGAGCGCAATACGGCCGGCATGGGCGTGCTGAGCATGGTCCGCGACCTGCAGCTCGACTTCGGCATCGACCTGGCGATCCACAAGGGCATTCCGCTCGGCTCAGGCCTGGGCGGATCGGCTGCGTCGGCGGTTGCCGCGGTCGTCGCGGCCAATGCCTTGCTGGCAGAGCCGCTCGGCAAGCTGGAGCTGCTGAAATTCGCGATGAAGGGCGAGGCGGTCGCGAGCGGCTCGGTTCACGTGGACAACATCGCGCCTTCTCTGTACGGCGGCCTGGTACTGACGGTCGGCATCGACAACCCCAACGTGAAACAGATCCCAGTGCCGTCCACCGTCCGCTGCGTGCTGGTGCATCCGCACATGATGCTGTCGACGCGCGAGGCGCGGCAGATCCTCAACCGCTCCATCGATCTGTCCGACGTGATCTGGCAATCTGCGAATCTCGCCGGCTTCCTCACCGGATGCTTCACCGGCGACTTGCAGCTGATAAGGGAGTCACTCGAAGACGTGATCATCGAGCCGCAGCGCCAGGTGCTGATTCCGGGCTTCAAGGCAGTCAAGGAGAGTGCCATGGCCAACGGTGCGCTCGGTTGCTCGATCTCCGGCGCCGGACCGACAGTATTCGCCTGGTGCGAGCAGCAGCACGCGGAGCTGATCCGCGACGCGATGGCGAACGCGTTCGCGGCGCACGGCCTGGCAAGCGATGCCTGGATCTCGACTCTCGATCCCGCCGGCGCGCGCATTCTCGAATGACTGCAAGCTGACATCGAGCCCCTCTCCATGCACTACATCAGCACCCGCAACGCCGACCACTCCGTGCAGCTCGGCGACGCCATTGTGCGCGGCATCGCGCCGGACGGCGGGTTGTACGTTCCGCGGGAGTTTCCGCATTTCACGGCGCGCCAGTTCGAGGGCGACGTCGAGCTGGCGCCGATCGCCGCGCGATTGCTCGCGCCTTTTGCCGCGGGGGATCCGCTCGCCGCTGAACTGCCGGCGATCTGCAAGGAGGCCTTCTCGTTTGCAGCCCCGCTCGTCGCTCTGCCGAGCGCGCCCGCGCCGCTGTCGGTGCTGGAGCTGTTTCACGGCCCGACCAGCGCGTTCAAGGATTTCGGTGCGCGGTTTCTTGCGGCCTGCATGGAGCGCATTCGCCGCGAGCAGCGGCGCAAGCTGACGATCCTGGTCGCAACCTCGGGCGATACCGGCGCCGCGGTCGCAGCCGCATTTCACGACAAGCCCTGGGTGGACGTCGCCGTGCTGTATCCGCAGGGACGTGTCTCGGAACGGCAGGCGCAGCAGCTCGCGTGCTGGGGCGGCAACGTGCGGACCTTCGCGGTGCGCGGCTCGTTCGACGATTGCCAGCGGATCGTGAAGGAAGCGTTTGCCGATCCGGCGCTCGGCGAGACGCACCAGTTGTCGTCAGCCAACAGCATCAATATCGGTCGCCTGCTGCCGCAGATGGTTTATTTCGCGCAGGCAGGCCTGCAGCTGTGGCGCGAGAGCGGCCGGCGCGCGAACTTCATCGTGCCCACCGGCAATCTGGGGAACGCGCTGGCATGCATCTGGGCGCGACATGTCGGCGTGCCGATCGGCGAGATCGTGCTCGCCACCAACGCCAATCAATCGATCACCGAGTACCTGCGCACCGGCGAATGGGCGCCGCGCCCGAGCGTCTCGACGCTGGCGACGGCAATGGATGTCGGCGACCCGAGCAACATGGAGCGGCTGCGCGCGCTGCATCCGGACTTCGAGGAGCTGCAGGGGCAGATCGGCGCATCGAGCGTCGATGACATCGAGATCCGCGGCACGATCCGCCGGGACTCGCACGAGCTCGACCGGCTGTGGTGCCCTCACAGCGCGACCGCCGCCAAAGTATTCCGTCGGCTGCTGGCGCGCGGCGCGCGCGGCCATTGGGTGATCGTCGCGACGGCGCATCCGGCGAAGTTCAACGAGATCGTCGAGGCACAGACCGGCCGCCAGGCGGCCGTGCCCGACAGCCTCGCGCGGCTGCTGGCGCTGCCGCGGCAGGAAACGGAACTCGACCCGACGCTCGAAGCGTTGCGTGCGGAGCTGCAGAAGAACTGATGATCCAGATCCCCGAACACATTCCGACCTGGTGGTATGCCGTCGCCGGCGCAGTCGCCGCGCTCGCGCTGCTCGTGTGGATATACCTGTTGCTGCGCGCGTACCGTATGCGGCGGGCAATCGACGCGGCGATCTCCAGCGTCGCCTACGAGATGCTCAAGAACGTGCTGATCCCGAACGGCAACGGCGGCCAGATCCACGTGCACTACCTGCTGCTCACGCAGCGTGGCCTGCTGGTGGCGGACCTGCTGGACCTGCCCGGCGCGATCTTCGGCGGCGACCAGATGCTCGAGTGGACGGCGATCGGCAAGAAGCGCCGCTACACCTTCACGAACCCGCAGCACGCGCTGTACGACCGCATGGCGGCGGTGCGGTTGTTGACGGGGGAGGTGCCGGTCGAAGGGCGGCTGTTGTTCACGCTGCGCAGCGAATTCCCGAAGGGCAAGCCGCGCAACTGCCTGCGCATCGACAGCATCACGCAGGATTTCCCGCCGGTCGACAAGGCGCGTGGGAATATCACGGCGGCGTTCGGCGACGTGTGGGCGAACGTCAAGAGAAACGCCGAGCCGAACCCGCTGGCCGCTTAGAGGAGTCGGGCTAAAGCCCCGACCTACACCTTCCGTTTCGCGTGTTCTGCCAGGACGTGCGCGACGCACGCCGTCACGCGCTTCCCCGTCGCGATATCCAGGAACTCGTTCGGGCCGTGCGCATTCGAGTGCGGCCCGAGCACGCCCGTGATCAGGAACTGCGTGCGCGGGAACTTCTCGCTCAGCATGCCCATGAACGGAATCGTGCCGCCGACGCCCATGTACATCGCGTCGCGGCCGAAGAACGTGCGCGACGCCGACTGGATCGCGGCTTCCAGCCACGGCGCGGTGGAGGGCGCATTCCAGCCTCCGGCGGGCGACTCGACCTCGAACGTCACCGTCGCGCCATACGGCGGGTCGCTTTCCAGCGCCTGCTTGACCGCGTTCGCAGCGGCCCGCCCATCGACTCCCGGCGGCAGGCGAAACGACAGTTTGAGTGCGGTGAACGGTCGAAGAACGTTACCGGCGTTCTGCAACGCTGGCATCCCTTCGGCGCCCGTGACCGATAGCGTCGGACGCCAGTTGCTGTTGAGAAGCAACTCGTACGGATCGTCACTCATTGGGCGCGTGCCGCCGGCGAACGGCAGCTTCGTGTAAACGCCTTCCCCGAGAACCTTCGCGGCCGCCCGCGCCTGTTGCAGGCGGTCCTGGGGAACCTGGGTCCACAGGGCGTCGATCAACTTGCCGGTCTCTGCGTTTTCGACGCGCTCGAGCAGGCGGCGGGCGATGCGGAAGCTCGACGGCACGATGCCGCTCGCCATGCCGGAGTGGACGCCTTCCTTCAGCACCTCCACACGCAACGTGCCGACGAGGTTGCCGCGCAGCGAGGTCGTGCACCAGAACTGGTCGTAGTTGCCGCACTCGGCGTCGAGACACACGACCAGTGACGGCTCGCCGATGCGACCGGCGAGCGCATCGATGTACGCGGGCAGATCGGGACTGCCGCTCTCTTCGCTGCCTTCGATCAGGATTACGCTGCGCACGTGTGGAATGTTCTGGTCCGCCAGAGCGCGCAGCGCCAGCAGCGAGCCGAACACGGCATAACCGTCGTCGGCGCCGCCGCGACCGTACAGGCGGCCGTCGCGCAGCACCGGCTTCCACGGCTCGAGCCCTTCCGCCCAGCCGTCGAACTCCGGCTGCTTGTCCATGTGGCCATACAACAGCACGCAGTCGTTGGAGCGGGCATTGACCGAGGCCGGCACGTCGATGTACAGGAGCGGCGTGAGCCCCGGCAGGCGCACGATCTCGATCTTCATTCCCGGCAGCGCGTGCTGCTCGCACCATGACTTCATCAGCTCGGCGGCGCGCAGCATGTGGCCGTGCTGCTCCCACTGCGGGTCGAAGTGCACGGACTTGTTCGGAATCCGGATGTATTCGGACAGCGCCGGCACGATCGACTGGTCCCAGGTGGTGTCGATATAGCGGGTGAGGCGCTCCATGTTCATCCCAGGGTTCATTCCAGGGTTCATTTCAAACCTCCGCGGCCGGCGCCGGCCAGCCGAATAGCGTGAGAGCGTTACGCGTCGTGAGCGACGCGAGTTCCTGCGGCGACTGACCGCGCGCTGCCGCCACGGCATGCAGGACATGCGGCAGATACATCGGTTCGTTGCGCCGGCTTTGCGGCTTCGGATCCAGGTCGCGCGGCAGCAGGTACGGGCCGTCGGTCTCGATCAACAATCGCTCCGCCGGAATCGTACGCACGACCTCGCGCAGGTGCAGCCCGCGCCGCTCGTCGGAAATCCAGCCGGTGATGCCGATATACAGGCCGAGCTCGAGATACGCGCGAGCTTCGGCAATCCCTGCCGTGAAGCAATGGGCCACGCCGCCGACGAGCCGCGAGCCGTACTCACGCAGGATCGCCAGGAACTCCTCGTGAGCGTCGCGCTGATGGAGAAATACCGGCTTGCGCAGCTGCACGGCGAGGTCGAGCTGATGCCGGAAGGCAGTGAGCTGCGCCGGCCGCGGCGAAAAATTGCGAAAATAATCCAGCCCGCATTCGCCGATCGCCACCACTTCCGGCTGTGACGCAAGCGTCGCGAGCTCCTGCAGCGCTGCTGCGTCGAGCTCCGCGGCGTGATGCGGATGAACGCCGGCCGTGCAACGGAATCGCTGCGGATCGCTGCGGACCAGCTCGATCGCCGCGCGCGTGCTCGCGAGCGAGCTGCCGGTGATCACCATGCGCGTCACGCCAGCAGCGGCGGCGCGCCTGATAACTTCGGCGCGATCGGTGGCGAAACTGTCGTGGGCGAGGTTGATGCCGATGTCGATGAGCTGAGCGGACAATGGGCGAATCTGCGTTGCGGGCAGCCTGTGCTATCGTTCGAGCATGAATTGTAGTGCAACGTCCTGCGGGCTGCTGCTGGCCGTGCTGGTCGCGAACTGCGCGCAGGGCGAGTCCGTCGCGGAGCTCGACGATGCGGCGGCACGCATGCAGTACGCGTTCTACACCAGCGACAGCCAGGGCGTCGAAACGATCCTGAAGACACTCGAGGAGTTCCAGGTCGACGATTCGCTCGCGGCGAGCAAGGCCTATCAGCTCGCGTACGGCAACTGGAAGCTGTCGCAACTGTACTTGCAGCCGCTATCGGACGAGCGCCCGCGACCGAATGCGAAGTCGCTGGCGGCGAAGGCTGCACAGGCATGCGTCCGGCAGGCACGCACCGCCGCCGACAAGGATCCTGCGCTTGCCGAAGCGCTCGCGATCGAGGCTGCATGCGACGGGCACTCCGCAACCGCCCACCTGGGCTCGGCAGGCTGCGCCAACAGCAAGCCGCTGCGCGCGGCGGCCGGGCTCGCTCCAGACAATCCGCGTGTGAAGCTCGTCCAGGCGATTTGCGCAACAGCTTCCGCCGCCGACCCGGCTGCGACGGATCGCTGGCGCAGTGTCGTCGCAAGCTTCGAAGCAGCGCCGCCCTCGCGTCCGGGGAAGCCCGACTGGGGTCACGTGGAAGCGCTGACTGTGCTCGGTGAGACGTACCTACAGCGGGGCGATCCGGTTGCGGCGCGCGACGCGCTGGAGCGGGCGCTGGTGCTGGCGCCGGACTATCGGCAGGCGCAGCAGCTGCTGCAGGCTGCCGCGACGAGGCCACGTTGAACTACACTTCGTTCATGCCTTCCCAGTTGCAACTGTTCGATTCGCGCGCCGCTGGCGACGGCTGGACGGTGCGTGTCAGCCGCCGCGCGCGCCGATTGTCCGTGCGCGTGTATCCGGGCGGCAGGGTGGAAGTCGTGGTACCGCCGGGTGCATCGGCAGCAGCAGTGCAGAAGTTTGTCGGCACGCATCGACAATGGATCCATCGTCGCGTCGTCGACCTGTCGACCGCGGCCGCGGCCGATGAAAGCCGTCCGATGTCGATCAAGCTGCCGGCAATCGGGCGCCACTATGCAGTCGAGTACGAGCATTCCGCCGAAGCCGCTGCGCACGTGCGCATCGCCGGCGAGAACGTCATCGTAGTCAGCGTGCCGTTACACAACGACCGTGCGATCAGCGCAGCACTGCGGGATTGGCTCGCCGAACTGGCGCGTGAGCAACTCGGCAGCGAGCTTGCCAAGGTAGCGGCGGAGGGCGGCTTTCGTTATGGGCGCGCACAGATTCGCCGCCAGCGAACGCGCTGGGGCAGCTGTTCCGCGAGCGGCACGATCAGCCTGAACGTCTGTCTGTTGTTCATGCGACCACAGGTCGTGCGCTACCTGCTGATCCACGAGCTCTGCCACACGCGACACATGAATCACTCGGCCCGGTTCTGGTCGCTGGTGGCGAGCCACGAGCCCGATTATCGCGAGCTCGATCGCGAGCTGCTGCGCGGCTGGCAAAGCGTGCCTGGATGGATGTTCTCGTGAGCGACCAGGATCCCAAGCGTCCGGCGCGTCCGGTCGACCTTTCCGACGAGCAGGTGCACTGGGACCTCGGCGAATCGCAGAGCTACGGCCAGTACCTCGCGCTCGATCAGCTGCTCAGCGCGCAGCGGCCGGTCTCGGTCGAGCACGACGAGATGCTGTTCATCATCATCCACCAGGCGTCCGAGCTGTGGATGAAGCTGTGCCTGCACGAGCTGACGGCCGCGCGCGATCACATCCGCCGCGACGACCTCGGCCCTTCGTTCAAAATGCTGGCGCGGGTGTCACGCATCCAGGCGCAGCTGGTGCAGTCGTGGGACGTGCTGGCGACGATGACGCCGGCAGAGTATTCGATGTTCCGCAACCAGCTCGGTCGCGCCAGCGGGTTCCAGTCGGTGCAGTACCGCATGCTGGAGTTCGTGATCGGCAACAAGAACGCGGAGATGATCCAGGTGCATCGCCGCGACGCCGCCGGCTACGAGGCGCTGCAGCGCGCGCTGAACACGCCGAGCATCTACGACGAGTCGATCCGCCTGCTGAGCTCGCGCGGCTTCGAGATCCCGCCGGAATGCCTGGACCGGGACTGGTCGCAACCGTACGTGCCGAACAAGCAGGTCGCGGCCGCGTGGCTGTCCGTCTATCACAGCGTCGAGGAGAACTGGGACCTGTACGAGCTGGCGGAAAAGCTGGTCGATCTCGATCACCAGTTCCAGCTCTGGCGCTTCAGCCACATGAAGACCGTCGAGCGCATCATCGGCTACAAGCGCGGCACCGGCGGCACCAGCGGCGTGTCCTATCTCACCAAGGCGCTGGAGCTACGCTTCTTCCCGGAGCTGTGGTCGATCCGGACTGCGATGTGACGCCGTAGGTCGGGCTTCAGCCCGACTGCGCGTGTCGGGCTGAAGCCCGACCTACGAAGCGCCCGCGCACCTTCCACAGTCGCCAACTCAGCAGGATCACCGCGATTCCCAGATACACCAGCGGCTCGCGCACGTCGGCCTTGACCTGCCAGTAGTAGTGCCAGATGCCGAGCAGCACGATCACGTAGATCAGCCGGTGCAGCGTTTTCCAGCGCTTGCCGAGCCGGCGCATCATGCCGTTGGTCGAGGTGACCGCCAGCGGGATCAGCAGCAGCAGCGCCGTCATGCCGATCGTGATGAATGGCCGGCGCGCGATGTCCGGCAGGATCCCGGCCCAGTACAGGTCCTGGTCGAGGATCAGCCACGTCAGGAAGTGCAGCAGCACATAGAAAAATGCATACACGCCGAGCATCCGCCGCAGCTGGACCAGCCACGGCGCGTTGAACCAGTCGCGCAGCGGCGTGACCGCGAGCGTGATCAGCAGCATCCGCAGGCCCCACTGACCGAGCGTGTCCTGGATCTTTTCGACCGGATTGGCGCCCAGGTTCGTGCCGCCGATCTCGAAGGCGCGCCACACCAGCGAGGCGAGCGGCAGCAGGCACAGCACGAACAACGCCGGCTTCAGCACCCGGCGGACGACGAGCGTGGAGGGCATCAATAGAATTTCTTGAGGTCCATGCCCTGGTAGAGGCTGGCGACCTCCTGCTCGTACCCGTTGAACATCAGCGTCGGCACGCGCGAGTCGAACAGCCCGCGGCCGATGCGCCGCTCGCGCGCCTGGCTCCAGCGCGGATGATCGACATGCGGATTGACGTTGGCGTAGAAGCCGTATTCGTGCGGCGCCGAGATGTTCCACGAGGTCGGCGGCTGGCGCTCGACGAAGCGGATCTCGACGATCGACTTGATGCCCTTGAAGCCGTACTTCCACGGCGTGATCAGCCGCAGCGGCGCGCCATTCTGGTTCGGTAGCGTCTTGCCATACAGACCGACGGCGAGGATTGCGAGAGGATGCATCGCCTCATCGATGCGCAGCCCCTCGACGTACGGCCACTCGAGCACGGGATAGCGCTGCCCAGGCATCTCGGCCGGCCGCATCACGGTCTTGAACGCCACGTACTTCGCTTTGGACGTCGGCTTGAAGCGCTTCAGCACGTCCGCCAGCGACACGCCGGTCCACGGAATCACCATCGACCAGGCCTCGACGCAGCGCAGGCGGTAGACGCGCTCTTCCAGCGCGTGGCCCTTCAGCACGTCTTCGAGCGTGAACGTGCCCTTGTTCTCGCATTCGCCGCTCACCGCGACCGACCACGGCTGCGGCTTGAAGCGCCCGGAGTTCGCGGCCGGCGCGCCCTTGTCGATGCCGAATTCGTAATAGTTGTTGTACGAGGTGATGTCCTCGTAGCTGTTCGGCGCCTCGTCCAGGCTGTACTTCGCGTTGCGCTTGTAGTCGAGCGCTGCGACGTCGGCGGGCGCGGGCTGCGACCATGCGCTGCCGAGACCGGCGACGCCGACGGCGAGTGCCGCCTGCAACAGCCGGCGTCGATGCAAATAGACGGCTTCAGACGTGATTTCCGACGGGCGGATGGCGGCGCAGTCGCCGGGTCGGGGCTGTCGAATCAGCATGCGCTTGGCTCCTGGACTCTCACGAAGAGAGGACCCTCGCACGACAGAAACTATCACGTTGCCCTACGCAGCGGAGCGTCCTGCAGATTCTTGACCTTGCGGGTGCGCCACAGTTCGCCCGAATTGCGTCGGGGGATTGCCCTCTTGCCGGAGCACGCTTCCGGGCATCACAACGAGGGAGTACGCGCATGGCGTTCCGGGTCGGCGAATCGGGTTCAGTGACCCTCAAAGCTGTAATGATCGGCGTGATCGTATTGTTGCTGCTCGTACCGCTCGCGATGCTGCGGGGCCTGGTGAGCGAGCGCGCCGCGCTGCGTGAGCAGGCATATGCGCGAGTCGCCGAAGGGTGGGGTGGCAACGTCGTGCTCGGCGGGCCGGTGCTGGTTGTCCCGACGCAGCGCACGATCGTCGAACGCATCGACGACCGGGACATCAGGAAGGTGGTGCGCAGCGACCTGTACCTGCTGCCAGCACGTCTCGACATGAAGATCGATCTCAAGCTGCAGGACGAGCCGCGCTACGTCGGCATCTATGCCGTGCCCGTCTACCTCGCGGACGTTCAGCTCACCGGCGAGTTCGATTACCAGTCGCTGCGCGCGCTGGCGGGCAAGCCGTCGCCGGACGTGCAGTACTTCTGGCAGCAGAGCCGCCTGCTGCTGCCGATGTCGCAAGTTCGCAGCCTGCGCGAGGTGACGCAGGCTTCGTTCGCCGACCAGCAGCTCAAGCTCGGACCAGGCAGACCTGCGGTGTATCGCGGCATTGAAACGACGATCGACCTGTCGGCACTGCTGGAGGGCGGCCCGAGCGCCTTCGCGTTTCATACGGTGATCGCCGGCAGCCGCGACTTCTCGATGCTGCCTCTCGGCAGCACGACGACGTTGCAGCTGCATTCGAACTGGCCGCACCCGTCGTTCCACGGCGCCTTCCTGCCGGCGGAGCATGCGATCACGCCGAAAGGGTTCGATGCCCGCTGGCAGGTGCTCGAGCTCAACCGTTCTTACGGCCAGGCGTGGAGTGAGTATGAGGTCAACGAAGCATCGCTGACGGAGTCGTCCTTCGGCGTCGGTCTCTATCAGACCGTCGATGTCTACCAGCGCGGCGAGCGCGCGGTGAAGTACGCAGTGCTGTTCATCGCGCTGACCTTTCTGACTTTCTTCGCGTGGGAGCAGGTCACGCGCAATCCGCTGCATCCGCTGCAGTACCTGCTCATCGGTCTCGCTTTGAGCATCTTCTATCTGCTGCTGATCGCGCTCTCCGAGCACATCTCGTTCGCAGCGGCGTATGTCACTGCGGCTGTCGCGCTGCTCGTGCTCATTGGCATGTACATCGCGGGAGCACTGCGCAGTACGATCCGCGGCGGCGTCGCAGGACTTGCGATGAGCGGAGTGTACGCGCTGCTCTACGCGCTCGTGTTGTCGGAGGACTACGCACTCCTGCTCGGCGCCATCGTGCTGTTCGTCGCGCTCGCTGGAGTGATGCTCGTCACACGCAGAATCGATTGGTATCGGTTGGGCTCGTCGCCGCCCACTGTTACCACAGATTCACCGTGATGCAAGGGCTGCAGTTGCCGTGAGCTTCGTGATACAAAAGGGCAGTCATGAGCGTGCTGCCCGAATCCTCCGAGCGTCTGAACCTGCGCGAGCAGGTCGAGCGCCTGCTGCCCGGCTGGCAGAGTTGGTATCCCAGCCTGTTCGATGCGGCTGCGGACCTGGGACTGATTCGCGCGCGCGTCTGCGCACCTTCATCGCTGCTGCTGTCGACGCGACATGCAGCCGTGCAGCAGGAGGCGCTGCAGGCGTTCAAGGAGAAGTGGCTCGTCGAAGACGAGCCCGAGCCGCCGCGCCTGCCGATCCGTCTGCAGCGCACTCCGCAACGCGTGCCCCAGAAGCTGCAGAAGTGGCGCCGCTAATGGCGTAGGTCAGGCTTTAGCCTGACTCTTTCTCAATTCTTCCTCGTACCCCGGATACGAGTCCTTCATATACGCCGCATTCAACAGCATCGTCGCAAGCACCCCATCGCCCCCAGGTGCAAACACCCGCGTGCGAATCCACAGACTCTCGGTTCGCCGGCTGCCGCTGAGCGCCACCACTTCGCGATCCATCTCGTACGGCTGACCGACGAACAGCGGCCCGTCGTGCATGCGGATTTCCTGGTCTGCGAACAGGCCGACGACCGGCTTGCGCACCGGAAAGGCCGAAGCGTCGCTCGAGTAGTTGAGCAGCACGCTGATCATTTCCATCGGAATGATCGCCTGCTGCCATTGCGAGCTCGTTGCGCCCTCGGCTGTGTACCAGGGCGAGGGCTCGGTAATCACCTCGAGCTTCTGTGCGAGCGAGAACGGATAGAGCGCGCCCATGTTCTGGGCGGCATCCATGCGCACGGCGATGCGCTTCGTGCGCATGCCGACGTGTACGTCACGGAGGATCACCAGTGTCTCGCGCGGGCTGAGCTCGCTGATCCGCTGCTCCAGCGCGGAGGGCGGATTGTTGCCGCCAACGGCGGCCGTGCCGCGCAGGATTTCGGTGCCGTCCTCGCGCTCCATGCGAATCGCCGTCTGCGTAGCATTGCCTTGCGGCTTGACCACGAATGCGCGGACCTTTTCGCCTTCGAAGCAGGCGTTGCGGTAGTGCGCCGACAGCGATCCCTGTGCGAGCCAGCGCGATCCCCACAGCGCGACACACAGCGGGACGAACTGGCTGAAGTGGGTCGGTCCTTCGATAGTGCCGCCCTTGAAGCCGAACTTGCGTGCGGTCTCGTTATCGTGGATCGACGTGTGATCGTCGTACTTTTGCGCCGCCAGCATCTGCCGCGGTGAGCGCAACGGCCCGATGAGCTCGGTGCCCGTGTCATGGATCGGCGTTGCGAACGGCTCCGGCATCGCGCGCCTGCGCGGCTCAGCCCTGGATCTTCATGAAGTCGGGTGCGCGGCGCTCCGCGAAGGCACGGAACGCTTCCGCCGCTTCGGCAGTCCGCAAACGATGCCCGAAGGCATCGCCCTCGCGCGCCATGACCGCGAGAATCGCTGCCGAGTCGCGCATCAGTTTCTTGGTCGCCTGCAGCGCGCCGGCAGGTTTGGCGGCCAGCGCCTTCGCCGCCGCAAGTGCCTTGGGACGAACCTCCGCAGCTGGCAATGCCGCCGTCACCAAGCCCATCGCAGCGGCTGTCTTGCCATCGATCGGCTCGCCGAACGCGAGCAGCTGGAACGCTCGTGCATAGCCGATGCGTGCGGGAATGAGCCACGTCGAAGCCGCTTCCGGGACGAGCGCGAGATTGACGAAAGGCGTCGACAGGCGTGCGTCGTCGGCGACGTACGTGACGTCACAATGCATCAGCATTGTCACGCCCACGCCGACTGCGAGCCCGTGCACGGCTGCGACGTACGGCTTTGTGCCCCGCGCGAGTGCTTCGAGAAAGATGTGCGTCTGCATCTCGCTGCGTTGCCGGGTTCCGGCCGCGACAGCAGCGAACTCTGCGATGTCGTTGCCGGCCGTGAACGCGTCGCCTTCGCCTTCGAACAGCACCACGCGCACGGCCGGATCGCTCTCGGCGCGCGTGAGCGCCTCGCCGACCGCGACGTACATCGCGTTCGTGAGCGCATTCTTCTTCTCCGGACGCGCCAGCTTGATGCGCAGGACGTTGTCCTCGACGGCGATCTTGACGTGCTCGGTCATGGCTGCTCCGCTAGGCCGCTTTGCTCGATGACGCCAGCTGCCGCAGCACGTAGTGCAGGATGCCGCCGTGCTGGAAGTATTCGCGCTCTTTTGGCGTGTCGATGCGCACGCGCACCTCGAACTTGATCGGCGCGCCCGTGGGCGGAGTCGCGACGACTGTGACGACCTTGGCCGCGCCGCCGTTCAGGCCGATGATCTCGAACGTCTCCTTGCCCGTGAGACACAGCGACTGCGCGTTCTGGCCTTCCTTGAACTGCAGCGGCAGCACGCCCATGCCGATCAGGTTGGAGCGGTGGATGCGCTCGAAGCTTTCGGCGATCACGGCCTTCACGCCGAGCAGCATCGTGCCTTTCGCGGCCCAGTCGCGCGACGAGCCGGTGCCGTATTCCTTGCCGGCCAGCACGACCAGCGGCGTGCCTTCCTGCTTGTAGCGCATCGCCGCGTCGTAAATGCTCATCTGCTCGCCGCTCGGAACGTGCACGGTCACGCCGCCCTCGGTGCCCGGCGCCAGCTGGTTCCGCAGCCGGATGTTCGCGAACGTGCCGCGCATCATCACTTCGTGATTGCCGCGCCGCGCGCCGTACGAGTTGAAATCGGTCGGCTGCACGCCGAGCGACACCAGGTACTTCGCCGCCGGGCTGGATTTGGAGATGTCGCCGGCAGGGGAAATGTGATCGGTCGTGACCGAGTCGCCGAGCAGCGCCAGCACCCGCGCGTTACGGATATCCGCGACCGCGCCCGGCTTCATAGTCATGCCGACGAAGTAGGGCGGGTTCTTCACGTACGTCGACTTGTCGTCCCACGAGTAGATCTTGCCGCTCGGCAGCCGGATCGCATTCCAGTTCTCGTCGCCGCTGAAGACGCTCGCATAGCCTTTGCGGAACATCGCCGAGTCGACCGAGCGCGCGATGAACTCGTGGATCTCGCCCTGCGTCGGCCAGATATCCTTGAGGTAGACCGGCTTGCCGTCGCTGCCGGTGCCGAGCGGCTCGGTCGTGAGGTCGAGATTGAGCGTGCCGGCGAGCGCGTACGCGACCACCAGCGGCGGCGAGGCGAGGAAGTTCATCTTCACTTCCGGATGCACGCGGCCTTCGAAGTTGCGATTGCCGGACAGCACCGAGCACGCAATCACGTCGCCGCTGCGCACCGCCTCGGAAATCTCCGGCCGCAGCGGGCCAGAATTGCCTATGCACGTCGTGCAGCCATAGCCGACGGTGTAGAAGCCCGCGGATTCCAGGTCGCCGCTGAGCCCGGCCTTGTCGAGATAGTCGGTGACGACGCGCGAGCCCGGCGCGAGGCTGGTCTTGACCCAGGGCTTCGCAGTCAATCCGCGCTTGCGGGCGTTGCGCGCCAGCAGACCGGCGCCGATGAGCACGGCGGGATTCGAGGTGTTGGTACAGCTCGTGATGGCGGCGATCAGCACCGCACCGTCCGCGACCTCGAATGACTTGCCGTCGACCGTGGCCGTCGCAGCACCGTTCGCCGAAGGATTCTTGGTCGCGCGCTCCTCGGCCATCTTCTTGTGCGCCGCCTGATAGGTCTGCTTGGCTGTGCGCAGCGGCACGCGGTCCTGCGGGCGCTTCGGTCCGGCGAGCGAAGGCTCGACCGTGCCGAGGTCGAGCTCGAGCACATCGGTGTAGTCCGCCTGCGGCTGGCCGTTCTCGCGCCACATGCCCTGGTGCTTCGCGTAGGCCTTGACCATCGCGATGTGATCGGCGCTGCGGCCGGTCAGCTCCAGGTAGCGCAGCGTTTCCTCGTCGATCGGGAAGATCGCGCAGGTGCTGCCGAATTCGGGCGACATGTTGCCGATCGTCGCGCGGTCGGCGAGCGGCAGCTGCGCCAGGCCGTCGCCGAAGAACTCGACGAACTTGTCGACCACACCCTTCTTGCGCAGCATCTCGGTGACGGTGAGCACGAGGTCGGTCGCGGTCGTGCCCGCCGGCAGGCTGCCGGTGAGCTTGAAGCCGATGACGTGCGGAATCAGCATCGTCACCGGCTGGCCGAGCATTGCGGCTTCCGCTTCGATGCCGCCCACGCCCCAGCCGAGCACGCCCAGGCCGTTCACCATGGTGGTGTGCGAATCCGTGCCCACCAGCGTGTCCGGATAGGCCCAGCGCACGCCGTCGCGTTCCATATCGAACACGACGCGCGCCAGGTGCTCGATGTTGACCTGGTGCACGATGCCGGTGTTCGGCGGGACGACTTTGAAATTACGGAACGCCGTCTGGCCCCAGCGCAGGAACGCGTAGCGCTCGGTGTTGCGACCGAACTCGATCGCAGTGTTCTTCGCGAGCGCATCGGCGGAGCCGTAGGCGTCGACCTGCACCGAGTGATCGATGACCAGCTCGGCGGGCGACAGCGGATTGATCTCGTCCGGGTTGCCGCCCAGCTTGATCATCGCCTCGCGCATGGCGGCGAGGTCGACGATCGCCGGCACGCCGGTGAAGTCCTGCATGATGACGCGGCTCGGCGAGAACGAGATCTCGTAGGCAGGCGCCGCTTTCGGATCCCAGTTCAGCAGCGCTTCGATGTCCTCGCGCGTGACGTTCACGCCGTCCTCGAAGCGCAGCAGATTTTCCAGCAGGATCTTCAGCGAATACGGCAGGCGAGCGACGTTGCGGCCGGTGAGTGCAGCGAGGCTGAAGATTTCGAAGTTGCTGCTGCCGCAAGCGAGCGTCGTGCGCGCCTTGAACGAGTCTTTCATGCGTCCTCCGGGGAAATGGCCAGGCGACTGTGGTCGCCTCTGGCCGCGCACCTTAGCGCCTGCCGGGGTGCGGGTAAAATATATGGTGACTCAACCATCGATATTCTAAAGGTATGGCAGCCGCGACTGCGCCCGCCAGAGCGGGCGGATTATAGCGGCTGAGGCTGCCCGTGAGACGCCTCGATGACGCCGCCGCCCAGGCATTCCTCGCCGCGATAGAACACTACGTACTGCCCCGGCGTGACGGCGCGCTGCGGGTCGGCGTATTCGACTGCACACCGTCCGGCGGCGAGCACGCGGACCTGGCACTCCTGATCGGCCTGGCGGTAGCGGACCTTCGATGTGCATTCGAACTCAGCCGCAGGTGGCGCGCCGGCGACCCAGGAAAGCTGTGACGCGCTCAGCTCGCTGCGCAACAGCGCCGGATGATCGTGTCCTTGTACGACCACCAGCACGTTGCGCTGCAGATCTTTGTCGGCGACATACCAGGCGTCCTCCGTCGCATCATTGCGGCCGCCGATGCGCAGTCCCTGGCGCTGGCCGAGCGTGTAGTACATCAGGCCGCGATGCTCGCCGACCTTGCGGCCGTCCGCGGTTTCGATCTCGCCGGGTTGTGCCGGCAGATAGCGTGCGAGGAACTCGGCGAACGGCCGCTCGCCGATGAAGCAGATGCCGGTGCTGTCCTTCTTGTCGAAGACCGGCAGCGCGAGCTCGCGCGCCATCCGGCGCACGTCGGCCTTCTGTAGCGAGCCGATCGGAAATAGCGTGCGCGCCAGTGCCTGCGACGGCATCGCATGCAGGAAGTAGCTCTGGTCCTTGCCGGTGTCGAGTCCGCGCAGCAGGCGCGGGCTCGCGCCATCGACAGCGTGTTCAACGCGTGCGTAGTGACCGGTGGCGACCCACTCGGCTCCCAATCGCCGCGCGTAGTCGAAGCACACGCCGAACTTGATCTCGCGATTGCACAGCACGTCGGGATTCGGCGTGCGGCCGGCGCGATACTCCTCCAGGAAGTACGCGAACACTCGCTCCCGGTACTCGCCCGCGAAGCTGACTTTGTGCAGCGGCACGCCGAGCCGCTCACAGACGCTGCGCGCGTCCTGGAAGTCCTCGGCGGCAGTGCAGTAGCCGTCTTCGTCCTCGTCCCAGTTGCTCATGAACAGGCCTTGCACGTCGTAGCCCTGCTGCTGCAGCAGCCACGCCGCGACAGACGAGTCGACGCCGCCGGACATGCCAACGATGACGGGAGTGGAAGACATGGGACGCGGATTCTAGCGGCATCCGGCGAGCCGCCGGCCGCTGCTACAGGACGCGGTTGAAGGCCGGATGATCGAAGCTCTGTGAGCTGATGTCGGCGGTGCTCAGCCTGCTGGCGTCCGGCAGCAGGTGCCTGATGACATCGAGCGGATAGCGGACACCGTCCAGGTAGTCGTCGATGCAACCCAGCACCATCGGGCTGCGCAGGCGCGCCGAACGCGCCACGATCTGCTCCCGGGTCAGCCACACGGCTCGCTCGATGCCGCGATCGAGGCGGCGGGCAGGGTCGTGGCCGCTCACCCGTCCGCAGAACGCTGCGCGCACAAAGCTGCGGCTGTGACCGGGCTGCTCCCAGAAATAGATGCCGACGAGGGCTTCCGGATGGAAAGTCCAGGCCGTCTCTTCAAGGGTCTCGCGCACGACCGCGTCGATGAATTGCTCTCCCTTCTCGACGTGGCCCGCGGGCTGGTTGAACACCAGCCGGTTGGCGACGCGCTCCTCGACCAGCAGAAACTGGTCGTCGCGCTCAACGATGGCGGCGACGGTTAGATCGGGACGAAGGGTCATGAAGGCAGTATAAGCGGCTGATTAGCCGGGCTTTGTGACAGTTCTCAGATTTTTCGCGCCAAGTCCTCCGCGCAGCCCGTATAGCGCTGCGGCGAAAGCTCCAGGAGGGCGCGCCGGGCTTCTTCGGGGATGGCGAGGCCGGCAATGAAGCGTCGCAGGGCATCGGCATCGATCCGCTGGCCGCGCGTCAGGCCCTTCAATTGCTCGTAGGCGTTCTCCACGCCGAATCGACGCATGACGGTCTGGATGGGTTCCGCCAGCAGTTCCCAGTTGGCGTCGAGGTCCTCCGCCAGCCGGCGGGGGTCCACTTCGACCCGCTCGAGGCCGCGCTCGATCGAGCGCCAGGAGATCAACGCATGGCTCACGGCCACGCCGACATTACGCAGCACGGTCGAGTCCGTGAGGTCGCGCTGCCAGCGCGAGACCGGAAGCTTGTCGGCGAGAAAGCGCAGCAGGGCGTTCGACAGGCCGAGGTTGCCTTCGGCGTTCTCGAAGTCGATCGGGTTCACCTTGTGCGGCATGGTCGAGGAGCCGACCTCGCCGGCGACGGCGCGCTGGCGGAAGTAGCCGATCGAAATGTAGCCCCACATGTCGCGGCACAGATCGATGAGCACGGTGTTGAGGCGCGCGAGGGCATCGAAGTACTCCGCCATCCAGTCGTGCGGCTCGATCTGCGTCGTGTACGGGTTCCAGCGCAGACCGAGCGATTCGACGAAGCGGCGCGCGAGCGCCGGCCAGTCGACCTGCGGATAAGCGGCGAGGTGCGCGTTGAAATTGCCGACCGCGCCATTGATCTTGCCCGCGATCGGCACCGCGGCGAAACGCGTGCGCTGCTCTGCCAGGCGATACACGAAGTTCGCGATCTCCTTGCCCAGCGTCGTCGGCGTGGCGGGCTGACCGTGCGTGCGCGACATCATCGCGACGCCAGCGTTTGCATGCGCGATCGTGCGCAGCCGCCCGATGAGCGTGTCCAATCGCTGCAGCAGCACCTGGTCGCGTGCATCGCGCAGCATCAATGCATAACTCAAGTTGTTGATGTCCTCGGACGTGCACGCGAAGTGCACGAACTCGCGGCGCGTGCGCCAGGCCGGCACCGCATCGAGGCGGGCCTTGACGAAGTACTCGACCGCCTTGACGTCGTGATTGGTCTCGCGCTCGATCCGCTTGACCTCCGCGGCTTCCGACTCGGTCAGCTCGGCGGCGAGGGCATCCAGGACCGTGAGCGCTGCGGCAGGCAGGCCGCGCAGCTCGACGATGCCGGGGTCGGCAGCCAGCGCCTTGAGCCAGAGTGCTTCCACGCGCACCCGCTGGCGGATCAGGCCGCGCTCGCTGAACAGGGGCCGCAGCTCGGCGGCCTTGTCGGCATAGCGGCCGTCGATCGGGGAAATGGCGTTGAGAGCGCTGTTGTTCATAGGCTTTTATACTATAGCCGAGAATTTCCACACTCCCGGTATACAGAGGCACGCGTGGCGAACGAGGGATTCCGCATCGAACGAGACAGCCTGGGCGAGCTGCAGGTCCCGGCCGATGCATTGTGGGGCGCGCAGACGCAGCGCGCGGTCGAGAACTTTCCGATCAGCGGGCTGCGCATGCCGCGGGAGTTCATCCGTGCGCTCGGGCTGATCAAGTGGGCGGCCGCCACCACCAATCTCGATCTCGACGCCATCGACGCGAAGCGCGCCGCGGCGATTCAGAAGGCGGCGCTCGAAGTCGCGGAAGGCCGGCACGACGCGCAGTTTCCGATCGACGTGTTCCAGACCGGCTCCGGCACCAGCAGCAACATGAATGCGAACGAGGTGATTGCGCACCTCGCCAGCCGCTATGCCGGCCTCGCGGTGCATCCGAACGATCACGTCAACATGAGCCAGAGCTCGAACGACGTGATCCCGACGACGATCCAGCTCAGCGCGCTGCTCTCGGTCGAGCAGCACCTGCTGCCGGCACTCGCTTATCTCGCCGCGGTGATCAGCCGGCGCATCGGCGACATCGGCGAGATCGTCAAGACCGGCCGCACGCACCTGATGGACGCCATGCCGCTGACGTTCGGCCAGGAGATGAGCGGCTGGCGTGCGCAGATCGATCATGCGAGCGCGCGCATCATGGAGTGCCGCACGCGTCTGCAGGCCCTGGCGCTCGGCGGCACCGCCGTGGGTACCGGCATCAACGCGCATCCGCGTTTCGCAGCCCGCGCTGCGCGATATCTGTCGGTCAAGTGCGGGCTCGAGCTGCGGCCGAGCAGCAACTATTTCGAAGCGTTGTCATCGCAGGACAGCTCAGTCGAGCTGTCCGGCCATCTGCGCACGCTCGCGGTGGCGCTGATGAAGATCGCGAATGACTTGCGCTGGATGAACAGCGGACCGCTCGCGGGTCTCGGCGAGATCGCACTGCCGGCGCTGCAGCCGGGCAGCAGCATAATGCCCGGCAAGGTCAACCCGGTGATTCCGGAAGCGGTGACGATGGTGGCCGCGCAGGTCATGGGCAACGACGCGACGATTGCGATCGCCGCTCAGTCCGGCAACTTCCAGCTCAATGTGATGCTGCCGGTGATCGCGTACAACCTGCTCCAGAGCGTCGATCTCTCTGCGAACGCGGCGCGCGCGCTGGCGGACTCGGCGATCGCCGGCTTCACCGTCAACTCGGCGCGCGTCGCCGCTGCGCTCGAGCGCAATCCGATCCTGATCACTGCGCTCAATTCTGTGCTCGGTTACGAGCTCGGAGCGAAGCTCGCGAAGCAGGCTTACGAGCAAGGCAGGCCGATTCGCGAGGTGGTCGCGGAGCAGACGCAGATGGCGCAGGAGGAGCTCGCGCGGCTTCTCGATCCGCGCGCACTGACGCGCGGCGGCGCCAAGACCGACGGCGGCGGCGGCTGACGGTGGCGAGAGCTGCGGGCAATCGGCACGAGTTGCGGCGACTGATCGAGGAGCGGCTGAAGGACTCGCGCCCGCCGACCGATCCGCATGGGGCAGTCCCGGCGGGATTCTCGGCGGAGGTTGCGGCCGCGGTGCGCCAGTACTTTCCGGCCGCGCCTGCCGCCGCGGCGGTGCTCGTGCCGCTGGTCGATCACGAGGACGGCCTCTCCGTGCTGCTCACGCAGCGCGCGTCGCACCTCAAGAATCACGCCGGGCAGATCAGCTTTCCGGGCGGGCGCATCGAAGCCAGCGACGAAGGGCCGCTGGCCGCAGCGTTGCGCGAGACCGAGGAAGAGATCGGCCTGTCCCGGGAGCACGTCACGTTCGCCGGCTATCTGGACCCGCATCTGGTGCTGAGCGGATTCTGGGTGACGCCGGTCGTCGGCTTCGTGCAGCCGGGCTTCGCGCTCCAGCTCGATCGCCGCGAAGTCGAGGCGACGTTCGAGGTGCCGCTGCTGCACATCCTCGACCCGGCCAATCACAAAGCGCGCGAGCGCGTGCTCGGCACGACGAGGGTCCGGGTGTACGACATTCCCTACGGCGAGCATCACATCTGGGGCGCGACCGCCGGGATGCTCATGACGTTGTACAACTTGCTGAAGTAACGACTGCCAATGTCTTCCATTACACGCTTGTTGCAGATCATGGCGCGGCTGCGCGATCCGCAGCGCGGCTGCCCGTGGGACCTCGAACAGACTTTTCGCACGATCGCGCCGTACACGATCGAGGAAGCGTACGAAGTCGCCGACGCGATCGAGCGCGATGACTGCGCGGCGTTGCGCGACGAGCTCGGCGATCTGCTGTTCCAGGTGGTGTTTCACTCACAGATGGCAAGTGAGCGCGGCGCGTTCGCATTCGACGACGTGGCCGCGGCGATCAGCGACAAGCTGGAACGCCGCCATCCGCACGTCTTCGGCGATGCGCGCATCGCCAGCTCGGCGGCGCAGACGGTGGCCTGGGAAGAGCAAAAAAGGCTCGAGCGGGAGGGTGCCGGGGCGAGCGTACTCGACGACGTGCCGCTGGCGCTGCCTGCGCTGACGCGCGCGAACAAGCTGGGCAAGCGGGCCGCGCTGGTCGGCTTCGAGTGGCCGGACGTCGGCGGCGCGCTCGACAAGCTCGACGAGGAGATCGGCGAGCTGCGCAAGGAGGTTGCCGGGCGGGCCGACGAGGCCGAGATCGCCAACGAGCTCGGCGACGTGCTGTTCTGCGTCGTCAACATCTGCCGCTATCTGAAAATCGACCCGGAGTCCGCTCTGCGCGGGGCAAACGCCAAATTCGAGCGCCGCTTCGGCTACGTCGAGCGCCGCCTGCGCGAGCAGGGCCGCACCCCCGGCGAGGCGACGCTGGAAGAGATGGACCAGCTGTGGGATGAGGGGAAAAGCCGGGAAAAATGACGATTCAGGGTTCATTCAGACCCTGGCGCCTACCGTGTGCCCCAGGCTCGGCGTACTTCCACGCCTGGCCCCGGAGAACAAGATGCGTAAGGCTCGAGTGGTCCTGGCCGTGGCAGGTGTCCTGAGTGTGACGGGTGTCGCACTGGCGGCGCCGCCGCCCTGGTCGAATTCCCGTCACAGCGCCTCCGGCGATTACGACTACGCGCCGGTGACGCGTGTGGAACCGATCGTGCGTCAGGTGCGCATCGAGACGCCGCGGCGCGAGTGCTACGACGACGTGCGCTACGTCGATTCCAACCCGCCGCAGGCTGCGGGCCGCACGCTGCTCGGCGGCATCATCGGCGGAGTGATCGGTCACCAGATCGGTCACGGCCACGGCAACGATTTCGCAACCGTCGCGGGCGCCGCGATCGGCGCGGGCATCGGTTACAACAGCGCCATGCGCCAGTACGGCACGCAGACTCGTGAAGAAACCGTGGAGCGTTGCGACGTTCGCTACGACCACGAAGTCGAGGAGCGGATCGAAGGGTACCGCGTCACCTACGAGTACAATGGCCGCGAATATACGACCCGCTTGCCGTACGACCCCGGCGAGCGGATCAAGGTGCGGGTTGCAGTCGCACCCGCTGAGTGAGGTCGAGCAGGCACGAGGCCGGGGCGTGAGTTAGCGTCCCGCCGCACGTACACTACGTTCATGCACATTGGCCGGCATCTGGTATTGGCCCTTCTCTCGTTGCTTGCGGCGGGCGCGCCGCTGGCCGGCCAAAGCCAGGAGCTGATCGACCGGCGGCAGCGGCACGATCCGCGGATCGAGCCGGCCGGTGTGTCGCTGGACCAGGCGGTGGAGATGGCGCAGCGGCGCTATCGCGCCAAGGCCGTCAAGGCGGAAACGGTCGAGAACGGCGGGCGGCGGGTGCACCAGATCCGCCTGCTGAGCGCCGAAGGCAAGGTCTGGACAGTGAAAGTGGACGCCGACTCGGGAGCGATGCACTGATCCCATGCGCGTGCTGATCGTCGAAGACGAAAAACCTCTACGCGATTCCATCGTCGAACAACTGCAGCAGGCCGGCTTCAATGTCGATGCCGCCGCGGACGGCGAGGAAGGCCTGTACTGCGGGCGCGAGTACGCGCTCGACCTCGCGGTCATCGATCTCGGCCTGCCGAAGCTCAACGGCATGGAGCTGATCAAGAAGCTGCGCGCCGAGGGCAAGTCCTACCCGGTGCTGATCCTGACCGCGCGCGATCGCTGGCAGGACAAGGTCGAAGGACTGCAGGCCGGCGCCGACGACTATCTCGCGAAGCCCTTTCACTTCGAGGAGCTGCTGGCGCGCATGCAGGCGCTGTTGCGGCGATCCGGCGGCTGGGCGCAACCGGTGTTGCGCTGTGGCGCGGTCTCGCTCGATCCGCGCACGCAGGAAGTGACGGTCAACGGCCGCCGCGTCGATCTGACCAGCTTCGAGTACCGCATCCTCGAGTACCTGATCCATCGCGCCGGCGAGGTCATCTCCAAGGGTGAGCTGACCGAGCGCCTGTATGCGCAGGATTTCGACCGCGACAGCAACACGATCGAAGTTTTCATCGGCCGGCTGCGCCGCAAACTCGATCCCGACGATTCGATCAAACCGATAGAGACCCTGCGCGGCCGCGGCTACCGCTTCGCCCTGCAACGCGAAAGCGCTGCATGACGCGGCCCACGCGCTGAATGGGGCCGCATTCCCTCAGCACCCGGCTGCTCGCGTCGGTCAGCATCCTGCTGGTGCTGTTCTTCGGCATTACCATCGCGGCGCTGGATTTCGCGTTCCGGCGCGTCACCGAGCAGGCGATGCACGATCGCCTCGAAGCCCAGATGCTGGCGCTGATCTCCGCTTCGGAAGAAGACAGCAGCGGCGGCTTGCAGCCGGCGACCGAGAAGACCGAGGAGCGCCTCAAGAATCCCGGCTCGGGCCTGTACGGCGAGATTCTGCGCAGCGACGGCTATCCGAGCTGGCGCTCGAACTCGCTGACCGGCACCGGTCTCGACTTCGCCGTGCAACTGCCGCCGGGACAGCGTCAGTACCGCCAGTTGCACCGTGGCGATGGCTCGCCGGTGCGGGCGCTGAGCCGCAGCATCGCCTGGCAATTCGACAACGGCGTGACGCGGACTTTCATCTACAGCGTCGCCGAGGATCTCGAGCCGTACTACGCACAACTCAACCGCTTCCGCGGCCAGCTGTTCGGCTGGTTCGGCCTGCTCATGTTGTTGCTGCTCGGAGCGCTCGCATTTCTGCTGCGCCGGCTGCTGACGCCGCTGCGGCGCATCGAACGCGAGATCGAAGAGATCGAAGCGGGGCGCATGACGGAGCTCGGCAGCGGCTACCCGCGCGAGCTGCTCGGTGTCACCACCAATCTCAACGCACTGTTGCGAGGCGAGCGCGAGCGATTGGCGCGCTATCGAAATACGCTCGGCAATCTCGCGCACAGCTTCAAGACACCGCTCGCGGTCATGCGCAACCTGCTCAACGGCACGCAGGGGCGCGATCTGGCAGTCGGGCGGCAGCTCGACGAACAGGTCGGACGAATGGACGACATCGTGAAGTACCAGCTGAAGCGCGCGGCCGCGTCCGGTGGCACCAGCCTCGGCACTGCGCCGATCGACGTCCGCACGGCGCTCGAAGCGCTGCGCGCTGCGCTGCTCAAGGTGTATGCGGATCGCGGCATCGAGTGCGAGCTGGTGGTCGCGCCCGATTGTCTGTTTGCGGGCGATCGCGACGACCTGACCGAGGTCGCCGGTAACCTGGCGGACAACGCGTTCAAATGGAGTCACGGCAAGGTGCGCCTGACGGCCGATCGCCTCACCGACCCGACGGCGCGGCGTGACGGGTTACGCCTGATCGTCGAGGACGACGGCCCGGGCATTCCCCCCGACGAGCGCTCGCGCGTGCTCGACCGCGGCACGCGCCTCGACGAGCGCGTCAGCGGGCAGGGCATCGGCCTGTCGGTAGTGCGTGAGCTGGCGCAGCTCAATGGCGGTACGATCCGCATCGACGAATCGCCGCTTGGCGGCGCCCGCATCGAGATCCGCTTCCCAGCCACGTGAGTCCCTCGACTGCATTCAACGCGACGCTGCTGGCCCTGCGCGAGCGGCTGGCCGGAGTGCGTCATGCCGATCGGCCGCGGCTCGCGCGCGAGCTGGACCGGTTGTTCGCGCGCAAGGCGCAGGATGCGTCGGTGCAGAAGGGGATCGACGCGTTGGCGCGCCGCATTGACGATTCCCTCGCCCGGGTCGAGCGGCTCAGGTCCCTGCCTCTCAAGTTCGAGTTCGACGCCGCGCTGCCGATCGTCGCGCATCGCGAGCAGATCGCGCAGGCGCTGCAGCAGCACCAGCTGATCGTCGTATGCGGCGCGACCGGCTCCGGCAAGACCACGCAATTGCCGAAGATCTGCCTCGAGGCCGGCCGCGGCGCGCTGGGCCTGATCGGACATACGCAGCCGCGACGCATCGCCGCCCGCGCGATCGCGAGCCGCATTGCAGCCGAGCTGGGCACGAACGTCGGCGGTACCGTCGGCTTCCAGGTGAGGTTCACGGACCGCACAGGGCCGGACACGCGACTCAAGGTAATGACCGACGGCATCCTGCTGCGCGAGCTGGAGCACGATCGTCAGCTGCGCAATTACGACACGCTGATCATTGACGAGGCGCACGAGCGCAGCCTCAACATCGATTTCCTGCTCGGCGTGCTCAAGCGCGTGCTGCCGCAGCGCCCCGAGCTGCGCGTCGTGATCACTTCGGCGACGATCGATCCGCAGCGTTTCGCAGACTTCTTTGGCGGTGCGCCGATCATCGAAGTCTCCGGCCGCAGCTATCCGGTCGACGTCCGCTATCGGCCGCTGATCGGCGACGACGAGGACTCGGAGCTGTCGCTCACCGAAGGCATCGTCGCCGCGGTGCAGGAGCTGGATCGCGAGGACCGCGGCGACGTGCTGGTGTTCCTGCCGGGCGAAAAGCAGATCCGCGAAGCGTCCGAGGCGCTCGGCAAAGCGCGGCTGCATGCCACGGAAGTCCTGCCGCTGTATTCGCGACTCTCGACGCGCGATCAGGAACTGATCTTCGAGAAACATGGCACACGGCGCGTCGTGCTCGCGACCAATGTCGCCGAGACCTCGCTCACCGTGCCGGGCATGCGCCATGTCGTCGACTCCGGCCTGGCGCGAATCAGCCGTTACAGCGTGCGCGGCAAGGTGCAGCGCTTGCCGATCGAGCCGATCTCGCAGGCGAGCGCGGAACAGCGCAAGGGACGCGCCGGACGCGAGAGTCCTGGCATCTGCATTCGGCTGTACGCGCAGGACGATTTCGCTGCGCGCGCGCCGTTCACGCCGCCTGAAGTTCTGCGGACGAATCTTGCGAGCGTAATCCTGCAGATGGCGGCCCTCGAGCTCGGCGAGCCGCAGGAATTTCCGTTCGTCGATCCGCCCGATACGCGGCTCATCAACGACGGCTACAAGCTGCTGCAGGAGCTGAAAGCCGTCGACGAGGGTCGCATGGTGACCAGCCTGGGGCGACAGATCTCGACGCTGCCGCTCGATCCGCGGCTCGCCCGCATGCTGCTGGCGGCGAGCCATCATCGCTGTGTCGCCGAGATGCTCATCATCACGGCGTTTCTCGCCGCGCAGGATCCACGCGAACGCCCAGCCGAGGCGCAGACACAGGCAGACCAGAAGCACGCGGCATTCGCCGATCCTCGCTCCGACTTCATCGCCGTGCTGAACCTGTGGCAGGCCTTTGCCGGGCAGAGTGCGGCGCTCTCGGGCAGTCAGCTGCGCAAATGGTGTCGCGAGAACTTTTTGTCGTTCATCCGCATGCGCGAATGGCAGGAACTGCAGCGACAGCTGGGAGACATGGCGGCAGAGCTCGAGCTGCGACCGAATCAGCTGCCGGCCGAGTACAACGACCTGCACCAGGCAATTCTCACTGGCTTCCTCGGCAACATCGGCGCACTCGACGAGCGACGCGAATACGAAGGCGCGCGCGGCTCGCGTTTCGTCATCGCACCGGGAACGCCGCTCGCCGCGAAGCCGCCCAGGTGGGTCGTTGCCGCAAACCTCATGGAGACGACGCGCCTGTACGCGCGCATGGTCGCTGCAATCGAGCCGCCATGGATCGAAGCAGCTGCCCAGCACCTGATCAAGCGCACCTACAGCGAGCCGCACTGGGTCGAAGAACGTGGCTTTGTCGCGGCGTTCGAATCGACGTCGCTGTACGGGCTCACGTTGTCGTCGCGCCGCCGCGTCAACTACGGCAGCGTCGCGCCACGTGGGGCGCAACAGATCTTCGCGCGCGAAGCACTCGTCGAAGGTCACACCCGACTGCGCGCACCCTTCCTGGATCACAACCGTCGCCTGCGACGCGAGGTCGAGCAACTCGAGGCGAAGTTGCGTCGTCGCGATGTGCTGGTCGACGAGCAGGCTCTGACCGACTTCTATCTGCAGCGACTCCCCGAGCAGGCGCACTCGATCGCCACGCTCGAGAAATGGCTGCGCGGACCGCATCCGACGAAGGCGCTGTTCATGTCGCGCGCCGATCTCATGCGCCGCGAGGCGCCTGAGGTCACGGCGGCGAGTCATCCGGACAGCCTGCGACTCGCCGGCAACGAGTTGCCGCTCGAGTACGCCTTCGAGCCGGGCAGCGCTCGCGACGGCATCACGGTGACCCTGCCGTTGCCTTTGCTTGCGACTGCTGCGCCGGCAGACTTCGCCGCACCCATACCTGGTTGGCGCGTCGAGAAAATCACCGAGCTGCTGCGCGCGTTGCCGAAGCAGGTGCGCAAGGCGTTCGTGCCCGTCCCGGAACACGCGGTGCGCGCCTCGGCGGAGATCGATGCCGGTCATCAGGACTTCCACGCGGCGCTCGCGGATTGGATCACGCGCACCAGCGGCTTCCCGCTGACGGGCGAGGAACTGGCAGCGCTGCCGCTGCCGGATGCTTTGCGATTCAACATCCGCGTCGTCGATCTCGGCGGTGCGGTGCTGGCGGAAGGCCGCGATCTGCTCGCGCTCAAGCGCGGCATTCGTCGCGTCGAAAGCGAGCGAGCCGGCGCTCGGCCGGACTGCGTACACCGGCGCTGGGATTTCGGCGAGGTTCCTGCACAGCAAGTCGTGCAGCGGCGCGGGCTGCGCTTTACGGTGTATCCGACGCTACGCGATCACGGCGATGGCGTGGAACTGACCGAAGCGGGAAGTGCGGCTGACGCAGAAGAATCGCTGCGTCCCGCCGTGTTGCGGCTCGCAACTCTTGCGCTGCCGGAACAGTTCAAGTACGCACGTAAACGCTTCACCGATGACCGCGACATCGTGCTGCTGGGGCAGGGGTTCGGCACGACACGGCCCATGGCCGAATCGCTCGCCGAGCGCGCATTCGACGAGTGCTTCCTCAACCAGGACGCGACGTTGCCGCGCACGGCCGAACAGTTCGAGGCATTGCTCGACCGTCATCGCAGCAGCTTCGGCGAGATCGTCGATCGAGTGCTCGCGCATGCGCGTGAGACATTGCGAGAGTTGCGCAACGTTCGTCAGAAACTTGCAGCCCTCGACAACCCGTCGTTCCAGGCGCTGCAACAGGACGTACGAGCGCAGCTGCAGACCCTGGTGCCGAAGGCATTTCCGAGCGGCGTGCCGCAGGTGTTATGGCAGCACTTGCCTCGCTATCTCAAGGCGCTGGCCCGGCGCCTCGACAAAGCGCCAGGGAATCTGAAACGCGACGCTGAGCTGGCAGCGCGCGTGCGTCCGGGCATGCGTGCGCTCGAACAGCTGAGCGCACGAATCCATAGCGACGAGCAGCACGCGGAGATCGCGCGACTGCAGTGGCTGATCGAGGAGCTGCGCGTCTCGCTGTTCGCGCAGGACCTCAAAACCGCCGTTCCCGTGTCCGAGAAGCGGATCGCCGAGCAGATCGAGCGCGCTCAGGCGCCGACTTTGAAGTCGATGCCCTGAGCGAGCGGCAGCTGCAGGCTCCAGTTGATCGTGTTGGTCTGGCGGCGCATGTACGCCTTCCAGCTGTCCGATCCCGACTCGCGCCCGCCGCCCGTGTCCTTCTCGCCGCCGAACGCGCCGCCGATCTCGGCGCCCGAGGTGCCGATGTTCACGTTGGCAATGCCGCAGTCGCTGCCCGCCGCCGACAGAAATCGCTCGGCGTGCTGCAGCCGGTCGGTGAAGATCGCTGACGACAACCCGTGATGCGAGGCGTTATGCATCGCGATCGCCTCGTCGAGCGTCTTGAACTCGATCAGGTAGAGGATCGGCGCGAACGTCTCCGTCTGCACGATCTCCCATTCGCCGCGAGCGCGCACGATCGTCGGCTCGACGAAATTGCCCGAGCGCACCTTGTCACCGCACAGCACCGTGCCGCCTGCGCGACGCACGGATTCGATCGCTTTGCTGTAGCTGGTGACCGCGCGGCCGTCGATCAACGGCCCCATCAGCGTGCCGGACTCCATCGGATTGCCGATCTTCACCTGCGCATAGGCCTTCGTGAGGCGCTGCTCCAGTTCTTTCGAGCGCGACTCGTGCACGAAGACGCGGCGCGTGCTGGTGCAACGCTGGCCGGCAGTGCCCACAGCGCCAAACACGATCGAGGGCACGGCGAGATCCAGGTTCGCGAACTCGTCGACGATGATCGCGTTGTTGCCGCCGAGCTCCAGCAGGCTCTTGCCGAGCCGCCCGGCGACGCGCTCGCCGACTTTGCGGCCGACGGCAGTCGAGCCGGTGAACGACACCAGGTCGACGCGGCGGTCATCGACGAATTTCTCCGCGAGGTCCGTGCCGGCGCTGATGAACAGCTGGAAGATCGCCGGCAGGCCCTGGCGCTCGCACACGCGGTTGACGATGTTCTGAACTGCGATCGCGCACAGCGGCGCCTTCGGCGAAGGCTTCCACACGCAGGCATCGCCGCACACGGCGGCGAGGAACGCATTCCACGACCAGACGGCGACCGGAAAGTTGAAGGCGCTGATGATCCCGACGATGCCGAGCGGATGCCACTGCTCGTACATGCGATGCATCGGCCGCTCCGAGTGCATCGTCTGGCCGTACAGCATGCGCGACTGGCCCAGCGCGAAGTCGGCGATGTCGATCATCTCCTGCACTTCGCCATCGCCCTCGGGCTTGATCTTGCCGGTCTCCAGCGTGACCAGGCTGCCGAGCGCGCTCTTGTGTGCGCGCAGCTCCTCGCCGATCAGCCGGACGGCCTCGCCGCGTTTCGGCGCGGGAACCATGCGCCATTGCTCGAACGCTTTGCGCGCAGAAACGATCACGCGCTCGTAGTCCGCAGCCGTGGCGCTGCGCACGCGCCCCAGCAGCTCGCCGGTCGCGGGATTGATCGACTCGATGATCGTACCGGACGTGTCCTTGGACCAGCCGCCGTCCTGCGACCACGCGCCGGCGTTGACCTCGGAGAGTCCCAAGGAAGACAAAACATCTGACGAAAGAGTGTCACGCATAGGAAAACCTCAGCGCCGGTGCCCGGCGCGCTGGTGGCCGGCCTGGCCGCTGACCACGACGTGGGCGGAGATCTCCTTGCCGCCGTTGGAAGCATAGTGCTTGCCAAAGCGGTTCTGCAGCACGTCCTGCAGGCGGAAGTCTTCCTGCCGCACGAAGCCGGCATGGCGGCCGCCGCCGTTGACCACCAGATCGACGACTGCCGCGATGCCTGCGGCGGTAGTCACC
>Ga0075421_100000051_pt1 | contig 84025 bp, 71 predicted proteins | sample SoiMetdeltSBSDD5_FD_75292 | JGI IMG/M metagenome (GOLD analysis project Ga0075421, IMG submission 75292) | Bulk soil microbial communities from a Populus tree surrounding site in Tennessee, USA - Soil MetaG P. deltoides SBSDD5 | ecosystem: Environmental > Terrestrial > Soil > Tree plantation... | reverse complement strand
AATAACAGGTACTCTAATGACGGGTACTCTGAGACTGCATCGATATCGGATTATCGGATGACTTTCTGTTTCTGAGTTTATCTTTTCGTATGTGAGAAAGGTGATTTGTCCAAGAATGGCGTTTGCATATTCACGTAATACTAAATCACTGTCTGAATATTTACTAAGATTCGAAGTATATTGCGTTATTTCTTGTAAGCTATTTTTTACGAGAATAGAGTCTGCAATCGGACTAATTTTTTGCATAAAAGCAAGATAATTTTCTAACTGCCCTTTGATTATTTTAAAGTCTACTGACGAGACGGTTGAATCATCAGATCCGTATATAAAGCCATTACAAAGCATTAAAAAGCAAACTAACACCATTTTTTTCATATCTATCTCCACGTGCATAAGTAAAACTGTATTTAGTGTAATTTGATTTTTTATGTCAATCAAAGATTATTGTCATAAAAATGGTTCAAGTCCCGGTAATCTTTCTCTTGCAATCAATGCAAGTGATGATCCGCCTCCTGTTGAAAAGTGTGAGATTGATGAAGGATGATCGGTATGATGCCGCACGAAATTACAGGTATCAGCTCCGGCGATGATTGTTTTTGCATTGCTTTGCTCGATATAGCTCGCTATTTTTTTTGAACTCTCCAATGTCTCTGGTCGATCCAAAAATCCCATGAATCCATTCCATATGATCAATTTTGCTTCTGCAATGTATTGTTGATATAACTTCGTTGTTTGCGATCCAATTGCAATGCAAGCTGTCGACGGGGTTATTTTTTTTGCATCAACTTCTTCTAATAATCCCGCTTTTGTTTCGATGACATAATCGATAGGATAGATGATATTATCCGCTACCTTTGTTTGTATTGCCGAAAGTGTGGGGCAAAGAAGAATTGTGTTGATATGTGGTGCACAGTGTATAACAAGCGGTAGTTTCGTTTCGGGTTTTCCACCTCCGACGATGAGTAATGATGGTGTAATGTCGAGTAATGTCTTATATGTTGTGAGTTCTTTCTCAACGAGAAGTCCGATGGTGCGTTTTTCTTTTGGAAACTGAAGGGGTAAAAGAGTCATTGAGGTGTCAAATCGATGGAGCGTTCCGAATGCATCATTGACATAAAAATCTCCGCATGATGCAAGCTCGCGTGCAAACAATGTGTCGCGCTCCTTTTCTTCCTTAAAAAATCGCAGGTTTTCAAATAATAGTACAGAACCGGACTTTTTGGTTGCGGTGCTTAGTTCTTGAAGTGTATGGATGTAATAGGTTTCAAAATAATGTTTAAACCATGGCACTAGTTGTTTTGTAGAAAGCGCTTGCCTATATTCGCTCGGATTTCCAAGGTGAGTAAGGACAATACAACACGCACCGTGATGTACAATATATAAAACAGTCGCCTTTATTTTTTCGAGCTTAAAATCATCAAGAATTGTGCCGTGTTTCATGGGAACATTTCCATCAATGCGTAAAAGAACCGTTTTTCCCTGTATGTTGTATCTTTGCAGGTGTGAACTGATGGTATACATCATGGGTACCCTATGTTTCATTTCTTAGAGTGTGCATTGTGTTGTATTGAGAAAGCAAAATAAACATAAAACATCCGGTTATAATCGTCATTGAAGCCATGATCGCGATGACAGTTGCGATGAGAGAAACTGAAAATTCTATTGGCAAATGGCAAATGTGATACGCGCGTTGTATTTCCTGTGGTGTATGTGCAGTTATCCAGTATGCGATAGCACGTGCAAGACAGATACCGATTCCCGTCGCGATGATTGTTTGGGCAAAGAATGAAAAAAAAGTGAAATAATATAATGTCCTTTTTCTGATTCCCAAAAGGTGGAGAATAATAATTTTTGATTGATTATGTATCGCTTGCATTAAAAAAAGTGCAATGTGCGTGATTGCAACAAACAAAAATAACAGTACTAGGTACAGCCATGTGACGTAGCGCTCAAGCGCTATTGCTGCGGAAAATGTTGGGTGCAATTCTTTGTATGAACGCACGAGTAGTTCTGGAAATTGTTCTTGTATTGTCTTGATTATATCACATTGATTGTTTTGATCCTGTGCTGTGAGCACTGTTATTTCATCGAACTTAAGCTCTGGTATGAATTTTTTCCCAAGGTCGTATGAACAAATAATGAGAGTTTCATCAATTTCAGGTGTGCCTGTGGTAATGATGCCATTAACGGTGACGCTATGGATGGCTGGTTTTATGCGCCGTTTTTTTCCCCGATTATTTTTTTGGAGCAAAATAAGGTGAATTGATTCTCCTAAAGTAACACCAAGACGCGCTTGTAGCGTTGACCCGATAATAATACCATTCGATAATGGGTGTACGCCATTGCTGTTTTTGAGTATCGTGTGTCTCAAGAAAAAGTGATGTTCTTTGTGGGGATCAACAAATTTGATCGTTGCAAGGCGTGTTTCGGTATCGCAAAAAAATGGATTATTATGAGCAACGAGTCCATATTTCCAGCAAGATGGTGCCCACGCGTTGAGATGATGTAATGAGTCAAGATAATCAGTATGTTTGTTTAAAAAATAGTGACCATATTTTGGTGTTATAATGGCATCTGCATATGATGCTTTGAGTTGGTCATAGAGAAGTTTGTGAAAACTGTTTTGAATAGCAATGGTCAAACAGCATACGATTGTTGCGATAATGGTTGTGCATGACGCAAGAAGTGTCATAAGTATCAGGAGCTTATTATTTTTTGTGATGAAAAATGTCCTGATTAATAGTCTTAGGAGTTGTACCTGCATCTGTTTCTACAAAGCGTTCGTTATTATGATATACACTACTGTAAACTAAAGCAGAATCATAAGGTATGCAAAGGATTGGTCGTTTTGTATGGTGCATGTTATTTCGATTATTTGTTTGATTATGCTCCTTTGTTTATTGCCTGGCTGTTCATCGATCGTGCGATGGGCAGAAAATGAAGTTCCTCAACTGCAAAAGGTTGATATTGATACCAATGCCTTAAAGCCATATCTCAAAAGTGTTCATATCTACGATCTATTATCATATGAATTGGTGTGTGATGTGTTGCGCGTGAACCGATTCGTATATGCGCTGTACATGCAGTTGTATAAAAGTCGGGCAAAACCGCCAAAAAATGAGATAGATCAACTCCTTGCAATGCAAGAAGCACTTGAAAAGAAACATATTACATTTATCATTTTGGTTTCCTATCAACTCCTTCTTGAGCGAAAAAATGAATGGAAAATTATGATTGAAGTTGGGACGGATCATTTTTATCCACGTAGTATTGAGGTGATCGAACTTGCACCCGAATATCGTGTTTTGTTTGGCGAACTTTATTCACCGCTCAAACGAGCATATAAAATTGTGTTTGACAGACCGATAACGAATAAAGATAATATGCCAGTTGTTTTGCGTTTTTCTAATGCGCGTGGCGACTTTCGAGTTGTTTTCCCCGAAGATGAAGGATGAGTGATGATTATTGCAATTGGTGCCGATCATCGTGGCTATGCGGTAAAGGAATTGCTCAAAAAACATTTTACCGAATGTCAGTTTATTGATGTCGGAGCATATTCGGATACACGGTCTGATTATCCGGAATTTGCACATGCAGTTGCCCGTCTTATTCAAGAAAAAAAGGCGGAACGCGGGATATTGCTTTGTGGGAGCGGTATTGGTATGGCGGTTGTGGCAAATCGTTACAAAGGTATGTATGCCGGTGTTGTTTGGAATGCCAAAATTGCAAAGCAAAGTCGAGAACATGATAATATCAATATCCTTGTTTTACCCTGTGATTGCGTGGAATCATTTGACCCTATTGAATTGACGACAATCTGGCTTTCGACCGAATTTCTGGGTGGTCGTTATGCAAGACGCATTGCGATGATTGACGATAACAAGTTTTCGAAAGAAGATGAATTAAAAAAATAATCCGACATTTGAAATATCGGATTATTTGTACATTTTTAAAAAGAATTGTGGATTAAAGTTCTGATGCTCGTTTAGCACCCAGCTTTTTTGCTGCATAAAAAAGACCATAATGATAATTTTTACTTGCAAGATCCAGGGGTGTTAGGCCATCATTATTTTTCTCATTTATATTTGCTCCACCCATGAGAAGTAACCTGAATAATTCTTCATTATTTCTTTCAGCTGCCCAGTGTAATGGCGTATATCCCCCAAAACCTTTCGTGTTGACATCAATTACAGGGTTCATTATTAAGATTTTTGCCATCGCTTGCGCAGAAGGTCTATCATGCTTACTGGCAAATTGAACCGCATTATTCAAAAGTGGATCATCGTGTTTATCATATGTATTAAGGTTCGTTTTGTTTCCATCTTTGATAAAGAGATAGGTCAATATTTCCGTCATAGCTTCAATATCTTTAATAAACATGACTTGTTCAAAAATTGTTTTATCAATTGGAGTGCCGTATTGTACGAAGAGCTCCACGCGACATATGTCCTCGCTCCGCACTGCAGTACGAAAGCCACGCATAAGATTTGTGTTCGTTGTATGGTCCAATAAGCACCTTGTCTTCCAGCATGTATTGACATATTGCAATGGGATATTTCCTGCATCATCTTCCAAGTTGACATCTGCTCCCAACTCGATGAAAAATTTTACCACTTTATCTGTATACTCTTTTCCATGCCCTACAGCATAAAAGAGCCATGTTTGACCGCTTGTGTGTCTCTGGTTTACATTGGTTGTATTGATAAATTTTCTCAATTCTTCAATATTTTCTTTCTTAATTAACTTTGCTATCTTTTGGCAGGTATTTACGTCCCATTCAGGATTTGTAATTTTAGGATCATGATTCCCGTTGCTTTGTGAAAAATCCGTTACCATAGGATTAGGTTCCGGATCCCTTTTTTCCGTGTTTGTTGTGAGCATTAAAGATTTGAACCACCATTCTACCACAGTTGCAACAGGGTTTTGAGAAAATCCAAGTCCCCAATTGCTGAAAGAATAGCCCTCTTTACAGACAATGAGAGCTAATAAAAATATCATTAATCGTTTCACCGCGATCCCCTTTTGTCGTTGCTTTCGCACATTTTACTTCTATGATAAGCATATTAGAAAATAATTTTTATGCAAGATGTTTTCTACTTGAAACAATTCAAGAAAATTATATGTTCATTATAATAACGTTTTGTTAGTAATGTTTGATATTTTCAAGGGCTGATTGAATGCTGCTTAGATTGTTTCTTACAAAACTCCGTAAAGATGCATTATTTTGTTTTTTTACATAAAACAATGTGTAACAAAGAAGCAAGCGTTGTTGGAGTGATGATTTAAAAACAATCTGATCTTTTATTGTGAAGTACGAACTGAAATTGCTGACACGATACTTTTTTGGTAGTTGTACGTTGTCGTCAGATCGTATTATTCCTTTGTTATTCGCAATGAGATTTTGAAGACAAGCATCGGTAGAAAAATAACTTAGATAGATTTTTTTGATAACAGTGTTTATCTCATTGGATAAGAAAATTGCAGAAATCATTGCCGCAGTCAGTTCATCATTTTCTGGATTAATATCAAAGAATCTCAGTGTGTCATATCTGTTGTGTGCGAATTGGTCTAGAAAGGTGATAACTTGTTCTTTCTCCTCTTTGACTATAGGATTGCTTTTACCATTGATTAAAAGAGGTACTTTCGGATTTAATGTAATTTGGCCGAGACATTTAAAAATCTTTCTCATCTTATTTCCAGCGACGTCAAGAACGGATATTTTTGTGGGCTTAGCGAATTTTGGATGGAGAAAAGATATGTGATTGCATGCTACTTTAAGCACCTGTAAATTAGAGAAATTGTGCAAGTCATTTTTTTGAATTGATTCTAGATTATTAAAATTTAAATCGAGACAAACAATTTGAGAAGGTTTGATTTTCAGTTGTTCTAATTTTTCTCTGACGTCATTAAATGATGAAATGCCAAGACGGTTCAGTGTAACGCACATGGCATCGTACTTTGTGAGCTCAGAGAACTGTTCAGGTTGAATAGCAAAGAACTGTCGCATGCAGCGTAATGCGTTCATCTCGGTGATAAAATATTTATTCCTCGCTTTTGTGGTGTTGATTTTTTTTTGACACATTTCAGCAGATATCTTTTGTGCTGCGTAATATGAAAAGCTTATATTGTCCACACAGATGTCGTAACGATCGTCTGCATAGCGAATCACCGAAGCATACGTTGGCTCTGTCTCTGGTGATTTAATGACCATATCATTATTGATAGATGCATTTGCGCATTGAGATAAAATAAACAATAATTTTAAATTATATTTCATAAACTGTCCTAATATAAAATAAATTGGATGATGCTTATGCTATCTAATGAATGATTCTATGTCAATTTTGAATTTTTTGAAATGTCGCAGCAAAGTAAAAAGTTCCGGTACTGTTTCATGACATAATTCTTTTTTTCTCCTAAACTAATTGCTGAAAAATGAGTTTGGATAAAAAAGGAAAAATGCATGATGATTCGATTGTTTGTACTCGCAATACTGTGGGCGATGCCTCTTGATTCGATGATAGAAAATAAATGTATTCTGCGATCAAAAAAATTTGATTGTTCCTACCTGATCTCGTATGGCGACAATCATCACACGTTTATTACGAAATTATTTGATAACAAAGAGGAATGTCAGGAGCCAATTGAGCTTCTTGAAATGATGTCGTTTGTTGACATTGTTGATGATGAGCAGTTTGAGTCATTGCTCTGTTATTCTCGCGATGATCCATATGCAATGTATCATGTTTCATTAATTGGTAAAGGAATCAATAGAATTTCTATTGAACGTCTGCTGGCAACACAATCTGATCATCGATATATGGCCGTTCTTGAAGAAAACAAACGTATGTATGTACACCAGATGATAGCCGAAGGGGACACGGTTTTTCTGGCCGTTTCTCCTGATGAACATCAGTTTGGCGGTGATGGGAGTTTTATTCTTGCGCTTTTTTTATCCCTTATGCCAGGAAAGCCGATGCAGCTTCTTCCACTGTTTATCTTGCCAATTACCAAAAAAGATATATATTGCACAAACGAAATAAATTCCATACAAGCCATCCGCTCAATGGTGTTTGAAAAAAGAACGCAAACATTGTGGTGTGGTCTTGAAGTGAATACACATAATTCCCCATCGAATGCATTATCGGCTTTGTTGTGCATTCCCGTTTGCTCACAAAATATACAAGATGATTCTGGGCAAGCGTTTATAGCAAAAAGTTTATCTGTGTCACACGTAGAAGGCATGGAATCATCAGATGTGCCTACTCCCTGTACTGTGTCTGCTGAAGCATTACAGTGTATGATGACAAGCACCGCATTACCCTATCTCATTTTACAAAAACGGGACGAACAATCGTCAATATGCGCATTACCGCTTGCTCGTGCTGGTATTGCATCAAAACAAAAAAACCCAAAAAATATTTTTTTTGTTGAGGGATTAAAGCGGTTTTTATATCGAGTTTTTGATACCGCTGCAGATTCGCTGAGTGATATTCATACGGAGACTGATGGAGTCACACAAGTTGGTGGTGCGGTGCGCGTTGATGGACAGAGAAAAGTGGTAAAAATTTTTGGTGACGCTGTTGTGATGCTTGTTGAAAAACAGATTGGGGATATGATGATTTCAGAGCTCCATCGCTCTGTTGCATTGTTTGAGCCATCTGGAACAATAAAGGGATGGACCCCTTGGCAATGTATGTATCATCAATCAACGCCGATTGTTCATTTTGAGCTTGATCGCCTCACGGGTGAATTACTTATTATCGAAAAAGATACGGTAAAAAAAATTGGTTGGAACGCAGTTGATACGGGGCACCCGTTACTTGCAGCATCGCGTGAACTAGTCAAAAATGGACAATGTATCCGAGATGCAACAATGCAAACGCTTGTATATAACGAAACGCGGGTTCCTTTTTTTGGTCTTGTTACTGATACGACAATTTTGCTTGCGCCGCTCGAATCGATGTGTCAAAAAGACCTATACTCTGATGACCATTTTGTGCATGTGCAATTGATTCGGTGCGACGAAGTTGGCCAATTACGTCATATTTGTCTTTCATATGATGAGCAAACGAAGCAAAATTATATATTTGTTGCGGGGCTTCACGGTGTCATGCGTCTCATGGTAGATGGTAATGGAAGCATCGAAACACAAAAAATATCAGATTGTTGTGATATAAAAAAAATTATTGTCGATAACGGTATTATTTATGCACTTTCTGAACAGGAGCTCTATAGAACGAACGCGCCAACTGATGGCGCGTTTATCATCTGGGAAAAACTGATTCATGATACACAAAAAAAAGAGATGGGGCGATTGCGAGATTATATAATTAGTGATGCATCTGCCCTGATCGTTTCAACGAAGGGTTTGTGGATTGTGCAACCGGGTTTTTCAATTCGACAGGGAACGCCACAATTTGAACAGTTTTTTTTACCGCAGCAGGTTGGGATTCCAACCTGTTTTTCACTTATTTCTCCAACAGAAAAAAGTACTGATTTTGCGCGATTTTCCGGTGGAAATATTTTTGTCTTGTGTACCGATTTTTCTTTGCAACGCTCACAGTTGTATAGAATCTCCATCACGCCATCGAAAGAACCATATGTAACCACTCAGACAGTGCAGCTCTTTGATGATGTTGTTTTTGAAAAAAAGGTAGCACCATTTTTGAATTTTGGGTCGTTACAGGAAACATGTTTTACTGATGGGTATCGTTTTCTTCTCTTATCTTCAAACCAGCAGGTATCGCTTTCGACGCAACCACGAGCTGGGATTGTGATGAGTGGAAATAAATTGATTAAAATTCCGAATGCCGATTTTCAAAATTCACGTATTTTGTATACTGGAATCAATCAGTGTACCGGTGAGCTGCTTATAGTTACGGAGCAATCGGTACATATATATAGCTAAGTACGTGAGACGCAGTATGAGATATACATTTTTCCCTCTGTTGATTGTTACCTTTTTGTCGATATACGCTGATCGATCACCAGTGAATTTGGTAATACCGTATGATCCATTTATTGTGCCGCGGGAACTTTTTGCCGGTCAGCGTGTGCAGTGTACTGTGTACGGTGAATGTGGGGCGCGAAATGGGTATGCGCTCAATAGTCACGGTGATCGGGTAAATCCGTTATCGTTGTGGAATGATACAGAAAATGTCGTAACGATGCTTAATGGCTCTCATGATCCGGATGTTATTGAGTTGCGAAATCGTATCGGTGATCCAAAAACACAAAACTCTGGCAAAGTAAGATTGTTTGGTGAGTTCAAAGAAAAGTTCGCTGCGGTTTTGGCATGCAAAGGTAATGTGATTGATTTTTTCTACCTTGCGATTTATTTGCCATTTTATGGATATGAGTTGCGCGATGTTCGCTATGAAGATGATACGGGAACAGAGTTTGTTTCTGATCAAATTATTAGAACTGAAATAACTGATGATTTGGTCAATACCATGCAACAACTTGGCAATCTTGATATTGGGCCATGGTCTCGTTCGGGTACTGGTGACACAACGATTGCGATGGAGTGGTATAAAACATTTGTCCAAGATCGCCCGTTACTCAAATCGGTGTCTGCACAAATACATGCTGGCGTGACACTTCCAACATGCAGACGAGCAAATGTCAACAAGCTCCTTGCTTTTTCGTTTGGGAGTAATGGTGCGTTTTCGATCCCATTTGGTGGTGCGATTGATCTGCAATATGGTCCCTATCTGCACTGTGGTCTTGATGTGCTTCTTATTCACACATTTGCCGCCACTGAAAAAAGAAGAATAAAAACAGCGCGTGATCAAACAGAGATGCTTCTTTTAAACGTTGCCGAAAGCTACATCGATTTTGGCCTCACGCAGCGATTCTTACTGTATGCAGCGCTGCAAGATCTTATTGCTCGATGCTCGATTATGGTTGCCTATGATTTTGAAAAACAGGGTGAAGATATTGTGTATGTTCGTGGTAATGAGTTTCAAACAACAGTTGCGCAAACCGCACTTTGCTTTGATGATCGTACGATGCATCAGTTTATTGGAACGTTTGGGTATCAACAAGAATTTTCTGCCGGTGTATGTTCAGTATCGTTTGTGACGCGCGTACCGTTCAATGGCAAGCGGGTGCTTCTCGTTCCAACGGTTGGTTTTTCAGTATCATTTGCATTTTAAACAAAAGAAGGCACGTCGACGTGCCTTCTTTTGTTTTTTTATTATGACCTTGTTTTATACTATTGCAGTTGTTTGTACCACCGTTGTTTCTACTGCAGGCGATGATGACAACATTAAAATTCTGTTTTGTTCCTTGATATACCGTCTCAGTATGTAATCCTGTACTTGTTCGGCTCGAGCAACAACATACGGATTTTTGTTCATTTTTTCAACATGACCCTTCAGTCTCCATGCAAAGAATGGCAAACAAACACGTATAAAGAATGCCTTCATGCGTTCCTTAATTTCGTTATCTGCAAGACGTTCCTCATACAGTGCTTTTAATGCATTGTAAAAACGTTCAACGGTTGGTTGTTCTTGAAGGTAAGGAATAAGAATTGTTTCGAAGATCTTTCGATCTGAATCACTTAAGATGGAAAGGTCAAGGCTATCAGTAATTGATTTCCAGTCAGTTTGTGTTGCATAGAGGTGCATATCAAAAAAGAAATTAAGAACAAGATTGTACGTTACCATGAATGGTAACCCCTCTTTTTTTCGAATTTTTGCAACATATCGCTCAAGTGTTACGGTTATCCATGCGACAAATGCTCGCGCGCGTTCCTTATCTGAATTTGTGTGTTGTAAAAGGGCCGTGAGTGTTCCAGCTTCTGCTTCTGGTGATTCACCCAAAGAGTGCTGTAAAACCCATGTCAAAAATTGTCCTTTATTTTCAATATTTGGTAAATACCCGCAAAATTGAGTTGCCAGCAATACCGAAACGATAATTGGTGCCATACCATCCTTTCTTTTTTCTCAGTGATGAGATTTATACTACAACGTATTTTTTTTCTCGTAAATAGTACATATCAAGAAACGATGGTACAATGATACAAAAAATAGGACCGCGTCATGGATAAAAAAAGAGTTTTTGTATGGCTTGATTTGGAGATGACAGGACTTGATGTAGAACGCGATGTTATTTTGGAAGTTGCAATTATTATTACAGATCATCTGTGTAATGTACTCTATTTGGGAACTTCTTATGTGATTCGTCAGCCGGAGAACGTACTTTCAAGCATGGATGCCTGGTGTACCAAAACGCATACTGAAAGTGGTCTTGTCGCTGATGTTTTGCAATCGCCTCATTCAGTGCAATCCGTTGAGCAGGCGCTTGCAGAAATTATTACGCAATACGCGCCAAATAAAAGGGGAATTCTAGCGGGAAATTCAGTGTGGAAGGATCGGCTTTTTTTAGCAAAATACATGCCGAAAGTTGTCGAATTATTACATTATCGACTGCTTGATGTGAGTAGCATCAAAGAGCTTGCGTTCGCTTGGTACACTATTGCGCCATACAAAAAAAGCGATTCGCACCGTGCATTACCAGATATTCATGAATCGATTCGCGAATTATTGTATTATAAAGAAGTTGTGTTTAAAAAAAGTATTATCACATAATCTCGACTAAGTGTTCAAAATTAATTGCTTTCTAATTCTAAACCGTATTTTGCACCGATGCTTTTTAGATAGGTATGAAATGAGGCTAAAAGGTTGTGTCTCTCTGTATGTTCTTTATGCCATTCAGAATAACTTTGATGTTGGTAAGTGAAGCTCATCCGATTCCACTCAGATTCTTCACGGGATAACCTCAGCTTGCCTATTACAATATCCAAAAGTGTTTTGCCATTTACATTTTTTTCGTTAATGTCCACAGAATATTTTTGCATTAAAAAATTAATTGTATTTTTATCTCGAACACAATGCGTAGGATAGTTACCATATTTATTTGCGATATCGAGTCGTGCTCCATTTTTTAAAAGCCATTCTATCGCGAAAGGTTTACCGAGCATGCATGCTTCGTGAAGTGGCAAGTTTGCATGATCGCAATACCAATTAACTTTATCTTTTTCTTTGAAAATTGTTTCAAATTTTGAAATCGATTCTTCTTCAGTGATCGGTGAAAAATCCTTTTCCTTTTGTAACATTGCAAGGGTCAAATCGTGGCTCTCAAAACATGTGAAGTATTTCGTATCGTCTTCTTCGTTTTGAATTGTGATAGATCCAAAATTAACATGATGTACGCAAAACAAAATTAATAACAGCATTCGCAGTAATAACATAAAAAATTCCTTCTTGAAAAAAACACTTTCCTGCATCCATTATAATAAAAAAACGTAAGCAGTCAAAAACAATCCAAATTTTACTTTACAATGTCGTCGCGTTTGGCACAAAAAAGTGTTTTGATGAAAATGAATGCTGTGATACATATTGATATAACTGGATTATATTGTTGATATGTGCTGATTTTAAATATATTTTCATGTAGTGTATCGTGTCAATTTTTGAAACTGGTGGTTTTGTTGGCCCCAGAATTCGTACATCCATTCCCTTTTGTATGCTATATTCACTGAGCATCGTGGCCATTTTTTTTGCCTCTGCTTCAAGAATTTGCTCATTCTTGTTTCTCAGTTCAATTTCAGAAAGTCGAACGTACGGCGGATATAAAAATTGTTTTCTTTGCGCGCATTCTTGTGTATACAATGCAGCATATTGTTGCTCAGATAAATAGGAAAGTGCTGTATGACGCGATATTGTTTGGACAATAACAAGATTATCCGAAGTGTGATTGCTTCGACCCGCTCGCCCTGCGATCTGAATGAGTTGTTGCATTGCTTGTTCAACGGCATTGTACATCGGAAGATGAAAATGCAAATCTGCCCAAATAATCCCGACAAGAGAGACGCGCTCAAAATGAAGACCACGAGCAATTGCTTGCGTTCCAACAAGAATATCGATATTTCCCTGTTTCATATCATCCAAAACATCTTCTGTTGCGCCACGCTTTTTTCGTATATCTGCATCGAACCGGGCAACGCGTGCTTCAGGAAATAACGATTGTAAGATTGTGACGATTTGTTGGGTTCCAATCCCCTTTTTTATAAAATTTTTTTCCGATTTTGCGCATTGAGGGCATTGTTTTGCAAGTTGGATCGTGCGAGCACAATAATGACAGATCAACACGTTATTTTCATGCAATGTTAAACTAACGGCACATACGCTACAGGTAAAAATAAAACTGCAGGCAGAACATTGAACAAAAAAATGCATGCCGCGTCGATTCAAAAAAATAAGCGTTTGCTCTTTTTTTAAAAGACGAACACGAATTTCTTGCTCAAGCTGCTTGGATATCCAGAATGATGATCGCTTTTCCTTTTCAAGAAGTGATACTTCCTTTATGCGGGGGAATGCGCCAGAAAATCGTGAGTGAAGTGTGTATAAGCGCCATGATTTGTTTTCAATATTATACAATGTGCTAATTGATGGTGTTGCCGAACCAAATACGACGGGGATGTTATAGTGATGCGCGCGAAATAACGCAATTTCTTTTGTGTTCATTTTTGGATGGTTTTTTTCCTGATACCCGGGATCGTGCTCTTCGTCGATAACGATTAATCCCAATTGTGCGATGGGCAGCATGACCGGCAAATGGACGCCGATAATCAAAATAGAATGATTTTGCCTCAGAGCGTCAAATACGGCAGTACGCTCTTTTTTTGAGTTTCCAGAATGAAATCCATGTATCGAGACGTCAGGCATTTCAGCTTTGAGTCGATATTCAAACGCTTGTGCAAGTGCAACCTCAGGGAGTAATAACAATGCAGTTTTTCCCAATGCGATGGTTTCTCGAATGAGCGCCTTGTAACATTCCGTCTTTCCAGATCCGGTCACGCCATGAATCAAAGAAACAGCATACCGAGGTGTGCTAATGTCTGGCGCAATCGAATCAACGATTTCTTTTTGTTCTGCGGTGAGTGTTGTGATTGGGCGCTGTATGTCATGCGACAAACTATCAGCACTTTCTTTCTTATCTTTACCTGTTGCTAAAAAATTCCATACATGCGAAAAAAACAGCTCCCTTTTTACCTGATAGTACCAAGAAAGTGTCGTAAGAAATGGAAGATATCGTGCGTCAGACAATTCTTTTGTAATGCTATCGATCTCTCTTATCTGGAATTTTGGGGACGGAATTTTCAGACCCAGTTCTGTTACGATTGCAATGACGTGACGTGTCTTGATCGGAACATTGACAAATGTCCCTATGGTGACGGCGGATTCCAATTCCTGGGGAATACGATATGAAAGCGTAATATTTTGCTTCAATGGTCGTACGGTTGCAGTGAGTATTTTTTTGTCTGGCATTATAATTTTAGTTACTAAAAGAGAAAGTTGGTCTATTTCCAATCAGTGTGATACATTTTGCCGGTAACGGCAATGAATTTTATCTACTGCTTCAGAGCGATTTAATTTGTCAAAACATCAATAATAAGATAAAATTGTTTTATATTCTATTGAAAATATATTTTAAAACAATGGACAATTCGAATTTTTGACAAATAAGGAATAAATACGTCCATGGCAAAATTGCGAAATATACTGCTTTTTTTTATGCTTCTTTTGTACATATCGCAAGCAAGGGCCCTTTTTGCTGATATTTGCTGCTCGATCGGCGCATTCATGCAGATTGTTCCACACAAAACCTGTATTGCAGCTGCTGCGTTATTGTGCTTCGTTCGTGAGTTTCCTCACCTGCACTCGCGATCCTCATTTAATGATGGAAAATGTTACAGCCAATATGGGACCAATACCGATTTTTATGTACTGCATTTACATGGATGGGGGGTGCATGCTCATGCAGAAACATTTACCGAGCAGGATGAAGGCGATGTGTGCATCATTTCTCCTCGATTTTCTGAGACCACCCGTGGCAAAATGTTTTCTACCTGTTTGGGGCAAGATTATGATGCCCTTGTAACATTGCAGGCATTACAGGCGACACATCATAAAACTCATGCCATTAATGCGGTTGCGCATTGTCGAGGAGCGGCGGTGTTTTTCAACGCGATTTCAATATTATCCACACCGGATCATCCAATGTTACAAAAACTTAACATGAGCGAAGAAGAGCGTTTGGTGATTCTTGAAAAGTTTAAAAAAGGAAGTTCGGTTATTATCGCACCACTTTTAAGTATCAAACATTTTTTACATCGTTGGTTTACAAAACCTTTTGGTACTCTTATTCATACCTATATCTTGCCGTGGTTGACGCGATATGAATATGATCCTGCTGGGATGGATGTTTTAAAGAGCCTGTCAGGTTGGAATACGAATATTCCCGTTCAAGTCATATTTCCAGAACATGATAATTTTATTGGTACTAGTTTGCGTAAAGAATTTGTTGACGCTCTATATCGATATAATGGTCTTTCTCATACACGTATTTTTGTTCTTGAAGGTGAGACAAAGCACTGGCCACCATTTTTAAAAACAATGTGTTATAAATTACTATTTCAACTTTTCGGATTTCGCGATCAATATGACTCTAAAGGTTCTATTTTGAATCAAAAGGTTGCAAAAGGCTTACTTTTGAGTCATACTGAACTTATAGTTTAGAATAAGGAGCTTCAAAATGGCTACCCCAAAAATTGCAACATCGGTAAAATTATCAGAATCAATCGTCTCGCAAGCAAAAATTATGTCTAAGGTACTTAATCGGTCGGTAGCAGGACAAATTGAGTATTGGGCGAAAATAGGAAAAATTGCAGAGGAAAATCCTGATTTAACCTATGAATTTATTAAAAATATTTTGATTGCAAAAGAGGAAATAAAGGCAAAAAATATTGAACCATATAACTTTGATTAGGGAATTGCGTGGTTTCTAGTCAAATGAATATTTTTCAGACAAATATTTTTATAAAACAGGTTAAAAAGTTACATAAAAATCAAAAAAAAGAATTGGATCATGCAGTAAAACAGATTATTGCAAATCCATTAGTTGGTGAAGCTAAGAAAGGTGATTTGCAAGGTATTTTGGTATATAAATTTTATATGAACAATCAATTAACGCTTTTGGCGTATGAGCATGATGAGCCACGTAATCAATTAATTCTTTTATCACTTGGTGCGCATGAAAATTTTTATAGAGATTTGAAAGAACAGATTCATTGATGTGATCTTTGTATTGCGTTTTGTTGTTGTCAGTTAGACCGATGATAAATGACAAAACGACTGTTTTGTGGCGCATGTACTATTCAATTTCCCTTTTGTATATTTTATACCGAATCAGCGTTCTTGCTTGATACTTGAACAATCCCATAATGTATTTTTTTCCATCCTCGTCTTTATATCGATCGTCTTTATATTGTTCTACATTGTCCCATGTCAATTCTGGATTCGGTTCTTGGTCTGCTCTTAAAAGAGATGGCGAGTTTTCGTCTTCCTCAAAAAAATGATACTGCGTATTATACGGAGCGATCAAAAGTTTGCAATACTCATTAGGTTTATTGTTTTCAAAGGAAAATACTGAGGTATTAATGGAATAAATTTCGGCTTCTAATGATTTTTGTTTGGTATAGCGCATGAATTGTTGATCGCATGCTCCTTTCTGACCAAAGTAAACGCAAAACGAATAGTTGGGAAATTCTTTTGTTGTGCAGCAGTGACAAAAAAACTGCAAAAGGGTCAGTCCCGATGGAATCAACCCCGCATCCTTTTCTGATGATTCTAAGAGAACAAGCGGTACTTCTTTGCTGTCAAAAAATAGATCTGTATTGGCATAAATAGAGTTTATGTCCACATTATTCATTGAGAAAAGCGGTGGCATTATCCAGAACGAAAAGATCAATAAAGTGTACTTGGAAAATTTGTATGTCATTGTATTGTCCTATGAAAAATTTATAGACATGATAACAAATTTTAAAAGAAATTCTATAATTTACATGCTTTTCTAAAAACAAATAATGTTTTTTTAGAACTGTATTTATGAAGATTGGCAAAAGTATGACCAAGGCATATAATAATTACGGCTTCGGGCGAGAATAAGTTAAAATTTTTTTGATTATAAATAATAAAGCGAATTTGAAAAAAATGACTATAAGAACACATTTCTTACTGTACGTTAGTTGTGCCATTGAATATAACAATACCCTTTTGCTTATAAAACGACCAATTAATAAACCCAATGCCGGATTACTTGCATTTCCCGGCGGTGCTGTCGAACCAGTTGATGGGGCATTAGATACGCTTGGTGCTCGAAGTAATGATATTTTGCGTACTGCGATTAAAAGAGAAATAATGGAAGAGGTGGGTTTGGTATTGGAAGATCCGATTGAGTATGTTACCGGTCCTTATCATATTGGTCAGGATGGTAATCATGTGATCGGTGTAATTTTTTATCACAAATTTAAGCATATACCAATTATTACCGCATGCCCCATAGAAGTTCCTGAATATTATTGGATGAGCGATACTGAAATTAATAATGCTCCCAACGCACCTACATGGGTCAAAAAACAAGTAGAATTGATACAAAATTTACGATAGGGTTCATATGAAAAATTTTTTGAAGATGTTTTTAGCGGTGGCGATCGTTTTCTCAGCATTATGTACAGATACGTCTTGCTATAATGAAATTACACCACACAAATATGCTGATAAAATTGAGAAATATGACATTCCCGAATCATCCCGCTTTACTATTTCATGTGGGATAAATCGTGTTACGGATGTTGTGTATTATTTTTCAAAGCCTAAAAATGCAACCTATCCAATTGTTCTTGTCTGTGAAGGTTCTGCGGTAAAGGGTGATTTGAGTAGTGTTATTCATTTTCATCGTTATTTTTTACAGGAATTTCAAGATTTAGGATGCGCAGTTTTATCAATCGAGCAAATCGGTATTGATGGAAATAACATTGATGAGAAATTGTTTTTTGAAAATTATACAAGAACACGAAGATATATTGATCATAAATTGGTTATGGATTATCTGCGCAATAATCCGCCACAAGGTTGGAATGGTACATTTATTTTGTTTGGAGTTTCTGAAGGTGGACCATTGGTAAACGAATTGACAGCATCATATCCAGATTGTGTTGTGGCAACAGTCAATATCGCCGGAGCGGGGGCGCTATCGTGGCAAGATGAGTTTTGGGGTTTTTTCCAACAATTAAGAAAAACAGGACCGTTGTTGTTGCGTTTGTGGGATGCGTATTATCCGCGCCTTTTACCTTTTTCAAGTAATATTCCAAAAACAAGGGCAGAATATGATGCGCTCGTTGCAGATATTATTGATAATCCAACAGCAGAAAAATATTTTGGTGGTATGACCTATTTATATCTTGCCGATGCGTTTTTAAAAACTCCTTATGATTATTCATTATTTAAAACACCTCTCCTTGTAGTAACCGGTGTCGTTGATTGTTACACAGAATCCTCAGATTTGTTTGTGCAAAAAGCTGAAGATGCAGATTGCCCAATTACCTATTTTCGTATCGAGGATATGGACCATTATGTGCGAAAACGACCAGACGTACTTGGAAAAGTTTTTGAGTGGTTAAAGGAATATGTTGTGTTATGATCAGCTATTCGTCCCACACCTGTGGGACAATCTTGAAATGGTAATTACGATAACACACAAATCGATAAAACGCCATTTTTTAGAAAAATCTGTACAAAAGCAACATAGCTGTGTATACTTTGTACAAGTTTTTATTTTTGGATTTTAAATGATATTTAAAAGAACTTTAGAAAAAATACTGCTTATTCGATCAACGCAACTTCCGGTGGTTGCGATTGTGGGGCCACGACAGTCGGGGAAAACAACATTATCAAAAACATTGTTCAGGAAGCATAATTATGTTTCATTAGAAGATCTTGATGTGCGTACATTTGCAAAGGAAGATCCACGAAAATTTTTTAAAGAATATGTGAATGAATTTGGCATTATTATTGATGAAATTCAACATGTTCCGGATTTGCTTTCGTATATTCAAACGATGGTTGATACTGATGATCGCCCAGGAAGATTTATTGTAACAGGTTCGCAAAATTTTTTGCTTCAAGAATCAATTTCGCAAACATTAGCAGGCCGCGTCTCTTTATGCACTTTACTTCCATTGTCGATTACAGAAATGAGAGAAAATAATATCGATCTTTCTTCGCTTGAATCTTTTTTATTTCAAGGTCAATATCCCAGAATTTATGGCAAAATGGTTGAGCCAGTTTCTTGGTATAAAGATTATGTTTCCACGTATCTGGAAAAAGATGTGCGACAAGTAAAAAATATTTTAGATTTAACGCGATTTATGTATTTTGTGAAATTATGCGCAGGAAGAGTAGGACAAATTCTTAATGTTCAATCACTTGCAACTGATGCCGGGATTGATTCACGAACAGCAAAGTCATGGCTTTCACTGCTTGAAAGTAGTTATATCATTCATTTACTGCATCCGTACTATAAAAATTTTAGTAAGCGCATTATTAAATCACCAAAAATCTATTTTTATGATACAGGAATTTTATGTTCACTTCTTGGCATAGAAACCGGAGAGCAATTACAAACACATTATGCACGGGGAAATATTTTTGAATCAGCGATGATGGCTGAATTATTTAAATATTTTTTTAATCAAAACAGAAAGCCAAACATGTATTTTTGGCAGGATCATCATGGAAATAGAATTGATTGTCTTATTGAACAGGGGCAAATGCTCGTGCCCATAGAAATTAAATCAAGCATGACAATTTCTCCCCATTTTTTCAAAAATCTCATGACCTTTAATGATGTTGTTGAAAAATCTCTAATAAAACGGAATTTTATTATTTATGCAGGTGACAAAAATCAAAGCCGATCGGTTGCTGATGTGTTGCGTTGGAATGAATTGGATGCATTATATAAAGAATTGGAGCTATAATTATTGCTTGATTTTATCAGTATATTTTTTATATAATTACAAAAAGTCATAAAAATCTCAAATACTTTTGTAGGAAATAAATGAATATTGGTAAAATTGTAATCAGTTTTTTTATATTGTCACCTATCTTTGTTTATGGTTCATTGATGCATTATGGTGGTCGATTAAAAAATATTAAACGATTGACTACTCGTACAACTACCGCAAAAAAAAGGGTGCCTTTAAGTAAAAAGGTTTCTGCTTCGAAAAAAAAATTTGTTCGATTTTATAGTACTGAAAATAGGCCAATGCAAAATCAAGAACCGAAGCAAGGAATTTTTAATCAGCTCTATGATTGGGTTTATAAAAAATTTAGACCACGAAGAGAAATTATTTATCAGCAACATCAAGAAGTATTTCAAGAGCTTGAAAAGCAATTTCCTCATGCGACGCAAGGAGAAAAAAATAAGATTCGAGAAGTGCACAAAAAAATTTTTGACATGATGATTACTGCACAAAATAATGATGAAGTCGTGCTTGTTAATAATATGTCGACGGCAGAACGTATTTGTTTTTCATTGGTAAAATTGAAAGTTAATCAAGATGGAGATGAATATCAAAAGCAAGTTATTAACAGTCCATTTGCAATTTTAACATGGCAACTGTTTATTGATCCATTTTACAAAGCCAAAGACTTAAATGATTTAGCGAATTGGCATAATGTTTTATTTTATAAACACAAAACACAGGACATTACGGGTCCTATTAATGGCTTGTTTGATCATAATATAAGACCACGAGACTATGATTTAATGTATCATACAAGCATATATCTCTTGGGTCTTAAAGATCGACATAAAACTCCTTATGAGGAAAAAATCGTTAAAGAGCTCGAAGATATCATCAAAAAATATTGTTTTTACAAGCAAAATGAGCTGACTAATTATGAAATTATTGCCTTAACATTGAAGAAAAACAATCCCCTTTTTAAAGAATATCCATGGTTGAAAGAATCAAAGCATAGTACATTGATTTATGATGCAAATAAAAGTCATTTTTACAATAAAAATAAGAGTGTGTTCACTTCTGCTAAAGTTTTTCGTCAATCATTTTTTAAGGACAGCGAAAGATTAGAGCCGACATCCGAATTATTTATGAGTGATATGTATCCTGTTGATCGAACAAAAATGCAAACAATAGAAGAAGAAATTGAAAAAATTATTCGTGAGTTTAACCAGCATCAAGAACGTTATGCACGTGAAGAACGTGAAGAACAGGAATATCAACAGAAAAGAGAAAAACGTTCAACCACTACAACAACTCGTCAAGAAGCGCTTAAAACATTAAAACTTCCCGAAAATGCTACGAGTGATGAAATTAGAAAGGCATTTTTAACGTTGGCCAAAAAAAATCATCCCGATCAATTTCGTGATGAAAAATCAAAAAAAGAAGCCGCTGAGCGATTTATAAAAATCAAAGACGCATATGATTTTTTAATTGGAAAATAATTGGTATTATCGCTTTAATTTGGATCGTTTCTTATGCGCTTAAATATTTGCCTGACTTTGTGTACCAAAAATTTTTCAATTGGCTTTAATTAATAAACCTTTTTTTAATGATTTTTCATAATGTTGCGTCCTCCTTTTCAAAATGGTGCAAACCTGGTACAGTACTAATATTTATATGCTATTAAAAAAGGGTCGATGATGAAAAAGATACTCCTTTTTATTGGGTTGCTCGTTGCATCGATATTTGTTTTATTTGTTATGAAAAAACCAAGTCCGCACAGTAACAATTCTGATTATCCGGTGCTTTTGGTTGGTACAAATGCGGAATATAAACCATTTTGTTTTATTGAAAATGGAGAAATTGTTGGATTTGATATTGATGTGATTAAGGAAATTGCAAAACGAATGCATAAACAAATTGTTATCAAAGATCTATCTTTTGATGCATTATTGCCCGAGCTTCAACTTGGTAATCTGCATGTAGTTGCCGCTGGCATGACGCCAACAGAAAAACGAGGTAAGATTGTCCTATTCTCCAAATCGCATTTTGAAGGTGAAGGTTTTGTCTTGTATGTGAACCATGGAAGTCCGATTACGCGTTTTGAAGATCTTCAAGGTAAAACGGTCGCAGTGAATGAAGGATATAGTGCTGATACCTATATCTCGCAATTTTCAGATATCAATGTGCTTCGTCTTTCGGCTGCGTCGGTTGCTGAAGGGTTATTGGCGCTGCAATCAGGACGGGCAGATGCCTTTATTGTTGCAAAAAGCGCGATCAAGCCAATTTTGCAGGGTGAAGCGGGCAAGCAATATGATAGCATCGCAATTCCAGATACGTTTGAAGCATCGGCGTTTGCTATTTCAAAACATCATGCGCACTTGTTACCATTGATTGATCGAGAAATTGATTCGATGAAAAAGGACGGAACGCTTAAAGAACTTGTAAAAAAGTGGGATATTTCATGATCGATCTGAAGTTTCTATTGGATAATGGTACATTGCTTTTGGAAGGTGTTAAAAATACGCTGCTCATTTCAACATGCAGTTGTGCGATTGGATTATTATTGGGCGTTTTAATTGCATCAGCCGAAGAATATGGTGGAATAGTATCGCGATGGATTGTTCGTTTGTACGTCACGGTGGTGCGTGGTACGCCGATGTTGATACAAATTTTAGGTGCATATTACCTGTTGCCAATGATTGGTGTTCATTGTTCGGCGATGTTCACGGCAATTATTGCGATTGGGATGAATAGTGGCGCATATGTGAGTCAGGTGATCAAGGTGGGTATTTCATCGGTGAGTCGCATGCAGATTGAGGCGGCATACGTTTTGGGTTTCACAAAATATCAGACAGCACGTTACATTGTATTTCCTCAGGCAATTCGCACTATATTTCCTGCGCTTTCGAATGAATTAGTGACATTGATTAAAGATTCCAGTTTGGCGTCAACGATCAATGTTGCTGAGTTAACAAAACAGGGTCGAATTATAATGAGTCAAACGTATGATGCGTTGTCCGTGTTTTTTATGTTATTTTGTGCGTATCTTTTCATTACCAGTGTCGTTTCGTATGGGATGCACGTGGTCGAAAAAAGGATGAAATTGCAATGTTAGAACTGCGTCACATCAATAAAATAGCGTCCGGTAAAAAAATTCTTGTTGATGTTTCTTGTGCTATTGAGCGCGGCTCGATCGCAGTGTTTTTGGGACCTTCTGGGGTCGGGAAATCAACACTTCTTCGCGTGCTCAATAATCTTGAAACAATCGACTCAGGTTCGGTGGTGCTTGATGGCAAAAATCTTGATCTTCATGCGGTTAATAAGACGCATGTTGTTGGCATGGTATTTCAGCAATTTGCATTATTCGAAAATCTGTCCGTTTTAGAGAATATTACGCTCCCGTTGATGATTGTATTGAAAAAGACGCCACAAGAAGCAAAACAGATCGCCCACCATTTTTTACGAGAATATCAGTTGATTGAACACGCTGACCGTTTCATTGGGCGATTATCTGGCGGACAAAAACAGCGATTATCGATTGTACGAACATTGGCAATGTCACCCAAAGTTATTTGTATGGACGAGCCGACGTCGGCACTTGATCCATTATTGACAAGTTACGTTGCAAAAACGATTATTGATCTTAAAAATCGAGGATATTACGTATTACTCGCAACGCATGATACCGGACTTGTCAAGCAGTTACCAGCGATGTTACACCTTATGAAACAAGGAACAATTGTTGAGTCGGCCAGTTCTGAAGATTTTTTTGCCCATCAGGATCGATATAAAAAGCTTCAGGCATTTATGTCCGGAAGCGAGTTTTAAATTCTTTTGAATACAATCCCATACCAGTGATTTTTTCATCCATGGGAAATGTTTTTTCCCCGGGATACACAATATATAAATGATCGAGCGCAAGATCGTCCAATGCAATGCGCATTGACTTGGTGATCTTTGGTGCATCGGCATATTTAATTTCAAAACCAAGCCGTTTACCGTGCTTCATGATAAAAAGGTCAAGTTCGGCTTCATTATGTGTTGCCCAAAAAAAGGACTCTTCAGGAGTTGTTTCAAGTGATTTTGTTATTTCTTCCAATGCAAATCCTTCCCATGACGCGCCCAATTTTGGATGAATATGGAGTTCTTGCATCGTTTGAATAGAAAGGAGTGCGTGAAAAATGCCGCTGTCTTGAAAATATATTTTTGGACTCCGCACTTGGCGCTTTTTGATATTTTCAAACCAAGGGTTGAGCGTACGAATCATGAATGTTCCAGTCAGTATATCCAGGTAGCGTTTACACATTGTGTTTGAGAGACCAAGCGATTTTCCGATTTCACTTGCATTGAATATTTGACCGTGATAATGCGAAAGCATTAACCAAAATCGACGCATCTGTTGTGGTGGGATGGAAAATCCAAGGCTCGGGATGTCACGCTCCAGAAATGTTGTTATGTAATTGTTTCGCCATAAAAAACTATCAGAATCATTCTTTGCAAGATATGAACGTGGAAATCCGCCGCGCAACCAGAGCATTTGTATATTGTCGATTTCCTGTAGAGTAAATGGTTTTAATTCGATATATCCAATTCGTCCGGCTAACGTTTCTGAGGATTGTTGTATCAAATCTCGCGAAGCACTCCCTAAAATGAGAAATTTTTGTTTCCCTTGTGCTTGATCGACAAGTACGCGAATTACGGGAAAAAGATCGGGGCGCCGTTGTATTTCATCGATTACAACAAGTTTTTCAGTGTCAAATGATAAAGTGAGCATAGGATTTTCAAGGCGGGCAAGGTCAAGCGGATTTTCAAGATCAAAAAAAACAGCATTTTCAGTGCCAATTTGTTTTGCAAAATCGCGTGCCAATGTTATTTTTCCGACTTGGCGTGGTCCCAAAAGCGCACACACCGAATGAACTCGAAATTGGGCATTGATTTTTTGTAAGTATTCTTTTCGTATCACAGACTTCCAGGAAATTTTAACATATAATATTAAATTTACCTGGAAGTCGCCAAAAAACAATAATTTTTATGGCAAAATGTCCCAAAGCTCAGTCTGGTGTTTGGGAGGTCAAAAATTGTTTTTGTTGCGTTAATGGCATTATTGAAAAAATGAGTTTGACAAATTATTTCTTGCTTGTTACCTTCATGGCCAGAGTTTGCTTTGAATTTTTTATAGAGTCCCTAACTGAATAATACGTTAATCGTATTATTCACCCCCTAACCCTTCAGCTTGTTTTCGCAAGTTGGAGGGCTTTTTATTTTTTTGGTACCACATATTCCTTAAAGACAAGATTGAGACAATATTGGTTATCGCCTTCTTTTGTCAGTACAATTGTTTTGCAAAACAATCCTGACTGTGTCGTTCTGATTTTAAAAAACAGCTGATCGATGGCGCTGAGTGGACCGCTGAGTTTATAGGAATACAGTTCATGTGGATTTGTTGTTGCTGCCTTTTTTATTCGTTCGTTGACAGTACATGAATGTTCAACCATCTGGGTGCAAGAAAGACAATCGTGAAATCGCTTTCTGTGCTGTTTTAAAGAAAGTATTTCATGCTTCATTTGAGCAATACAATAATTCAGGTCACCCTCCTGGTCTTGAAGTTCCCTTTGAAGAACGCCCTGATGATGTGTATTTTGTTGGTTGGCAAGATGTGTTGTTGCCTCCTGATACATGTGTTGGCTTAGAGAGCTGAAGGCAAAATGTATACAGGAACAAAATGCCAAAAAGATAACGGAGATTTTTCCCAAAACAACGCAAAATCGTGATAATGAAAGAAGAAAGAACGCATGTAATTTTTTCGTTATATACGGCATAGAAACTATGTAATGATTGTGTTATAGTGAAAGTATGGAAAGTTTAGTATATGAAAAGCAAGCCCCTCTCTATTCTCTCTTGCCGAAACGGCCGGGGGTTTATTTTTTTAAAAATATTCAGTCTGAAATTTTGTATATTGGCAAGGCGACATCGTTGTACGATCGTGTAAAGAGCTATTTCAAAGATGGGGATACGCGACCAAATGTTCAACAGATGATCAAGTATATTGTGTCAGTTGATTATGTCGAGACAAAAACAGAAAAAGAAGCGCTGTTGCTCGAGGCAACGCTTATTCAAACGCATAAACCTCCTTATAATGTGCTCATTAAAGAGGGGAATCCGTTTTTGTACCTCTATCTTGAAAAAAAGCGCAATATGCTTCCTGTTTTGCGCATCTCAAGACAGGAGAAGCGCGGTGTCTGCATCGGTCCATTTTTGGATAAAAAATCGGTTCGATCCACGTATGAATTTATCATGCGAGAGTTTCAACTTCGGATATGTGGAAAAAAGATACAAAATGGATGTCTTGCGTATCATATCGATCAATGTGCTGGGAGTTGTAAGCCGGATTTTTGTGAATCTGAATACCAAACGCGATTGTCATTAGCGTGTGCGCTGCTTGAAGATAAACGCTCTCACTTTGTGTCGATTATTGATGAAACAATCAAAGAATCGATTGGTGAACTTGCATTTGAGCGCGCAGCGCATTTTGCATATTACAAAGAGCATGCCGAGCGATTTTTTCAAACAGTTGCAGCACATACGGTATTTGATCGAACGAAATCTGCATTATTTGCCGTTGTGCACACACCGCCGCGTTTTGATACGGCGTACGATGCAATTGAATCCAATTTGCAAAAACTGTGCAATGTTCAAACACAAATCCGCACGGTCGATTGCTTTGATATTTCTCACGTGCAAGGGCGATACATGGTTGGTTCTGCAATTCGATTTTTGTGTGGCAAGGCGCAACCAAATGCATTTCGTCGTTTTCGCATTAAAACAGTATCCGGACAAAATGATTATGCAGCACTCGCCGAAATTGTGTCACGTCGATATGCATCTGGGCATTACCCCGATCTCGTGTTAATCGATGGAGGCAAAGGACAAAAAAGTACGATTGATCAACTTGATCTTCCTGTGCCGGTTATTTCACTTGCAAAGCGAGAAGAGCGCTTGTTTACGAATGCACATCCAGACGGCGTCCTGCTTTCATCGCATGATGACACGGGTAGAATGCTTTGTGCGTTACGTGATTATGCCCATCATTTTGCTGTTTCCTATCATCAGAAAATAAAAACGGGATCGTTGTAGTTTACATTTCTCTTGCTTGCAAACATTCAAGCAAGTTACGCTCTTTTGAATGTTAGCATCATATCAATATGATGTGATGATGAAAAAAGGAGTGGTGAGATGAAGATACGATCTCTATATTTTGTTACTGTTCTGTTATTTGCTGTGTGTGATCTTGTTGCGTCAGATAAGATGTCCAAGCTCTATGATGCAGATTCTTATTTGGTGGATCCATCTGTCAATTATGAAAAAAAATCTGTTGATCCTCAAGAATATTTTGGCCACCCAAAAGAGTCTAAAGAAAAACAGGATAATTCGTTTTTTGAGCAAACAAAATCGTGCGTTACATCGGCATGTAATCCAACCTCTTTCCTGGTTGCTGGTCCTGTCATCTATTACCCAGTTGCCGCCCTTCCTTACGCTGTTGTATATGCGATGAAGTGTGCATGGCTCAAGATGCACAATTCTGAAGATATACAAGTAACCAAAGGCAAGAAACAACAAGTATCGAATAAAGACAGAAAAGCGAAAGATTCGTCTCTGTTCAATAAAATTCTTCAAATTGATGAAAAAATGGACCTTTTTGTTGAAGAGCTGGCACAACAAATTGCAAAAGGTATTCGATATATCAAACGAAGCGCAACATTTTCTTCTGTGCCGACAAAATATGTCGTTTCGGATAAAAAGGATGATTGTAAACCGGATATGCTTTCTGTGCGATGCCAACAATGGACGAGCGCGATTTTTGCGGGTCTTTTTACATTCGTGCTATTGAAAATAACTGATAAGGTATTGCGCAGTGGCAAGTTTGGCATAGTCGGAGAAAAATATGCGCTCTACCAAAATCGATATGATGCGGTTCGCGTGCTTGTGACAAATAGATGCTGGAGCAAAATGGTAAGATTATTGAACAAATGTATTCCAAACAATGCGTATATCTTTTATCAATACCCGACCCATGGTATAAAATTGTATTGAGCTCTTTACGAGAGGATATGAAATGCAGATGAAAAATAAAATCGAGTTATTGTTCGTAATTGCCATGCTTGGTGCATCGGAATTGTCCTATGGGATGATAATTGATGAAGATTTAAAAGAAGATGAACTAAGAAATATAATTCTTGAGCAAAAAGAGACAATTTCTACTTTATCAAAACAGGTGTCTGATTTATTAAACTGCGTGTTCAATCAAACAAAACAATCCTACCTTGCAAAAAATGAACAAAAAAGTTCTAAAGTGGCACGGGCAGCGCACTATTTTCTGCCATCTCTTGGTGTGCTTGGTAGTGCACTTGTGTACTCATATCCAGATAATGGCACCCCCGTTGATTTGTTTATCCCAACTACCCTTACCGTTGCAGCTGTGCTTTATTTTAAAAACTCTGTACTTGATTCTCTCAAGGAAAAAATCGCAGGAAAACGGGATGTTTTTGGGCAACAAGTGCTGAGTGAGTTACAAAGTGCTTTGGAGGATGCTTTGGATCTTGGAGAAATTCCTGAGTATGATATGCAGTTGTCCGCAATGGCTCAATGGGCTCAGGTTCCGTTCGAGATCACAAACGAAGCAATGTGGAAGAATCTTGAGCAAAATGAAAAAGAGCGAAAGCTCCAAGAGCTGTTGCCTGGTTTTTTCTCGGATGAAGAAAGAGCGCAGGTTTGTGAGAATAATGGAGATAAGAAGGACTTTATTAGCCTCATCAACAATGCATCTCTTTATAAAGCAATGGGTGAGGCTTTTAAGATTGAGACAGCTTTTCTCGGCATGAGCGATGAGAAGGTTAAGGCCGCGTTTCAGACACATATTACTGGTAAAGATAAAAATATAAATGAAAAGTTTCAGCAGTTAGAGGCACGGATCAAAATTGTTAATGACATGCTCTTTGAGAAATTGCCAGAGTGTGCTTTAAAATTGTTGGTTACCAACGAATTCCAATCAGTTATTGATGAAAAATACAACAACAGCTGGAGAATGAAGGGTGCTCGAATAGCACAATTTGCTTTGGTGGCATCGTTTTTTGGTTTAGCCCTTTTTGGATCAAACAGATTGATGGATTGGTTAAAATTGAAGACCTATAAAAAGTTGCAAAACGCCTCAGCGCTCTTTTTTAATGACAAAATTCATAAGCGGTGGTCGAGATTCCTCTGGTGGTTTACAAATGCTAATAGGGCCTATACCGAAAGACCTCTCAAGGAATTTGAAGACACCAGGCCGCATTTGAACAAACAGAAAACATAAACATAAATTCAATCCATGACTCCAATGTGCATATTTTTTATCAGTATGCAGTCTGATAATCCGATTTTAATTTGCAGAAAATGAAAATCTCTGTAGTATGAAAATTGTACGAGGTTCTTTACACACAGAGGATATTAAATGCAGATAAAAAATAAAATCAAATTGTTCTTCTTAATTGCCACGCTCGGCGCATCGGGGTCGTCATACGGGATGGAAGAGCGTTTAAGCTCGGATTCTGGCAATGAAGAGTTGGATAAATTGGTAACCGCTATTAAGGAGTCAAAGTCTCTTGAAAATATGGCCGGTTGTTTTGTTGTCGATTTGAGAGATGATAAGGAAGTTAATAAATTTGTTAACAATGATTTGAGCATATCCGATATAGAAGCTCGTTCGAAACTCGTTGTATTGGAAGCAATTGGGAATCCAAAATTTTTCAAAAAAATCGAAAAAAAGCTTTCCCAAAAAGACACTCAAATTTTCAGTCTATCAGAGCAGTTGCTGGACCATGTAACACAATCGTATCTTGAAAAATATGGATCAAAAAGTTCTAAGGTTGTGAAATATGGCCTGCCAATTGTTGCCTTGTTAGGCGGCACGGTTGTGCAATCATATTTAGGTACCCCCGTTGAGTTAGTGCTTCCGGCCATCATTACCGCTGCAGCTGCACTTTGTCTTCAAAAACCATTTAAGTCTATGGAGAAAAAATTTGCAGGAGAGCGGAGTGTTGCTGAAAAGCAAGTGCTTGATGAAGTGAATGAAATATTTTATTCGGATTTATGGAACAATAGATTAACTTCTAAGAAAAAGATAAAACTGCTTAGGCAAGCTAATTGTAACGCTGGTATGGCAAAGATCATATGGAATAACACATGGGAATTGCTCTTGGAATTGCTTGAGGGCGAAGAACCGGATAAGGCCAATACGAAGCTTAAAGATGACTTGAAGGGCCTATTACAAAATGCTTTGATAGAAAACTTTGAAACCGAATTATCAGATTTCACGTGGTTTAATAAGCTGACAGAAGAAGAAAGACTGGCAACAGTTAATAAATATGTTGCAAATCCGACTGGTATAGATGGCAATATTTCTAATCATGACATGCGGTTGTTAAAAATAGCCGAAATGGCTGATGCTCAGAAGTTCACGGTTGTAACTAAAAAAGCGTGGAATTCATTTGATGAAACAGTAAGAATACAAAAACTCAAAACTTCATTGCCTGGCTTTTTCCCTACTGATGATTCTGATAAGGATGTAGCATATTTTTGTGAAGTTTTGGATAAGGAGAATTGGGAGGATGAAGCGGAAAAAAAAGCCGAACTTCTCACTGCAGCATCTCTTGCGAGCGCCATGGGTGGTATAAACTTTGCTGATACTTGGACGAAGACTGGTATTGAAGAGCGTGAGCATTTGTCCAAGCAACATAATAATATCAATTTAAATAATGATGATGGTGTGGTATTGGATTTCGCAAAACTACCTATGAACTTCAGGATTGCATTTGCTAATGATAAGCTCACCGAAGAATTATCCAAACGTGCTTTCAAAAAGTTTAATGCCAATAAATTTAAATCTGCTATCGATTATGAGTACAACAGCAGCTGGGGGATGGTGAAGGCTCAAACGGCAAAGTTTGCTTTACTAGCATCGATTTTTGGTGTGGCATTCTTTGGATCAAAGAAATTGATGAATTGGTTGGATTCGGAAAACTATAAAAAGTTGAAAAACGCTTCAGCACTCTTTTTTAATGACAAAATTCAGTGGCCATTAGCAGAATCTTTCCGTCTTGCTGCAAACGGTACCAGGCCTTATACAACAAGGAAGCTTCCCCCGCTTCCCCCATTTGTTGATGTGAGATATTTGAACGAGAAATAAAACATAGCCCAAATTATTTGTATTCAAAAAAAGCGATGGATTTTCCTCCATCGCTTTTTGTTATTCTTTTGTAATACTAAAATAATGAATTGAAAGAGGAAAAATTATGGATCTTTTTTCTCTTATTGCGTTGTGTAAAAAAATACTGCAACCAACGGTACCAAAAACCTTGGTGGATCAATATGTGTGGGCGGTTGTGACGCATGTACTCGGTCGGACAAAAACTGAACTGATGACGCATCCGCCGCATATTACAAAATCAACACGTGCTCGCGTGAATCAACTCCTTTCTTTAATAACGGTGCACCACAAACCGATCCAATATATTCTCAAAACGGTGCCATTTTTGGATCTCATGCTGGATCTTGAACCCCCGGTACTTATTTGTCGCCCGGAGACGGAAATGCTCGTTGATCAGGTGATTACGATGCTGAAACCATACGCAGACCAACAGTTACTGTTTTTGGATATTGGTACCGGATCAGGTTGTATTGCATTATCACTTGCAAAGGCGTTTACTCGATCGACGGTATATGCAGTTGATATTTCGCCCATTGCACTTTCACTGGCGCAAAAAAATGCACAGAAAAATAATATTTCTAATGTTATCTTTGTGCAATCGGATCTTTTTTCAAGCCTTGACCCGACACGCTCTTTTGATCTGATTATTTCTAATCCGCCCTATATCTCATCTGCTGAATGGGAAACGCTTGAGCCATCGGTAAAAGACTGGGAAGATGTCGGCGCGCTTGTTGCAACTGATGAAGGTTTTTCGATACTCTTTGCTATTATCAAAAAAGCAAAAGAGCATTTGAATATGACAAGTATACTTACTCGCTCTGGAATGCCGCAGTTGATCCTTGAGATCGGGCACACGCAACAAAAAAGAGTAAAAGCGATGATGCAACAGCACTCCTTTTCATCTGTCACCGTCTGGCAAGATCAATACGGTAAAGATCGTGCAGTATGGGGAGCATTGTGATAGTATGCGTGTACCAAAAAAGGAGTTGTTTGTTATCGTTGTGAAAGAGCAAGCCGTACATTGTGGGTTATACCATGTGATGCGTGGTGTGCCGCAATTATTGGTCGCGCATGAACAATTGTTTTCTGATGACATTGTACATCAAGCACACATATACAATCTTCCGGTTTTTGTGGATACAATTCGACCATTTCTTCTTTTGGCAAAACACCATCACCGAGCGACTATTCTTTGTCTTGATGACGAACAAGGTAACGAGATGATTCAGCAAACACAAAAACAGCCAGAAGAAGAAATAGCAGCGATGAAATATGGATCATTACGATTGTCCTCATGTTGTGATGCATTGCAGCGGACGTATATGTGGCGCTGTCCGTATTATTTGATTGTGCAATACACATTGCTGTTGACACTGCTGCATTGTCGCCTGATTTCGATACGTTTGCCGTTACAATCGCTCATCTATTTCAATCATCGATATGGTGAAAAAAAACACCCCCTTATTTTTGATGGTGACAATGTGGTGCGTTCTGATTTTGAAAAACGAAGTAGTGCCTTACTGCGTACGATGCATGATGTCACATCGTTGCCCCATGGCGCGAATCTTTTGCATCTCTATTCGTTTGCGTCCGCGTACGTTGGAGTGAATATGCGATGAAGCCAGCTTATTCTTTTTCGTCATCAAGGCGTGGCCTCAAGTGGGTTATTTTTCTTTCCTGCGTGCTGGTTCTTGCGTGTGTATTTTGTGGTGTCATTCGCGTGAGTTATGAATCGTGTGTTGTGTTGTATCAGCAAACGAGATATATTTATTCTCAATCAAAGGGTGTCGTGTCGATGGGACAGGAAAAAGAGATAGCGGATATCAAACAACGCATTGGCGTGAAGCTTCAACAAAAAGGGAAATATCAACGCATTGTTGATCATGCAAGCCGGTTGTTTGATTATTATGCAAGCATTCGACGTGCGTTATCTGATGCCAGTACGCTTACCCACTGCTCACTCTCTTTTTCGGTTATTATGCTAACGTTGCAATGTAATCATCGCGATGAGATTGATCGGGTGCTCGATCAATTACAAAAGGAGGAACAGTTTGCGTCTGTCAAGCTGCGATCATCAGAAAAAACTGCGGGTGATGTATATGTTTACACGGTGGTTATAACACCAAAACAGAGTGTTCTTTCCCAAAAAAAGCGGTCGTGAATGCAAGACAATCTTTAACGACGGTGATTAAATAAAAGGACTATGCGCAATCGCCCTTTGTTTCATAGCGATCGGGTCGGGTAATATCTCTCTGATTCTTTTTGCAATGACTACCCTTTTTGGTAATACACCCGACATTGTTTCTTTCATTTCATTCCATCTTGACTTTTCAGGTATTTGCACAGATCCTGGGAATTCATATTCATAATCTTTTAGTTGTTGCTCAATAATGTCGTGCGGTGTGCTCGTATCCTCCTTAAAGTTGCCGTTTTTGATATTGCTCGATAATACGATGAGTAGCATGAAAGGATCACGCAGGGTGTATGCATCAATTACTTTTTTTAACGTCTCATGATCAAATCGTACGAGAACGTGCAATATCGATCCTTCGATGCCATTTTGGACTGTAATATCTGGCAACTGCTGCAGATCGAGACAACGATCAAAAATTGGTTTCAGAAATTTATATGTTTTTGGTTTTTGATAATATCCTTGTTCAATAATCTTGAGCATGAGCGCGCCAAGTTGTTTTTTTTGAGTGAATGCATCAGGTAATTTTTTGCGTAGAAAACAAAATAGTTTTTTCCATTGTAAGAGCGCTCTCTTTGTTTCCTGATCAATCGAGATTATGCCCTTTGTAATCTCTTGTTGTGCTTCTTCGGTCGGTCGCCACCCTGGCGATAATATAGTGATCATTTGCTCAAGGCAAAACTGCGAAATATGGTTCACGTCATGAAGCATCGGATCGATCATAGCCGAATGAAGTGATGGGTCAATTTTAGCCGGTTTACGCTTGTATGTCTTGAAATCATACAAGCCAAGTCTCAATTTGAGCACGCGCAAGATCCACCAACCAGCGGATTCTGGGCAGCGTGCATTGAGCTGTACAAAAAGTTCGGGGTAATTTTTTTGCTTTATGTCGTCATGATCAAAAAATTGTGAGCGAAAATCATTTTCTTCATTAATAATTTTTTCTACAACATCAAGGGTTGCAGAAATTTTTTCAAGATGTTTCAAAGTATCTGATGATCTAAGTCGTTTTTCCAAAAAATTTTGTTTTCCTTTTTTTTTGATATAATTAAAAAATTTATCTTGTAACTCGGCACCGTACAAAATGAATAGCTGTAGAACATTGATACGCGTGTTAACGATGCTACTGGCATGCGAAGACAATAATGCATGAATATGAGTGCCCATGCTATTTGTATAACTATAAGCGGCTACATTAGGATCTGCGCCAAATGAAAGCAAAATCTTCTGTACTCGCTGATACTCGAGTAGTGATTCAATCCAAAAAAAACCAGTCTCCGAACGCCCTAGGCACGCGTTAAGTATTTGTTTATCTGTGACCCATGGAATAATATGTCTGATATATTTGATAACGGTAACATGATTACGCCTTGGAAATTGTATAGTATATGTAAGTTCACCATTCTTTAGACCTTCAGAATGCCAATGGCTGCATTCCATAAGTTCCCCCAGAAAATGGCGATGCTCAGCTGGTTTTAGAATGTGGAGCAAATAAGCGATATCAGGATGTTTAGGATGATCAGCATGATGTAAAAGAGCAAAAATAGGAATACTGAGAGAACTAAAGTGTGGGCAACGGCGACAAGGACTATTTGCGTGGTATTGACTGTCATAATAAAAATCCTTGCCACATTGTGTTACACCAAATATCGTTTTAACCGCATTATATAAATCGGGCTCAAGAAGTCGTCGAATTACCTTCCAATCGAAGGTAACCATTGCTTTATCCATAAGACAACTATATATATTATATTTTTCTATATATCTTTTTACCACGATATCATCTGCGTAAAAAAACATATGCTCAAAGAGCATGAGATATATCTCTTTATTCCAATCAATCAGGCGCTCTGTTGCGCGCCTGATACATAATTCTTTCATCCTTGCGGAACATTTTGTGTCAGGTTGCATAACAGCTTCAAAATCTTGCAGTAGCTCTTCATCGGTTTTTTCTTCGTGTAGAAGTTCCCATTCGTGTGCCTTATCCTTTAAACGTGTGACAAGTGCAGATATTACAGTCACCGCTGCTGTTATAAACATAAAGTCTCGAACTTTGATCAGTTTTGGTCGATTTTCCGAGCTTGATTCAAAATCATCGCCTTTCGGTTTCACTTTTTGATTAGCATCATGCAGTAACAAGATAAGTGGATTAAAGCATTGGTTGAGAAGTTGTTTTCCTATGGAAGTTAGTGTTTTTTTAAACACAGAAATCTCTTCTGATTTTTGAACTTTTATGAGATTGTCTAACGTCTTTATGTCAAATGACGGGATCATCTGCTTTCGCGATGATCCCGATGTTATTGATGAGCTTATTAATGTAACGGGTGATGAACCAAGAAGTTGTTTATGTAACGTCTCATATTGCACAGCAACGGTATTCAATAAATCAGGGGGTAGAGATATTCTCTTTTCTAACATTGATAAAAACAACAAATTAAACTGTTCTTTCATTGAATGATCATCATCCATTCCGAATAATGCTATTGAAAAAGCAATACAATATGTAATTACAGTGTATCGTGTATCCATAGACACCCCTTATTGCAAAATTCTTACCGGAATTTTTTTATTGCATACTGCCCTAAATACATCATAATTTTTTTTATGCCTTGTCTCTTCCTTGTGTAGCATAGAAAAATCACCTGGCTCACGCGTTTTAGTTCTATTTATGTAATATAGGGTATCGGTGGGTCTCTCAGGCACGTTTTCAGAGGAAAAAACCTTTTTTATCCCGTAAAAGGATCTTTTGCCTAATTTTTTTTTCATTTCAGGCAAGAAACATTGGATAAACTTTGGATTTTCAATACTTTTATTTTTTTCTATCGTATTGATATTAACAATGAACTCGCTACTGCATGCAAGATGCCCTGGATATTGTGTTACGAAGCGTTCCCAAACATAGCCGAGATTTTCAAGCAACTCAGGGCAGCTGTGGCCGATTTTTTCTCCATTAAGCATGATTTGTGCTTGTGTTTTTGGTCCCTTGATAAGAAATATTCCTTTCTCTTTATCACATTCATTGATAGGCATAACATCAGTGTATTTGTGAGCGTATTTAACTTTTCGGGAGCCGGCCCGTTTGTTTATACAGATTGAGTATACCCATGATACCACATAGGAAATAGCAATAAGTTTGGTTTTTGCGTCTATAGAATTATCCGAAACTTGAGAAAAACCTATGGTTGAAACGCAGGATTTCCCCGTATTGTATATTTCATTTCTGTATTTGTAGACTACAATGGTAGTAGGTATGACTATCACAATTGCAATAATTGCAGTTTTTATATCGACACTTCCCACTTTTGCAGTCAAATCTTTATCAGAATATGCAAGGATTAGTTGATCATATCCGATAGGTACATTTGCTGTACTGTCGTTTGCCCATCCATAGAGGTGATCCAAGAGAAGAGTTCTTTTTGGCTCTGAGTCTGGAAATACTTGTTTACATGGAGGGGCAAGAAAAAAGAGAAGTTGTGCAAATCCTTTAGGCAACTTTCCTTGTTTGCTGATCCTTTTTCTATTTTTTTCCGACAATAAGCGGTGATACTTAGCATTGAGCTGGTTCAAAGCAAAATTAATGACGTTACACCCATGGCTATGCCCGACAAGAACAACATGAGCATCTTGGTAATGCCGATTTCGTAAGATTTTCGTGAGCTTTGCCGCAGACCCCTCTCTGTTGAAATCCAAGAGATGACCATTCCACATAAAGGACATCAGATGTAATATCTTTGGTTGTTTGCCTTTATTGTCCCGTTTCCTATTTTTCGCATCAGCATACATTTGTGCAAAGTTCATTAAACCGCGAAACGCAGGCGTGTTTTCATCGTAATAATTGGCATTATTTCTTCCCTGGTCTTCAAAAACCCCTGTTCCATGGACAATTAAAAATAAGATCCTGTTATTAATTTGGTCATTTTTTTTAAAATCATTGCCATATCGATAATGATTTCGGACAAAGGTTGGAAGTGGACAAGAACCTGGGACTAGCCTTGTCCATGAATGATCACCCTGTTCAATATCATCTCGTTTAACATCACCCCATTGACCGTATATAGTTTCCCGTTTTTTTTCGGTTGCAAGGTCAAATGCCGATGGCGATTTATTATCTTCATTTTTTATGTATGGATTTGCACCGTATATAAATAGTCGCTGTATTTCGGCGGTACAGTCGATAGAATTATTATTATCATACCAGGAGGACATTCTTGTCAGGTGGTGAAGTAGTGTGTCACCATTTTCATCATATTGAGTGTTGTTTGGATCAAGATCTTCTTTTATCAGCCACCGAATTGTTGGTGATATCTCATGATCATTTGACATGCCGTCAATATCATCAATAGAATCAATAGCCTGGATTTGGTCGAATTGTGGGCGGTACAGTTTTAAAACGAGAGCTCTTACAGCCCTTTCTTTTTCTGACAAATCAGGTCTTTGATTAATTATTTCGATAGCACTATTGATTATTTCTAATTCCTGGTCATCGATGTGATCACTACCGAATATACACCAAAACGCAAACACACAAAATACATGCAACAGATTCATTACTACACTCTCCTTACTGTTATAGAATAATAATGTTAGAAGTGTAGCAGACAGTAGGATATCGTCAATAGCACGTTTATATTTGTTAAAGTCCCTAATGAAGGAAATATATATTTGTGGTTTTTGCTACTCTTGATTTTGCCTTCGCAAGATATAACAAAACTGCGCCACTCACTGAGCGAATGGCGCAGAAAAATAGATTTATGTGTTGAAATTATCGTTCATCTTCAAGATATTGCCGATACGACAACAGCTGGAGGATTGCATCTTCTAAAAAAACATTGATAGTCTCTTCGCTTTCGTCAGTGCGGTTTTCTAGGTCGGTTTGTATATCAAGTAGATTGTCTTTTGTCTGCTGATAATTCTGAGTTTTCCTTGGATGAAATTGGTTGCGATAGTTGTTTGCTCCATTAAGGCGTTCCAGGAAAAAGTTGTCTTCTTTCAAATTTGTTATAAATTCATTGATATTGGTAGTTGTATGAGGGGCTTGGACCAGCCTGATCATGCGATTTATTTTATATACGGCACCTGTTTTAGACAGCTGTGACGCAGTACTGCTCAAGCAGATTTGTGAGAGTGCGACAACGACAATAACTTTCAATACTCTATTCATAAAATTCTCCAGAATGAAAAAAAACTATTAATAGAGTACGTTATTTATAAAAAAATACAATACGTCATTGTTTTAAAAATCAAAATTATGTTTCACATAAAATAGTCTTATTTTGCCTGTTTTTTGCAGTAATGATAGAGTGATCAGATAATAAAATGATACATATCGTAAAGCAAATAGCACGGAAAAAATAGAATTTTATCTGTTGCGTTGATTTTGAAGGTATTTCTGATATAACAATAGCCGAAAGATCGCATCTTCTAAGACGTCAATTGGTTTTGCTGTATCTACATTGTCTAGGTAATCAGTTCGTATATCTTTTAGATTTTCTATTGTCAACAGATGATCCCGAGCTGCATGCGGATGATAGTTGTTACGAAAGTCTATAGCACCTATGAGGCATTTCTTGAAAAATTTGTTTCTTGCCGAATGTGTTTCTATAAATCGATCGATACCGGCAGATGTATAAGTGGTGTTGACCAGCGCGATCATGCTATTTATCATCTTTATGACATACTCTGGTCGCTGTGAAGCAGAGCTGATCAAGCAGATTTGTGAGAGTGCGACAACGACAATAACTTTTAATACCCTATTCATAAAATTCTCCTGATTTAAAAAAACTATTAATATAATACACTATTTTATAAAAAAAATACAATGTGTCATTATTTTTTTTATAAATCAAATTTAATTTTGGTCTTATAACACCCTTTTTTTGCCTGTTTTTTGCAGCAATGATATAGTGATCAGACAATAACATGTATAAAATGAGTGGTGGCGTGAACAAAATAAAAAGGCTTGATCAACAGGTTATTCAAAAAATTGCAGCAGGAGAAATTGTCGAACGGCCGGCGCACATTGTCAAAGAGCTTCTAGAAAACGCACTTGATGCCGGTGCCACTCATATTACCGTATCTGTCAATCACGGCGGGAAGGATCTCATTATGGTCGAAGATAATGGATCGGGTATGAATTGTGATGATGCGTTACTTTCTGTAGAACATCATACAACAAGCAAACTTGAGCGGGTTGAAGATTTAGAAACGTTGCATACATACGGATTTCGAGGAGAAGCGCTCTCAAGTATTTCTTCGGTAAGCAAAATGGCAATAACAACGCGTGACGTCGCGCATTCTGAAGGATGTATACTGCATGTTGTGGGTGGTGTTGTTGAATCAACCAGGCCTGCAGCCGCTTTGGTTGGGACGACGATACGTGTCGAAGATCTTTTTTTTAATGTGCCGGCGCGAAAAAAGTTTTTAAAAAAAGATGCGACGGAGCTGAATCATATCAAGCAATTATTTCATGCAACCTGTTTTCAAGCACTTTCAGTGTATTTTCGTTTTTCAAGTGATGACCGGATTCTTTTTTCCTGTCCGGGGGTCTTGACCGTTTCGGATCGGTTTTTTCAGCTTGAAGGGATCGAAACACAATCGCATATGCTTCCATTAGTGCCGGTTGATTGCAATGGTGTTATGTTGTCTGGACTCATTTCAGATACGCAATACGTTTCATATGATCGATCGGATATCTTTGTTTTTGTGAACAATCGATGGATTAAAAATACGTCAGTGATTCGTGCGCTGATTAATGGGTATGAAAATAGCTTGCCGCCGCAAAAATATCCGCGAGCAGTGCTTTATATCACCGTAAATCCAGCAGAGGTTGATATCAATATTCATCCAAAGAAAGAAGAGGTTCGATTTTTACATCCTCGTCGTGTTGAGCAGATGATCCAGGAGGCCGTACGAAAGACATTAGAATCAAAGGTACCAAATAGGAGCACACCGCAACGAGAATACATGAGATCGTCGTTGCTGTATCAACCTATTATGAACAATACGATACCAGTAAATTCTGAGGTATTTGCTCCCAAAAAACATGGTAGTATGCCTGATGTTTTCAAGCAAGAAGGTCATACTGAATTGACTCAGGTTACAGCGCCAATAGTTTTTAATCAGCAACTTGATAGTATTACTTCTCATGAAACGCAAAAACAGATTAGGGCACATGAATCGTTTGTACCCATCGGGCAAATTTTTAACACATATATTCTTGCAACAGCGGATACGACATTATACATCATTGATCAGCATGCAGCACATGAGCGTATTGTGTTTGAGCGACTTGTATCACATCATCAAGGATTATTGGCAGTCAAACAGGCATTTCCATTACTTGTTTCCATGCCTGAAAAACAGCAACAAATCTTGTTGCGGTTCGAACATCTTTTTGCATCAAGTGGGATCTTGATCGAGTCATTTGACATGACACATATACTGGTAACTGCAACGCCTGCGCGAATTACACAACATAATCTGGAAGATCTATTTCACGCAATGCTTATTTTGATTGAAAAAGAGACAATGTCTCAGGAATTGATAGAAAAAAAATTATTGCATCACATTCGATGTCATATTGCGTGCAAGGCGGCAGTGAAAGCAGGTGATCAACTGGATACGATTGCGATCATGCAATTGATGTCCGATTTGGCTTCAGTTCCGAATCGATTTTGTTGCCCACATGGCCGTCCAACGATATGGGAAATTACAATTTCTGATTTGGAGAAGTGGTTTAAAAGACGCATGTGATCTTAATCTTTTTCTAATGTTGTGTTTTTGTACGCAAAACAGTAAATCTGAAACAAAGTATGCGTACGGGATATTGTATATCTATTTGAAGGAGCAAGATGATGAATGTTCGATTCTTTTTCTGTCTTATTTGTTATTGTTTGACATCATACCAGTTTCTTCATGCTGATGAGATAAAATCGCCACGAATCAATGGTACAAATGCTGCTGTCTGCGTTTCATGTTTGCAAGAAGATATAACGTTGGTTGCAGATTGCGTATGTAATGAACTTACTGTTACCGGAAATGCGCGAATACAGGATAATGTACTGATTCAGGGTAAAGTAACCACAAAGGAAAGTCTGGTTGTCGCCGAAGATGCCCGCATCGGCGGTACAGTAAATGCTGACAAGGTAATCGTTGAGCATTCGGTTGTTGCAGAGGCATTCCAAGCAGATTGTGGTTCATCACTTGATTGTGATTTGTTTGTGCAAGATAATGCGACGATAGCAAATGATCTTTCTGTTGAGGGAACTTTGACCGTTGACACGATTAGTGTAGCATCTTCAGTTGTTGCGTCGACGTTTGAAACGGATTGTGGTTCATCACTTGATTGTGATTTGTTTGTGCAAGATAATGCGACGATCGCAAATGATCTTTCTGTGGGAGGAACGCTGGTCGTTGACGCGATTAATGTGGCATCCTCAATTATTGCGCCGACAATTGTTGCCTCATTGTTTGAAACAGATTGTGGCTCTTCACTGGATTGTGATCTGTTTGTGCAAGATAGTGCGACGATAACAAATGATCTTTCTGTGGGAGGAACGCTGGTCGTTGACACGATTAGTGTAGCATCTTCAGTTGTTGCGTCGACGTTTGAAACGGATTGTGGTTCGTCGCTTGATTGTGATTTGTTTGTGCAAGATAATGCGACGATCGCAAATGATCTTTCTGTGGGAGGAACTTTGACCGTTGACGCGATTAGTGTGACATCTTCAATCGTTGCGCCGACAATTGTTGCTTCGTTATTTGAAACAGATTGTGGCTCTTCACTGGATTGTGATCTGTTTGTGCAAGATAGTGCGACAATAACAAATGATCTTTCTGTGGGAGGAACGCTGACCGTTGACGCGATTACTGCGACATCCTCAATCGTTGCGCCGACAATTGTTGCTTCGTTATTTGAAACAGATTGTGGCTCGTCACTGGATTGTGATTTGTTTGTGCAAGATAGTGCGACAATAACAAATGATCTTTCTGTGGGAGGAACTTTGACCGTTGACGCGATTAGTGTGACATCTTCAATCGTTGCGCCGACAATTGTTGCTTCGTTATTTGAAACAGATTGTGGTTCGTCGCTTGATTGTGATCTGTTTGTGCAAGATAGTGCGACAATAACAAATGATCTTTCTGTGGGAGGAACGCTGACCGTTGACGCGATTACTGCGACATCCTCAGTTATTGCCTCATTATTTGAAACGGATTGTGGATCGTCACTTGATTGTGATTTGTTCGTTAATAATGATGCGACGGTGAGTGATTCTCTAAGCGTTGGGTGTGATGTGACCGTTGGATGTAATAATGAACAATACGATAGATGCCGATCATGGCAATATTATAAAAAGTGGTGAAAGGTTCATGCATAATGCTGGAGACCGTAATACCTTTTTGGGGCAACAAAGTGGAACATTCTTGATAACTGGAACGGATAATGTTGGTGTTGGATATCAGGCATCAACGCAAATGTTGTCTGGTGGACAAAATACTGCAGTCGGAAGTTCGACGCTTACCAAGGCAACTATAACAACTGATAGCGCAGCCTTTGGTTTTTCTGCATTGAAAAACCAAGAAGCTTTTGTTAATTTTTGCACACCATTGGATCCAGCATCTATGTTACCGCCGTTTCCTGTTTGTTTGTACACTGGAGAGGCGAACACAGCAATCGGGAGCGGGGCGTTACAAGAAAGTCTTACGGGAAGTAATAATGTTGCAGTTGGCGCAAATGCACTTCTTTCCAGTACAACACGCTTTAACACGTCAGATTGTGCATTATTTCCACCGTCGAACAGCGGCAACTCCGCCGTGGGGTCAGCGCCATCGGATTGGTTTTGTACGTTTGCTGCAGACAATAATACTGCGTTAGGAACAAATAGTTTGGCAAATGTGTCAATTGGATCGAACAATATTGCGGTTGGGATCAATTCGGGAATCAACTCGATTAATGGATTTGGTAACATTTATATTGGTAACAGCGGGTGTGTTACGTCACCGCAGTTCCCGCTTGTGACATTTCCGGAAAAAGCGATCGGAACCGATGTGAATGAAAGTTGGACAATTCGAATCGGTGATAATGATATTCACACCGATTTTTTTGTTGCAGGAGTTTTCTCAAAGGTACTTACCACAGGATCGATTGTACCAGTTTCAATTAATGATCGTGGAGAGCTCGGTACTGTTGTGTCATCGGCACGCTTTAAACAAGATATTCGCCCGCTTAATGATGATGTGTTAAAAAAAATTATGCAACTTCAAGCGGTCGTGTTTCGGTACAAAAATGATACAGAAAACCGTGAAAATATTGGGTTAATCGCCGAAGAGGTGGCACAGGTGTTTCCAGAGCTTGTTATTTACGATCAGGGAAAACCGCTTAGCATTCGTTATGACCTTTTGGCGGTGTTATGTATAGCCGCATTACAGCGTATTGAAGAACAACATACTCATACAGCCCACACCGTTGAACTGTTAGACAAAAAGATTGAGATGCTTGAGCAAATTATAAGAGAAAGATTGTCCACTCTGTGACAGATAGTGTGTCATTATTTTTCTTTATTGTACCACAAAAGATAACTTTCAATAAATGGCAAAATATCGCCATCAAGAACGAGTTCTGGGCGCCCAGACTCAGTTTCTGTGCGGTGGTCTTTAACGAGTTTGTACGGATGAAGCACGTATGAGCGAATTTGCGATCCCCACTCGATTTTTTTCTTTTCGATTTTCGCTGCTTGGCGTTGCGCTTGTTCATCTTTTGCTTTTTGAGCCAATTTTGCCGCAAGCATTTTCATTGCGGTGACTTTGTTTTGACCCTGTGACCGTTCTGTTTGACATTGCACAACGATGCCTGACGGAATGTGAGTGATACGAATGGCGGATTCCGTTTTATTGACATACTGCCCACCAGCACCACCCGAGCGATACGTATCGATCCGAAGATCGCTTGTATTGATTTCAACGTCAATATCTTCAACTTCAGGTAAGATTGCAACACTAACAAATGATGTATGTCGGCGTTTGTTTGCATCAAATGGTGAGATACGAACAAGTCGGTGGACCCCCTGTTCGCCTTTGAGGATGCCGTATGTATTTTTACCACGAATAAAAAGCGTTGCTGATTTTATTCCAGCTCCCTCACCTTCTTGTAAATCGACGACATCAGCGGAATATTTTTGTAGTTCACAAAACCGCAGATACATGCGCAAAAGCATTTCTGCCCACTCTTGTGATTCGGTGCCGCCAGCACCGGCGTTGATGCTTAAGAAGCAGTTTGAAGTATCATCAGGTTCGTTTAAAAGGAGTGAAATTTTGAATTGTGCAATGGTTTTCAAAAACTGGCGTACGTCAGTTTGTAGTCGTTCAAGCTCTGTGCTATCGGATTCAAAAAGATCGATGAGCTCAGGAAATTCCTTCCATTGAACCATAATTGTATCGTACTGCTGCTGGAGATTTTTCAAATGCTGTAATTCTTTGGCATTTTTTATATGTTCAGGAGAGCTCCAATTGGTTGACGCCGAAACCACTTTTTCGAGCGTTTCAATCTGTGATTTTATTGGATGTTGACTAAAAAATTGCCTGATGATGTCAATATCAGGTTCGACATTTTTGAGTGACTCTTTTAATTGTTCTGAAAGCACGCTAGGTCCGTAAAATACTCATATAAAATTATGGTATCAAAAAAGTGTGCTAAATAAAAGCAAAAGGAAACCGTTGCTTTTTATGTCATCGAAAAATAAAGGAGGTGTTAGTCATAATGTAACTTCTCGCGACGGGGTCATATTGATAAAGAACGGCATGAGGATGACCATAAATCAGGAAATAATGATGTCCGTTGTGGTGATGTTGATTGTTGAGATCAATTCCAGCATCACGGATTTGTTCTTGTGCTGCCCTATTGTCTCGATATGACTTTTCTTCAAAAAATATGTTTTCTCCTGAAATAAATTGCTGGCTTTCTTCGTCAAATACTAATCCACCTCGGCAAAATGGACATTTGGCATTGGCATCAAAATCTTTTTTTAGTTTTTCAAAACAAGTTTGACATAAAAACTCTTTTGAGTTTTTGCCGTTGCAGTGGATTCGTAAGCCATTGTTTTCGCAGCACGTAAAGCATTCTCCGTAGATAATAGATGTGGCATTATTGACCGTTGAAATAAATATTTCATATGTGCATGGACTGTCAAAAACAGTTGTCAAGTTATTGAGTGTTTGCCGTTCTTTCTCGGAAAGTTCTACGTTTTTAAGGAACCGCTTTACATTTTTGAGTAATATATTAAATCTTTGCTTATCTTCTTCAATGCCCTTAACGCAACAATAATCAACATAGAATGAAAATGTTTTATAAAGAGAGTCTTTGAATTCATAGATTTCTAGCCAGTTGATTATTGTTTTTTTGCTGTCTATAAAAGAGTTTACTATGTTTTGGATCAATTGCTTCCCATCACTAAAAAGCAGTGTTATTTTTTCTTGAAATTCAATTTCACATTGAGCACACTTTTGTGTGATGAGTTCACGATACGCGCTCTTGAATCGTTTATGTTCATTGTCAAAGGTATTGTTCAGGTCGATTTCAAAATGAAAATTACTCCATTTTTTTGTCACATTTGTAACTGTATCGGTGAAATTTTTACAATTTTTACATAGTGTGTTTTCAGTTTTGCGTGATTGACCCTCAGATGCCCTACTGATGAGTTGCATGACGCACCATTCATTACAATATATGCATGATTCCCGCAGTTGTATTTTTTCTAACTGTATTATGACGTTCTTAAGTTGCCTATATTTGAGTTTGCGTAGATCAATAGAAATTTCTCCCTGTTTGGGTTGAGAAATTGCTGTAATAATGTCAATTTTTTCGGCGATTGTTGACTTTTCTTCAGCATCACAGCATAGCTTGAGCATGCTATCTTTCTTGGCGACTATTTTTTGCATCCGCTCCGAAAAAACATTGATTTTAAACAATCTATATTTCTCAATGTGTGCTGTATTTTCGTTTCTCGTTGCAGAATCATTAGTTGTTTTACGAAAGTCTGATAGAAAGCCAACGATTTCATCGAAAGGCATGAAGGAATCCTTGTTGATTCTCTGAATATGTTCTTCCCTAACTTCTGGGACCCATGATATTGTTGTATTAAATCGTTCTGATAGCAGGTAGTCTATCGCGTCTTTTTTAATCGTCTTGCTTAATTTATGTGCAGTATTAATGAAATTGGTTCTCTGGTGGTTTAAGGTTGAAACATTAGCTCCCATCACCCTCGGGTATTCTTTAAGAGGAAATGTACTTAAAAAATTTTCATATGCCCATTTTGAACAAGAAAAATAGTTCTTATTGAGTTGGTTCTTGTCATCTTCAATGCTCTTAATGAAATCACATACAGCTTTTTGTTCCTCTTCGGTCTTGCATGGTGCAGCCCTTTTGCATTGTTGATTGAAATTGGATGCTGCGCACGCAATCATCAAAGCCGAAGCAAACCAGACAATTTTTTGTTTGGTCGATTCTTTGACTTCAAAAAATGCATCAAGATTGGACGATACAAGCAGAGAAAAAAGAATGATTATTTGAAACATTTTTGATTTTGTGGCCTTTAGCAAGTTATTTTTATTATACCCCGTTTTTGATTTGGTGCAATGTAGTGATGTAAAACGTTGTATTTTTTTGATTTTTGAGATTCACTCGTTTCTCTATTTGTTCAGTGTGCCTCATGTTATTTATTTGAAGTTCATTGTTTTTGCTTGACAAAACGTTCTTAAAATTATAATTTTGAAATTGATTTCTTTGAAAAAAATTGCGTGAGCCGCTAGCTCAGTCGGTAGAGCAACAGCCTTTTAAGCTGTGGGTCGTTGGTTCGATTCCAACGCGGCTCACCAAGTACGCGTCCCCATCGTCTAGCCCGGTCTAGGACGTTGCCCTTTCACGGCAAAAACAGGGGTTCGAATCCCCTTGGGGACGCCAATTTTTATTTGAGTAGAAAAGTTTTTACTCCGGAGTTCTATGTATTCTCCTCAGCGTTTCTTGTTTGGTCTTGCTTGTGTCATTTTTGGTATATTTGTATTGATAGCGGTACTTGGCGGATTGTTATTTCGCATTATTGTCGGAATCTTTGCGTTAGGACTCATCAATTATGGTCTTGCGCTTATGAACGTTCCAACAATGACCGTGATTCGCCGAACGTGGTTTTTTAGAAGGTAAAGACCTTGTTCTTGGGAAAATGTTTGTAGATTTCTTCTTGATGGCATTTGCCACATCTAAAATATTCTTTGCCATCATTATCTATAGTTGGTTGATAACAGCCAGAAAAATGGTAATCGTTCTTACATTCTATACAGAAGTCTATTTTATAGCAGTTTTCTAAAGCTTCTTTTGTGTCGGTTAATGTTTTGTCAAATGAATCAATCTCATCGTGAGTAATTTTTTTGAATTTCTTCTGGTGGAATTTTATCTGCTCGAGGTAACGATTTGAATCCATTGTATATTTTTCATATTTTTCGACTTTGCGCGTGTCGTTTATAATCGATAATATATTAAAATATTCGTTAATTTTTTCTTTTTCTTGCTTGCATTTCAAGAAATTTTGATATGTTTCATCTATTATTTTTTCCCATGTTTCTTTCAATTCAGTTCTTGTCATCTTAAATTTTTTTGCAATAGACTCAGGGGTATATTCATTTGCAAGAATAGATGAATGTTGGAAGATATCTCCCTTGCCGTGGTGTTTGTAAAAATTGAGCATTTCTGTACATTTTTGATTGTTTAATAGAATGGACTGAATTTCATTTCTATGAAGGTCACCCAAGACTTTAAGCCGAATGTTTGCTTGCTTTTTTTTATTTTTATAGACCGGACACTGTACCTCTTCTCCCCAATGTAGTTTTATAGTTTCACTTGTTTCCTGTGAACTTTTTTCGTCGCATTCACATTCATTACAGATTTTTTTCTCTGGTGTGTTTAAATATTCTCTGCAGGAATAACAAAGATTTTTTGTTGGTTTTGCAATTATTTTTTCTATAGTATCGAAATCCTTATCACTACAATTGGGTGATGAACGTCGTCGTATGTTTTCTATGTTCCTTAATTTTTTATGGTCTTCTTTGTCTAATAAGGGCGTATAGTAGTTATTGCGTGATGATTTATCTTTGTACAGAAAAAAATACAATTTCTCCAGGGCATCTTTTTCTGTTAATTTCTTCGATATTGTTGGTTTTGAATAATGCTTGTTGTAAAAATACAAGCTGAAAGTTATTGTTGCCATGACGATGAAAAACAGGGCAGTTTTTTTTGGATTGGGTACGATTCCTTGCATTGATGAATGCAATACACCTAACAATAAGAGTATGGTAAAGAAAGAGTAACGCATGTTCACAAAAAATCTATGGTAATATATTACATTCTACAATTTTTTTACTTCACGCACAAATCATCACTCTTTCAACGTGTTACGGTGTATTGAATGGGCATCATTTTTAATCTTTGTGGTACGTATGTTTCATTATTAGGCGAGGTAGTCATGGAGTATAAAAAATTGTGTGTAACAAGTATTGTTATGGCCATAGTATTGCTTAACATAGGGATTATAAAGACGGCCCAGAGGAAGGAAGTGACGAGCGAAATAGGGCATCTTCCTATAGAGTTATTGTGTCGAATTCTCTCTTGTGCCGATAGACAAACAATAAACAATGCCTTATGTGTGAGTCATGAGTTTCATAAGGCGGCAGCACTTTGTTTGCCCAGCTACTTGTGGGAAAAAGAGGGGTTACCAGTTTTTCCTGTGTTGCGTAATGATATCTATATCTTCATAAGTCATCCTGAGGACGTTCAGCAAGCAATCTTTGATAGGCCGTTTTGGGATCTTGCAAATGAAAACAATTTTGATGTTCAGCAATTGCCCAATAAAACTCCTTTTTTTCGTGCTTTGTTTGCATCACCCATTCCTGATGATGTGTTTAATGAACTTTGCGGCGATATACCGGGTAAGTACGCCGAGTTGCTTGAAAAATTCGGTTACACTTTAGATAGCAAAGTTACTGAGTTTTTTACGGTCAACGATATGATAGAATGTGATCCTATGAATATTATTACTATAAAAAACACCAAGGATAATACAAAAGAGGCTTATTCTCTTATCAATTTTGACTGTAACATGCTCAAACCTGTCAAGGGAGCACGAGTACTTGATTTCAACGAAAATGCATCAGATGGATTTATGAAATTGTTTGTCGCTACTATTCCATCGAACAAATTGTGGCATATACGAGTGAAAAATCATAGTGTCAGGCGTGGGCTGTATATCGAGCTTTCTCGTAACGATATACAGGTTGCAGTATTTGAGAAATTTTTTCAAAAACGTCATCTGCCCGATGGATTATGCCTTGTAATAGATACCGTGAGTATACCAAATATTCCGATCATTGATCTTGTTGTTCGTAAAAAATTAGTGTGCGAATCCATAGCTCCATGGATAAATCCGGATCCTTCCAGATCTCAAGGAGTGCTCCTTTCAATTATATCGCGACGAAAACCGCTAAAAAAGGTTACTCCAGTATTATGGAAGCATAAAGATGATCTCCGTACGTTATTTTATGAAACTCTTGAAGAGTATAGTAACGATTCTTATGCATATCAGCCAAGTTCGCTGAGTCTACCAAGGAATATACCCTATAAAAATATTGTCGAAACAATGTGTCGATGGCATCCGGATTTACAAAAAATAAAACAGATATTTTGCAAAGAGCCGTTCCTGCAGTATAAAAATGACATAAATAAAATCTTACGTTCCTTTATTGACGATAGTACCATAGCAAAGGTAGACACGATTGCAAAAATACTCCTATTTTCTGAGAATCATCCAGATATAGAGGATAATATGGTCGAGAATGTGTGGAAAAAATATAGCGAAATTATTTTTGACAAGGAAGCTGATAGGTGTTTTTGGAAAGTATACGAAGAGAATAAAGCACGTCATATAACTTTGTTTGGAAAGCGTCGATAGGCCGCATTATTCACCTGTCTGTATTAATACCGCGCGGGCTGGCGCTGCATCAATACCGGTAATAAAAAGCGGGAGACAGGTGAGACGGTATTCGCCAGGTAACGCATGTTCAAGTCGCAACCCTTCAATAATATATATATTGTTTTGCAGGAGTATTTTGTGTGTCGGGTGGCCGGGTTGATTTCTCTCTATGCCAAGATAATCGATTCCAACACCACGTATTTTTTTTGATACAAGATATTCTGCCGCATCGGCTGCAAGATAGACAAAGTTATGATTAAATGGTGCATCATAAGAAATAGAGGAATTTTTTGTTTTGAAGAGCACAATGTAACCTGGTTTTATACTGAAATCAACTGAGAGTAAATCATTTTTTGTAATCGCCGCGTTACAAAAAGAAAAATCAAGAACGATGGCGGGAACATCGACAAGGTCAGAAAGATTAATATCGGTTGTCGTTGCACCATTTTGTATGCAATGTGATCCCATATCGATGTGCGTTCCGGTATGTGCGTGAAAATGGAGCGTGTGTTCAGAAATACCCTCTCGTTCTATTGTTTTTGTTTGTTCAAGAGAAATGCTGTTTCTATCTTTATATTCGGTGCTGCCATTTTTGATAGGCCAGCTTATATCAATAATTTTTTTCATACATGTTACTGTTTCTTGACCGCATGACCACCGAATTTGTTCCGTAAAAGCGCAATGATTTTTGTTGCAAAATTGCCGCCCGTTTTTTGAGATTCAAGACGTACATTATACGCCGCTTCGATAACTGGAGTCGGGATGTGTTGTTTTTTCCCCTCTTTTATAGTCCATTTTCCCATGCCACTTTCTGAGGCAAAACCGGAAATTGCATCAAAGTTTTTTTGTTCTTTAAAAATATCATGTGTTAATTGTAAAAGCCATGATCGAATGACTGATCCATTATTCCACACCGTAGCAATTTTTTCAAGATCGAGTTTAGACTTAAATTCACCGTCATGAAGAAGGTGAAAACCTTCGGCATATGCTTGCATGATGCCATATTCAATGCCGTTGTGAATCATTTTGACATAATGGCCAGATCCTGAAGGGCCGGTATACAAAACTGCATCGGGTGCGGCAATGATATCAAAATAAAGTTTTGACTTTTCAAAGACGTGAGTATCTCCGCCAATCATCAAACAAAAACCGTATTCTTTTCCCCACACGCCGCCCGATGTTCCGCAATCAAGAAAGTGTATCTCGTGATTTTTGAGGAATTCATATTGCTTTTGTGAATCGGTAAACTTACTGTTTCCGCCATCAATAACGATTGTTCCCGCTTTTGCATGATGTCGAATTTTTTCAATAATTGTGTTGACAGCGTCAACCGGAACCATGATCCAGATGACTGCATTGTTTTGAATCAGCTGTTCAAGTGATGTTTCAATGCGCACTCCTGATTGCATTGCCATTTGACAATTTTTTTCTGACAGATCAAATCCAGATACCCGTACGCCATTTTTTACCAGTCGGTGCGCGATTGCTTCACCCATCCTGCCAAGTCCAATAATTCCAATAGTCATATAGTTGCAGCTTTCGTTTCTCAAGACAATTTTTTAGACAAATAACATATATATGATAGTATATATTCATGAAACAAGCGCTTTATTTTTTTGTAATTATATTATTTTTTGGAGCTTTCACAGCGCCCCGAGACATTCTTGCTGATCAAGTAATAATAAATGAAAATGAGAATACGGAAAGGGTACCCCATGCTTTTTCTGAATGTTTTTTAAAATTAAAAAACATTCGAGATATCGATTTCTCGTATAATCTACAAGGCCTGCTGAGTAAGAGAGGTATGCGAGTTGGCATTGGTTGTATGATTTTTCCGCCAACAACACTTTTTATTGTGATGTGCATATTACGTCATTTTCCACATAAAAAGCCAATGTATTGTTCTGATAAGACCCATCATGTTTCTTATGGAAATCAGCTCGGGCATAGCATCATCTTTATTAATGGATTCAATGATAATTCCGAGCGTCTTTTTTATGCTGTAAAAAAATCACTTGATCAGAATGCGAATACCAATATCTATGCACCGATTTTTCGCGATGCAAGAACTAACAGGCGGTTCGATGTATCATGGGGACAGACGTATGATTGCTTGCAGCTTATCAAATTTTTTCAATCAATTGATTTTGTGCATAACGATAGCATTACTGGGATTGTGTGTCACTCGCTTGGCGGTGCGCGATTTTTGACTTTGTATGATTTGCTAAAAAACAAAGATTCTGATTTTTTAAAAAAGGCTGAATTGCCGCATGATGAAGCCAAAGCAATATTTAAAAAACTTAAAAAGATCAATAAATGCCCCGTTGCTCCGCTGCTTGACTTACAAGATACGCTCTCGTTGCACATGAGACGATGGCATATTCCGTTTTCTAGAAAATTGAGCGGATGGATATGTCGCTATTGCATGCCATTTATTACTCGCGGTAATTTTGATCCACATTTTCAAAGTCCAAAACAGCGGTTGAAAGCATGGTCAACAGAAGATTTTAAAAATTTCCATTTTTTCTATCCAGAACGTGACAAAACGGTTGGAAATATACATGTAGAATGGTTATGTCGCAAGATAAATGTGGTTAAACAAACTGAAACAACTGTTATAACAGATAAAAGTGTTACGATATTGCCGAGTAGTAAGCTCGATGTTGATGAGTTGCAGCACGAATCCAGTTATATGTTGTATCTTGCAGCAAATATTGCTCAACAAAAAAACGAAAAAATAGAATAATTTTATACTAAATCAATATCAAATTTGTCGCATAACGATTTTCTCTCAGGTCCTTTGTCGTGAGCAAGATAAGAAAGAAGAGGAAGCGCTCGTTTTTCAATATTTTCTGCGATATTCCATGCACATTCAATTTCCTCTGGATCAATTGCCGACCATCGATCGTCAATGAGAACCTCACGCAATAATGTTTCGTATGCTTCTGCTGTTTCTGTGCCAAAAATACAACTGTGACAAAATTCCATTGGTACGGTTATAAGTTCGTCACGTGATTTTGGTGATTTTATATGAAGCGATAAAGAAAATCGTGCTTCAGGAGCAATCTGAATCGTCAACCAGTTTGCACTTTGTTGATTGTTTTGTGATTTAAATTTAATTCGAATAATTGTTTCTTTTTTTGCTAAATATTTTCCTGTTTCAATGTAAAAGGGAACATTATTCCAGCGATCATTTTGAACAAAAAAAACAAGGGCAGCAAACGTCTCTCGAGTTGATACAGGAGAAATCCCCGGTTCTTGTTTATATTGTGTGCATTGTCCCACGACGCCATCTTGAAATATAACGTTTTTAAGCACATCACGACGATGCGCGGCGATGGTATTACTGTCTAAAGTAAGCGGTTTTTCTAATGTCAGTAATGCAAGAAGAGACAGAAGATGATTTTGTACCATATCTTTTACTGCGCCGTACGCATCATAATATGCAGCACGACCTTCGATTCCGATACTTTCTCGTGCAATGATTTGTACTTGCTCGACATGATGATTATTGAGTTGTGTTTCAAAGATACTGTTTGAAAATCGGATATTGAGCAATGTGCGAACGAGTTCTTTGCTTAAATAGTGGTCAACTCGAAAAATCTGTTTCTCGTCAAAGTGTTTTTTGATACAAGCATTAATTTCACAGGCGTCGTTTTGAGATTTTCCAAATGGTTTCTCATAAATAATTTTGTCATGACTATCACTGTGTTGGTAAGCACTGCGAATGATTGTGGTGTGCGCAAGGCCCTGCGTAATTGGTATAAAAAGATCCGAGGCGGTTGCGCAATAGACAACGCGGTCGCTGTTGATCATATCATGTGATTTTTCAATGTGATTAACGGCATGTGCAAATTCTGAAAATGATTTTTGATTGCATACATCAAGGGCCTGATAAAAAAAGGCATTCATAAATTGTGTTTTTGACTCGTCGGACACCGATTCCATAAAATCCAGAGATCGTTCAAAGATGTGCTCCTTAGTCATTTCCTCTCGCCCCGCACCAATGATCAAAAATGAGTTAAGATGTTTATGTTCGATCAGTGTGCACAGTGCAGGAATAAGCTTTCTTCGGGCCAAATCCCCGGTAATTCCAAAAATAATAATCGTTGTGTGATTCATAGTTTTTTACAGTTATATGTCTATGGCCTCGTACCTAATTATTTCGTCGCGCCCCATTTTTCTCAGGAAAGTTTCTAGAAGTACCTCTTTTTGGAACTATCCTGATTTTGACCGTCTGGGACAGTTACCGTGGTACCTGGTCTATTAGACATGCTATCCCTTTGATTTTTCACAGACCCTCTTCTTTTGTTGCTATTACTTTGTGATGAATCGTCAAAACTTTTATTAATAATACTTTCTGCGTCTAGCTTCAAATCAGATGTCTTTAGTGCAGCAAATATATTTTCTGTTGCCTCAACAAGTTCTTGTTCCTCTTTGCCTATCTCCAGATTCAAGGTGTTTATACGTGCTTTGATAGATTGTAACGAATTCCGTGCGGTTATTCGTTTTTCGCCAATATCTCTGATGTTTTGTTCGACGCCAGGTAGAAAAATTAAATCTAACATTTCGTACCTTTTTTTGACCTTTTTAAGCTGATTTTGAAACTCGTTATACGTTGTTTCCTTTGTTTCTAGTTCTTGTTTGGTAGAGTTAAGAGTCAATGTGATTTCGTCGACATTTTTTAAGGCAATATGATAATTTTGAATGGCGATAGAAGATCGTTGTCCGAGCATTTCATGTTCTTTTCTCAGCTGTTGTTCTTTAATTTCGTATGTCTTGATCTCACCTTCAACTGAATTTTTATCCTTTTCCAGTTGATTTAGATTATTAATCATTTTACTTATTGTTGATCTGAAACTGTCTATTGCTTGTGTTAAATTTTTTATGTCTTCCTGTTTTTGGCCGGCATCTTTTTGCAGATCATTGTGTTGAGCTGTCAGGTCATCACACTGTTTATCCAATATCTCGACTTGTTTTGCGACTTTTTCTTGAGATTCTTGAAGAGATTTTAACAGCTCTAAGCGAACAGAGAGCATCTCTTTGTTGGTTTGATGTTGCTGATTTTCCAGTTCTAAAGGCTTGATTTTTTTCTTTAGATTGTCAATACTTTCCTTTATTAAATCTAAATTTTGGATAATTTTTGTCTTTTGGTCAATGAGGTCTTTTTGTTCTTTCTCCAAGTTAGAATATTCTAGCTCGGTTTGAGCTAATTGGTTCTTTAAGTGATCATGCTTTGTTTGCAATGTTTTAAGTTCATTTGTTTGACTATTAAAATCATTCCCTAAGTTTTCTATTTGCGTCCTTATGCCCTCGAGCTCGGTTTGTTTATCTGCGACCTCTTTTTGCAAACCAGGCAATTTCTCTGAAAGTTCTTCGATTTCTTTTTCAAGTTCACCCCTTCTCTTTTGTTGTTGCCCCAATGTTGCTTGGAGATTCTTATTTTTACTATAAAGTATTTTCAAATTGTCATCGTATTCATTGATACCTTTCGAGATCAAGCCATTGGAAAGTTCCCAGTCTACCCTTTTGATCATAAGACCGTCCTTTTCAGTCTGCAATTCCTGCTTCTTTTCATCGAGATTTTTGAGTTCTTCATTGAGGTTTTCAATAATTCGCCTTTCCCCATCGATATCATTTTTTAGAGTTTCAATTTTCAATAGACGATCGACCTGACCCTTTAGATCGTCTATTTTAAATTGATTTGTGTTTTTTTGCCTTATAAAATACAGAATCAAACCGCAAATGGTGATTGATAGCGAACTGTACCCCAAAATGTGCTTATAAGGTACATTCCATTGCTTTTCTTTGCCCGATGCGCTTGTTATCCCAGAAAAAAAGCAAAATCCGCATAAAATTGACAATAAAAGACGTTTTCCAGTACCCATGTGTATTCCTGTTACAATTTTCTCTTGAAATCCATACATAAATAATACCACACAGAAAATTTTTTATCCATTGGCCCTGTTGTATTTCATTTTTGTCTTATAAGTGGTTGGATCCCATAAGACCCCAACAAATAGGAAAATACGTAGAATATTGACCAATCCTCATTATTACGTTCTTTTATTGTGATTTGTTTGATTTTGGAAATAGTATTGATTATTGCGTGAAAAGCATAAAAATAATGAAACAGGCGCCTTTTTTTGAGCGTTGTTTCACTTTCTTTTGTAATCCAAAGGGTATCTTTTTCTATCTTATATATATACGTCCCTTTTTTAAAAATGAGATCGAACATGATGACTGATAGGTCGTTTTTGTGTTCTACAAAATGCTTAAAAATATCTTTTTTCATAGGGAGCCAATTCTTTCTACATTGTGTGTAAAACTGTGTGTTTTTTGCAAGTATTTTAAGATACACCTTTTCTTCAGCTTTTGGAAATAATTCGCATTGTGCGCGATGTGTTTTAAATAACCCGATAGTATGACGGTACTCCGTGTACATTGAGATAATAAAATACCGACTTATGAGCACATTTGCTATTTTCTTCTCGGGTATTATGAGCGCATCAAGATTATATTGACAAAATAGATGCCGGTGCGCCTCAGCGCGGAGATTTTTGTTTGTGCTTAATAAATTCACCATTGTTTTGTTGTCACAACGAGGGTAAAGATTTTCTCGGATATCTTTGAGTGTAACAGTATCGTCAAGGATATTCGAACAACAGAGTGATGTGAAAAAAATAACTGCCGGTATTATTATGAGCATGTGGTATAACTTTCAATGAATATTTATAAAAGTATAATGTGAAAGTTAAAACGCATCAAATAGCGGATCACGTGAGAAAATATGCGGTAACGGTTGTTTGACAGCAGAGGATGGAATTTCAACACCAAAGAATAGCGCGAGCGTTGTTGCAAGTTGAAGCGTGCTTACCTGATCGTATACATCCTTTCTGTTGAAATATTTTGGACCATAAAATATGAGCGGGACGTGCGTGTCGGAGGCATAAGGCAATCCGTGACTTGCACCATGTTCGTATTTGGTGAATGTATAAAATGGCGAAGGTTGAACGATAAAGTCACCACTTCTTCCGGGGTAAATTTGTTTTTTAAAATAGTCTTCAAAAGAATCCTTTTGTGGTTCTTTGTGTAATAACACTTCGGTTTTCCAAACCCACTGAACGCCTTCATGTCGTTTTAAAAATGTGTAAATTGTTTGAAGTACCTGTGTTTGTTGCTCTTTATTCAATGTGTTAAAAACGGATTTATCGATGTATACTTCTGGAATATTACAGTGTGCAATGATATTTTGGACACTGCATATTTGTTCGACATGTGCGTTGATATTTTTTTTCAGCTCAACCGTTGAAATTCGTTTTGCCGGTAACCCTTGCAATTGCGAAATTTCTGGAAGTGGTGTTGCGCCGTGATCTGCAGTGAATACGCACATAAAATGTCGCTTACCAACCTCATTTTTTACAAAATGCAAAAAGGTATCGAGTGCATAATCTAAGTGGTACATATAATCAATAGTTTCATATGCATCCGGACCAAACAGGTGTCCCAATTTATCTAGGCCACTCATACTGATCCACAACAGCATGTGATTATTTTCTTTTGAAAAATTGCTTTTGATGCACGATTTTGCAAGATCAAAAAGATCATACATCGCTTGGGGTGACGCCTGATACCAAAAGTACGGATCATCCTTGTGAGCAGGAGAATCCATTTTTTTTGTTTTGTTAAAAAATGGTGATTCCTGGCTAAATCGGTAGCTATTTTTGTTTACCACGTTATATGCGTCACTTAAGGAATGATGAAACGGTTTCCAAGTTATTTCTTTCAGGTGAGCAATGTTGTTTTTGGTGTTATGTTGTGCTATCCAGGATGGAATGTGATTGTAAAAGGCGTTACTTGTTGTGTATGCACCGTTTTGAAACCAAAAAGCACCACCATGTGGCTCTCGAACATGTCCGACCATAGCGATTGCCGAACGACTTTTGAGCGATAACGAAAATACGTTATATTGTTTACCTTCATGACTCCGTGCTATGAAACGATCTGATATTCCATCGACGGCGAGAAATCGTGCTGATTTTCCCTTGCTTTTGGGGTTATCAAATATAAATATGTTTTCATCATCATCAAAATCGCAAGCGACTGATTTGCCGATGACTTGGTCAAACCAATTGTTACCGATGAATCCATGATATCGAGCATATGTTCCCGTATTGAGTCCGGCATGTCCCGTCGCTGTTTCTGGTTTTGCGTGAGGAAAATGGGCGTTATGAAATACCAGGCCATAATTACGAAGTCGTTTTATACCATAGGTAAAATTCTTGTGAAGTTTTTGAAGGTAGTAAAATGCACATTGATCAACGACGACAATAATTGTTAATTTTGGTGGCGTGTCCTTGTGCGCGCGTGTTATACTGTTAATACATAAAAAGAGGCAACAAAAAAGAAAAATTCTTGATTGATTCATGGTCTCCTTATTTTTGTTTGCATATACGAATGAGTATATAGAACAGTTGAGGACCAAAAAAAGATATTTCTCGTGCTTATTATGCACAAGGTGAAAAACATGGAAAAACAAAATCAAGGTATTGTGCTTTCAAGAAAGAATAATGTTGTGTCGATGATCGACGTGACGCATGGACGTTTTCTTGCAACAACATTCCGTACGCTTATGGTCGGTGGTGTGTATTCGTATGATTTGATGCCATTTGGAACTATATATACATTATCGCATGAGGAACTTGTTTTGATGCCGTTTGAAATTGCGCGACATGATATTCTTTTTTTGCATCACATGCTTGAGATTTGTTTATTGTTTGCACCGCTTGGAAGCTGCGCTCAAGGAGTGTTTCAACTCCTGCTTTCTGTGTACAGCGAATCGTCGTTGTGGTCATCGCACAAGCGTAAGAAATTTATGGTATTTAAACTGCTCGCATCTCTTGGTATCTGGCCGAATCGGACTATGCCAAATACACGTTTCTTGCAGATTGCTGAAATTCCTGTTGACAGGATAAACGCGGAAGTCTTAGAGTTAATTTCCGAGAAAGAAATCGAACACTGGATTTGCCAGAGTATGGGACAAGACCCTGTCTTTGCAAGAATGAAAACAAAAATATTTTTAGAAAGAACACATCACGATGATTAAAGTACCACCCTACCTCCTTTTTTTTGTGTTGACACATGCGACAATCTCGGCAGACATTTCTACTCTTTTATCACGTACTGATAATTTTGAGGCACCATTTTTTAGTGCTATTCAAGAACGCGAGGAGCAGCATAAAAATATTAATGAGAAAATTCAACAGTTTGCCTTACAGCTCGCGCCAGCACTCCAGAAATTAGATGCTGATAGTACCATGAATCGTGAAGAGATCACACGACTTGAATCAGAACTTACAAAAGAAGATAATGAAAAAAATGTTCAAGAGCTGGCGCTGTATAAGGAGATCGATCAGGTATTAAAGGATATGAGCCAGATGTACGATGATATCAATATCATCATGTACGATTACAAAAAGATTTTGGAAAAATCAATCCAGGATCCCCATTTTCAGACCTTTAAAAAAGAGCACAAACTACAAAAAAAGTCACAATTTACCTTTAATGACCTTTTAGTGTTGTATCAAACAATCCAATCGCTTGAACTTCGTATTACACAACTGATTGATCAGAAGAAAAATATAGAAACCGAACTGGAAACGTATAATCGCGCGACAAAAACAACGAAAAAATTGAATATTGAACTTGAATCTCAGTTGCAAAGGTTAAGCGAAACATTGCAGTTGACACGTGATGCATCTCTGGAGCATGAAGAGAAACTGATTAATATTAGAATGATACTTGCGCAATTTCGTGCGCAATTGAATGAACTGAAGATTAATTATTTTGAATACAAATTGCGTATTTCGGTGCATCAATTATTTATGTTGAAGACACAAGTGCACATGTTGCGTCAGCACGTACAAAATATTAAGTACAACATCCACGTTACTGAGCGTGATTTGGCACTGGTTCAGGAAAAATTGAATAATGACAAAACGAAAGCATTTTCGCAAAAGGATGTGCTTCGTGCAAAACGCGAAGAAATTTTGAAGGAAAAATCCGTCCACGAACATATGCTTGAACAAACAAGCGTATCATACAAAATTGACCCATTGCAGGCAGAAGACTGGGGGAAAGAACTTGAAGATATTGCTTTATCGGAGCGACATTTTGTTGAAATAGGGTGGCTTTCTGCGCATATAAGAATGATTGAAATTTCAAGACAACATATCGAAGCATCACTCATTTTAATTGATACAAAAATAGAACATGATACAACGTTGCTTTCTGCGATGGAAACATTTAATCGTCTTGTGACCCGACGATTTTTGAGTGAAAATAAAATACTTGAAGATAAGAAAAAATATGAGGAAATGAAATCGGCGACGACGATAAAAATCACCCTGTACACGGAAAAGATTGATGCATTTACCAAAGAGCTTAACAGGAGAAAAAAGATACACGATCTGATTAAAGCGCTTGATCAAAAAATTACCGCACAAAGGACGGTGGTATTTCATGATAATAATGCGATGTATGAGGAGGTACGTTACTATATACGCGTTGCAACGGAAGAAGAAAAAAAATACACAGAAACACTTGCAAAACTGTCAGAAATATACACAAGTGTTATCGTAGAGCTTGAGAACATCAATCGTTTAGCAAGTTTTATTATTAATGAATTACGTGCAAGCACGATTTGGTATCGACCTGCGTATGCGATAACGTTGCAGGGGTTATCCCATGCGATCCCTGAAATAGTGGAATTTTTCAGAGATATTACATTGTACATACGATACACAGGCTTGGTTCATTTTGCCAAAAAATTTGTTGCTGAAATGAACTCTTTTATGTTTTTCTTGTCTTTTTTTATAAAGATTTTTTTGATTTTATTTTTAGCGTACTTGTTTTCCTGCATTGTTCCGCGATTTTACAAGTATATTTTTGAAAAGAGTCGATATAAAAACCAAGCATGGCGTCGTCTGTCGCTACTTTTGAGCGTTATTTTACAGACGGTGTTTCAACATATATACGGCATTACTGTTATCACGCTTCTGTTTCTTTGTGCGTACATTTTATCTGATGTCTATATTTTTACTGTATTATATTTGTTGCTTATTCCATATTCGATGTATTTTGTATGGTCGAGTATGAAATTGTTTATGATACATAATAAGGAGTATGATTACATCCTTGTTCCGCAAGAACTTTCATACCAATTTGCAATTACACTGTCTTTTTTGAGTTGTACGACAATTTCGATTATGTTATTTCGTCAGGCATTTATGTTGTCTGGCTTATTTGTCGATTCTGAGGTGCCAACCATTTTGCTTGCGTTGAATTTCATTCTATTACAATTATCACTTATTTTTCTTATTTCCAAGGAACACATCACCGAAATTTTGCCAGAAGGATCAGAATTTTGGCAAGTGGTTCGTGGGCTTATTGATACCTATTTCTATTTTATTCTTTTTTGTATCAGTGCGGTTATTGTGATGAGTAACCCATACATCGGATTTGGTCGACTTGTGCTTTATGTATTGGTGAGAATTGTGTACATTGCGGTTATCATCCGCTTGATACTTCTTTTGCATGCATTGGTGAAAACCGGATCATCACATGTGCTTTTTACGCAAGAAGCGGGAATTATTAAAGAGCGATTTGACCATGCAAAGACCTTTTTTGGTTTTGTCATGATCGTTTCTTTTTTATTTTTTTGTTTTATTGGTGGTGTTATTATTGCAAAGATATGCGGCTGGCCGATCGCGTTTCATGACATCTATTTACTGTTCTATGAACCAATTATGTTTGCAGGGACAACGCATCCGATTAGCCCGTTGTCAATTTTGCAGATCATTGGCTTTGTTTTGATTGGCTTTTTATTTTCGTACGCACTTGAACAGTTTGTGTTTGCAAAAATTTTTGATCTTCTTTTGATTGAGGTCGGTATTCAGCATACAATTATTCGTATTACGCAGTATGTTGTCATTATTATTGCGGTGTTTATTGGATTTCAAAATGTTGGCCTTGAAAAAATTATTGGGTATGCATTTACGGCACTTGCGCTTAGTATTGGTTGGTACATCAAGGAGCCGATTAGTGACTTTTTTGCGTACTTTATCATCTTGGTGCAAAGGACAATAAAGATCGGCGATTTTATTCGTATTGAAGGTGAAATTGAAGGAGTGGTGAGAAAAATTACTCCGCGATCAGTGATGTTGCGGCGCAAGAACAGTACCACGCTTTTGATTCCAAACACACTTGTTGTTCAAAAAGTGGTAGCAAATTGGAATTATATTCGAAGTTTTATTGCATTCGATGATATTCGGATTGCAATTCAATATTATGAAGATCCAGCTCGAACTCGAAATATATTTCTTCAAGTGTTAAACAACCATCCGCGTATCCTTAAAACACCAAAGCCGATCGTTTTTTTAGATCAATTTGGTGATCACGGGTATGTTTTTATGATTCGTGGATTTATTAGTTCGACATATACATTGGATATGTGGGAAATTGCAAGCGAAGTGCGATTAAATATCATTCAGGCACTGCGGGAAAATAACATTCAGATTGCAATCCCGGTCCGTTTTGTCACAGAGTCGCCACTCACGTTACAAAAAAGTGGTGCATATGAGAAAGTTGCATCAATGCAAGATAAGAGTGAGTGAGTTTAGATAAGTGACAATATTACTATTCAGGGTCCCCAATATTTTCTTACGTACCACCGATAAATAGTTTCTCCATATCTTCTCCGTAGTGATTGTAAAAATAAAGCTGATGCGATTAATGTTGAATAAAATGAAATCGTAGGAAGGTATGATTCAAGCCAAGCAACTTTTGGATGACGAAGAAGTGACTCTGGTAAAAGATGTTTACCGCGAAAATAGGAATATCCGAGTGTGCTCAGAAGGATAGCGGATAAAAATAATCTTTTTTTTGTTGTTGTCATCCACACGTTAACATGACGGAATGATTTTGGGACTTCATCGGGTTGTAATTGTAACACCTCTTTTAGAAAATCTTTTGTATAATTTAAATTTTTATAATGCAATTCATCTCCACCACCCTCGACAGACTCAGTTTTGATCGTATTAAGATATCTAAAACAACTGTCTGCGTATGAAATAAAATAATCTTTATAATCTTGGAGTTGATTTTTATTGTTTAAATGGCTAATGAATTTCGTTAAAATGTTTTGGTATACAGTCTCCCATTCACTTCTGACATTCATCATACTAATACGACAATATTTTGCTTCGCGGGGTCTAAGCGCATCATCATGGGATTGTTTGCTTAAAAACTGGATTATTGCATAAAAAATCGTTTGTATAAATAGGTCTTGTTGAGAACCCAATGTGATATCAATCAATGCCGGTTTTTGGTCATATGGTAGAAATGCACTACCCCCACATATTGCCACATCAGGATATTGTGCAATATACGCTCGAATTCTTTCGGTTAAATCTTTTTTTATAAGTTTAGTCAGATAAGATACAACAATAAAATTCTTAACTTTTTCTTTATCGATGCCTTGTATAGCGGGTGGTTCAATATTGTGAACAAGTTTCGTAAAATTAAATTCTTTGTCTAATTCAAATTTCCATTCTTGCACATTAATATCATCCCGAAGACGCTCATACACACCAACTGGCCTGTAGAGCGCACCAGGTAAGAGCTCCTCTTCTTTGCCTCCAGACTTTACGGTATCTTCAAACAGTAAAACCTCTATAATTCTCCATTCTTGTTTTTCTATAATCCCTATCGTCAAGGGCCGAAAAGGAGCATCCTTGTCATATTTTCCCATTTTAACTAAAGCTTCATGAACAAAGACTGTAGGTGATTTTCCTAATTTGTTGATAATTTGCTTATTTATAGATCCCTGCATTACGCTTTCCCAATAGGAAGGTCCATAGTTAATAAGTTCATTAATTTCTTCAGCACTGGATAATAAAATGTTGCTTATACAGAGAAAAAATAAGAAAACAGAAACATTTATATTTTTACTCATTCATTAAATCCATCGTAATTTATAAAAAAGTGATTATAACTATTATAAATAATTTTCAAATAGAATTAATAGATTTGAATCGCAGCAAAGAAAAAATGAGTTACGTTATGCTTGCAGCGCCTTCTTCGCTTGCTTGCCCCAGAATTTCTGTTTTCTCTCTTTCATCTTCCTGTTTTTGCTTAAACGTTTCATACAGTGATTCTATCTGTTTTAGTGCGAGTTTTTCATGCGTTAATAACGCGTCAGACATATATTGCAAAAGTGCGGTATGTTCTTTAAATAATGCGCGCATTTCTTCAGTATATTGATCAAGTAATGCAATAGCACGTTTTGAAAATTCCGCTTTGAGTGTGCCAGGAAGAGAATCAAATTTAACACCTGAAAGCATGATGGAAAGTGCGATGTTGTATGCCTCTTCTTTGTATTCAGGATGACAGGTGTAGCCACAAGAACCAACCAACAACTCCTCCGCAATATACCCAGCTAATAAACGCTTTATCTTACTTATGAGCATTTCTCGTGTTGCCAATTTATCAGAGTCACCATTTGCAGCTACAAAAATAGCGCCAAAGACAATTTTCTTTTGTTTTTGTTCCTCTTTTTGATAAAGGTCAGCATGTACAGTCTCTTCTTTGAGTCGAGGGGCAACTGCCTTGATAGTAACTTTATGCAATATTTCGTGGAGTTGAAGCAGTAAAAATGCGACAATGTGTCCTGCAAAATGAGCGGCTAATATAAGTTGTTCCTCGTGAACTAAGTCTTTTCGATTTGCATTCATGATTCGACGAACTGAACGATCAATTGCATTCTCAAAATGTTCTTGAGTAAATGGTTGCCCGGCAACAGATGCCTGCATCATTGCAGCATGGAGAATATAATTCATTGTTTCGTATGCTTCCCCGCCGAGTTGCTGAACAAGTGCATCAATATCGATTTTTAGCTTATCAAGTCCAAGTTTTTTAAATACTTTCGTTAAGAATTCTTTTCGGTGGCTGTACGATGGATAGTCAAACGGTATCTCCTCCCCCAACCGTCCTTTTGTTGTAAGCGCAACGTCCAGGTTTTGGATTTTATTGGTTGCACAGAATAAAATAATAGGCCTGCTTGGATCATCGTTCAGCGCATTTCCTAGTCCGGTTAAGAAATCAGCAAGTACCGTTGAGTCTGTGGTACGTTGTAGTTTTACAAGGTCAATTTCGTCGATGAAGAACACTGCTGGAGCCATTGTTTTCATGTAGTTCATAATTTGTGTAATGCCCGCCTGCTGTACAAGGTGAACAGGGAATTCGTATGCTCGTACACTTCGTAACGACCGACCATGCAAACGAAGTTTTTTCTGCAATGATCCAACAAATGCTTTGAACAAATATGTTTTTCCGGTTCTGGTTGGTCCGGTGAAAACAAACGCCTTGTCGATTTTATTGCCATGCCGTTGGGTAAATGCGACCGGATTCATGAGATAATCGATGAGAATGTTGAGCAGTTCTTTTTCGTTTTCCATGCCGATTACGTCATCGAGCGTAAAATCAGAGATCATGAGCTCAAACATTCCTTCAATAGAACGATTTTCAAAAATACCACCCATGAGTTTGTTCCACAGAGCGCTGACGTTGCCATAAATAAATGGATAAATAGATTCAGACCATGTTTTTTGTATGGTTGGCGCGAGCATAGGCACTGCCATAGTGACGAGTGGGTATTTGTTTGAAAAGTAGCCGGACAGAGTATCATCAATCGTGCCTATTATCCGTGCCTTATGAGCGTTTCCAAGTAGCATTCTCTTTTTATAGGCATATTCCGCTCCTTTGTTTGGTTCGATATCATCCGGGGCCGAAAAATAGTTTGAAGGAAGTCCACACCATTTAATACAAAATTTGTACCATCCCCGCATCAATAAGCCCTGAGAGTCTTTAAAGTTTTTGCCTAGTTCAATTGGATGAATTGTTTTGTATATTTCCTTGCCTTCTGCCATGAAGATATATTCCGCGGGAGGAAGTTGTCTTTCCCTGGCTGCTGGTTCAAGATTAAACTGACCGAGGACTTTATTATCTTTATCAGTCAAATATTTGAATTCATTTGCATTAGCAATCGATCCACCCCATTGCCAGAGGAGCAATGATGCCGGTATTCCCCAAAGAGCTCCATAGTATAAAATCGAGTTGAGGTGGTATTTGTAAAATGTGTTTAAAATATTCGTGTTAATCGATTGAAAAAATTTGTTTACTGAAGTGATATCAAAATCATTAAGCGCTTTCTCAATGCTCGCGACACAATCCTGTATTTCAAACATGTATTGTGCAATGAATTTTGCTTGATCGCGTTGTTTTGATCGTTTCATCGTGCTGACAATGTCAAATTGTTTCACTTTTTTGAATTTATTATTGATCGAATAATCGAGTGAACGCGCAAAGGGTACGACAATCGACAACAAAGATCCGATATTTGAAAGAAGAATCCTCAATTGCTGTAGGCTTCCCGGTTTTTGAGCTAAGATTTTTTCCCGTGATTCAAAAAGTATGCTTCGCATCTCACTGACCTGTTGTACGTATTCCTCTGCATGTCTTGCTTGTGGCGGCGTCATCTTTGCCACTTTTTGACTTATAATGTTGCTTATACTATCAAGGGTATTCTCAAATTTCTGCAATGTTTCCATAGCGTCAGAGATGATAACCTGTGCGTTTTCTTGGTGTTTTTCTATGTTTGCAACGGCATTTTGATTGCCAAAAGGATTAGAGAAATTCCCAAGATTCCGTTGTGTCAGGGGCCGTTGTGCCTTTTTTCGTGAAATTTTTATTCCAGAGTTCGTGTTAATGCTCAAAAACAGGAGAATAACAAGGTGCATCCCCAAAGTAGCTTTGAATTTACCTATATGCATGAAAACCCTTTAATCAAGAAAACTTACCACTTATTTCTATGATAATGCTTTTTTTAACATTGTCCATTAAAACACTATTAGCGTATTATTTTGCCTGTAGGAGCTATCTAGAATCTTTCAAAGGAAAAATAATTGAACCTTGAGGTATCTATCTGATAGACTATTAGAAATTAAAGAAAGAGATGAAATAGGTTGTATCAAAAGGATTTTAACATGAAAATTGCTTTTTTAGCATATATTTTTGTGCTTTGTTGTTTTTATGTTGAAATTATCGGCTTGGTTACCATTGATTCGTACGGTGATATTATTATGCAACATTACAAAAAAATTACAAAGGGCGCTGTTTTGGATGATATTTTGCTCTATCCAAATGTTGGCAATGGTACCAATGATAAGCTCGTTAAGCGAGGGCAATTTGTGCATTATCAAAATGCCAAAGCAAATATTATTATCTGTCATGGATTTGGTTGCGATCACCAAGATGTTTCGGTGTTGCGTCACATTTTTGACTCTGGAGCATATAATGTGTTGAGTTTTGATTTTCGGGCGCATGGAGACAAGTCTGGTGCGGATGATGTGATCGAGTATTGCACATTTGGCAAAGATGAAACACATGATCTTCGTACGGCAATTGACTTTGTTACCCATTACCCAGATGCGCACGTTTCGCAAAAACCAATTTTTGTCTACGGCTTTTCGATGGGAGCGGTCATTGCAATAGAAACCGCTGCGTGCTGTCAGGGCAAGATCAAGGGATTGATTCTTGATTGTCCATTTGAATCAAGCGAAGAAGTTGTAAAGCGTGGAATCGAGGATATCTCGATCGAAATTTTTGGATATAAAATTAATTGTCCCGGGGCATCTATTCTCAAAGAATATGCGTTTCATCCGTATGTTCAGGGTGTGGTGAAACGGGTTCTCAAAACGGTATCAAATTTGGACACAAAGGATGTTGCTACTGATTTGCATCCGGTGTACCCAATTAACACAATACAGTCTATTTCGGTGCCAATATTATTTATTCACTGTAAAAATGACAAAAAAATTCCACTGGACGCTGTTATGAGTCTATACGGCAAAGCACCTGGATATAAGAGACTTTGGATTACGAAAGGACGAGGACATTTTGGTTCTTATCTTTATCGTCCAGAAACCTATAAAGCCGTAGTCCGTGCTTTTATGGAAAAAATAATGCTTGCAGATAGTTCGACTGGCGTTGAAAAATCTGAAGGCATCGTTCTTGATGACACTGAAGAAATGAGTAATAAACAAATCGTTACATTACTCGGTTTTAAATGAAAAAAAAATAAAGGAAATATTATGAAATTTTTAAAGAATTTTAAAGTGCTTGCACTTGGCGTAGGTGTAATCCTTGCCGTTGCAAGTGTCAGTCTCGAAGCTCGTCATGGTTACTGGAGAGGCGGCTGGGGAGGTTACTACGGTGGTTACCCTTATGGTTATGGCTATGGTTATGGTCCCTCTTTCGGGGTCGGCGTCGGACCTTTTGGCGTCTGGTGGTAATAGCATTTGAGTATGAATCAATAGAATAAAACACTTTGATGTAAAAGATTTTGATATAAAGTCGTGATTCGTGCTTTTATGAAAAAAATAATGTTTACAGATGGTTCGGCAATAGTCGAGCCATCTGAAGACATTGTTCTTGATGACACTGAAGAAATGAGTAATAAACAAGTAGTTACATTACTTGGTTTTAAATGAAAAAAAATGAAGGAAATATATGAATTTTTTAAAAAAACATTTTAAGGTGCTTGTGCTTGGCATGGGAGTAATCCTTGCCATTTCAAGTATTGGTCTTGAAGCTTATCGTGGTCGTGGCTTTAGAGGGCGTGGTGGCTGGAGAGGTGGTTATGGACGTGGCTTTGGACGCGGCTGGAGAGGTGGCTGGAGAGGTGGCTGGGGTCCATCAATTGGTGTTGGATATTATGGTCGTCCATATGCTTCGTATTGTGACCCGTATGATCCTTATTGCCCTTACTGACGATAACTCTAAGAAGGAATTTTATGAATATTAATAAATTATATGGAGCGATGAAAGTTGCATGTTTTGCGTTAAGCATCACGACTGCAACATTTATCTTGCCATATCACACTTATGAGCATTCTGTGTATTGTGATGATTGTGATGATTGTGCATTATGCCCTGACTGCTGCGATGATGATTATGGCTACGGATACTATCCATCCTATGGATATCCGTATTATGGTGCATCGTTTGGTTTCGTTGGCGGCGGATTTGGACGTCGTCATCATCGACACCATGACGGACATCGTGGCAGACGCGGTGAATGGCGTGGCGGCGGACGTGGTGAATTACGCGGCAGAGGCGATGGTCGAGGCCGTCGTTCATCTGTAGCGGCTGGTCGTATGACCGGAGCACCCAGTGGACAACCGGTCGTGAGTAGGCAATCAGCAATGGGAGGCGGTTCAGTTGGATCGTCTGTACGTTCTGGTGCTGGCGTCGGTTCAGTCGGTGCACGTTCAGCAGGCGCTGGTGCAGGTGCACGTGGCGCTGGCGCACGCTCAGGTGGCGCTCGTTCAGGTGGTCGTCGATAATAATTTTGTCTTTTGTGAACGCATGGATATTTTTTGATATTACGATATCACGCTGTATTCATGCGTTTTCTTGACTCAGTAATTAAAAAAATACAAAGGAGTAATTATGAATTTTTTTAAAAAGTTGCTTAATGGAGCAAAAATCTTATGTCTTTTAGTGAATCTTATTGGAACAACATATATCATGTCATACAATGACAACGAGAAGGATTGTTTTCTTTGTGAACAATACGGCAGATGTGACGAATGTTATAGTGATGAAGGTAATATTGAAACATCACCTCATTATCAACACATGAACTCGCCAGAAGGATATAACCCAAGGCTTCGCCGTACAGAAGGATATTATCCAAGGCGCGGTAATCCAGAAGAATGGCGCATGAAATACCGAAGTGGAAATACAAACGGTTATAGATATTAATCGTACTTGAAAAATAAGAGAACGCGTGAACGAGAGAAATGATTTTTCTAATCTCTTGTTCACGCGTTCTTTATGCTAGTTTAATCTCTTTCTTGACCAAAATAACTATTATTCAAGCATTGCGTCAATTTCATTCCATGCGACGATTGAGCCCTGTTTTCGTTTTGATGTGAGATTTCCTGCGTAAACGATGTAGGCAGCTTGCTTTTCCTGTTGGCTGATGTTTTTCCAAGTAACAACTTCTTTAAAAAAATCGTCTGTAATGGTTTTTCGTGCTTTCACTTCAATGGGTATAATATGATTGATGGACTGTTCAATTAAAAAATCTACCTCGTGGCCTTGTACATCGCGCCAAAAATAGAGAGTTTGTATTTTTGCCCTATTTGAGAAATATTTGGACAGCTCAGAAAAAACAAATGATTCAAAAATTGCCCCTTTGAGTGGATGTATTGCAAGCTCCTCTGTGGTTTTAATTCCTAAAAGAAAGCAGGCGATCCCTGTATCATAGAAGTATAATTTGGGACTTTTAATGACCCGTTTACTGAAATTGTTATAATATGGTGAAACAAGATCGATGATATAGCTTGATTTGAGAATGGACAACCAGGACTTTGCTGTGTGTGGACTGATATCGCAGTCACGGGCTAAATCTGCATAATTTATAATATTTCCGGTTCGCGCAGCACATAATTTTAAAAATATTTGAAATGCCATAAGATTGTTAATTTGTAATGTATTGCGAACATCTTTTTCGATATACGTTGCAATATAGTTACTATACCAGAGCGCTGGCTCTATTGGTTGATCATAGAGCCGTGGATAAAAACCTTTTGTTAGTACGTTTTCTGGGGAATCTGGAAGTATATGTGCGGTGCGAAGTTCGCTTACCGAAAGAGGGAAGAGGGAAAGAAGTGCTATCCTTCCGGCTAATGTTTGCGTAATGCTTTCTTGTAAAAGAAAGTTTTGTGATCCGGTCAAAATGAAAAAACCGGGACGATACTCTTTATCGATGTATCCCTGAAGATAGGAAAAAAGTTCAGGGACCCGCTGTGCTTCGTCAATAATGAGCCCTTGTTTTTTGCTGTATGTATCAAGAAATCCTCGAGGGTCGCTTTTTGCAAACGCCTGAGTATCCAAATCTTCAAGGGTAACATACATATATTCTGGAAAGGTTGTCTTTGATAAGGTTGTTTTTCCGGATTGACGTGGTCCCATAATTGCGATTGCCGGAAATTGAGAGGCGAGTTCAAGAAGGCGTTTTTGTAAGTCTCTTTGTATCATAAAATCGTTGTTTCGTATAAAATGCAATCTGATTACATTTTATACAATCATAGGCGAAATATCAATAATTTCTTCCTAAATATGGGTCTTTTTAGATTTTCCTCTGATTCCATAATCCGCATAATGCGATACTCACCGCATCAGTGACGTCATATTTTTTTATATCAAGCTGTGCAAGCTGAGGAAAAACCAGTTTGATCGCTCGGTTTACCTGTTCTTTTTCGGCATTGCCATATCCTGTGATCGCTTGTTTGATGGTGCGCGGTGCAAATTCATGAAGTGAAATATCGCGTTGTTCACAAACGAGGTATACGATTGACCGCAAGTAGCCAAGTTTTAAAAAACTTGCACTATTTTTTCCTAAAAATGGTGTTTCTATTGCTATTTCTCCAATTTGGCAAAGATCTATTTTTTTGTGAAGAAAATCGTAAAATTCCTTGATTTTCTCCCTCATGGCTTTTGTTGATTCAAAAGAGATATATCCGCATTCTTGAATTACCTGTTTACTGCCAGTACCGGACATAATTGCAAAACCGCTGATAGTGAGCCCCGGGTCGATACCAAGGATAATGCGCTTTTGAGTATGAACAGGATAAGTCATGATTATTACATAAACGACGAATCGAATCTTTCTGTTGGATTTTCAAATCGTGTGAGCTCTCGAATAAAATCTAAATACACAGTTCCCGTAGGCCCATTTCGTTGCTTTCCAATGATAATTTCTGCGGATTTTGGATGTTCCGTTTCTGCATTGTATACCGCATCTCTATATAAAAACATGATAACATCCGCATCTTGTTCGATTGCTCCAGATTCGCGAAGATCAGAAAGTACGGGATGTTTATCCGGTCGACTGTCGACCGCGCGTGAAAGCTGTGAAAGAGCAATAACCGGTAGCTCCAATTCTTTTGCAAGTGCCTTGAGTGATCGAGAAATATGGGATACTTCTTGGTGTCTATTTTCAAATTGTTGCGGGGAGCTTAAAAGTTGCATATAATCAACGATCAAAAGGTCCAAGTTGTCAGTTGCTTTTAATTTTCTTGCTTTTGTTCGCAATGTTGAAACATTCATGACAGGACTATCGTCAATAAATATTTTCATCTCTGCTAAGTTCCCTGCGGTTGCTGTTAAAGTAATCCATTCCTCAGATGAAATTGAGGCATTCTTAATGTTATAATGTGGAATACCGGATTCAATTGATAAAAGCCGCAAGGTAAGTTGTTCGGCCGACATTTCAAGTGAGAAGATTCCAATACGGCAACCATGTTTTGCTGCAGAAAGCGCCATGTTTAATGCAAGTGCCGTTTTCCCCATCGATGGTCGAGCGGCTAAGACAATCAAATCTCCTTTTTGAAATCCTGATGTTATCTGATCAAGTGCCGGATAATTGGTTGGAATTCCAGTGAGTCCACGAGAATTTGCCTTGATGATTGAAAGGTGTTTGAATGTTTTTTTGAGCCAAATATCAAGTTGAACGAAACTATTTGAAGTGCGCTTGTTTGCAATTTCGAAAATATTTTTTTCTGCTTCGTCAAGGACCTGATCAATACTTTCACCTTTTTGCGCGTAGCACTTGGAAATAATATGTGATGCGCTATTGATAAGTTCTCGAAGTATTGCCTTTTCTTTGACAATGTGCGCGTGCTGCTCCAAAAGGCCAAATGTCGGTATATCTTCCTGTAGCGAGATAAGATACATAAGGCCACCAACTGCGTCAAGCAATCCTTTTTTTGATAGTTCGTCCTGAACGGTAATGACATCGATCTGCTTTTTGTGTTGCTCAAGTTCAAGAATTGTTTGAAATAATATCTTGTGCGCTGATACATAAAAATCGTGTGCGGTAATAATTTCTGATACCTGCGTAATGTGTGAGCCATTTAAAAGGAGCGCGTTTAAAATGGCACGTTCAGCCTCAACGATCGCCGGTAACGATTTGCCGATGAGCGTTTCGGTTTGTTTATTGCCCGGATAGGGTGCACTTGTTTTATTTCTATTCATTCTTGTCTAAACAATTTATTTTTCTGGAACAATTTGCAATGTACATGTTGGTTGAAGTCGCGATGAAAGCTTGACGGTAACTTGGTAAGAACCTTGTTTTTTGATCTTCCCAAGATCGATTTGATTTTTTGTTACTGAAACACCCTCGGCCTCAAGGAGTTTTACAATTTCTTGTGGAGTGACGGATCCATATAACTCGCCATTATCATGAACTTTCTTTTTCAATACAAGCTTAAGATATTTAATTTTTTCCGAAAGCATCGATGTCGCTGTTTGTAAGGCTTCCTTTTTGTATTCCATTGTTTTGATCTTTTTTGCAAATGTTGATTCATTTTGCGGTGTGACTTCTACTGCAAGATCATGCGGAATGAGAAAATTTCGTGCAAATCCTTCTCGTACTTGCACGATCTGATTTGCAAAGCCAACTTGTGCAATGTCCTTTTTGAGAAATACTTTCATTGTATCCTTCCTATAGTTAAAATCTCATGATGATTCCTATTAAAATATACGGTAATATTTCAGCAAGCGCTAGGCCAAAAATGTTTTTTTGTTGGCCAATGTTGTTTTAAAACGTGTTGTAATCCGCGCTCTGAAATGACGAAACAAAGAAGCCGTTTTGCAGCAAAGAAATTGTACCACGGTAAGATTTTTTCCTGTTATTCTGATCCTCGGTCTTGATATCAATGACGTATTTTTTTTCCTCGAATGCCTCTATGGTCGCATAACATTTCTCGGTGCTCTCCAAAATTACACTGAGATTTCCCCCTAGGTTTTTTTCATCTGTCACTACTTTTGCAACATGAAGAAAAAAGGACAAGGCAAGCTGTTCGCTTTGCAGCATTTGTATGTGCAATACACGTATCGTTCTATCAAACAGCATTGTTTGCATGACCAGAACAATATACGTTTGCGTGAACATTATTAAAAGAAGAAACCAAAGTGATACCATCTAGACATCCACCCTCTCTGTTTTTCGGCTTATAAAGGTGCGATTTCGTGGAATGATAATTCGACTAAAAACGAGCGCATCGATGGACACGGTGCACAAAAAAGTTACATATGGTGCCTTCATCGTTGTAAATGAAACCCTTACGTTTCTTGCAACTAACGAACGATGCTTTGAAGACCAACGTTTCTTTTCTCCATTATAATGCCCTTCAATTCGAAACAACGATTCTTTTGTTTCATCGTACACCAGGCCTATATCGACATCATTTTTGGGCCATATAACTTCAGTTTCGGTTAGTTGTTTAAATGCCGATTGCTCGGTAGGAGCACAACACAACTCATTCGTTACAACAAAAAAAAGCGAATCAACGGCCTGCAACGCCCTATTTTTTTGTGTTATTGAAAGCATTATCTGAAACACCTTAAACGCAAATGGTATTGTGATTGTTATTAGCAAGCTTATACAGACAAGATAAACACAAAATGTCAAAAGCAAAAATCCCTTCAAGTTTTGTCGCATAACCTTCATCTCTTCACGCCCCTCTCTTCTTTCCAACCGTCAACCAATCCGCTACTGCTGAAAAATTTCCCCCTTGTTCAAAGTTTTCAAGGTTATGCTTTCAACGCCATTTCGATAATTAATCCAAGAAACCGTCAAAACAAGAAATGACATTTGATTAACCACTCCAATCGGTGTATGCATCCCTACTTCCCGATCAACAGTAATAACAAAGTCGATGGGACCAAGTTTTTTTACACTCTTTGAAGGTAGCTGCTCGGCAATATCTATCCTATACAATATCTCATTTATAATATCCGAGGCAAAAAGATATTCCTTATGTGTCGTGTAACAGGATGTTAAGAAGGAAAGTGTTGAAAAAGCGAGAGTAACGAATGTCATAACGATCATAAGCGCAATCAAAAGATCAAAAAACAAAAAGCCATTTTTTTTATTTTTCTGCATGCATTTTATATTTTTAAAAAATTAATGTACTATATCAATTATAAGTGTTAGTTATAATACATTTTTGCCAGGTGGGTTGACCATGTTTCAAAAGAATTTTGTTTCCATATTTTGTTTATTACTATCAATAATAACAATAACTCTTTATACGCCAATTAAAACTGGTATGGATTTTATGAATGATCCAGAATTTGCAAAAATGCTCGAAGAATTTGAGCGAGAACTTGAAAACCTCTCGCCTGAAGAGCGCAAACAGTTTGACGAAATGGTAGATGAATTCGCTCGTGTAATCCAAGAAATGCCAGAAGAAGAGTTTAACCAGCTCTTGCAGGACATCAATGCTGACTTTGAAATGGCCGATGAGGCACATATTGGCGACGCTGCCCCTCGAGAGGCCCAGATAGCACCGATTGTTCAGCTTGCCGTTCCGGATGAAATCAAAAAACTCGCTGAAACTTTACAAAATATCAGGACCTATCTTTCACTTTTTCTTGTCAAAGTACAAATTGCACCTGAGTTTTCATTACAAATCGATAAATGGATCCATCAAGGAAAAATTGAAAATACACCAAATGAATATACATGGGACCGATGTAATTATGATATCGAAAAATGCTTAGCACTTATTTCAAATCTCCTGGAAACAGACAAACATATGAACCCTATCTTCTTGTTTGAGATCCACAAAGACCAAGCGCTAGAAGACATGCTCCACGCGCTTGCTGAATTCCTTACCATAGTTCCATCCATTAATATTGTGGAATTCGGTTTTAAGCAAGAAAAAGAAACTAATTCATTAGTTCGAGAAGTAATCTCACACCTATGTGACGCCTTCTTTACACAAGATATAATCGCAAAATTAGATCTGATATTCAAGGCACATCAAAAAGAGATAGAACCAAAACCGGGAGAAAGCGGAAAAATAAGGGGAGAATTGGCTCCATTTCAAGCTCCGAGTGCAGCAGAACCACCATATCGACACGATCTTTATGAAGAACCAATGGAGTATGATTTTTACGATGAGAATGAATATGGCAATTATTATCCATCATATTCTCCTGATCGTCGATACGGAGGATCAGGAGATCTTCAAAAATCAGCGGAATCAGCGGAATCAAAAAAAGGAACACCAGAAAAAAAGCAGAGTGAAGCCCAATATTCTTCAGGAAGGGGAAAGCAAAAAAAGGAAGAAGAAAAGACTGTAAAGTCTGAGCTAAATAATCTCCAAAAACAGCTTCCTGAAATTGTTTCGCTCACACGTACGGCTCATTTTGAACAATTTGAGAAGTACCTCAAAAATAACGAAATTCGATTTACCATGCAAAATACCTTGGGAAACGCTGAAGAACTCATCAAAAAAACAAAAGAGGCCACAAAAACAGCCAATACACTGGTCTCATTAATTAATGAAGAAAAACAACCTGAGAAAATAATTCAAGACGTTCAAAATAAGATCGAAAAAGATCTTGATGAAATTAATGTATTCAACGAAAAACTATCAGCTCTCGTGTCTGAGCAAGCTTCTTATTCGCCTGAAAAACGTTTTGGACACTTTGGTGATCTTGAAGTCCTTGAGACCATAAAAAAGACAGATGCAAAAAAAGCAAAAGAACTGGAAACAAACCAAGAACAATTTGTTTCAATCACACAACTCGATAAAAACTTCAATGAATTGCTTGCTACCTTGCAGCCATTCGTGAAAGAAGAAGAGGCAGAAGAAGCTGAAGAGGAACCAGAAGAAATAAAAACAGAAACTCCCGAAGAAGTAGAAGAACCTACCAAACTTTTGCCTGAAGAACCAGAAATTACCCAAATCGCAGAAGAAATTCAAGAACCCCAAGAAGAATAATTATCGATGTTGCACTCCTGCAATCATGAACGCATGCTCAGAATGTTAACACAACGATGACACAAATCATCTTCATCTGTTGTAATACTCCAATTCCAGCACCGTGGACATTTTTTCCCCTGTGCGTGAGTAATTTTAATGTAAATTCCTGAGATGCTACTCATTTGTGTACAATCGGATTCGTTTTCTGCGTATGAGAAATTAGAAACAATCAGGAACTCTTTGAAAAACTTCAACACATTCTCTTTTGATCCGGCTATTTGTTCGAAATTACGCCAAAGAACCCTTTCCCGACTATTTATTTCACCAATATTATTCATTTCATCAATTTTTACACAAATCTCTACAGAAGCTTCCAATGAGTGTTTAATCAATCCTTTTTCACGTTCGATCTCTATATATTTGAGAATTTCAGAGCGAACCTGTTTTATGAAAGGAAGCTCTTTCTGACATTTCAAAAGTCCAATGATATCTGGAATGTAGCAGTTGTGATGTATCATGTCCTTTATCGTATGCACAGGCTCAAGTGAATTCTTTATTGGTTCAATAGAAAGCCGTGTCTCCAAAAATTGGAGAAATACTTCTTTTAGCGTTGGTAAATCTTGAAGGTGTATAGATACTGAATCTTGTCCTTGATATTGCTCTCGTATTTTCTCTGCGGTGAATGACATAATTGGAGCAATTGCCTTGGTTAAGGTATCAAGAATAAGAAAGCATACTGTCTGCGCTGATCGACGAAGGTGGCCATCTTTTTTTTCGACATACAATCGATCCTTGATAATATCAAGATACAACGAACTGAGCGTTGTGGAACAAAAATCGGTAAGCAGTCGAAATACGCGCGTAAAATCATAATCATCGTATGCAAGGATTACTTCGTAATATGTCTGTAACATATCCTGAATTGCGTATTGATCCATCAAGGTCAACTTCGAGATCTGTATGTGATCTTTTTCGTAATCAAAATCATATATATTAGCAAGTAAAAAACGACAGGTATTTCGTATTTTCCGAAACACTTCACTGACTGAGGTAAACACCGTCTCTGACACAACCGCATCATCAGCATAATCAATACTTGCCACCCACAACCGTAATCCGTCTCGAGAAAGACGGTCTATCATTTCCTGAGGAGAAATAACATTGCCGCGTGATTTTGACATCTTGTGACCGTGTTGATCAACGGTAAAACCATGGGTCAAAATTGATTTCATGCACGCATTTTTCGCGTCTCCAGAAAGTGCAAGGCTCAAAAGAAGAGAGCTTTGGAACCATCCGCGGTGCTGATCTTTGCCTTCAACATATATATCAGCCGGATATTGAAGATGAGGATCTTGCTTTAAAACAGCAAATGCACTAACCCCAGAATCAAACCACACATCCAAGATATCTTGTTCTTTTCTCCATGTCTTTAGTCTGCATTGATCACACGGGTACGAGCTTGCCTGAAGCTCTTTCAATTGAACAGATTCCCAATATTCGATACCCTGTTGTAATACTTTATCAGCAACAAAATTGATAAATTCTTTGTTGGTATATACAAAATCACAATTGTTACAAATGAGTGCAGGAATCGGCGTCCCCCATGCTCTTTGACGTGATAAGCACCATTCGAGTCTTCCTTCAATTGTTGCCAGGAATCGGTTTTTTGAGCTTTCTGGGAGCATATGCAATGTATGAATTGCCTCCATTGCCTTCGACTTCAAGTTATTGTGCGATAAGTCACAAAACCACTGTTTGGTGGCACGAAAAAGGAGCGGTGATCTGCATCGCCAACAATGAGGAAATGAATGAAGTATCGATCCAAGGAAAAATAATGTACCATTTTTCTCAGTCATTGAAAGCACAATTGCATTCGCCTCACCGATAGGAAGGCCAATAAGTGCTTCAATCGGTGAGTCTTTGGTAAATTTTCCGTCAGTCCCTATTGGAGAAAAAATTGATAATTTATTTTTAATACCAATATCGTAATCCTCTGGACCAGCACCAGGAGCACAATGTACAAATGCCGTCCCTCCCGAAAGATCAACACTGTGGTCTAGAATAATTGGAACAACCTTTTTCATGATCGGATTAACAACATGCACCGCGTGCTGTATAAAATCAGCGGCAAGAAACGTCTTAAGAATTTTTTTGTCTGCTTTTTTTAGTGTCAAAATCGATTCTACGCGAGATGCGCCAACAATAATATACGTATTATCAATATCCAAAAGAACGTACTCCGCGTCCGGTTTTGCAATAACCGCCTGATTAAGTGGTAATGTCCACGGTGTTGTTGTCCATATCAGCACAAACAACGGTTTATCTATAGCATATAATTTTTTTGCTGATACAGGTTCTATCTCAAACATGACATATAACGAATGATCACGCTTTTCACTGTATTCAATCTCAGCAGATGCAAGAACTGTTTGGCAACTTGAGCACCAAGGGACCGTCTTCTGCTTGCGTTCTATATAGCCTGCATGAACAAGCTGACCAAATGCCGATATCGTTTCTGCTTCATAGGAAAAATCCATCGTTTTATACGGATTATCAAAATCGGCACAAATTCCCATGCTTTTAAATTCTTCTGTTTGTACACCAATCCATTTTTGTGCGTTTTCACGACATTTTTTGACCAATTCTTGGCGGGAAATTTCCGGATTTGCCCGAGAAACATTCAATTCAATTGGTAGTCCGTGACAATCAAAACCGGGTCTGAACGGCACATGGTAACCAATCATTCGATTATATTTACAAATAATGTCTTTCAAAATCTTATTAAACGCATGACCCAAGTGGAGGTGACCATTGGCATATGGCGGACCATCGTGGAGAATAAACTTTTTCGCTCCGCTATTCTTGAGATATGTCTTATTGTACATATCATTTTTTTCCCATAAGGCCAATAATTCAATATCTTCTTGGCTCGACTGTGGTCGAATAGGAAAATTGGTGTGTGGAAGATTAAGACTATTTTTAAATGATCCTTTTTCCTTTTTCTCAGATTCCATAAAATGCCTTATCAAGTATCAAACTGTAAAATTAGTATATCAAAAAAAGTTATAAACAAAAAAACAGTAATTTCACGAAAAAGACCATATTCTGTCGGCGTTCAGACCGGTGAACGTCGATGGAAGCAGTGATTTTATTGCAATAGTAATAAATGCTTGTTATGCACGATTTATTGTTTGCAAAATAATGCTTCAAGCGATGGTGTTAAATGGTTTTTCCAAAAAAAGAGGGGAAAAATATGAAAATCAAAAATAGGCAAAAATATATGGTGTTTATTATGGGGTTGCTTACCTTACATAGTATGACGCTCTCCAAGGACGCACGCATACGACCGGATCAAAAAGAGTTGTCCATTAAGGCTCCTCGGCCCGACGCAAACATTGCTTCCACTTGTCCAACATGTCCAATTGGTGAAGAACTGCTCGTATCTGATTGTGTCTGTCAGGAACTTGCAGTTTCTGGTAATGCAACAATAGAAGGCAATTTATCTGTGACAGAAAGACTGCGAACAGAAGAGCTCGTCGTAACCGATGATGCGGATATAAAGAAAGCTGACATCAAATCCGCTGATATAAAAAAAGCAGACATTGACCATGCAAGTATTGATCATGCAAGTATTTGTGATTTGATCGTTGATTGTAACGCATCGATTTCTCAACTTACCGCTGACTCAGTATCAATTTGTGATTTGACCGTCGACTGTGAAACCTCTATCGCTGATCTTACTGCTGACTCAGTATCAATCTGTGACTTAATCGTAGATTGTAATGCATCGATTTCAAATTTGACCGTTGACAGCCTCACCGCAGATTCAGCAACGATATGTGACCTCTCTGTCACGTGCGATGCATCAATCATCGATTTGACTGTGGATTCTGCAACAATTGCTGACCTTACCGTTGATGTTGTAGAGGTTTGTGATCTGAGTGTTAACTGTGACCTCTTCATGCTTGATACAGTCAGCTCGGCAGTTGGTAATGTCTTTAAAAGTGGAACCCGTTTTATTAGCAATTTTGGTACTGATAACACATTTATCGGAAAAGGAAGTGGTAATTTTACATTAACAGGAATACAAAACGCTGGCTTTGGCATCAATGTACTTGCCGCTGATACAACTGGAAGTCAAAATACTGCCGTCGGTACGCTTGCTTTAGCAAGTAACACTACAGGAAGCAATAATAGTGCAGTCGGTACTTTTGCGCTGCCATCAAACACTGTGGGAGAGGCTAACAATGCTTTTGGAAGAGGTGCTCTCACTTTTAATACGACAGGAAATAACAATGATGCTTTTGGTGTTCAGGCACTTTTTTCAAATACAACGGGCAGCGACAATGTTGCCATGGGTAATGGTGCGCTTGTATTCAATGCGACCGGAAGTTCTAATGTTGCTGTTGGAACATCTGCGCTTTCGGCAAATATCGTTTCAGATAACACTGCTGTCGGTGCGGCTGCGTTAGCAAATAATACAACAGGAACGCCGAATACTGCAGTTGGTTTTCAAGCTTTACAAACAAATATAACTGGCAGTTCTAATGTTGCTGTCGGACAAAACGCTTTACAAGCCAATACGACAAATAACAATACAGCCGTTGGTACGGCTTCGTTAGCAAATAATACCATCGGTACAAATAATGCCGCCTTGGGATTTGCTGCTGCTCAAAACAATACAACGGGCAATGCTCTTGTTGCGGTCGGTGCACAGGCACTTTTACTGAACACAACAGGAAGCAATAATACAGCTGTCGGAAACAATACGCTCGTATTTAACACAACCGCAAGTAATAACACTGCGATCGGTTCAGCTGCATTAGCAAGTAATACGACAGGAACTTTAAATACGGCAGTTGGATTCACTGCGATGCAATTTAATTTAGCTGGCAGTAACAATGTTGCTGTGGGACAAACCGCCTTAGAAGATAACACTGCAGATAGCAATACTGCTGTCGGTGCGGCTGCGTTAGCAAATGATACAACGGGAACGCTGAATACGGCGGTTGGATTTGCTGCGATGCAATTTAACTTAACGGGCAGCAACAATGTTGCTGTGGGCCAAACCGCCTTAGAAGATAACACTGCAAGTAATAACACTGCTGTCGGTGCGGCTGCGTTGGCAAATAATACTACCGGTATAAACAATGTCGCTTTAGGATTTACTGCTGCACAAAACAATACAACAGGTTCAAGTCTTGTTGCAGTTGGCTCACAGGCACTTTTAAGCAACACAACGGGAAGCAGTAATACGGCGATTGGACAAAATGCACTTCTTGCAAATACCACCGGACTCACTAATATTGCGCTTGGTTCTGGTGCCGGTTCTCTGTTAACAACCGGATCCCTTAACATTGATATAGGTAATGCAGGCGTTGCGGGAGAAAGCAATACAACTCGGATTGGTAGTGCGCAAACTGCAGCGTATTTTGCCGGAATCTTTGGGCAAGCAACAAATGATGTTGTGTCAACCACCACTGTGCTGATTGATAACCAAGGTAAGCTTGGAACAGTTCCGTCGGCCCAACGTTTCAAAGAAAATATTGAGCCCTTGAGCGGCGATGATGTCACATTGTCAGAAAGATTTACTGCTCTCAGACCGGTTTCATTCAGTTATAAAAGTGATGTAAATCATAAAAAACAGTATGGGCTTATCGCAGAAGAGGTCGATACAATTTTCCCAGAGTTGACTGTTCGCGATAGCGAAGGGCAAATATACAGTATTTCCTACCAATTGTTGCACGCAATTATCATTGCAATATTGCAAAAATTAAATCAGAGGGCATTGGCAGATGATGCGCGATTGGGAGCATTAGAAGCTGAAAAGGATACTACTCGTGCGGCACTGAATAATCTTGAAAGTAGTAATGAAGTTGCTGAGACATCAATAGCAAGTCTCCAAGCACAAGTTAACGATATTCTCGCACTATTGTCATAATATTTAGATTTTAACAAACCAAAAGGGATATTCAAAAAACGTCCCTTTTGGTTTGAATACCGACAGAACCAGTGATTTCATTACAATACTAACAAATGCTTGTTATGTGCTGTTTATTGTTTGCAGAATATGTTCAAACAATAGTGTTAAAAGGTTTTTCCAAAAAAGAGAGGAAATGATGAAAGCCAAAAATACGCAAAAACATATAGTATGTATTATGGTGTTGCTCACCTTAGCAATGCATAGTGCAACATTTTCCAAGGACACACGCATACGACCAGACCAGAAAGAGTCATCTATTAAGGCGCCTCGGCCCGACGCAAACGTTACTGTGGTTTGTTCAGCATGTCCAACAACAGAAGAGTTGCTCGTAGAAGATTGCGTCTGTTTGGAGCTCGCAGTTTCTGGCAATGCAACAATAAGTGGTGATTTATCTGTTAGTGAAACAGTGAGAACAGAAGAGCTCGTCGTAACTGATGATGCGGATATAAAAAAAGCTGATATTATCTGCGCTGATATAGACAATGCAGATATTGACCATGCAAGTATTGTTCATGCAACTATTTGTGACTTGGTCGTTGATTGTAACGCATCGATTTCTCAACTTACCGCTGACTCAGTATCTATTTGTGATTTGGATGTCGATTGTACCGCCTCCATCGCTGAGCTTACTGCTGACTCAGTATCAATCTGTGACTTAATCGTCGATTGCAATGCATCGATTTCAAATTTGACCGTTGACAGCCTCACCGCAGATTCCGCAGCGATATGTGACCTCTCTGTCACGTGCGATGCATCAATCATCGATCTGACTGTAGATTCTGCAACAATTGCTGACCTTAGCGTTGACACGATATCGG